>Ga0154534_1192_pt6 | contig 21004 bp, 17 predicted proteins | sample RifGroF1_FD_105677 | JGI IMG/M metagenome (GOLD analysis project Ga0154534, IMG submission 105677) | Rhodobacteraceae bacterium GWF1_65_7 | reverse complement strand
CGACCACGGCGCAGTCGAAGGCGTTCTGAAAGGCCAGCCGCAGTTCCGGCAGGATCACCGCCGCATCGGCGGTTTCCAGATTGCGGCGCGGATCGCCGGGGATGAACAGGCAATGCGCACCGGGCCGCCCCAGAAATTCGGCCACATCCGAGGCGGATTGCAGCCGGGGCCAGTGAAATTCGGTTTCCAGCCGCAGGATCAGCGGATGGGGGGCCGCGCCTGCGGGCAGCGGATCGTGGGGGGCGTGGTCGTGCATCTTGTCATCCCGTGGTAAGGCCAGCCGCCTGGGCGGCCTGCAGATGGGGGGGCAGCGCAGGTTCCCGCGCCTCCAGATCGGCAAAGGCGGCACCCAGCCCGCCCCCGGCCATCAGTGTGGCCAGACCCTCCAGCGCGGCGGTGATCTTGCGGGCCTGATCCGGGGTCAGGATTTCACGGCCTGTGCCCAGAAACCCCAGAACCCAGTCGCCCACCCGCGCATCGGGCAGCAGCGACAGATCGACAAGCTCTGGCCCGTCGGGGCCTTCGGCCAGGCCTGCAATCCCGTTGATCTGAAGCAGTTGCAGTGGAATGCCGAGGCACATCTTAGCCTTGCCCCGGAAAGAAGCGGTCGTCACCGATGCGGCAGGCCTCGGTCTCGGCGGGGCGGCCCTGTTCATAGGCGGCGCGGCGGATGGACGGATCGGCCAGCAGATCGCTTTCGGTGCGCCCGGGCTGCAGGTCGATCCCCCAGCCGCGCAGGATACCTGCGGCCATATCCAGTGCCACCGGAATACGCGCGGCCACGGCGGGGCGCAGGCCACCGCCGTAATCTTCAAGCTCCACCGGCTGGCAGCCGATCAGCGCCAGCTGTGCGGGGCAGCGGCCGATGAACCGGGCGGTGGCGATCACATCCTGAAAGCCGGTCTGGTGCAGGCTCATCTTCTTGGCGCCCATGAAGGCGGGCACTTCATCATCCAGCACCAGCTTCATGGTGCCGGGCGGCAGGCCATAATCAATGGCATCAAAGACCAGCAGGCGGTCGGCCTCTTCCAGAAAGGGAAGCAGATAAAGCCCCTGCGTGCCGCCATCCAGCAGGCGCACCGAGGGCGGCAGGGCATAGGTTTCGGCCATGGCCTCGATACAGCGGACGCCGAATCCCTCGTCTGCCCAAAGTACATTGCCGATTCCCAGGATCAGGATCTTTTCCGACACTGGCTCCTCCCGTAGCTGGTCGTAAAGTTTTCAGACTGTGCCCCAAGTGAGAGCACGGCTTTCACCCTGCGGAAAACGTGAAAGCGGCGGAGGGAGGAACAATGTTTCAAGCATATGATAAATATGATAAAATATGCGATACTTTCTGCCATGCGGGGCTGAAAACTGGAAAGTGTCCATCCATGTTTCAGGCTTTGATGGATATTTTCCTTTCAGTCGGGCGCGGCTGGCCTGCCGTGAGGCGGGGTTTCGGGGTGGGAAAGTTAGTGCTTTCCAATCCCGGCCGCAGTTCGATACCCTTGCCGCAGAGGTGACGCGCGTGACACGACCGGCGGGCATAGAGGGGGGGCATCCCCCGCAGAATTTCTCGGATGACGCCTGGATCGAGGTGCTTTCGGCGGTGGATCGCACCTATGCCGATCTGGTCGATTATCAGGAACGGCTGGAGCAGCAGAATGCCCAGCTGCAGGAAATGCGCACCTTTCTGACCTCGATCCTGGCGTCGGTGTCGGATGTGCTGATCGTGGTGGATCGTGTGGGGCAGATTGAACAGGTCAGCCATTCCATGGCCCGGCTGACAGGGCAGGGCGAAGCGGCGCTGGTGGGGCAGGGGGTGGCCGGGCTGTTCGACCCGCCGAGCCACCGCCGCATCGCCGAAGTGCTGCACCGCATCCGCGACCGCAAGCAATCCGAGGTGCTGGAGGCCGGGCTGCTGACGGCGGCAGAGGTGGAACCGCTGGATCTTTCTGTCGCGCCCCGGCTGGATGACCGCGGGCGGGTGGATGGGTTCGTGCTGACTGGCCGCCCGATGGGCGCGCTGCGCCGCGCCTATTCTGATCTGAGTGACAGCCATGCGGCGCTGAAAACGGCGCAGGGCCAGCTGGTGCGCAACGAAAAGCTGGCTTCGCTGGGGCGGCTGCTGGCGGGGGTGGCGCATGAGCTGAACAACCCGATCAGCTTTGTCTATGCCAATGCCCATGCGCTGGAACGCTATGTCGGCAAGTTTGAAGCCTATTTTGCCCGGGTGCAGGAGGGCGCCAGCCGGGAAGAGCTGGTGGGCCTGCGCCAGAGCCTGCGGCTGGACCGCGAGATTGCCAATCTGCGCGAGGCGATCAACGGCGCGCGCGATGGCGCCGAACGGGTGCGCGACATTGTCGAGGATCTGCGGCGCCTGTCGTCAGATGGTTCGGGCGAGAAGGTGGCGTTCGATCTGGCCGATACCGTGCGGATTGCGGCGCATTGGGTGCTGCGCGGCATGAAGCAGCCGGTCACGCTGGAGGATGGCGGGCTGCAGGTGGCGCGGGTTTTCGGGCGGCCGGGGCATATTCAGCAGGTGGTGATGAATCTGGTGCAGAATTCGGTCGATGCTTTGCAGGGCCGGGCGGGGGCGCGCATCGTGCTGGAGATGACCTGCGATGGGGGCCGGGCGCGGCTGATGGTGCGGGACAATGGGCCGGGTATTCCGGCGGATCTGCGCACGGCGATCTTTGACCCGTTCTTCACCACCAAACCCGTGGGGCGCGGCACCGGGCTTGGGCTGGCCATCAGCCACAAGATCGCCGAGGAGCATGGCGGCACCCTTGCCTTGTGCGAAACAACAGCGGAAGGCGCGGCCTTCTGTCTGGATCTGCCACTGGCGGAGGGTGGGGCATGACGACGGTATTGTGGTTGCAGGCGGCGGGATGTGGTGGCTGCACCATGTCGCTTCTGTGCGCGGAAAGCCCGGATGTGCTGACCCTGCTGCAGGATGCGGGCATAAAGCTGTTGTGGCACCCCGCGCTGTCGCAGGCCACCGGGGCCGAGGTGCTGGCGCTGCTGACGGCGATTGCCGAGGGGCGGCAGGCGCTGGATGTACTGTGTGTGGAGGGCGCGATTGCGCGCGGGCCTGCGGGGACGGGGCGGTTTCAGATGCTGGCGGGCACCGGGCGATCGATGATGGATTGGGTGGCGCAGTTGGCGCCACTGGCCCGGCATGTGGTGGCGGTGGGCACCTGCGCGGCCTATGGCGGTGTGACGGCGGCGGGCGGCAACCCTTCGGATGCGGTGGGGCTGCAATATGACGGCGCCCATCCCGGCGGGCTGCTGCCTGCGGGCTGGCGCAGCCGGGCGGGCGCGCCGGTCATCAATGTGGCGGGTTGCCCCACGCATCCCGACTGGGTGACCGAAACCCTGATGCTGCTGGCGGCCGAAGATCAGCTGGCGCTGGATGGCCTTGGCCGCCCGCGCTTTTACGCCGATCATCTGGTGCATCACGGTTGCCCGAAGAATGAATTCTACGAATACAAGGCCAGCGCGCGTGATCTGTCGGATATCGGCTGCATGATGGAAAACCTGGGCTGCATCGGCACGCAGGCGGTGGGCGATTGCAATATCCGGCCCTGGAACGGCGAAGGCTCCTGCACCAAGGGCGGATACCCCTGTATCAACTGCACCGCGCCGCAGTTCGAAGACCCGCGCCACGCCTTTACCGAAACGCCGAAGATCGCGGGCATCCCGGTGGGCCTGCCGACCGATATGCCCAAGGCCTGGTTCATGGCGCTGGCCTCGCTGTCGAAGGCCGCGACGCCGGACCGGCTGGCGCGCAATGCGGTGGCCGACCGGGTGGTGGTGCCGCCGACGCTGCGGAAGCCGAAATGACAGATCGCGGTGTGACGCAGCCGCAAAGGCTGGTGCTTGGCCCGTTCAACCGGGTGGAGGGCGATCTTGAGGTGGCGCTGACGGTGCAGGATGGCCGGGTGCAGGCGGCGCATGTCTCCTCGCCGCTGTATCGCGGGTTCGAGCGGATGCTGGCGGGGCGCGATCCGCGGGATGCGCTGGTCATCACCCCGCGGATCTGTGGCATCTGTTCCATCAGCCAGTCGGCGGCGGCGGCGCGGGCTTTGGCCGATGCCATGGGGTTGCAGCCAACGCCGCAGGGGGCGCGGGTGGCGGCGCTGATCCATGCGGCGGAAAATGTGGCCGATCACCTGACGCATTTCCACCTGTTCTTCATGCCCGATTTCGCCCGCCCAGATTATGCCGGGCGCAGCTGGCATCCGCGCGCGGTGGAGCGGTTTACCGCCGCTGAGGGTTCGGCGCTGCGGGCGGCGGTGGCGGCGCGGGCCGAGCTTTTGCATGTGATGGGGCTGCTGGCCGGCAAATGGCCGCATACGCTGGCCATCCAGCCCGGCGGGGTGACGCGGGCGCCCGGGCCGCGCGAAAAGGCGCGTCTGGCCGCCACGCTGCGCGCCTTCCGCCGCTATCTGGAAACCACGCTGTTCGGCGGGCGGCTGGAGGATTTCGTGGCGCTGCCCAGCCTTGCGGCGCTGATGCGCTGGCCCGGCGGCGATGTGGCGCTGTTTCTGGAGATTGCCGCCGATCTGGGGCTGCTGGATATGGGGCGCGGATCGGGCCGGTATCTGAGCTTTGGTGCCTATCCGTTTGACGATACGCATATTTTTGCGCGCGGGATCTGGGATGGCGGCTTGCAGCCGCTGAATTGCGCGCAGATCGCCGAGGATCTGAGCCATGCCTGGATGCAGGGCGAAACCGCCCATCCGCGCATGGGGCGCACCGAGCCGGATGAAACCATGGCCGAACCGGGCTATAGCTGGTGCAAGGCGCCGCGTCTGGCCGGGCGGCCGATGGAAACCGGCGCGCTGGCGCGGCAGGTGATTGATGGCCATCCGCTGGCCCGGGCCTTGGCGGGCGGCGGCGTGCTGGCCCGGGTGGCGGCCCGGCTGCTGGAAATCGCGCGCACGCAGCTGGTGATGGAGGATCTGGTGGCGGGCATCGACCCTGCGGCGCGGTTCATGGAACAGGGCCGGATGCCGCGCGATGCCCAGGGCGAAGGGCTGGTGGAGGCGGCGCGCGGCGCACTTGGCCATTGGATCAGGATCGAGGGCGGGCGGATCGCCAGCTATCAGATCATCGCGCCGACAACCTGGAACTTCAGCCCGCGCGATGCAGGCGGCACCCCCGGCCCGCTGGAGGCGGCGCTGCAGGGCACGCCGGTTGAGGGGGCGGGTGCGGTGATGGTGCAGCATGTGGTGCGCAGCTTTGATCCCTGCATGGTCTGCACGGTGCATTGACATGCAGGGCTTGCGCATCCGGGTGCGGGGGCAGGTGCAGGGCGTGGGCTTCCGCCCCTTCATCTGGCAGCTGGCGCAGGAGTTCGGGCTGCGCGGGCGGGTGCTGAACGATCCCGAAGGCGTGCTGATCGAGGCGCAGGGGGAAAGGCTGGCCGAGTTTCTGGCCGCCATTCCGGCGCGGGCGCCAAAACTGGCGCGGGTGGATGCGGTGGAAAGCGCGCCGCTGGCTGGTGATCTGGCGGAAGGGTTTGTGATCGCGGCATCCGAGGGGCGGGGGGCGGAAACGCGGGTGACGCCCGACGCCGCCACCTGCCCTGATTGTCTGGCGGAAATCCGCGAGCCGGGGCGGCGGCAGGGCTATGCCTTCACCAATTGCACCCATTGTGGCCCGCGTTTCACGATTCTGCACGGCCTGCCCTATGACCGGGCGCAGACCACCATGGCGCCTTTCGCGCTGTGCGCCGCCTGCCGGGCGGAATATGAAAACCCCGCCGACCGCCGCTTTCATGCGCAGCCTGTGGCCTGCCCGGCCTGTGGCCCGCGCCTGTGGTTCGAGGTGGATAGGGCGGAACAGCCGGGCGATGCCATCGCGCAGGCGGTGGCCTTGCTGCGGGCGGGGGGCATTCTGGCGGTGAAGGGGTTGGGGGGCTTTCATCTGGCCTGTGATGCGCGCAACCCTGCCGCGCTGGCCCTGCTGCGCGCCCGCAAGCGGCGCCCGGCCAAGCCTTTTGCGCTGATGCTGCGCGAGGTGGATCTTGCAGAGGTGGCCCATGCCACGGATGCCGATCTGGCGCTGTTGCGCGATGCGGCGGCGCCGGTGGTGCTGGTGCCCGGCCGGGGCATGCTGCCCGATCTGGTGGCGCCGGGCATGGATACGCTGGGGGTGATGCTGGCCTATACCCCGCTGCATCACCTGCTGATGGATGGCTTTGCCGGGCCCTTGGTCATGACCTCGGGCAATCTGTCGGGCGAGCCGCAGGTGATTGGCAATGCCGAGGCGCGGGAAAAGCTGGCGGCCTTTGCCGATGGTTTTCTGCTGCATGACCGTGAAATCGCGCGGCGGCTGGATGATTCCGTCGAACGCAGCGCCCCGCCCATGGTGCTGCGCCGGGCGCGGGGGCGGGTGCCGGGCACCCTGCCGCTGCCGCCGGGGTTTGTCGGCGGGCCACAGGTGCTGGCCATGGGTGGGCAGATGAAGGCGGCGATCTGTCTGGTGAAGGGCGGGCAGGCGCTGCTGTCGCATCATCTGGGCGATCTGGACGATGCGCTGACGGTCGAGGAATATGGCAAGGCGCTGGAAGATTACCGGGCGCTGTTCGATCATGCCCCGGCGCTGGTGGCCTGTGATCTGCACCCCGGCTTTCACGCCACGCGGCAGGCCGAGGAGATGGGGCTGCCGCTGGTGCGGGTGCAGCATCACCACGCCCATGCCGCCGCCTGTCTGGGCGAAAACCTCTGGCCGCTGGCGGGTGGCAGGGTGGCGGCCATTGTGCTGGACGGCTTGGGGCTGGGCGCCGATGGCACGATCTGGGGGGGCGAGCTGCTGCTGGCCGATTACGCGGGGTTCGACCGGGTGGCGCATCTGCGCCCGGCACCGCTGCCGGGGGGTGATGCCGCCAGCCGCCAGCCCTGGCGCAATGCGGTGATGCGGCTGGATCAGGCGGGGCTGGGTGCGCTGGCGGACCGGCTGTTCGCCGATGCCCCGCGCGATACGCTGCGGGCGATGGCGGCGCGGGGGGTGAATGCGCCGCTGTCGTCTTCCGCCGGGCGGCTGTTCGATGCGGTGGCGGCGGTTCTGGGGCTGTGCCCCGCCGCGCAAAGCTATGAGGGCGAGGCCGCGATGCGGCTGGAGGCGCTGGCCGCCCCGCCCGATGGCAGCGGCTATGGCTTTGGCCCGGGGTTGGACCCGGCGCCGGTGTTCGCTGCACTGGCCGCCGATCTGGCGGCGGGTGTGGCGCCTGCGCGCATGGCAGCACGGTTTCATGACGGGCTGGCGCGGGCCTTTGCGGCCGAGGCGCGGGCGCTGGTGGCTTCGGGGGCCGCGCAGGCGGTGGCGCTGACCGGCGGCTGCCTGCAGAATGTGCGGCTGCATCAGGCGTTGCTGGCGGCGCTGGAGGGGCTGCCGGTGCTGACCCATCGCCAGATCCCGGCCAATGACGGCGGGCTGGCCTTCGGGCAGGCGCTGGTAGCACTGGCGCAGACCGGCTGAACACGAATCAGCATGCTGGAAACCGGCTTGCCGCCGCTTGCGGCAACTGGTCAGCCACTTGTCGCAGGCTTTGCATACCACAGGATGCAGATGCCTGTTTTCCATGGGTTTTCGGCCATTCTGCCCATTCATGCCGCAATTGTCGAACTGACCCCGTCGCTGCCGCAGACTGCCCCGATACCAATCGCGCGCCGTTTGCAGCGGTCAGGACAGGGAGGGGACATGAGCCAGATCGAAACCTTTTACGAGGTCATGCGCCGTCAGGGGATCACCCGGCGCAGCTTCATGAAATATTGCACGCTGACCGCCAGCGCGCTTGGCCTTGGCCCGGCCTTCGTGCCGCAGATCGCCCATGCGATGGAAACCAAACCGCGCACCCCGGTGATCTGGGTCAACGGGCTGGAATGTACCTGCTGTTCCGAAAGCTTCATCCGGGGGGCGCATCCGCTGGCCAAGGATGTGGTGCTTTCCATGATCTCGCTGGATTACAGCCATGTGCTGATGGCCGCCGCGGGCCATCATGCCGAAGCCGCGCTGGAAGAGGCAATCGAGAAATACAAGGGCAACTATATCCTGGCGGTGGAGGGTAACCCGCCGCTGAACGAGGATGGCATGTTCTGCATCGTCGGCGGCAAGCCCTTTGTCGAACAGCTGAAGCATGCCGCTGCCGGGGCCAAGGCCGTCATCAGCTGGGGCGCCTGTGCCAGCTATGGCTGCGTGCAGGCCGCCGCGCCCAACCCCACGCGGGCGACGCCGGTGCACAAGGTCATCACCGACAAGCCGATCATCAAGGTGCCCGGCTGCCCGCCGATCGCCGAGGTGATGACCGGGGTGATTACCTATATGCTGACCTTCGACCGCCTGCCGGAACTGGACCGTCAGGGCCGCCCCGCCATGTTCTATGGCCAGCGCATCCATGACAAATGCTATCGCCGCCCGCATTTCGATGCAGGCCAGTTTGTGGAAGCCTGGGATGATGAAAACGCCCGTAAGGGCTATTGCCTTTACAAGATGGGCTGCAAGGGGCCGACCACCTATAACGCCTGTTCCACCGTGCGCTGGAACGAAGGCACCAGCTTTCCCATCCAGTCGGGCCATGGCTGCATCGGCTGTTCCGAGGATGGGTTCTGGGATCAGGGATCGTTCTACGACCGGCTGACCAATATCAAGCAGTTCGGGATCGAGGCCAATGCCGATCAGGTGGGCATGGCTACCGCCGGTGTGGTGGGCGGCGCGGTGGCCGTTCATGCCGCCATCAGCGCGCTGAAGCGCGCGCAGAAGAAATCGCAAGACAAGGTAGAGGGCTGACGCCATGACGATCAACACGCCAAACGGCTTTGCCCTCGACAATACCGGCCAGCGCATCGTCGTCGATCCGGTCTGCCGCATCGAAGGCCATATGCGCTGCGAAGTGAACGTGGATGAGAACGGCATCATCCGCAACGCCGTGTCCACCGGCACCATGTGGCGCGGGCTGGAGGTGATCCTGAAAGGCCGCGATCCGCGCGATGCCTGGGCCTTTACCGAACGCATCTGCGGCGTCTGCACCGGCACCCATGCGCTGACCTCGGTGCGGGCGGTGGAAGATGCGCTGGGGATCACCATCCCCGACAATGCCAATTCCATCCGCAACATGATGCAGCTGAACCTGCAGATCCACGATCATATCGTGCATTTCTATCACCTGCACGCGCTGGACTGGGTGAACCCGATCAATGCCCTGCGGGCCGATCCCAAGGCCACGTCAGAGCTGCAGCAGAAGGTCAGCCCCAATCACCCGCTGTCTTCGCCGGGCTATTTCCGCGATGTGCAGAACCGGCTGAAAGCCTTTGTCGAAAGCGGGCAGCTGGGCATCTTCAAGAACGGCTATTGGGACAATCCGGCCTATCTGCTGCCGCCCGAGGCCGATCTGATGGCGACGACCCATTACCTTGAGGCGCTGGACCTGCAGAAAGAGGTGGTGAAGGTTCACACCATCTTTGGCGGCAAGAACCCGCATCCCAACTGGCTGGTGGGCGGCGTGCCCTGCCCGATCAACGTACATTCCACCGGCGCGGTGGGCGCGATCAACATGGAGCGGCTGAACCTTGTCTCGTCGATCATCGACAAGTGCATCGAGTTCAACCGCAATGTGTATATCCCCGATGTGATCGCCATCGGCGGCTTCTACCGCAACTGGCTGTATGGTGGTGGGCTGTCGGGGAAATCGGTGCTGGCCTATGGCGACATCCCCGAAAACGCCAATGATTTTTCCGCTGCCAACCTGCATCTGCCGCGCGGCGCCATCATCAACGGCAATCTGGCCGAAGTGCATGATGTGGATATGCGCGATCCTGAACAGGTGCAGGAATTCGTCGATCACAGCTGGTATGAATATGGCGAACCCGGACGCGGCCTGCATCCGTGGGAGGGTGAGACCAAGCCGAAGTTCGAGCTGGGCCCGAATTTCAAGGGCACCAAGACCAATATCGAACAGCTGGACGAGGCTGCGAAATACAGCTGGATCAAGGCGCCACGCTGGCGCGGGCACGCGATGGAAGTGGGGCCGCTGGGCCGCTATGTCGTGGGCTATGCCAAGGGGCATGAAGAGATCAAGAACCAGGTCGACGGGCTGCTGCGCACCATGAACCTGCCGTTCAACGCGCTGTTTTCCACCCTGGGCCGCACGGCGGCGCGGGCGCTGGAAAGCGAATATTGCGGGCGGCTGCAGAAGCATTTCTTCGACAAGCTGGTGCAGAACATCAAGAACGGCGACGAAAGCACCGCCAATATCGCCAAATGGGATCCCTCGACCTGGCCGAAAGAGGCGAAGGGCGTGGGCGCGACCGAGGCACCGCGCGGGGCGCTGGGGCACTGGATCAAGATCAAGGATGGCCGGATCGAGAATTATCAGTGTGTGGTGCCAACCACCTGGAACGGCAGCCCGCGCGATGTTCAGGGCAATATCGGCGCCTTCGAGGCCAGCCTGATGGGCACCAAGATGGAACGCCCGGAAGAGCCGGTGGAAATTCTGCGCACTTTGCACAGTTTCGATCCCTGTCTGGCCTGTTCCACCCATGTCATGTCACCCGAAGGCCAGGAAATGGCCCGGGTCAAAGTGCGCTGAACCCGGAGGTCGTGATGAACAAAGCTGCAATCATCCTTGCCGCGCTGCTGCTGGCAGGCCCGGCGCTGGCCCATAGCGGCCATGGCGAAACCTCGGGTTTCATGGCCGGGTTGTCGCATCCGGTTCTTGGCCCCGATCATCTGCTGGCCATGCTGGCGGTCGGTCTGTGGTCGGGGTTCGTGATCCCCGAACGGTTCTGGCGGGGGGCTGCCTGTTTTCTGGTGGCAATGGCCGCCGGGGCGGGGCTGTCCTGGGCAGGTATCGGTATTCCGCGGGTCGAAACCTGGATCCTGCTGTCGGTGGTGGCCTTTGGCCTGCTGACGCTGGCCTCGCGCCGGGGGCAGCCTGAAGGTGTCACCCGCGCTGCGCTGGCCGTCATCGCGCTGTTCGCGCTGTGCCATGGTCATGCCCATGCCACCGAGGCGAGCGGCCATGCGCTGGCCTATCTGGTGGGCTTCCTGATCGCCACGGCGGCGCTGCATCTGGCGGGCATCGGTCTGGCCCGCGCCGTGGCCGCCCGGCCTGTGGCGCAGCAGGCGCTGGGGGCTGGCATCGCCCTGTCCGGCCTTTACCTGATCGCGGGGTAGGGCCATGACGCAATCCCCCATCGCAGCGCATGATGTGGCGCCCGAAGATGTCGCCACCATCAGCCGCCAGACCTCGATCTATGTCTATGAGGCGCCGGTGCGGATGTGGCACTGGATCAATGCCGCCGCCATCCTGACCCTGTGCCTGACCGGCTATTTCATCGGCTCGCCGCCGCCGTCGATGCAGATCGGCGAGGCGACGGATCAGTTCGTCTTAGGCTATATCCGTTTTGCCCATTTTGCGGCGGGCTGGGTTCTGGCCATCGGTTTTCTGGGCCGGGTCTATTGGGCGCTGGTGGGCAATCACCATGCCCGGCAGATGTTCTATGTGCCGGTCTGGTCGGCGCATTTCTGGGCCGAGGTCTGGTTCGAGATCCGCTGGTATCTGTTCCTGGCGCGTGAGCCGAAGAAATATGTCGGCCACAACCCGCTGGCGCAGCTGGCGATGTTCTTCTTCATCACTTTGGGCGTCGGCTTCATGATCGTTACCGGCTTTGCCCTTTATGCCGAAGGCGCGCAGGAAGGCAGCCTGCCGCATGATCTGTTCGGCTGGTTGATTGCCTGGGTGCAGAACACCCAGCGGCTGCACACGCTGCACCATCTGGGCATGTGGTGGATCGTGATCTTCATGATCGTGCACATCTATGTGGCAATCCGCGAGGATATCATGAGCCGACAGAGCATCGTATCCACCATGATCTCTGGCCACCGCACCTTCAAGGATGATCGCCCTGATTGACAGGGGCGCGTCGCTTCGGCACCGCTTTGGCCGGGTGGATGGCGGCCCGCGCAGCAATTGTGACGCCGTTCGGCATGAAGGTTGATTGTCCCGCCCGTAACACGGGCGGGACATGGCATTTTTTCTGTCACCTGATCACAATGCCGATGTCACAGGCCATGGCATAGGTGACGGCGTCAGGTTGATGGGCGATGGCCGCGTCGGCGGGTGCTGGCCGAACGCTCGTGATGGGGCGGATAGCGGAAGAATTGCGCCTATGCGCCAGGCATCAGGATATCTTTCCAGTCTTTCTGCCACAGCGGTGTGAAGAAGGCTTGCCTTGCAGCCTGGGGTGGAGTTGTTATGTGGCATCAATACGTTGTGCCCCATCCTCGGGCATCCATTCCGGAAGTTTCAGCAGCAAGGTGCACGCGATGTCAGACAACCAGCCGTTCGGGGCAGAGCAAAGCAGTGCCGGGGCACCGCTGCCGGTTTTCACCTTGCGGCCCGGCTCGGTCTGGCAGGGTGGCTTTACCCTGTATATCGACATCGAAAACCTTTCCGGGCAGGTGATGGATGATTTCCAGATCCGTATTCCCGATCCGGGTTTCACGGTGTCGAATATCTGGGGCGGCATGGCGGCGGTGCAGGCCGATGGCAGCCTGCTTATCACCGGGCTGGACTGGAGCCGGAATATTTCGGCGGGCGGCACGCTGTCGATCGGGTTCAATGGGGCGGGCGCGCTGCCGGATGTGGCAGATGTGGGCTTTGCCGCCATCATCGGGGGGGTGACGCATGTGATCGGCGCCCCGGCCGGGGATCTGCCTGATGACGTGCCGGTGGATGATCCGCCAGTGGAGGAACCGCCGGTGGACGAACCGCCCGCAGAGAATCCGCCTTTTGTGGATCCACCGGCCGAAGATCCCCCGGCAGAGGAACCGCCGGTCGACGATCCGCCGGTGGAGGACACGCCGGTGAATGATGGCATCGCCTTGCCAGAGATCAGCTGGCGCCCAGGTGGGGCCTGGAACGGCGGCTTCACCGCGCATATCGACGTGGCCAATACCTCGGGTCAGCTGCTGGAGGCTTTCGAGATCCGCATCAGCGACCCCGGGTTCAGCATCAGCAATATCTGGGGCGGAACCTGGCATATCGCCGCCAATGGCGATCTGGTGATCCGGTCCAGCGATTACAATACAAACCTGGTCGCCGGGCAGACTGCATCGCTGGGGTTCAACGGGGCGGGTGCGCTGCCAGATGGTGCAACCGTCAGCTATGTTGCGGTGATCGGCGGGCAATCCTATGTGCTGGGCGACACGCTGCCGCCAGAAGATGACGTGCCGGGTGATGACCTGCCGGGTGATGACACCGGAACCGGCGATACGGGCGGCGGGGATGCCGATCCGGGCGATACCGGCGGCGAAAGCGGGGATGATGGCGACACGGGGGGCGACACCGGGACAGGCTCGGACACAGGTTCGGGCGCAGCCACACCTTCGGTCAGCTTCGAAGTGACCGAACAATGGGGCAATGGCTTCAACGGGCGCATCACCATCACCAATACCACCGGGGCTACGCTGGCCGACTGGACACTGGCGCTGGCCGAGGCCGGGTTTGACGTGACGAACGCCTGGGGTGCGGATTACACCAATCTGGCCAGCGGCGGGGTGGAGTTCGGCGGCACTGGCTGGACGCTGAACATGGCGCCCGGCGCGGTGCAAAGCTTCGGCTTCACCGCAGCAGGCACAGTGCCGGTGAACGGTGTGTCGCTGGCGTTTCTGGGCGATGGCACGGGTGGCGGGGATACGGGCGGAGGCGATACGGGCGGTGACGCAGGGGGCGATACGGGGGGTGACGGCGGCGGCACGGCGGGCGGGACCGGCGCCTTCGGCGTGGCGGATTATGCCTCGGCGCTCGATATGTCGATGGATTTCTACTATGCGCAATATTCCGGCGCCCTGCCGGATGACCACCCGATTTCCTGGCGCGGCGACAGCGCGCTGACCGATGGCGCCGATGTGGGCCGCGATCTGACCGGCGGTTGGTATGATGCGGGCGACCATGTGAAATTCAACCTGCCCATGGCGTTTTCGGCCACGATGCTGGCCTGGGGGGCTGCCGATTTCAGCGCAGGCTATGAGGCCGCAGGCGCCACCGAAGACATCCTGACCCATCTCGACTGGGTGACCGATTACCTGATGCGCTGCTATGATGATCGCGGTACCGCCGATCTTTCGGATGACATCTTCTATGCGCAGGTCGGCAATGGCGGGCTGGATCACAACTATTGGGGCGCCCCCGAAGACATGACCATGGCGCGCCCGGCCTATGCGGTGACGGCCAATACCCCCGGAACCGAGGTGACGGCCGAGGCAGCGGCGGCGATGGCCTCAACCTCGATCGTGCTGCGCGAGGCGGGCCAGACCGCCAAGGCCGATGCCCTGCTGCAGAAGGCCATCCAGCTTTACGATTTCGCCAGCACCTATCAGGGCACCTATACCAATGCGGTGCCGGATGCGCAGAACTATTACAACAGCTTCAGCGGGTATCAGGATGAACTGTCCTGGGGCGCGGCCTGGCTTTACAAGGCCACGGGCGACAGCGCCTATCTGACCAAGGCCGAGGCGCATTACCCCGGTGCTTCCACCACCTGGGCGCTTGGCTGGGATGACAAATCGAACGGCGTGGCCATGCTGCTGGCCGAGGTCACGGGAAAGGCGCGCTATCTGGCCGATGTCGATGCTCATCTGGCACATATGATGACGGGGCTGCCGCGCACCCCGGGCACCGACAGCAACGCGGGGCTGGCCTGGCTGGATGCCTGGGGAGCCAACCGCTATGCGGCCAACATGGCCTTCATCGCCGTGCAGCGCGCCAATCTGGCGGAAGGCACCGGCGATCTGCAGCGCGCCGCCGATCTGTTCGAATTTGCATCCGACCAGATCGACTACATGCTGGGTGACAATCCGTCGGGGCAAAGCTATCTCGTGGGCTTTGGCGATGATTTCCCGCTGAACCCGCATCATCGCGGGGCTTCGGGCACCACCAATATCGGCAGCAGCGCCAATAACCTGCATGAGCTGACCGGCGCGCTGGTCGGCGGGCCGGATCGCTGGGGCAACTACAACGACAGCCGCACCGACTATGTGCAGAACGAGGTGGCCACCGATTACAACGCGGGCTTCTCGGGCGCGCTGGCGGGGCTGGTTGCCCATTATGCTGCTGCAGAGGCGCTGCTCTGATCGCGGATCGGGGTTAGGCCTGCCCTTGTGATGCCGGGTATATTGCCATGCCGGTGATGTGCCTGGCCGCTTGCGGGGCGGCCCTAGGCGCAGGCCGATGTGCAGACGGGCGCATGATCGGCCTGCCAAAGGATTGGGCGTGAGGGGGCGGGGGCACGCTTATGGCCCGTGTCGGCCTTCCCTTTTGGCTTGAGCGGTTCGGTAGTTTCTGGCCGAATACTTAGCTGGACTGCGAAGTTTTTCTTGCACCGGGCTGCGCCATGAGTACAGTTAGCTTCATGGCTAAGCATGACCCAGATCTTTCCCGGCTCTTTCAGGCATTGGCGGATCCGACCCGGCGGTTGATCCTGCAGCGTCTGGCCGAAGGGCCGGCCCCGGTGACCGCGCTGGCCCATCCGACAGGGCTGCGCCTGCCCACCGTGATGCGGCATCTTGGCGTGTTGGAAGAGGCCGGGCTGATTGCCACGTCGAAAGACGGGCGGGTGCGCACCTGCGCCATGGTGCCAGAGGCGCTGGTGCCGATGCGGACATGGCTTGATGAACAGCGGGCCATCTGGGAGGCCCGACTGGACCGGCTGGACGATTATGTGATGACATTGATGAAGGAGCGCGAGGAATGACCTTGGACCTGGATCCCGGCACCGACCTGAGCTTTACCCGAACGCTGGCCGTGCCCCGGCAGCTGATCTGGGAATGTTGGACAGATCCGAAACATATCCCGCATTTCTTCATTCCGGCGCCACATAAGGTGACTGCGGTGGATATCGACCTGCGGGTGGGCGGGCGGTTCAACACCACCTTCGATGTGGATGGCAATGTGATGGACAATCAGGGTGTCTATCTGGAGGTGGTGCCGGGCGAGAAGCTGGTGTTCACCGATGCCTATACCGAAGGCTGGAAGCCCGCGCCGGAGCCGTTCATGACCGCGATCCTGTTGCTGGCGGATGCGCCGGGCGGCGGTACGACCTATACGGCCATTGCCCGCCACCGCAATGCGGACAGCTGCAAGGCCCATAAGGATATGGGGTTCTTCGATGGCTGGGGCACGGTGGTGACGCAGCTGGAAACCTATGCCAAGGGCCTGATGCCATGACCGGCCGGTTTGCCACGCTGACGTTCAAGCGGCAGGTGGCGGCGCCGGTTGAAACGCTGTGGCAGGCCTGGACAGCACCCGCCGCGCGGGCCGTCTGGGCGGCGCCTGCGCCTTCTGTCACCGTGGCGTATCTGGAGGCGGATACCCGCGTTGGCGGGCGCGAAATCTCGGTCTGCAAGGTTGAGGGCCAGCCCGACATCCGCTGTGACTGTCGCTGGCTGGACCTTGTGCCGCCGCAGCGCTGCGTGAATTCCGAGGTCATTTCCTGCGAAGGGGTGGCACAATCGGCAGCGCTGGTGACAGCAGATTTTGCCAGTGCCAGTGACGGCAGCCATCTGGTGGTCACGGTGCAGCTTTCGTCTTTGGCGGCCGATATGGCCGAAGGTTATCGGCAGGGCTTTGATGCAGGGCTGGACAATCTGGCGCATGTCGCCGAGCGGACGATGATCTTGCAGCGCCTGATCCGGGCACCACGGCAGGTGGTCTGGGGGGCGTGGATGAACCCCGAAACCCTGCCGCGCTGGTGGGGGCCGGATGAGTTTTCGTGCCGGACAAAGCGCATCGACCTGCGGGCCGGTGGCGAATGGGTTTTCGACATGATCGCCCCCGATGGCACGGTATTTCCAAACCATCATCGCTATGGCGAGGTCCACGCTGAAGACCGGTTCACCTATGCGCTGCACTGGGGGGAAAACGGGCCGAAACATGCCGATGCCTGGGCGCTGTTCGAAGATGCAGATGGGGCAACGAAGGTCACGCTGGGGATGATCTTCAGTTCTGCCGCCGAGTTCCAGGCGGCAAAGGGCTTTGGCGCGATAGAGCTGGGGTTGCAGACCCTGGGCAAGCTCGCCCGCTTTGTCGGGGCAGACTGAACCAGCTGCGGGAGCGTGTCACGCTTCGCCGGACCGGGTATCGGCAGTCGCGGATACAACGTTCAGTGATTGGCCACAGGATGCGGGCTGTCCTTGTGACTGCGGGCGGGGCAGGGCGGCTTATTTGGCGGCGGGGCTTTTCATGAACCGCCCTGGCGGCTGGCCCGCATGTCGGCTGAAGACGGTGCTGAAGGTGCTGGCAGAGCTGTAGCCGACCCGGGACGCAACCTCGTCCAGCGAGACGCCCCCGCGGCGCAGCAAGTCGCGGGCGACAGCCATGCGCCAGGTGGTCAGATATTCAATCGGCCGGGCGCCGACCATCCGGGTGAACCTTTCGAAAAACGCCGAGCGCGACATGCCCGCCGCCCCGGCAAGATCAGGGACGGTCCATGGTCTGGCGATATCCCCGTGCAGATGGCGGAGGGCGGCGGCGATCCTTGTATCCGCCAGCCCCCGCAACAACCCCGGCTGTGCCGTCTGCGCGGGGGCAGAACGCAAGGCCTCGATCAGCAGGATCTCGACCAGCCGCTCCAGGATCAACCCGCGTCCGATGTCATCGCGCATGGCCTCGCAGCCCAGCATCTGCACCAGCTGTGCCAGCCGGGGCGCGGCGCGGATATGGATCATCCGGGGCAGCAGCGTCACCAGAAGATCGGCATCCGGCGCCCCGAAGGTGAACCAGCCGCCGAACTGGCGCATGTCGGGCGGGCCACCCTGCCGACCAAAGCGGATCTCTTGCTGCGGCGGTTCGGCGCGGGCGTCGATCCGGTGCACCGGCCCCGGTTCAAGGCTCGACATGCCAAAGCGAGGTGTGGCGGGCAGCAGCACGAAATCGCCGGCTTCGATCACGACAGGCTCTTCCCCTGCAACGCTCAGGCGGCAGCTCCCCTCGATCATCGCGGAAAAGGCGGGGTGGCCGAATTCGGTATATTCAACCGCCCAACGACCGGCCCCGCTGATCGTTTTCGAGAACACGGCCCGAGGGCGCAGCAGCTCGATCGCTTGGGCAAGAGGGTCTGACATTCAGGACTTTCGCAAATTCAATCAGGATTAACGATAGCTGATCGTCCGGATCATGCGGGTTAGATCTCTGTTGTCAACCAAAACCACAGGAGATCACCGTGAACACCATTCTCATCACCGGCGCCTCGTCCGGCTGCGGGCTTGAAACCGCCCGGCATTTCCATGCCAGAGGCTGGACTGTCATTGCCACCATGCGCAGCCCGCGCGAAGGCCTGTTGCCCGAAGGCGTGCGGGTTCTGGCCTTGGATGTCACAGATCCGGCCAGCATCGCCGCCGCCATCGCGGCCGCCGGCCCGGTAGACGTTCTGGTGAACAATGCGGGTATCGGCCTTGTTGGCGCCTTCGAGGCTGCACCGATGTCATATATCCGCAAGATTTTCGAGACCAACACCTTCGGCACCATGGCGATGGTTCAGGCGGTGATCCCGCAGATGCGGGCGCGGCGGTCCGGCGTGATCGTCAACGTTACCTCCAGCGTGACTTTGGCGCCGATGCCGTTGGCTGCCGCCTATACAGCCAGCAAACAGGCGGTCGAGGGCTTCAGCGGCTCTTTGGCGCATGAAATGGCGGCCTTTGGTGTGCGGGTTAAGCTGGTCGAACCCGGCTATGCCCCGACCACGCGCTTTGCGCAGAACATCGGCTTGACCATCGAAGAGATGATCCCCGAACCCTATGCTGATTTCGCCCGCCCGATCTTTGCAGCTTTCGCCAATCCGCCGCTGACCACGAAGGAAAGTGACGTGGCCGAAGCGGTGTTCCGGGCGGCAACCGATGGTTCGGATCAGCTGCGCTATCCGGCAGGGCCGGATGCCATTGCGCTTGCCACGGCAGGGTGAGCTGTGGGTGGCGGCGAGGCTGTAATGCAGGAGGTGTCGCCGCGCCTGGCGGAATCTTTGGCCCAACCCCGCAGTTCAAGTTCGTGCGCGCAGTTTAGGTGCGGATTAAGCCGATAATCAACATTATGTAACTTATTAGCTGTAATGTCCGGCTTTGCGCATGGCCAGTTGATCAGCTGTTGTGATACAGGATGCCGCGATACCGGTCATGGGCGCGGGTGAGATGCGCGCGCATCGCTTCGCGCGCGCCTTCCACGTCACCATCGCTGATCATCACGCAGATCGCCCGATGCTCTGTCAGGGTATGTTCGATGTAGCTGTCTGTGATCAAGGCAGGATGACGCGCCCGCGAGAAGGTGTCGGCGGGCAGGATGCGCCGCCCCATGATCGTGAAGAATTCGATGAAGGCAGAATTGTTCGTGGCCTGAATGATCGCCTGATGAAACGCAAAGTCGATCTCGTCCAGCGCAGTGTCATCCGACATTGCCGCTTCGAAGGCGCGCACCGTGGCCCAGATTTCGGCCTCTTGTGCGAGGGAGCGTCGTGTCGCGGCCAGACCTGCGGCATGAACTTCGAAGGCCATGCGCACCTCCAGCATATCCATGAAAGAGCCGCTGAACTGGGTCATGGTCTGGATCGCTGTTGAATCCCGGCGTTCCAGGCTTGTGGCCGTTTCGCTGCAGATGAAGACGCCCACCCCGTGCCGCGATTCCAGTATCCCTTCAGTGGCGAGGGCGGCCACGGCCTCCCGGATGACCGTGCGGCTGACACCGAAAAGCTGGCCGAGTTCAGACAGGGTGCCCACCGCCGCCTGATGGACATGATGGATGAATTCCACCTGTCGGATCTGGAAGGCCTGGCCGAATTCATCTTCAAACGCAGCTATGATGCCACGATCGCGGCCATCGCCGCCCTGCCCCGCGGGCAATATGACAATGTGATGCGGGTCGACGGCTATGAAAGCCCCATTGACATCGCGGTAAAGCTGGATGTGCAGGCCGATCATATCACCTGCGATTTCGACGGCACCTCGCCGCCCAGCCCCAAGGGCATCAACTGCCCGCTGATCTATTCGGCGGCCTATGCCTGCTATGCGCTGAAATGTTCCATCGCGCCGGAAATCCCGAACAATCACTTTTCCCTGCTGCCGTTCCGGGTGATTGCGCCGGATGATTGCATCCTGAACGTCAAGCGCCCTGCCCCGGTATCGGTGCGGCATGTGCTGGGCCATCTGGTGCCCGATGCGGTTCTGGGTGCCGTGCACAAGATGTTGCCGGGCCGCGTTCCTGCCGAAGGCTCGGGCGCGTTGTGGAACCTGCATGTGTCGGTGCGGCCGCTGCGGGGCGCCGATGCGCCCCTGGATGGTGGCCAGCGCGCCGAGGTCTTGCTGTTCAACAGTGGTGGCACAGGGGCCCGGCCGCAGCTGGACGGGCTGAACGCCACCGCCTTTCCCAGCGGCGTTCATTCCATGTCGATCGAGGCGACAGAACATGTCGGCCCGGTGATTTTCTGGCGCAAGGAATTGCGCGATGGTTCGGGCGGCGCGGGCAAATATCGCGGTGGCCTGGGTCAGGTGCTGGAAATTGCGCCGACCGCCGGGCACGAAATCTATTTCAACGCCATGTTCGACCGCGTGGCCCATCCCCCGCGCGGCCGCGAAGGCGGGGGCAACGGCGCGCCGGGCGTTGTCCGGCTGGATGATGGCACGGCACTGGCGACCAAGGGCCGCCAGCATGTGCCCGCGGGCCACAAGCTGGTGCTGGAACTGCCGGGCGGGGGTGGCTACGGGCCCGCGGCCGACCGTGATCCCACGGCCCATGCCCGCGATCTGGCCCACGAATACGTCACGCGCAGCTGACCCCTGCAGGGCGGCCTGACCGCCCTGCCCCTTCCTTCAGAACCGGATATCCAGATGAGCTTCGAAAGCCAGCGCTCCCTGTCCATCAGACCCTCGCCCTCGATGCAGATCGCCATGGCCGCGCGGCGGTTGCAGGCCGAAGGACGCGACGTGATCGACCTGTCGCTGGGCGAACCCGATTTCGAACCGCCCGACCATG
>Ga0154534_1200_pt1 | contig 21275 bp, 19 predicted proteins | sample RifGroF1_FD_105677 | JGI IMG/M metagenome (GOLD analysis project Ga0154534, IMG submission 105677) | Rhodobacteraceae bacterium GWF1_65_7 | reverse complement strand
ATTTGTCTCAACGGGAAGTCGGCATGGCGCGATCTGTCATTTCCCGTTGTTCAAATATCCTCAGGGGGTGAGCCCCGCAGGGGCGAGGGGGCGCGAGCGCCCCCTTACTCGGCGGCCACCGGCGCGGGATCGACGAGGGTGACGATATCCATCATGATGCGGTTCAGCTCGAAATCCTTGGGCGTATAGACCGCCGCCACGCCCATGGCGCGCAGCTGGGCGGCGTCGTCTTCCGGGATGATGCCGCCCACCACCACCGGCACATGTGACAGGCCTGCGTCGCGCATCCGTTCCAGGGTTTCGGCGATCAGCGGCAGGTGGCTGCCCGACAGGATCGACAGGCCGACGACATGCGCCTCTTGCTCTGCGGCGGCGGTGACGATTTCGGCGGGGGTCAGGCGGATGCCTTCGTAATGGATGTCCATCCCGCAGTCGCGGGCGCGGGCGGCGATCTGTTCGGCGCCGTTGGAATGGCCATCAAGCCCCGGTTTTCCCACCAGGAATTTCAGCTGCCGACCCAGTTTCGACGAAACGGCAGAGACGGCGTCGCGGATCGGGTCCAGCCCTTCGGTGCGGTTGGAGCGGTTCTTGGAAACCCCGGTCGGGCCACGATACTGGCCAAAGGCCGCTCGGACGGTGGCGCCCCATTCGCCGGTGGTGGCACCGGCCTTGGCGGCGGCGATGGAGGCGGGCATGACATTGTTGCCGCTGGCGCAGGCGGCGCGCAGATCGGCGAGGGCGGTCTGAACCGCTGCCTCGTTCCGGGCGGCGCGCCAGGCCTGCAGGCGTTCGATCTGGTCGCGTTCGGCATCGGCATCGGCCACCATGATGGCGCCATCGCCTGCCGTCAGCGGCGAGGGGGCGGCTTCTGTCCAGCGGTTGACGCCGACCACCGTGGTTTCCTTGCTTTCGATCCGGGCGATGCGTTCGGCATTGGCTTCGACCAGGCGGCCCTTCATATAGTCGATGGCGGCCACGGCGCCGCCCATCGCGTCGATCTGCGCCAGTTCGGCGCGGGCGCCGTCTTTCAACTCGGCCACCTTGCGGTCGATGGCGGGGTTGCCATCGAACAGGTCTTCGTATTCCAGCAGATCGGTTTCATAGGCGAGGATCTGCTGCATCCGCAGCGACCATTGCTGATCCCAGGGGCGGGGCAGGCCAAGCGCCTCGTTCCAGGCGGGCAGCTGCACGGCGCGGGCGCGGGCTTTCTTCGACAGCGTCACCGCCAGCATTTCGATCAGGATGCGGTAGACGTTGTTTTCGGGCTGCTGTTCCGTCAGGCCGAGGCTGTTGACCTGCACACCATAGCGGAAGCGGCGATACTTCGCCTCGGTGATGCCATAGCGGTGTTCGCACAGCTCGTCCCACAGATCGACGAAGGCGCGCATCTTGCAGAGTTCGGTGACGAAGCGGATGCCGGCGTTTACAAAAAACGATATTCTACCCACCATATTGGGGAATTCGGCCGCAGAAACTTTACCTTTCAGATCATCCAGCACGGCGCAGGCGGTGGCCAGCGCGAAGGCCAGTTCCTGTTCCGGTGTCGCGCCCGCCTCTTGCAGATGGTAGGAACACACGTTCATCGGGTTCCATTTCGGCAGGTGTTTCTGCGTATAGGCGGCCACATCCGTGATCATCGACAGGCTGGGTTTCGGCGGGCAGATATAGGTGCCGCGCGACAGGTATTCCTTGATCAGATCGTTCTGCACCGTCCCTTGCAGTTTCGAGATATCGGCGCCCTGTTCTTCGGCGGCGGCGATATAAAGCGCCAGCAGCCAGGGGGCGGTGGCGTTGATCGTCATCGAGGTGTTCATCTGTTCCAGCGGGATATCCTGGAACAGCGCCCGCATGTCGCCCAGATGCGCCACCGGCACGCCGACCTTGCCCACCTCGCCGCGCGCCAGTTCGTGATCGCTGTCATAGCCGGTCTGGGTGGGCAGATCGAAGGCGACGGAAAGCCCGGTCTGCCCCTTGGCCAGGTTGTTGCGGTAAAGCGCATTCGAGGCCCGCGCGGTGGAATGGCCCGCATAGGTGCGGAACAGCCAGGGGGCTTCCTTGCTTGGCATGGCTTGGGTCATGGCGCAGCCTCGTGAATCTGTTGGCAATAAAGTTGCGTTCTGCGCCATATGAGGGAAAGAATATGCCCATGTCAATTCGCCGCAACGCGGCATAGGGCTTTTTGCCGATGCAGAGGCCGGAATTTGAATTCATTAAGTTGAATATGATAATGCGTTGCGCTATCTGAAGGGTAGGCGGGCGCAATGGGTGCCCGGATGGGGGTGTGACATGACGCTGGACCGTTCGATCTTTCTGTTTGCCGGGGTGATGGTGTTGCTGAGCGTGGCACTGACGCTGTGGGTATCGCCGCTGTTCGTGTGGTTTACCGTGTTCATCGGGCTGAACCTGGTCCAATCCAGCTTTACAGGCTTCTGCCCTGCGGCGATGGTGTTCAAGGCGCTTGGCATCAAGGCGGGCTGCGCGTTTCAGTGACACGCAAGTAACGCTGGGGAAACGCCTGTCCAATACATGCGGCTTCCGTTATGCTGCGGCGCAGCGAGGGGATTCGGATGGGCAAGGTCATTACGGTGGCACAGCAGAAGGGCGGCGCGGGCAAGACCACGCTGGCCGTGACGCTGGCGGTTAGTTTCGTGCAGCGCGGGCTGCGGGTGGCGCTGCTGGACAGCGATCCACAGGGCAGTCTGGGCCGCTGGTTCATGACGCGGGTAGAGCGAAATGGCAGCGCGGATCTGGAGTTTTCCACCGCCTCGGCCTGGGGTGTGGGCTATGAATGCAAGAAGCTGCGGCAGACGCATGACATCGTGATTGTCGACACGCCGCCCAAGGTGGACAGCGATCTGCGCCCGGCGCTGCGCGAGGCGGATCTGGTGCTGATCCCGGTGGCGGGCAGCCATGTGGATCTGTGGGCCACCGATGGCGTTCTGGATCTGGTGGCACGGGAAAGCACCCGGGCGCTGATCGTGATGAACCGGATGACCACGGGCACCAGGCTGGCTGAAGAGGTGGCGCTGGCCGCCGGGGATGTTGCGCAGGTGGCAGAATCGCGGCTGGCCAATCGCGTGGCCTTTGCGCAGACGCTGGGGCAGGGGCTTTCTGCGGTGGAGGGCCGGGGGCCTGCGGCGGCGGAATGTCGGGCGCTGGCGGCCGAGGTTCTGGCGGTTCTGGAAGAATAAGGGCGGCACCTGCGGCGCCGCCCTTCGGGTTCAGAACACGTCAAACAGATACAGCAGGATGATGATCGGGATCGGGATGCCGATCACCCAGGCGAATATGCCTTTCATGGGGTGTCCTCCGGGTTTGGTTGCCGGATCAACGCAAGGGGCGGGGCATCGGTTCCGCAACACAAAAGGGCGGGGATGATCCCCGCCCTTTGTGCATTTCCGGGCCTGCCTGTGGCGGCAGGTGCTGCGTTCAGCGGGCGAAGCGTTTGTATTTCACGCGCTTCGGCAGGATCGAATCCGGGCCGAGGCGGCGGACCTTGTCCTGTTCATAGGCTTCGAAGTTGCCTTCGAACCATTCCACATGGGCATCGCCTTCGAAGGCGAGGATATGGGTGCAGAGCCGGTCGAGGAAGAAGCGGTCGTGGCTGATGATGATGGCGCAGCCGGCGAAATCTTCGATCGCGGCTTCCAGCGCCTGTAGGGTTTCCACGTCCAGATCGTTGGTGGGTTCGTCAAGCAGCAGCACGTTGCCGCCCGATTTCAGCAGCTTGGCCATGTGCACGCGGTTGCGTTCACCGCCCGACAACAGGCCCACCTTCTTCTGCTGGTCGGTGCCCTTGAAGTTGAAGGCGCCGGTATAGACGCGGCTGTTCAGCTGCATGTCGCCCAGGTGGATCACCTCGGCCCCGCCCGAGATTTCTTCCCAGACGTTCTTTTCCGGGTCCAGCGCATCGCGCGACTGGTCGACATAGGCCAGATGCACGGTATTGCCGAGGGTGATGGTGCCCTCGTCCGGGGTTTCCTGGCCGGTGATCATGCGGAACAGCGTCGATTTGCCGGCACCGTTGGGGCCGATGACGCCGACGATGGCGCCCGGCGGCACGGTGAAGGACAGATCTTCGATCAGCAGGCGGTCGCCCATGGCTTTCTTCAGGCCTTCGACCTCGATCACCTTGTTGCCCAGACGTTCACCGTTGGGGATGATGATCTGCGCGCTGGAAGAGCGTTCCAGCACGGTCTGGCCCGCCATTTCGTTATAGCGCGCAATCCGGGCCTTGCCCTTGGATTGCCGGGCCTTGGCCCCGGCGCGGATCCATTCCAGTTCCTTTTCCAGCGCCTTCTGCTTGGATTTATCTTCGCGGGCTTCCTGCGCCATGCGCTTGGCCTTCTGATCCAGCCAGGCGGAATAGTTGCCCTCGTAGGGGATGCCGCGGCCGCGATCCAGTTCCAGAATCCAGCTGGTGATATCATCCAGGAAGTAACGGTCGTGGGTGACGATCAGGATGGTGCCCTTGTAGGCGATCAGGTGCTTTTGCAGCCAGGCGATGGATTCGGCATCCAGGTGGTTGGTCGGTTCGTCGAGCAGCAGCATGTCGGGCTTTTCCAGCAGCAGCTTGCACAGCGCCACCCGGCGGCGTTCGCCGCCCGACAGGCTTTCGACATTGGCATCATCGGGCGGGCAGCGCAGCGCATCCATCGCCACACCCACGGTCGCCTCCAGCTCCCACAGGTTTTCGGCGTCGATCTGGTCTTGCAGCTGGGCCATTTCGTCGGCGGTTTCGTCGGAATAGTTCATCGCCAGTTCGTTGTAGCGTTCCAGCACGGCCGTCTGCTTGGCGACGCCCAGCATGACATTGCCTTTCACATCCAGCGCCGGATCCAGATAGGGTTCCTGGGCCAGATAGCCGACCTTGGCGCCCTTGGCGGCCCAGGCCTCGCCTTTGAAATCCTTGTCCATGCCGGCCATGATCTTCAGCAGGGTCGATTTACCCGCACCGTTGACGCCGACGACACCGATCTTCACCCCGGGGAGGAAGTTCAGGTGGATGTTTTCGAAGCACTTCTTGCCACCGGGATAGGTCTTGGAGACGCCTTCCATGTGATAGACATATTGATAGCTTGCCATGATTTCCCTCGGATGCGCCAGTCTTTGCGGGGCTTGTAGCGAAATCGGAGGGAAAGGGCAACGCAGGCCCGCGCCGCCAGTGGTCTGGGCCAGTGGTCTGGGACGTCAGGCGATCAGGCGTTTTTCGAACCAGTGGTCGGCATGGGGGTTGGTGTTATAGGCCGCGATTTCCTGCCAGCCGTCGCGCAGATAGAGCGCCTGTGCCTCGGGCAGGTGGCGGCTGGTGTCGAGGCGCAGGTGCGTCAGCCCCATATCGCGGGCCGCATCCTCGATCCCGGTCATCAGGCGGCGGGCAAGACCCTGCCCCCGCGCCTCGGCCGCGACCCAGAGGCGCTTCACCTCGCCGCAGCCCGGGCCGATGCCCTCGGCGCTGCTGCGCAGGCCGACACAGCCAAGGGGTGTGCCCGCCTGACGTGCGATCAGGAACAGCCCGCGCGGCGGGGCCATGGCCAAAGTATCGGGATCCACCGGGCGGGGCGCGAAGGTCTGGCCGAAACGCAGGCTCAGTTCTGCGAAATAGGCGGCCATGCAGGCCTGGGCTTCGGGCGCGGTGATGGGGCAGGGGGCAAGGTGGATCTGTGACATATGCCTTTGTGGCGCGTATCAATTCCGCTTGGCAAGCCGCGACCGCCATGTTTTGAACAGCCAAACGGAGAACGAAATATGCGGCAGGGTTTTCCCCGGGCGACGCGGGGGATGGTGATTGGCCTTCTGGGGGGATCCTTCGATCCGGCCCATGAAGGCCATGTGCATATCACCCAGGAGGCGCTGCGCCGGTTCGGGCTGGATCGGGTGTGGTGGCTGGTCAGCCCCGGCAACCCGCTGAAGGCACGCCAGCCTGCGCCGATGGTCGACAGGTTGCAGCGGGCGCGGGCGCTGATGCGGCATCCCCGGGTGGAGATCACCGATCTGGAGGCACGGCTGGGCACGCGCTATACCGCCGCCACGCTGGCCCGGCTGATGGCGATCTATCCTGGGGTGCGTTTCGTCTGGCTGATGGGGGCAGACAATCTGGTGCAGTTCCACCGCTGGGACAATTGGGAATGGATCATGCGCCATGTGGCCATCGGCGTGCTGGCGCGGCCCGGATCGGGGCTGAAGGCGCGGATGGGCCGGGCGGCGCGGGTCTATGCCGGGGAACAGATCAGCGGGGCGGCCATCGGGCGGTTGGGCCACATGCCGCCCCCGGCCTGGGCCTTTGCCGATATGCCGATGCTGGCGCAATCTTCCAGCGAGATCCGGGCGCGGGGGGATTGGGGGCAGGCGGCAGCGCAGCCGGGGGCGGCGCAGAGTATCGAGCCGCAGAAGGCGGGCTGAGCCGGCGGGGCGGCGGGGGCGCAGCCGGGCGGGGGCCATTGGGGGTGGTGGCGGGTGCCGGCCGCTTGCGTGACAGCAGAGAGGGCACCGTTTTCCCGGCGACTTTGTCCGGTGTGCCGGGTTAGGATGGTGGGCGATCACAAGGGTGGAGGAGCCCGAGGTTGTCATGAGCCATCTTGTCTTGCGCACCGCCGATCTTGACAGCCGCCGACGGGTGGCGGAATTCGAAACCATGGCCGCCAATATCTGCAAGCTGGCCATCGAGCCTTTGGATGGGGCCTATACCTCCTCCACCTCGATCGCCGTTCTGCCGGATGTGGTGATTGCGGATACGCAGCATTCACCCTGCAAGACGCGGCGCACGGCGGTTCTGGCGGCGGAAACCGGCGACAACATCCTGCTGCATGTGCCTTTGTCGGGTGGGTTTTCCATCCGGCAGGAGCGCGGGGCAGAGGTGGAATGTGCGCCGGGGCAGATCTATCTGGACCCCAGCGAAGTGCCGGGGGTTGCGCATTTCGTGCCGGAAAGCAGCCGGGTGCTGTATGTCTCTGTGCCACGGGCCGCGTTGCTGGCGGCCAGCCCGGGGATGAACCCGGCCTTGCGGCAGGTGTCTGATGCCACGCCGCAATGGCGGCTGCTGATCGCCTATGCGCGGGCGCTGCACACCGAAGCTGCGACCCTGCCGCCCGACCAGCTGCAGCTTTGCGCGGCCCATCTGCAGGATCTGCTGATCCTGGCCCTGGGGGCCGACCGCGAGGCGGAGATGGTTGCGCAGGGTCGTGGGGCGCGGGCGGCGCGGTTGAAGGCGATCCGATCCGATATCGAGAGCAATCTGTGCAATCCGGATCTCAGCTCGTCCTGGATCGCGGCGCGGCATGGCATTTCGGACCGTTATCTGCGCAGCCTGTTTGCACAGGAAGGGGCCTCGTTCAGCGATCACGTCGCGGCGCGGCGCCTGATGCGGGTGCATCGGCAGCTGACCGACCCGCGCCATGCCGGGCAATCCATCAGCCAGATCGCGCTGAATGCCGGGTTCGGGGATATTTCCTGGTTCAATGCACGGTTTCGGGCGACCTTCGGCGCCACCCCATCCGAGGTGCGGGCACTGGGGCCGTGACCGGATCTGTGCCGCTGGCCCCCATGCGGCTGCCGCCCAGCCCAAGATCGGCCCGCCCTTTCGCGCGATAGTCATCTGGCGCAATGGGAGAGTGGAAGATGCGGGATTACTGGCGGGCCGGGGTATCGGTGCTGGCATGGGCGGCGGGCGGTCTGAGCGCCGGGCTGGCCTTGGCCGACACGCCGGCCACGATCATCGTGATGGATGGCTCGGGCTCGATGTGGGGGCAGATCGACGGGCGGCCCAAGCTGGAGATTGCCCGGGAAACCGTCGCCGGGGTGCTGGACACCATTCCCGAAGGGCAGGCGCTGGGCCTGCTGGCCTATGGTCATCGGGAAAAGGGCAATTGCGGTGATATTGAACTGATGGTGCCCCCTGCGCCCGGAACCGCGGCGCAGATCCGCGATGCGGTGAACGCGATGCGGTTTCTGGGCAAGACGCCGCTTTCCGACGCGGTGCGCCAGGCGGCCGAAGCCCTGCGCTTTGGCGAAGAGGCGGCGACGGTCGTGCTGGTGACAGACGGGCTGGAAACCTGTGCGGCCGATCCCTGCGCGCTGGGCCAGGAGCTTGAGGCGGCGGGGCTGGATTTCACCGCCCATGTCATCGGCTTTGGCCTTTCGGCAGAGGAGGGCGCGCAGGTGGCCTGTCTGGCGGAAAACACCGGCGGGCGGTATTTCCAGGCCGGGGATGCCACCGCCCTGGCCGAAGCCTTGCAGGCGACCGTGGTGGCGGCAGAGCCGCAGCCACCCCAGCCACCGCAGGAACCCCTGCCCGAAGCCACGCTGGAGGCCCCGGCGACCGCCCCGATGGGGCAGCCGGTCGCGGTGGGCTGGACAGGGCCTGCGGCGGAGCTGGACACGATCGAGATCGGTCTGCCGGGGAATGGCGAGCGATGGGGCTGGGAATATGTGAAGACAGGCAATCCAGTCAGCCTGTTGATGCCGGGCACGCCTGGGATTTACGAACTGCGCTACAAGTTCCGCGATCAGACCGTGATCGCCACCCGCGAGATCGAGGTGACAGAGGCCCCTGTGACGATGACCGTATCGGAACAGGTGCTGGCAGGCCGTGAATTTTCCATCCGCTGGACGGGGCCGAATGCGCCCTATGACAATATCCAGATCGCTGAGGCGGGAAGCGACAGTTATCTGTCCTATGCCTATGTCAGCGGGGGTAATCCGCTGGTGATGACCGCACCCGATGCGCCGGGGGCGTATGAGCTGCGCTACAAGCTGTCGGATACCGAGGTGATCGCCACCGAGCCGCTGACGGTTCTGCCCGAGGATGCCGTGCTGCCGGATGTGGCGCCCGGCCCCTTGCCGGTGGTGATCGAGGCTGATGCGGGTGGAGTGGCGTTCAACGTGGTCTGGTCTGCCGTGCCGGTAGAGGGGCAGGGCCTGCCGCCCGAAGCCTGGGCCATGCCGGAAGGCGTGGCCGGGCCGGTGAGCGCGGATTTTCTGCCCGGCCTTTATGATGTGACGGGCATGGCGGGCGATCAGGTCTTTGCGGGCCGTATCGCCGTGGCGGCCGGGGCCGAGAACCGCTTTGTCATCCCGCTTTCACCGGCCCTTTCGCCCGCGGGCGAAGATGCGGGTGGGGCTTCGGATATGCCGGCTGCGGAGACGACAGCCTTGGGCACGACGGGGCAGGCAGGCCCGGTGCCGCTTCCGGTGCCGCTGCGGATCAAGGGGGTCTATGACGGTGTCTTTGCGACCTGGGAGGCCTTTCCGCTGGGCGGGCAGGAAAGCCCGCTGCTGGCCAGTGGGGCGGCGCGTCCGGGGGCCTGGGAAACACAGCTTGATCCGGGCCCATGGCTGATCCGGGGGCGGCACGAAGGGGCCAGGGGGGCAACCTATCTGGCCGTGCTGCAGGTGGCTGCCGGGATGGCGCCCGAGGTGACGATGGCCCGGCCCCGCTATGGGGCGACGCCGGGCGACGGTACTCCCTTTGCCTGGATGTGCGACGGCGATCTGCCCTGTTTCGTGCATGACAAGGAAACCGGATTGCAGCTTGGCCTGCCCGCCGGCTGGGGCATGGAGGATCCCGTCTTGCTGACGACGGCGGCGGGGGTCAGCGGGTCTGCGGTCTTTGCCACCTTCATGCCGCTGCGTGCGGATCGTGGCACTGCGCTGGTTGCGGTGAACCCGCGGCAATGGGATGCGATGCTTGGCCCCTGCGCCGCGATCCGCATCGGGCAGGTTTGCCGCGATGCCGGGCTGACGGGGGAAGATCTGCAAGCCTACCGGATGATAGAGGCCACGCTGGAATATGGTGTTTCCGAGGAAGCCCCGGCCGGTTCTGCCGTGGCGGAAGGCGGGGGCGGTCTGGCCGACAGGATCAAGGGAACCCGGCTGCAGATGCCCGAAGGGGTGAACCTGCTGGAAATCCTCGCCCCGCAATTTGCGCCCAAGGAGTGATGCCGATGAACCGATACATCCTTGTCAGCGCGCTTCTGGCACTCTGGCCCGGGCTGGTGCAGGCCCAGCAGATGACCGGCGAAAAGATCGTGATGGCGCGTTGCGGCGATGCGGGCTGCCAATGCACCCTGTCAGAGTTCGATCTGGAAGCGCTGTCTTTCCTGACGGGGCAGGATTTGCCCGCCGGGGCCGTGCAGGGCACCTATGTGACCTACAGGGGCGAAGCCTATCTGTCGTCGCTGACGCCGGACGAGGTGCACCAGATCGCCGGGGGCGAAGGAAAGTGCGAGATGGCGCTGTTCGATCCGATCATCCCGCGTGACGGGACGTGGCAGGGCAGCGTGCGGGTGCAATCCATGTCGGGATGCCATCCACAGGTGGCCGAGATGGTGCCTGCCATCGCCGCCGGAATGGAGACGACTGTGCAGGTCGTCTGGGAGGGCGGGCGGTTCCATCCCGGCAAGCTGGCCTCTGGCGGCAGCAGCCCTGCGGTGGAATGGACCGAGAAGGGGCCGGGCAGCTTTACCGGGCGCCTCAAGGTGCCGCAGAACAAGGCGCTGACGGTGACCAGCAGCGCGACGGCAACGCTGACCGCCCCGGATCGGGCGACGGCGACGCTGCGGCAGCGCATTGCGGCCGAAGGCGGGGGCAATGCGCTGCTGGCCGCCGCCGGCATGGCGGATTGCCGGACCTTTGCGGTCTATGATTTCACCCGGATCTCGGAGTGACAGGCGCACCCTTTGCCGTTGCCGGGCTGTCGGCGCGGCAGGGGTGGGCGGAACAGGCCTGTGCCGGGGTGGTTCTGTGGCGGTGGTTTTCTGCTGTGAGATCGGGGATCTGTGAGAACTTCTGGAGCGGGCGGCGGGAATCGAACCCGCGTCTCCTGCTTGGAAGGCAGGGGTCTTACCATTACACAACGCCCGCTCGGGCTGTGGCGATCGGCCACTGGCAAGTTCTTCCCTTCAGATAGCCGACGATCCCGGGCTGTGCAAGAGGGGGGAGGCGGTTCCCTTGCGCGGGTGGGCAAAAGCTGTGGCTGGGCGGGTAAAGCCGGGCGGTAAAAGCCCAAGGTGGCAAAGGAAAAGGCCGCAGCGCGGGGCTGCGGCCTTTGGATCCTGTTGATGGATCAGAGGTTTTCGGCCTGCGGCATCCCCAGCACATGAAAGCCGCCGTCCACGCGCACAACCTCGCCGGTGGTGAAGGCGCCGTAATCGGAACACAGCCAGACAGCGGTGCCGCCCACAGCCTCCAGCGTGGCATTGCTGCGCAGCGGGGCGTTGCTTTCGGTATGGCGATAGGTGGCCCGTGCCCCGCCGATGGCGGCCCCGGCCAGCGTCTTCATCGGGCCGGGCGAGATGGCGTTGACGCGCACCTTCTGCGGCCCCAGATCATTGGCCAGATAGCGGGTGGCGCTTTCCAGTGCCGCCTTGGCGACGCCCATCACGTTGTAATTCGGCGTGACGCGGTTGGAGCCCTGGAAGGTGAGGGTGATCAGGCTGCCGCCATTCGGCATCATCTCGGCGGCGCGGCGCGACACGTCGATGAAGGAAAAGCACGAGATATCCAGCGAGTGCTTGAAATTGCCACGGCTGGTGTTGATGAACCGGCCGGTCAGTTCCGTCTTGTCGGAAAAGGCGATGGCGTGGATCAGGAAATCCATCGTGCCCCAGCGATCCTTCAGCGCGCCGAAGCAGGCATCGAGGCTGTCATCATTGGTGACATCGACATCCACCAGGAAATCGCTGCCGACCGATGCCGCCAGTGGTTCTACGCGTTTGCCGAAGGCCTCGCCCTGATAGGAGAACGCCAGCTCTGCGCCTTCGTCGGCCAGCGCCTTGGCGATGCCCCAGGCAATCGACCGTTCATTGGCCACGCCCATGACAAGGCCGCGCTTGCCCTTCATCAGTTCAGCCATTCAAGCCTCCGGTTGGCGAGGGGAAAGGGGAGGGCGGCGCCCTCCCGCATAGTCAGTCGCGGAAGTGTCAGTCGCGGAATTTGCTCATGACCAGGGTGGCATTGGTGCCGCCGAAGCCAAAGCTGTTGGACAGCACGCTGTCCAGCTCCACACCTTCACGATAGGTGGTGGCGATTTCTTCCGGTTTCAGTTCCGGGTCCAGCTGGGTGACATTGGCCGAAGCGGTGATGAAGCTGCCCTGCAGCATCAGCAGCGAATAGATCGCCTCGTGCACGCCGGTCGCGCCCAGGCTGTGCCCGGTGAGCGATTTGGTGGAGGAGATCGGCGGCACATTGCCTTCGCCGAAGACCCGGCGGATCGCCTTCACCTCGGTCACATCGCCTGCGGGGGTCGAGGTGCCATGGGCATTGATGTAGCTGATCTTGCGGCCTTCCGGCAGGGTGCCGACTGCCAGCCGCATCGAGCGCTCGCCGCCCTCGCCGCTGGGGGCGACCATGTCATGGCCATCGGAGGTGGCGCCGTAGCCGGTGACTTCGGCATAGATCTTGGCGCCGCGGGCCAGCGCGTGGTTCAGTTCTTCCAGAACCACCACGCCGCCGCCGCCTGCGATCACGAAACCATCGCGTGTAGCGTCAAAGGCGCGGCTGGCGGTGGCGGGGGGATCATTGTATTTCGACGACATGGCGCCCATGGCATCGAACAGGCAGGACAGCGTCCAGTCCAGTTCCTCGCCGCCGCCGGCAAAGACGATATCCTGCTTGCCCATCTGGATCAGCTCGGTGCCATTGCCGATGCAATGCGCGCTGGTGGAACAGGCGGAGGTGATCGAATAGTTCACGCCCTTGATCTTGAATGGCGTGGCCAGGCAGGCGGAATTGGTGCTGCTCATGCAGCGGGTGACCATGAAGGGCCCCATCCGCTTGGGCGCGCCCTTTTCCACCACGATGTTATGCGCCTGGAAGAAGTTCGAGGTGGACGGACCACCGGACCCCATGATGAGCCCCGCGCGTTCGTTCGAAACCTCGGCCTCGGTCAGGCCGCTGTCGGCGATGGCCTGACGCATGGCGATGAAGTTATAGGCGGCGCCGGGGCCCATGAAGCGCAGGTCGCGCTTGTCGATATGGTCTTCCAGCACGATCTGCGGCATCCCGTGCACCTGGCTGCGGAAACCGCGCTCGGCATATTCGGGGGCAGCAACAATGCCGGATTTCCCGGCGCGCAGGCTGGCTTCCACCTCGGCGGCAGTATTGCCGATGGGCGAGACGATGCCGATGCCGGTGATGACGACGCGACGCATGGGGGCCTCCGTAAAAATCTCTGGCATGTTTAGGGCAGCGCGGGGCGAGGGGCAAGCAGGAAGGGGCGCGCGTGGAGGGCGCGACAGAGGGCATCGGATGGCCGCGGACAGCCGCATGTCCGAGGGTGGTCTGTGCTTTATGGTGCCAAGCCCCCTGACCGCAATCGTCGCGCTGGCGTCACCAGAGCGGCTGGCCGTGGGGGCGGCCATCCGCTGCCCGGGCCGCAAGTGCGGCGCCCCGGGCCGGGGCGTGGATGTAGCGAGGCCAGGTGGTTGACAGGTGCTACGCTGAAGGAAACTTCAGTTTGCCGACAGCGCGACCTTCATATCCTTGACAAGATAGATGGTCTCGCCATCCGCCTCGACCCGGCCATCGGCGACGCCCATGGTCAGGCGGCGGGTCTGCACGGCCTTGGTGAAATCGACGAAATAGCGCAGCATCTTGCGATCGGGGCGCACCATGCCGGTCAGCTTGACCTCGCCCACACCCAGCGCATAGCCGCGACCCTGCCAGCCGCGCCAGCCCAGGTTGAAGCCGGTCAGCTGCCACAAACCGTCAAGGCCAAGGCAGCCGGGCATGATCGGGTTGCCGGGGAAGTGGCAGTCGAAGAACCACAGGTCGGGCGTGATGTCGAATTCGGCCACCACATGGCCCTTGCCATGTTCGCCGCCATCCTCGGAAATCTCGGTGATCCGGTCCATCATCAGCATCGGCGGCGCCGGAAGCTGTGCATTGCCGGGGCCGAACAGCTCCCCGCGTGCGCATTTCAGAAGGTCGTCCCGGTCGAAACTCGTCGGATATGCCGCCATAGGGCCAATGCTCCTGCGCATGTGCTTTTGCTTCCTCTATCACCCCCGTCTTGGGCATGGCAAGGGCAGGCGGGGGGCTGCGGGATTGACCCTGCCCGGCTGCGGTGCAAGCCTGCGACCCGGCAGAGCAGGGCCGGCAGAGCAGGGGCTGATGATGTTCGGGCGTTTCGTGGCGGCGAGCGGGCTGGCCAATCTGGCGGATGGGGTGGCGGTGCTGGCCTGGGTCTGGGTGGCTTCGCTGCTGACGCGGGATGCGGCGCTGATCGCGCTGGTGCCGGTGGCCTTGCGGCTGCCCTGGGCGGTGTTTGCGGTGCCTGCGGGCGTGGTGGCCGACCGGGTGGACCGGCGCCGCCTGATCCTGGCGATGGACGGGCTGCGCGCCACGGCCTTTGCGCTTGCGGCGGCGGCGCTGTGGTGGGCGCAGCCTTTACCGCCCGCGTCCGCGCAGGGGCTGGCCCAGCCGGGGCTGTTTGCGCTGCTTTGCGCGGCGGCGCTGCTGGTGGGCGTGGCCGAGGTATTTCGGGACAATGCCGCGCAGACCATGCTGCCTGCGCTGGTGCCGCATGACCGGCTTGAGGCGGCCAATGCGCGGCTGTGGACGGTGGAGATGGTGGGCAATGCGCTGGTCGGGCCTGCCTTCGGTGCGCTGTTGCTGGGGGTGTTTCTGCCGCTGCCCTTTGGGTTGAACGCGGCGGCCTATGCCGGGGCGGCGCTGCTGATGGCGGGGCTGCCGGGGGCCTATCGTCCGGTGGGCACGGGGGCGCGTCGCAGCTGGTGGGCCGAGGCGGCCGAGGGGTGGCGTTTTCTGCGTGGGCAACCTTTGCTGCTGCGGCTGGCGGGGATCACCGGGCTGTGGAACCTGTGCGACCAGATGATCCTGTTCGCCATGGTGCTGATCGCGCAGGAGCGGCTGGGGCTGTCCTCTGCCGGATACGGGCTGGTTCTGGCGGCGGGGGCGGTGGGCGGCATCGCGGCCGGGCTGGTGGGTGAAAGGGCAGTGCGGTTGATCGGGCCTTCGCGTCTGGCACGGGGGGCGCTGTTCGTCAGCCCGGCCTGCTATCTGGCGCTGGCCCTCGCGCCCACCGCGCTGTCATTCGCGCTGATCTTTGCGGTGCTGGAGTTTTCGGGGCCGCTGTGGAACATCGTCTCGGTCAGTACGCGGCAGCGGCTGATCCCGGATGCGTTGATGGGGCGGGTGAACAGCCTCTATCGGTTGCTGGCCTGGGGCATGATGCCGCTGGGCACGCTGCTGGCGGGGGGGCTGATCGCGGGGGGCGAGGCCGGCCTGGGCCGGGCGGCCGCGCTGCATCTGCCGCTGCTGGTGGCGGCGGGGCTGGCGCTGGTTCTGGCGTTGCTGGCCTGGCCGGTGCTGCGGCGGGGCCTGCCCCGGCGCGCGGCCTAGGGAAAAGCGCATGGTAACTGTGCCGCATGTCGGGTGATTTGCCCGCATCCATTGATATTCCCGGCACGAAGCCCTAGAATTGTTCCAGATATCACCGGATGGACCCATGACTGCCAAGGCGGAAGACACGATCAAGGCCGAAGATCATGCACAGGCGCGGGCCTCTGCCTGGCTGTCGCGGGGCGGGCTGCGCCCGACCCGGCAGCGGCTTGCGCTGGCCTCGCTGCTGGTGGGGGATGGGGAAGACCGTCATGTGACGGCGGAAAGCCTGTATGCCGCCTCTGTCACTGGCGAAGAGAAGGTGAGCCTGGCAACCGTCTACAACACCTTGCGCGCCTTCTGCGAAGCAGGGCTGATGCAGGAAGTGGTGGTGGACGGGTCGAAAAGCTATTTCGACACACGGATGGACGATCACCCGCATTTCTTCTGGGAAGATGATGCGACGCTGACCGATGCGCCTGCCGAACAGCTGGAGATCCTGCGCCTGCCCAAGGCCCCGGCGGGCACCGAGATAACCCGGGTTGATGTGGTGATCCGCCTGCGCCGCAGCTGAGCGGTGGCGGTGGGCGGCCTGTGGTGCTTGGCGGGGCCGATCACCGACAATTGGGTTGCCCCGTCCGCCGATCTGCGCGACTGCTTGTGAAAAGGCGGCCTGGCTGCCGCCCCAAGACCTGTCGAGGAACTGCCATGAAAAAACTGTCTTTCGCCACTGCACTTGCGCTTGTTCTGGCTGCGGGGCCGGGATCGGCTTTCACAGCATCCAACGGATTGCAGGTGACGGATCAGGGGGGCGGCACCTTTCTGGTGGCCTATGGCGGCAAAAGCGGGCCGCGTGCCTTCTGGTGCGCCGCTGGTGATTATGCCCGCCGCGTGCTGGGTCTGCGTGTGACCGACAACCTCTGGCGCATGTCAGAGCCGCCGCGCGGCGCGGGGCAGGGGGTGATCTTTTCGGTCAGCCCGCAGGGGGCGGCGACGGATGCGGGCATTGCGCGGTTCGGGCCGCCATCGGGCCGCTTTTCGGTTGGCCGCGCCCAGAACTATTGCAACGATCCGGCCGATATGGTGCGCGAAGACTGACAGCACCGATTTTGCCTCTGTTATGCCCCGACGCCGCGGTGTCGGGGCATTTTCATGTCTGGTGGCGCGCAAAGTGCTGTCGACCCGGGGCTTCATTGAAGTTTCACACCAAAGATACCTGACTGTCATTCCCGACAGATAGCTCCCGCCCCGAGACAAACGGAGGGATGCCGATGCTCGAAGTGGTCGAGGTGACACGCAGGTTCGGGGCAAAAGCCGCGGTGGACGCGATTTCGTTCGGCGTGGACCGTCCGGCCTTTGTGGGCATCATCGGACGGTCGGGCGCCGGGAAATCAACCTTCCTGCGCATGATGAACCGGCTGACAGATGCAACCGCGGGCGAAATCCGCGTGGAGGGCCGCAATATCCTGGCGCTGGAAGGCGCCGAAAAACGCCAGTGGCAGCGGCAATGCGCGATGATCTTCCAGCAGTTCAATCTGGTGCCGCGCATGGATGTCTGTTCCAACGTGCTGCATGGCATCCTGAATGGCCGGTCGCTGGCCGCGACCCTGTTCAACCTGTGGTCCGAAGCCGAAATCACCCGCGCGCTGGAAATCCTGGATCGTCTGGGCATTGCCGATCAGGCCCCGAAACGGGCCGAGGCGCTTTCGGGCGGGCAGCAGCAGCGCGTCGCCATTGCGCGGGCGCTGATGCAGGATCCGAAGGTCATTCTGGCCGATGAACCGATTGCCAGCCTTGACCCGATGAATGCCCAGGTGGTGATGGATACGCTGCGCCGCATCCATGAAGAAGATGGCCGCATGGTCATTGCCAACCTGCATACGCTGGACACCGCGCGCCGCTATTGCGACCGGGTGATCGGCATGCGCGACGGGCGCATCGTGTTCGATGGCACGCCCGAGCAGCTTTCGACCGGCGTGGCCCGCGACATCTATGGCGCGGATGACACGTTCAACGAGGCCGCGACCTCGACCTCGATCCCCACGGATACCACGGCAGACAGCGCCTATGCGGCGCGGCTGCTGGTCTGACTTCACCCCTTATCCTCTCAGGGAGCTTCCCATGAAAACGATCCTTCTGGCACTTGCCACCACCACCGCGCTGACCGGCGCTGTTTCGGCCCAGGAAATCACCGGGTTCAACATCGGTATCCTTGGCGGCGAAAACGCCCAGGACCGCATGACCTCGAACGAATGTCTGCGCGGCTATGCCGAAGAAGCGCTGGGCGTTCCGGTCAAGCTGTTTGCCCCGGCCGATTATGACGGCGTGATCCAGGGCCTGCTGGGCGGCACCATCGACATGGCCTGGCTGGGCGCTTCGGCCTATGCCAAGGTTTACCTGACCGATCCGGAAGCCGTGGATGTGGCGCTGGTGAAAACCAACCTCGACGGTTCGTTCACCTATCACTCGATCGGCTTTGCCCGCAAAGACAAGGGCGTGGCTTCGCTGGCCGATCTGAAGGGCAAGGTTTTTGCCTTCGGCGATCCGAACTCGACCTCGGGCTATCTGATCCCGTCGGTGGAAATTCCGGCCGAAATCGGCGCCACCATGGAAAACGGCGATTACTTCGGTGAAGTGAAGTTCGTGGGCGGCCATGAACAGACCATCGTTGCCGTGGCCAATGGCGATGTGGATGCCGGCGTGACCTGGGCCGATGGCCAGGGCAACTGGGAAGACGGCTACAATTCGGGCGCGCTGCGCAAGGCTGTGGATGCCGGTCTGGTGGACATGAACGATCTGGTGGAAATCTGGAAATCGAAGCCGATCCCGGAAGGCCCGGTGGTTCTGCGTCGCGCCCTGCCGCAGGATGCCAAGGACAAGATGATCGAACTGGTCAAGGGGATGCACGCCAAGGACGCCGATTGTGCCTATGGCATCGCGGCCGGCGAAACCGCAGGCTTCACCCCGATCACCCATGACTACTACGACTCGATCATCGAAGTGCGCAAACAGCAGACCAACTGAGATTTCATGACGCAATGCCGGGTTCCCGCGAGGGGGCCCGGCAATTTCTTTGCAGGGACGCGCGCAGATGGTGGATGTAGCATTCGGGCCAAAGCCCGGACCGAAACGGGGTGGCGGGCCAACCGAGGCCTATCTGGCCATGGTGCGGCGCAAGCGGATGTATGGCGGCATTCTGCTGGTCATCTTCGTGGCGGTGATGGCTTCGGGGTTTCAGCTGGCCGACAGCCGCAATGCGGGCGGGTTCTGGAACGGTTTGCATCAGGTCGGGGATTTCCCGGCTGAGGTGCTGGCCGAGGCCTGGGACAAGCGCAGCAATCTGCCGGGGCTGATGCTGGGCGCGATCCCTTCGCTGATCGAGACGCTGAACATTGCCGCGGTGGCCACGCTGGTGGGCGCGCTGGGCGCCATGGTGCTGTCGCTGCTGTCCACGCGGGGGCTGGCGCGCTGGCCGCGGGCCATACCGCTGTTCCGCCGGATGCTGGACGCCTTCCGCGCCATCCCGGAAATCGTGATTGCCTTGCTGCTGATCTTTATCCTGGGCGGCGGGCCGGTGCCTGCGGTGGTGGCCATCGCGCTGCATACCACGGGCGCGCTGGGCAAGCTGTTTTCCGAAGTGGCCGAAAATGCCGATCTCAAGCCGGTCGAGGGGCTGACCTCGGTCGGGGCGGGCTGGGGCCAGCGCATGGTTCTGGGCGTGCTGCCGCAGGTGGCACCCAACTGGGTCAGCTATGCGCTGCTGCGGTTTGAAATCAACGTGCGCGCCTCGGCCATCCTGGGCTTCGTGGGCGAGGGTGGCATCGGCCATGATCTGAAGCTGGCCATGCAATGGGGCGGTGGCAAGTATGATCAGGTTGTGGCGATCTTTCTGGTGCTGTTCCTGACCATCGTGGTGATCGACCAGATTTCGAACCACTATCGTGACCGTCTGGTGAAGGGGAGGCATTGAGCCATGGTTGATGCAACGCTGTCGATGCAGATGACCGGCACGTTCCGCCGCAAGCGGATGGTGGCCTTTGCCGTGCCTGCGGTGATCCTGGCCTATCTGGTTTATGTGTTCTTTGCCTTTGACCTTCCGGGCCTTGCGGCGCGGGCGCGGATGGACAACGCGGGCATCCTGCTGGCCGATTTCTGGAGCCACAAGACCCATGTGACCCGCGACAACCGCTCGGGCGATCTGACGGTTGCCATCGAGGGGGAGGCCAAGGGCACCTATCCGGCGGGGATGCTGCCCGATTGGGTGGCTGTGACCGCGGATGTGACGCGGATCGACCTCGGCGGCGGGCATCTGGTGACCTATGATGCCGCAGGCGCGCGCTATGACGTGCCGGGCTATGGGGCGATCGAGATCCGCCCCGAAGGCGGCCGGCTGGCGCTGACCGCGCCGGAACCGCTGCCCGAGTGGATCAATGCGGCGCCCAACCGGGTCTCGGTGACAACCGATGCCGGGCGGTTTGCCTACACGCGGTCAAAGGTGGAAACCTTCCGCTATGAGCCGGGATGGGAGCTGTTCTTCTTCACGCTGGACAGCCCGCTTTATGGCAAGGGGCTTGGCGAGCTGACGGCGCTGGTGCTGTGGGAGGACCGGCTGGATCCGGCCCGGTCGAACCTTGCGCTGATGGCATCGGAGTTCTGGACGAACAAGATGTGGCGCCATGCCGATGTGGCCTGGGCGATCTTTGAAACCATTCTGATGGCTTTCCTGGGCACCTTCGGCGCGGCCATCGTGGCGCTGCCGCTGGCCTTTGCTGCCGCCTCGAACTTCTCGCCGTTGCGTGGGGTGCGCTTTGCGATGCGCCGGGTGTTCGATTTCGTGCGGGGGGTGGACGGGCTGATCTGGACCATCATCCTGAGCCGGGCCTTCGGTCCTGGGCCGATGACCGGGGCGCTGGCGATCCTGATCACCGACACCGGCAGTTTCGGCAAGACCTTTTCAGAGGCGCTGGAAAACATCGACGAAAAGCAGGTGGAGGGCATCCGGTCCACCGGCGCCAACGGGGTGCAGCGGGCGCGGTTCGGGGTGATTCCGCAGGTGACGCCGGTGCTGTTGAGCCAGGTGCTGTATTATCTGGAAAGCAATACCCGCAGTGCCACGGTGATCGGCGCGATTGTCGGCGGCGGGATCGGGCTGATGCTGACGCAGGCGATCATCACCCAGAAGGACTGGGAAGAAGTGGCCTATTACATGGTGCTGATCGTGCTGATGGTCATGCTGATGGATACGGTTTCCGGCTGGCTGCGGCGCAGGTTGATCAAGGGGGAGTGAGGCGCGCCCCTCACCTAACCCTCTCCCCCGGGGGGAGAGGGCTTTGCCGCAAAGCGGGGTCGTTCGCGCCCCGCTTCCCGCAATCGCCACACCTCCCTCTCCCCCGGGGGGAGAGGGCTTTTGCTGCAACGCGGGGCCGCTCGCGCCCCGCTTTCCACAAATGCCACGCCTCCCTCTCCCCCTGGGGGAGAGGGCAGGGTGAGGGGGCCATCCCCGATCAGGACCAGAAATGCCGAAACTTTCCGCCACTGAACCCTTCATCCACCCCGGCTGCCAGATCGTGAACAGCACCTTCGGCGCCTTTTGCGAGGTGGGCGAACAGAGCCGCGTCATCAACAGCTGCTTTGAAGATTACGCCTATTGCGACCGGATGGCGGATATTGCCAATACGACGGTTGGCAAATTCGCCAATATTGCCGCGATGACGCGCGTGGGGCCGACGGATCATCCGTGGCGCAATGCGGCGCAGCATCATTTCCTGTATCGCAGCAGCTATTACTGGCCGGATGTGCAGGATGATGCGGAATTCTTTGCCCATCGCGACAGCCGCCGTACCGAGCTTGGCCCGGATTGCTGGCTGGGGCATGGGGCCATCATCAAGCCCGAGGTGCGCATCGGCGCCGGGGCCATCGTCGCTTCGGGGGCGGTG
>Ga0154534_1001_pt6 | contig 21567 bp, 17 predicted proteins | sample RifGroF1_FD_105677 | JGI IMG/M metagenome (GOLD analysis project Ga0154534, IMG submission 105677) | Rhodobacteraceae bacterium GWF1_65_7 | reverse complement strand
CGCCGCTGCCCGCACCTCATATCCCCGGCATGACCCCCGAATCCGCCCCTCTGGCTGACCGCATCCGCGCCTGCCGCCTGTGCGCCGGGCGCTTTGCCACAACCGCCACGGCGCATCATCCACGCCCCGTCGTCTGGTTCGAACCCGGCGCCCGCATCCTGATTGCCGGTCAGGCACCCGGCGCGCGGGTGCATGCCTCGGGGCGGCCCTTCACCGATCCCTCGGGTGACCGGCTGCGCCACTGGCTGGGGATCGACACGGCCACTTTCTACGACCGCAGCCGCATCGCCATCGTGCCCGCGGCCTTTTGCTTTCCAGGCTATGACGTCAAGGGTGCCGACCTGCCACCACCGCCGATCTGTGCCGCCACCTGGGGGGCCGAGGTCGACGCCGCCCTGCCCGGCATCCGCCTGCGCATCCTCGCGGGGGCTTCGGCCTTTCGCCGCCACCTGGGCCTCAATGCCCCCGTCGATGCGCTGGTGCGCGACTGGCACACCCGGGCGCCCCACACCTTCCTGCTGCCGCATCCCTCCTGGCGCAACAGCGGCTGGCTGAAACGCAATCCCTGGTTCGAGGCCGATCTGCTGCCAGACCTGCGCCGCGCCGTTCAGGCCGCCCTTGCGGCAACAGCGATGCCCCCCCGCAACACCCGCATAACAGACTGACCCGCGCCGTTGCCCTCTGCCGCACCGGGGACTAGGACAGCCCGGCCCCAACCAGCAGCAGAGCCCTGATGTATCGTGTCTCCTCCTACATCCGTCATTTCGCCCGCGCCCTGCTGGCCGGGGCGGTGATTGCCACGCTCTGGGTGAACCTTGCCCCCGCCAGCTATTACGATGCGCTGGAATGGCGGCTGTTTCCCCTGCCGCTGCCCGGCTGGCTGATCGACCCCAATGCCCGCGCCACCGCGATCACCCTGGTATCCGATCTGTTGATGGCGCTGTTCGTCTTCGTCATCGGCAAAGAGCTGTGGGAGGCGCATATGCTGGAACGCGGCGCCCTGCGCGGGCAACGCGCGGCACTGCCACTCTTTGCCTCGCTGGGGGCGATGGCCGGTGGGGTGGCCGTCTGGGTTCTGGTGTCGGCCCTGTTCGTCACGGCGGACGAGGCGCGCTTTGCCACCGGCTGGCCCCTGCCCATCGGCTGTGATGTGGTGCTGTGCTATGTGACCGGGCGCCTTGTCTTTGGCCCCGGCCATCCGGCACTGCACATGCTGCTGCTCATCACCATCGGCTGCGATCTGGCGGGGCTGCTGGTGCTTGGCCTGCTGCTTCCGGCCGAGCCGCTGCGGCTCTGGTGGCTGCTGTTGCCGCTGCTGGCAAGCCTCACCGTCTGGCTGGGCTGCGGTCGCCATGCCCGTGCGGCGCGCGAAACGCGGCGGCAGCGGGCGCTGCACCTCTGGCCCTATCTGCTGGCGGGTGCCGTCAGCTGGATCGGGGTTTCGGCGGCGGGCCTGCCCGGCGCGCTGGGGCTTTTGCCAGTGATCCCCGCCATTCCCCATTCCGAACGGACCTTCGGCCTCTTTGCCGAGGCGGAAGAGCTGCTGCATGATCCGCTGAACCGCATCGCGCATCTGATGGTGCCCCCGATGACGCTGGTGCTGTTCCTGTTCGGGCTGACGCGCGGCGGCATTGATCCGGCGGCGCTGGCCCCCACCACCTTTGCGGCACTGGCGGCCTTCTGGATCGGCAAGCCGCTGGGCCTTCTGGCCGGGGCGGCGCTGGCCCGGCGGCTGCCGGGCGCCACCCTGCCCGATGGCATCCACCCCGCCGATCTGGCCCGCATCGCCCTGATCGCCGGGCTTGGCTTCACCGTGCCGCTGATCGCCATCGACAGCGCCCTGCCCGGCGGCGCCATGGCCGAGGCTGCCCGGCTGGGCATCGCCCTGTCGCTGCTGATCGCCCCCGCCGTCCTGCTGCTGGCCCGCCGCTGAGGCGGCAGAGATTGCCAATCCCCCCCTGAAACGGACATAATAACGCCTGAAAGACGCATTACCGCTTGGCAGACAGCAGGCAGTGACAGGACGTTAAGACAGTTGGCCTATCCGGTAAAAGACCGGCAGGCGCGGTGGGGCGGGTATGATCGAGTTCGAGAATGTCAGTAAATCCTTCTGGACGGGCAAGCGCCGCAAGGTGATCCTGGATCGTGCCTCGTTCCGGGTGCTGCCGGGCAATTCCATGGGGATTCTCGCGCCCAACGGCGCAGGCAAGACCACGATCATCAACATGATGGCCGGCCTTGAAAAACCCGATGAGGGGCGGGTGATCCGCACCTCGCGCATTTCCTTTCCGCTGGGCTTCATGGGTGGCGTCGTCACCAAACATACCGCCACCGAAAACGCGCGCTACATCGCCCGTCTTTATGGCCTCGACCCCGATTATGTGGAAAGCTTCTGCCGTTGGCTCTGCGGGCTGGATGAATATTTCGACATGCCGGTGGGCACCTACAGCCAGGGGATGCGCGCCCGGTTTTCCTTCGCGCTGATGCTGGCGCTGGATTTCGACATCTATCTGATCGACGAAGGGATGCCTGCCACCACGGATGTCGAATTCAACCGCAAGGCCGGCGGCATCCTGCGCGACCGGCTGCGCAATGCCACGGTGGTGATCGTGTCGCACCAGGCCTCGACGCTGGAAAAATTCTGCCGCTCGGCTGCGGTATTGCGCGACGGGCAACTCTATATGTTTGATACTCTGGAAGAAGCGAAACGGCTTTATGACTACCAGGCTCACGGTTAAGCGCTTCCGCACCCGCCGCCCCGATCCGGTGGCGCCGCTGCCCCCCCGCAAGGGGACGGCGGCCGAACTGATATTCGACACACCGGATGACGGATTCGGCCAGAATTCCTTCCTGCCGGAACCCGCCAATGAAAGCGTGCCGGGCACCGATCTGGAGGCCATCCGCCGCGAAGGGCTGACCGGGCGCCAGTTGCGGCTGGCCCGCCGGCTGGCACAGCGCCACAACCTGCCTGCCACATCGGATTTCGATGCCGTGCGCCTGTTGCGCAAGGCAGGGATAGATCCGTTTCAGCGGGCGAACCTGCTGGAACTGGTGATGGGCGAAGGCGATACGGCACTGGCCGCCCCCGGCGCACCGCCGCAGGGGCGCGAACTGGCCACCATGCCGGGGTCGGCCAATCTGCCGCAAACCCTGCCATCCCCCGGCCTGCCCTCGCCCGAGGTGAAGGCCGAACGCAGCCATGCCGCCGATATCATGCGCATCCAGAAGGATCTGGCGCGCCGCCGCAAGCGCCGCGCCCTGCTGCTGGCGCTGCGGCTGTTCTTCTTCGTGGGGCTGCCCACGCTGCTGGCCGGGTACTATTACTACGTCGTCGCCACCCCGCTTTATGCGGCGCGCTCCGAATTCGTGATCCAGCAATCCTCCAGCCTGGCCGCGGGCGGGGCCACCGGGGGCCTGGGCGGGCTGTTGTCGGGCACGGGCTTTGCCACATCGCAGGATTCGGTCACCGTGCAGGGCTATCTGCAGTCGCGCGATGCCATGCTGCGGCTGGACCGCGATCTGGGCTATCGCGCGCATTTCAGCGATCCTTCCGTTGATCCGATCCAGCGGCTCGACCCCGAGGCAACCTCGGAAGCCGCCTATAAATCCTACAGCCGCAATGTGCATATCTCCTACGACCCGAGCGAGGGCCTGATCCGGATGGAGGTTCTGGCCAGCGATCCGGCAAAGGCGGTCGATTTCTCGAAGGCGCTCATCAGCTATGCCGAAGAACAGGTGGATCAGCTGACCCTGCGCCTGCGCGCCGATCAGATGAGCGGGGCACGCGAAAGCTATGAGGCGGCAGAAACGGCCATGCTGGCGGCACAGCGCCGCGTGGTCGATCTGCAGGAGAAATACAAGGTTCTCTCCTCCGAGGTCGAGGTGCAGCTGATTACCGCCCAGATCACCCAGCTGGAAACCCAGCTGACGACCGACCGTATTTCCCTGCAGCAGATGGAAAGCAACCCGACCCCGAACCGCGCCCGGATGGATCCGGTGATCCGCCGCATTGCCGCCCTGGAAAGCGAAATTGCATCGCTGCGCGGCAAGCTGACAGATCAGGGCGGCGGGGCACAAAGCCTTGCGGTCGTGCAAAGCGAAATGCTGGTGGCCCAGGCCGATGTGCAGACCCGGCAGCTGCTGCTGGCGCAAAGCCTGCAGGCGATGGAGGCCGCCCGGATCGAGGCCAACCGCCAGACCCGCTACCTTTCCGTCTCGGTCAACCCGACCCCACCGGACGAGGCCGCCTATCCCCGCGCCTTCGAAAATACAGTGGTGGCCCTGCTAATCTTCGGCGGCATCTATCTGATGATTTCCATGACGGTGGCGGTGCTGCGCGAACAGGTCTCTGCCTGACCCCGCAAGCCCGATCTGCATCAAAGGGGGCGCCCGGCGCCCCCTTTGTCTTTTATCGCAGCACCCTCCCCGACCTTTGCCCGTTTTGCAGGCGCCCGCTTGGCTTAGGATAAACCTAATCCAAGCTGAAAAACCTATTGCTTTCGCCTTAATCCACGCTGCGGCACTCTGGCCCTGACAGCTGCGACAGGAGCGACAGGTGATCCGCACCGGCGATACATACCGCGAGTCGATCCGTGATGGCCGCGAGGTCCATGTGAACGGCGAACGCGTGCGGGATGTGCCGACGCATCCGATGTTCAAACCGCTGGTCGATATCCGCGCCCGCATCTTCGACATGGCACATGATCCGGCCACGCGGGCAGTGATGACGGTCACGCAGGACGGCGCGCCCCAGGCCATCGGCAATGCGCTGCCCTTCACCCAGGGCGACTGGTGGGCCAAGCGCCGCGCCGCCGATGCGGTGATGGAAGATCTGGGCGGCATCGTGACCCGCATCGGTGATGAAACCGTGGGCGAAATGTGGTCGCTGCACGATGCAGCCGATGCGCTGGCCGCGATCGACCCACAGTTTTCGGGCAATATCCGCAATCACATTACCCGGGTTCTGCACGAAGACCTCTTCCACGTTTCGGCCAATACCGATCCCAAGGGCGATCGCTCTAGACCGGCGCAGGATCAGGATCCTGACATGCTGCTGCATGTGGTGCGCGAAACGGATGCCGGGCTGGTGGTGCGCGGGGCAAAATACGAAACCGCCGCCGCCTATGCCAATCAGGCATTCACCAAACCCACCATTGCCAACTGGGGCGATGCAGAGCTTTCCGACTATGCGGTGGGCTTCATCTGTGATCTGGCCACGCCGGGGCTGAAATTCATCTGCCGCACCGGCTTTGCCACCCGCGCCCCGGCCGAAGATTACCCGCTGTCGAACCGCTTTGACGAGGTCGAGGCGCTGGTGATCTTTGATGATGTGCTGATCCCCTGGGAAAATGTGCTGTTCTATCGCCACACCCGGGCCGCAATGCTGATCCGCGCCACGCTGCACCGCTATTCCGCCTTCGGCTTTGTGCAGCGGCTGCAGAAACAGGCCGATCTGATGATTGGCGCCGCCCTGTTCAACGTCCGCCAGACCGGGCTGGACAGACAGCAGCCGGTGCAGGAAAAACTGGCGCAGCTGGCCGTCTGGCGCGAAGGGATCAACGCCCATCTGACCGGCGCCATTGCGCTGGCCGAACGCTCGCCCGCCGGGCTGATGATGCCCAACCAGTCCCTGCTGTACAGCGGCCGGGTTCTGGCCTGCAGCCAGCTGCCCCAGATGATGCAGATCGCCCGCGAACTTTGCGGCGGCCAGATCGCCCTGACCCCCGATGCCGCCAGCTTTCGCCACCCGGGTACCGCGCCCTGGCTGGAGAAATACTATACGATCAACGACGAATGGCAGGCCGAAGACCGTCGCAAGCTGATGGCCTTCGCCCGCGACCTGCTGAATTCCGATTACGCGGGCCACCGGCTCAGCTTTCAGCTGTTCGCGCAATCGCCCCCCTTCGCCCATCTCGCCGCCGTCTATCGCAATTTCGATTGGGATGGCCCGCTGGCCTTCGTGAAACAGGCCGCAGGCCTGTCGGACCGGGTGATGGGCGGCAAGACCCTGACCCCGGCTGACAGCGCCGTATCCAGATGGTTTTCAACCGAAATGCCGCAAGGCAAGGCTGCAAAGTGAAGGATGGACCGCGATGAACAAGCACAGCCCCCTGACCCCGGCGCAGGAACTCCATGCCAATACTGCCGTTCCTTTTGAACGCGCCTTTGCCATGCCCAAATCGGTCTATACCTCGCCGGAATTTCTGGCGCTGGAACAGAAACATGTCTTCGCCGCCGACTGGCTCTGCGCAGGCCGCGCCGAAACCCTGCCCAATCCGGGCGATTATCTGACGATGGAAATCGCGGGCGAACCCGTGGTCGTGCTGCGTGACCGCGGGGGCGAGATCCGCGCGATGTCGAATGTCTGCCGCCATCGCATGTCCACCCTCTTGCAGGGCCGGGGCAGCGTCCGCGCCATCACCTGCCCCTATCACGCCTGGACCTATAACCTGGACGGCTCGCTGCGCGGCGCCCCGGCGATGACGCTGAACGACAGCTTCTGCAAAGAAGCGCTGGGTCTGCCTGCGGTGCGCTGCGAAATCTGGCAGGGCTGGATCATGGTCACGCTGAACCCCGATGCCCCCGCCCCGCAGGATGCCCTGCGCGATGTGACCGATCTGATCGCCCCCTTCGACATGACCGCCTATCAGGAAACCTTCCGCGAAACCTTTCGCTGGGCCACCAACTGGAAGGTGCTGGCCGAAAATTTCATGGAAAGCTATCACCTGCCGATGTGCCATGCGGGCACCATCGGCGGCGCCTCCCGGCTGGAGGAAATGGTCTGCCCGACCGGCGGCCCCGCCTTCAACTATCACTTCATCCTGAAAAACGACAGCGTGCCGCTGGCGCTGGCGCATCCGTCCAATACCACGCTCACTGGCGATGACCGGCGCAAGACCTGGCTGCTGGCCATCTACCCCTCACTGCTCATCACGCTGACGCCGGGGTATTTCTGGTATCTCTCGCTCACCCCTGACGGGCCGGGCCATGTGAACGTGCTGTTCGGCGGCGGCATGTCGCCCGAATGGCTGGCCGATCCGCAGGCCGACACGCATCTGGCCGCCGTGCGCGCCCTGCTCGACGATGTGAATGTCGAAGACAAGGGCTGCACCGAAAAGGTCTATCGCGGCCTCTGCTCCGGCATGGCCACCCCCGGCCCGCTCAGCCATCTGGAGCGCCCGAATTACGAATTTGCCCAATATCTCGCCGCGCGTATCCCTGCATGATCGCGCAGCCAACCTGCTGAATGCCAAAGGACATGATGATGTCAGTCGAAAAGATAGAAGCGCTGGTGGTCGGTGCAGGCCAGGCGGGCGTCGCCATGAGCGAACACCTCACCCGCCACGGTGTGCCGCATCTGGTACTTGAAAAGGGCCGCATCGCCGAACGCTGGCGCTCCTGCCGCTGGGACAGCCTGGTGGCCAATGGCCCCGCCTGGCATGACCGCTTTCCCGGGTTGGAATTTCCGGGCGATCCCGAAGCCTTCGTCGGCAAGGATCAGGTGGCCGATTACTTTGCCGCCTATGCCGAAACATTCCACGCCCCGATCCGCTGCGGCGTCTCTGTCACCGAAGTAGTACGCAAACCAGGCGGCGGCTTCCATGTGGAAACCTCGCAAGGCCCGGTCGAGGCGCAATATGTCATCGCGGCCACCGGCGCCTTCCAGGTGCCGCTGATCCCGCCGCTGGTGCCCGAAACCGCCGGGATCACCCAGATCCACTCCAACAGCTATCGCAACCCCGGCCAGCTGCCCCCCGGCGCGGTGCTGGTGGTGGGCGCCGGCTCCTCCGGCGCGCAGATCGCGCAAGAGCTGATGGAGGCCGGGCGCAAGGTCTATCTCTCGGTCGGCCCGCATGACCGCCCGCCGCGCCGCTACCGGGGCCGCGATTTCGTCTGGTGGCTGGGCGTGCTGAACATGTGGGACGCCGACGCACCCAAGGGCGCCGATCACACCACCATTGCGGTCAGCGGCGCCCATGGCGGCCAGACCGTCGATTTCCGCACCCTCGCCGCCCGCGGCATGGTGCTGGTCGGCCGGACCGAAAGCTATGCCGATGGCAAGATGACCTTCGCCGCCGATCTGGCCCGCAATATCGAACGCGGCGATGCCAACCTTCTGGCCCTGCTGGACGAAGCCGATGCCTGGGTCACCCGCAACGGCATCGACCTGCCCGAAGACCCGGAGGCGCGCCGGATCGGCCCCGCGCCCGATTGCATGACAAACCCGCTGTCAAGCCTGGATCTGGCCGAGGCCGGGGTGACCACCATCCTCTGGGCCACCGGCTTCAGCAATGATTACGGCTGGCTGAAGGTCGATGCGCTGGATACCGCAGGCAAACCCCGCCATCAGCGCGGCGTGTCCAGCGAACCGGGCATCTATTTCCTGGGCCTGCCCTACCAGTCGCGCCGCGGCTCCTCGTTCATCTGGGGCGTCTGGCACGATGCCAAATTCGTGGCCGATCACATCGCCAAACAACGCAGCTATCTGGCCTATCGCGGCCCCGGCGACACTGCCGCCGCCACAGCCGCAGAATGAAGGAGACCGACATGGCCCATACCCGCTACCGCAAGTTCAACACCAAGGACACCTATCCCGAACAGCGGCTGGACAATGATCTGTGCCAGGCTGTTGCCACCCATGGCGGCACCACGCTGTGGATGCGCGGCCAGTGCCCGCAGGATCTGGATACCGCCGTGAACATCAAGGGCAACGATCCGGTCGAACAGACGCACAAGGTGATGCAGAACATCCACCAGCTGGTCGAGGAAGCGGGCGGCAAGATGGAACATGTGGTGAAACTGGTGGTCTATCTGACCGATGTGCGCCACCGCGAAGCCGTCTATCGCACCATGGGCGAATATATCAAAGGCGTGCACCCGGTCTGTACCGGCCTGACCGTCGTGGCGCTCGCCCGCCCTGAATGGCTGGTGGAAATCGACGCCACCGCCGTCATCCCTGATTGATCCCGCCGCACCGGGGGTTTCACACCCCCGGACCCCCGTGGGATATTTGAACAACGGGAAGGTGAAGAGACGCACTCTTGCGCTTCCCGTTGCGGAAATATCCTCGGGGGTCCGGGGGCAGACAGCCCCCGGGGCCGCCAACCCGGAACCCGGCATGACCTTTTCCCTTGTTGCGCGTTGCGCGAAGACCGGCCAGTTCGGCATGGTGATCTCTTCCTCTTCCCCGGCCGTGGCGGCCCGCTGCGCCCATCTGCGCGCAGGTGTCGGTGTTGTCGCCAGCCAGAATGTCACCGATCCGGGCCTTGGCCCGCGGGTGCTGGAGGCGCTGGCGCGCGGGCTGGATGCGCCCGCAGCCCTGGCCTCCGTGACCGAGGGGCGGCCGCATATTGACTACCGGCAGCTGCTGGTGGTGGATCGTGCCGGGGCAACGGCCATCCATTCCGGCCGTCAGGTTCTGGGCATCTGGGCCGAAGCCCGCGGGCGCGATTGTGCGGCAGGCGGCAATCTGCTGGCCAATGACCGGGTGCCCGCCGCCATGGTCGCCGCGTTCGAGACCGCCGCAGGCCATCTGGGCGACCGGCTTCTGGCGGCGCTGCAGGCGGGCCTTGCCGCCGGTGGCGAGGCAGGCCCCGTGCATTCCGCCGGTCTGAAGATTGCCGACCGGCTTGATTGGCCCTTGGCCGATCTGCGCTGCGACTGGACGGAAGGCTGCCCCATCGCCGCGCTGGCCGAAGCCTGGGCGGTGTATCGCCCGCAGATGGCGGCCTATGTGCAGCGCGCCGAAGATCCCACACAGGCACCCTCTTACGGCGTGCCAGGAGACGAATGATGTTCACCCGTGACGAATGGCAGGCCCGGGCCGCCGCCCTGAAACTCCGCAACCAGATCTGGATCGACGGCCGTGCAGTGCCGGCCGCCAGTGGCGCGCGGTTCGACAGCATCAACCCGGCCACCGGCGCGGTTCTGGTGGATGTGGCGCGCGGCGGGGCCAAAGATATTGACCGCGCCGTGGCCTGCGCCCGCCGTGCCTTTGACGATGGCCGCTGGAGCCGCAAGACCCCTGCCGAACGCAAGGAGGTGCTGCTGCGTCTGGCCGCGCTGATCCGCGAGAACGTGCCGGAGCTTGCGCTGCTCGACAGTCTCGACATGGGCAAGCTGGTCAAGGATGCCGCCACCATCGACGCCCCGGGTTCGGCGCATTTCTTCCAGTGGCACGCCGAGGCCATCGACAAGATCTATGACGAGATCGCCCCCACCGGCGGCCGCGATCTGGCGATGATCCGCCGTGTGCCGCTGGGCGTGGTGGGCGCTGTGGTGCCGTGGAACTTTCCGCTCGACATGGCAACCTGGAAGCTGGCGCCGGCGCTTGCCACCGGCAATTCGGTGGTGCTGAAACCCGCGGAACAAAGCCCGCTTTCCGCACTGCGTCTGGCCGAACTGGCCAGCGAGGCGGGCCTGCCGGATGGCGTGCTGAACGTGGTTCCGGGCTTTGGCGAAGACGCCGGGCAGGCGCTTGGCCGCCACCCGGATGTCGATTGCCTTGTCTTCACCGGCTCCACCGCCGTTGGCAAGCTGTTCCAGCGCTATGCCGGCGAAAGCAACATGAAACAGGTCTGGCTGGAAACCGGGGGCAAAAGCCCGAACCTGATCTTCCCCGATGCCGATCTGGATGCTGCGGCCGATATGGCGGCCTTCGGCATCTTCTTCAACCAGGGCGAGGTCTGTTCGGCCAATTCACGTATGCTGGTTCACACATCCATCGCCGCCGAGATGATCGCCCGCATGGCCGACCGCGCGGCGCAGATGCAGCCGGGTGATCCGCTGGATCCGGACTCCAGCATGGGGGCGCTGGTCGACCGGCGCCATGCCGATGCGGTGATGGGCTTCATCGACAGCGGCAAGGCACAGGCGCGACTGGTGGCCGGGGGCGAACGGATCACGCTGAACGGATCGGATGCTTTCGTGCAGCCCACCATCTTTGCCGATGTCCCCCCGGAGGCCCGCATCGCCCGCGAAGAGATCTTTGGCCCGGTGCTGGCGATCCAGACCTTCGACACCGAAGATCAGGCCATCGCCATGGCCAATGACACGCCCTATGGGCTTGCCGCTTCGGTCTGGACACGGGATCTGGGCCGGGCGCTGTCGGTGTCGGACCGGCTGGTGGCGGGCACGGTTTCGGTGAATACGGTCGATGCCCTTTCCGCCATGACGCCCTTTGGCGGCATGAAGCAATCCGGGTTCGGGCGCGATCTGTCGATCCACAGTTTCGACAAATACTCGGCCTTGAAAACCACCTGGATCAAATACTGAGCAGGCGGGCGGCCGGTTCCCCCGGCCGCCCCCTTATCCTTCGCGCCTTCTGCCGTCAGGCCTCCTTGCGCCGCAGCAGCGCGTAATAGATCGCACCGCCCAGCCCCGCACCCAGCAGCCAGGCATAGCCCGACAGCGCCGCCAGCACCGGCACCCAGACGGTGGCCACCGAAAACACCGCCGCAATGCCAAAGGCCAGCACCGCCGCATCATTCCAGCCATTGCCATAGTGATAGGCGCCGCCCTTCAGGTCATAAAGATCGGCCAGATCCAGATTTCCCTTACGGATCAGATAGTAATCCACCACCATGATACCATAGAGCGGCGCCAGCGTTGCCCCCAGCGTATTGACGAAACCGCCGATGCCGAACTGGCTGATGAAGCTGGTCCACAGCGCGCCGATCACCAGCGCAAACCCCGATGTCACCAGCCCCGCCATGCGGAAACTGATCTTCGACGGCGCCAGATTGGCGATCCCGTTCACCGCCGGGATGAAATTCGCCACCAGATTGATGCCCACAGTCGCCGCAAAGAAGGTGATGGCGGCAATGATCGCCAGCAGCACGCTGTCGGTTTTCTCCACGATCTCGGTCGGGTTGATGATCTCTTCGCCAAAGACCACGGCGGCACCGGCGGTGGTCAGCAGGGCCAGCGCGGAAAACAGGATCATGTTGAACGGCAGGCCTGCCAGATTGCCCAGCAGCATCGCTTTTCTGTCTTTGGCATAGCGCGAGAAATCGCTGAAATTGATCATCACCGCCGCGAAATAGGCAACCATCGTGCCGACAATGGCGATGAACCCGCTGATCTCACTGCCCCATGTCGCATCCGGGTTGGCAAAGATCGTCTGCGCCGCCTGCAGCAGCTGCCCGTCAGACCGCTGCCACAGCACGATCACCAGCCCGATCATCACCACATAGACGAAAGGCCCGGCGATATTGAGAAAGGTTTCCACCCAGCCCATGCCACGCCAGAAGATCAGGATATGAAAGACCCAGACCAGAACAAAGCTGAACCAGTCGATCCCGGTCAGCCCCAGCAGGGTTTCGCCCCCCGTGGCCCCTGTGACAGACCGGATCAGCAGCGCCAGCGCGGTCGAGGCGAAATAGACCTGCACGCCATACCAGAACACCGCCACCGTGGCGCGCAGGATGGCGGGCAGCTTGGCGCCCGCCGTGCCCATGCTGGCCCGCGCCAGCACCGGATAGGGGATGCCATAACGCTCCCCCGCCGCACCCGAGATATTGACCAGAAACATCACCATCAGCCCCGCCACGATCAGCGCGGCAAAGGCCGTCCAGCCGCTGACCCCGTAAGAGATGAACAGCGATGCGACCAGAGAATAGCCGAACAGCGACTGGATGTCGTTCGCCCAGATGTTGAAGATCGCAAACCATCCCCAGCTCTTCTCGGCGCCGGTCACCGGGTTCAGCGTATCACCCTCGCCCGCCTGGCCCTTGGAAATGGGAATATCGTCAATTGCCGTCATGTGTTTCGCTCCTCGTTCGCGCGTATCAGATGTGGCCCTGACCGGCGGTTGATCCGCCTGTTCTGTCCTCGATGGTGTGGCCCGGCTTGGCCGCACCAGACTTGCTGCATCGCAGCATAAGCCATGCCGGGTGCCACTGCGGAAAACCCACATCCCATCCATGGATTTTCAGCACAAACCCGATGACTGATGAAGGATTGATCTTTGGCAAGGCCCGCCCCTCTGAAAATGCAGCGCAACGAATCCAGATCTGCCGGGGGATACGGTTTGCGCTTGGCCTGCCGCGCAGGCATGATTAGCCCTGCCCTAATCTCTTTGCCACACGGATAAGCCATGCCCTTGCGTTTCACCCTGCGACAACTGGAATACCTCGTGGCTGTGGGCGAATGTGGCTCCATCGCACTGGCCTCGGACAAGGTGAATGTCTCCTCGCCCTCGATCTCCGCCGCAATCACCCAGCTGGAGCAGGAATTCGGCCTGCCGCTCTTCGTGCGCAAACATGCCCATGGCCTGTCCCTGACGCAGGGTGGCAAGCAGTTCGTGGAACAGGCCAAGGTGGTTCTGGCACAGGCCGCCCGGCTGAACGATCTGGCCAACAGCATCACCGGCAAGGTGCGCGGGCCGCTGAACGTGGGCTGCCTGCTGACCTTCGCGCAGGTGGTGCTGCCGCAACTGCGGCGCAGCTTTGTGGATATGAACCCCGAGGTGGATTTTCACCAGTTCGAACGCAACCAGACCGAAATCTTCGAAGGCCTGCGCAATGCCAGCCTGGATATCGCGCTCAGCTATGATCTGAACATCCCGCCCGATCTGGAATTCGTGGCGCTGGCCAGCCTGCCGCCCTATGCGGTGATCCATGACACCCATGAACTCGCGCATCTGCCTGCGGTTTCCCCCGGAGAGCTGGCGGAATATCCGATGATCCTGCTGGATCTGCCGATCAGCGCCGATTACTTTCTGTCGCTGTTCACCGCCAGCGGCGTCAAGCCACGCATTGCCGAACGCACGCGCGACATGGCGGTGATGCAAAGCCTGGTGGGTCAGGGCTTTGGCTATTCCATCGCCAATATCCGGCCCTGGTCTGACCACAGCCCCGATGGCCGCCGCCTGCGCTACATTCCCCTGACAGGGCCGGTCCGGCCCATGCGGCTGGGCCTCTTGCTGTCGGAAGGCGCCCGGGCCTCGCAGACGGTCCGGGCCTTTGTCGATCATTGCCGCAGCCAGCTGACACCGGAAATCGCGCAGGGGCTGCGGCTGCGGGTGGACGGGCCGCCGCGCGACTTCTGATCCGTTCGCCCACTGCCCTGTTCTTGGGCGCCTCGCATAAATCCAGCACATCCGGGCCTTGCGTTAGGCTGTCCCTAATTCGGGCTTACAGAAGCGATAATTTACCCGAAGCCAATCTGGCGGTCTTCTGACCACAACCCGCATCCCCGGATGCGCCGTGCGACCAGCAGACGGAGCCAGATCCTTGCGCGATCCCCGCTACGATATTCTTTTCGAACCCATGGCCATCGGGCCGCTGATGGCGAAGAACCGCTTTTACCAGGTGCCGCATTGCAACGGCGGCGGCTACCGCGATCCATCCGCCGCCGCCGCCATGCGCGGCATCAAGGCCGAGGGCGGCTGGGGCGTGATCTTCACCGAACAGACCGAGATGCACCAGACATCCGAGATCACCCCCTTCATCGAACTGCGGCTGTGGGAAGATCAGGATATTCCCGCCCTGCGCAAGATGGCCCGTGCCATGAAAACCCATGGCGCGCTGGCGGGCATCCAGCTGGCCTATTCCGGCATCAACGGCCCGAACTTCTATACCAAAGAGGTGCCGCTGGCCCCCACCGCCCTGCCGATCCGCACCTTCACCAATGATCCGGTGCAGGCCCGCGCGATGGACAAAAGCGATATCCGCAACCTGCGGCGCTGGTTCGTGAATGCGGCCAAACGCTGCAAACTCGCGGAATTCGATCTGATCTGCCTCTATGGCGCGCATGGCTTCGGCATCTTCCAGCATTTCCTCAGCCGTGCCACCAACCAGCGCAGCGATGAATATGGCGGCAGCCTGGAAAACCGCTCGCGCTTCGCCCGCGAGGTGGTGGAAGACATGCGCGATGCGGTGGGCGACAGCATGGCCATCACCATGCGCGTCAGCCTGGATGAAAACATCGGCAATCTGGGCTTTTCCAATGCCGAGGTCCGCGAATTCATCGAACTGAACGCCGATCTGCCCGATCTCTGGGATCTGGCGCAGGGAACCTGGGAAGATTGCTCCGGCCCGTCGCGCTTCAAGGAAGAGGCCGCGCAAGAGGTGCTGGTGACCGGCATCCGCGCGCTGTCATCAAAACCCGTCGTCGGCGTCGGCCGTTTCACCTCGCCCGATGTGATGGCGAAGATGGTCAAATCCGGCACGCTGGATTTCATCGGCTGCGCCCGCCCCTCCATCGCCGATCCCTTCCTGCCGAAGAAGATCGAGGAAGGCCGGATCGACGACATCCGCGAATGTATCGGCTGCAACATCTGCATCACCGGCGACATGACCATGTCGATCAGCCGCTGCACCCAGAACCCCACCTTCATGGAAGAATGGCGCAAGGGCTGGCACCCGGAAAAGATCGCCGCGCGGGGCGACAGCGAAAATGTGCTGGTCATCGGTTCCGGCCCGGCAGGGCTGGAGGCCGCACGGGCGCTGGCCCTGCGCGGCTATGACGTGGCGGTGGCCGAAGCACAGGACAGCTTCGGTGGCAGGGTGGCGCGCGAACGGCTGCTGCCCGGGCTTTCGGCCTGGGGCCGGGTGATGGATTACCGCCTCTATCAGATCGGTCAGCGCCCGAATGTGCAGATGTATCCCGGCTCGCACCTCAGCGTGGACGAAGTGCTGGAATTCGGTTTCCAGAACATCTGCGTCGCCACCGGCAGCCAGTGGCGCGCCGATGGCGTGGCGCGGCAGCATGTGGTGCCGATGCCGGGCCTGGGCACCCTGCCCGTCTTCACCCCCGATGATCTGATGGCAGGCAAGCTGCCCAAGGGCCGCGTCGTGGTGTTCGATGACGATCACTACTACATGGGCGGCGTTCTGGCCGAGCTTTGCGCCAAGGCGGGCTGCGATGTCACGCTGGTCACCCCCGCCGCCTTCGTGTCGGACTGGACGCGCAACACGCTGGAACAGGGCGCCATTCACCGGCGCCTGATCGAGGCCGGGGTGAAGATCGTGCTGAACACCGGCGTTGCTGCCCTGCTGCCCGATGGGGTGGAAACCAGCTGCGCCTATACCGATGCCCGCGGCCAGATCGCGGCAGATGCCGTGGTCATGGTGGCCTCGCGCCGGTCTGACGATGCGCTCTATCACGGGCTCATGGCACGGCAGGGCGATTGGGCGGATGCGGGCATCCTGTCGGTCCGGCTGATCGGCGATGCCGCCGCCCCCGGCCCCATCGCCTGGGCCACCTATGCAGGCCACCGCTATGCGCGCGAGCTGGATACCGACGTCTGGGGCGAAGACTGGGGCGATACGCTCAGCTTCCGGCGCGAAGTCACCGAACTGGCAGCAGATTGAACGGGGCATGACCATGACGCGCAAGAAAGCCATCGAAGTGGTGGACGTGGCAAAAAGCTTCGGCACCTTTCAGGCGCTGAAGGGCGTCAGCTTCGACATCTACGACAATGAATTCTTCACCATGCTGGGGCCTTCGGGCTGCGGCAAGACCACGCTGCTGCGCATGATCGCCGGGTTTGAATCGCCCACTTCCGGCACCATCCGCCTGCATGGGCGCGAAATCGTCGATCTGCCGCCACACAAGCGGCGGGTGAACACGGTGTTCCAAAGCTATGCCCTGTTTCCACATATGACGCTGGAACAGAACATCGCCTTCAGCTTGGAAAATCTGGGCTGGGAAAAGCAGCGGCGCGAGGCCCGTGTGGCGCAGATGCTCGATCTGGTGCATATGACGCAGTTCGCCCGCCGCAAGCCCGCGCAACTGTCGGGCGGGCAGCGCCAGCGCATCGCGCTGGCCCGCGCGCTGGCCCCCGAACCCGAAGTGCTGCTGCTGGACGAACCGCTTTCGGCGCTGGATCTGAAGCTGCGGCAGGCGATGCGCGATGAATTGCGCGAATTGCAGCGCGCCACCGGCATCACCTTCGTCTTCGTGACCCACGATCAGGAAGAGGCGCTGGATATGTCAGACCGCATCTGCGTGCTGGGCCATGGCGAGATTCAGCATCTGGGCACCCCGAACGAGATCTACGAAGACCCGGAAAACCGCTTTGTCGCCGATTTCATCGGCGAAACCAACTTCCTGGATGTCGAGGTGATCGGCGTCGATGGCAACCGCGCCACCGTGCGCACGCCGCTTGGCCAGACCGTGACCACCTTCCACAAGGGCGCCGTGGCGGGCAGCCGCGCCACCCTGTCCCTGCGCCCCGAAAAGATCGGGATGGAGGATCAGGCCGCCAGCCTTACCGACACCAGCCTTCAAAACGGGGCCGAGGTGATGGAGGGTCGCATCAGCGCCCGCAACTACATGGGCGGCTACACCCATTACACCGTCGATGTGGGCGGCATCGCCCTGCGCGTCTCGCGCCGCAATGCGACCAGTCATTCACAAAGCTTTGAAATCGGCCGCCCGGTGAAGATCGGCTTCCGGCACGACAGCGCGCGGGTGCTGACGCAATGAAACCCGCGCGTTTCCATCTGTCGGATTTCCGCATCTGGGGCCTCGCGCCCGCCTGGGTCGTGATGATCCTGACGCTGGTGATCCCCATCGTCATCGTCATCATGGTCAGCCTCGCCAGCCGGGGGGCCTATGGCGGCTTTGACTGGGGCTTTTCGCCCGCCTCCTATATCCAGATCCTGTTCGAGGAAGACTGGGATGGCAATCTGGCCTTCACCCCGCAATATCTGTCGATCATCGGGCGCACCCTGCTGCTTTCGGCACTGACGACGCTGATCTGCGCCGTGCTGGCCCTGCCCGCCGCCTATACCATCGCGCAGGCGCCGGGGCGCATGAAGGCCGTGCTGATCTATCTGGTCACCCTGCCGTTCTGGGTGTCGATGATCGTGCGGGTCTATGCCTGGATCATCATTCTGGGCAATGATGGCGTGATCGAAAAAACCCTGCGCGGCCTTGGCCTTGTGGCGGATATGGACAGCCTGCTGTTCACCGATGGCGCCATGCTGACTGGCCTCGTCTACAGCTATATCCCCCTGATGATCCTGCCGGTTTTCGCCAGCATCGAAAAGCTCGACCCCGCGCTGATCGAGGCGAGCCACGATCTTTACGGCTCGCGCTGGGTCACGGCGCGGCGGGTGATCCTGCCGCTGGCGATGCCGGGTCTGATGGCCGGGGCCATCCTCGTTTTCGTCCCCAGCCTCGGCGCGGTGCTGGAACCGATCCTGCTGGGCGGCGGCAAGTCGATGATGATGGGCAACCTGATCCAGACGCAATTCGGCGGTGGCCGCAACTGGCCCTTCGGCGCGGCCATTGCCGTGCTGCTGATGGCGCTGGTGATGATCTTCCTGATGGTCAATGCACTGCGCGCGAAAGGGGCCGAACATGTCTGATGTGAAACGCTATCCCCTGGCCCGCAGCTTTACCGCGCTGTTCTTCCTGTATCTTTACCTGCCGATCCTCGTGGTCATCGCCTACAGCTTCAACGAAAGCCGTCTTGCCACGGTCTGGACCGGGTTTTCCCTGAAATGGTATGAAAGCGCGCTGGCCAATACCGCGCTGATGAATGCGGTGGTCATCTCGCTCAAGGTCGCCACGGTGGCAACCGTCCTGTCCACCACCATCGCGCTGATGGCCGCACTGGTGCTGGTGCGCGGCCGGGATGTGAAATTCCGCCGCATCAGCGAAACCGTGGTCAACCTGCCCTTGCTGCTGCCCGAAATCGTGCTGGCCGTGGCGGTGCTGATCCTGTTTTCGCAGGTGGGCCTGCAGAACGGCATGGCCAAGCTGATGATCGCCCATACCGCCTTCTGCATCCCCTTCGCCTTCCTGCCGATCCGCGCCCGCCTGCAGGGGATGGAGCCGGATTTCGAAGAAGCCGCACAGGATCTTTATGCAACCCCCTGGCTGGCCTTCCGCCGGGTGACGCTGCCCCTGATCGCGCCCGGGGTCTTTGCCGGGGCGATGCTGGCCTTCGTCATCTCGATGGATGATTTCATCACCTCCAACATGCTCAACTCCGGCGGGTCCACCACCCTGCCCGTCTATATCTTCGGCCTCATCAAGCAGGGCACCACGCCCGAGCTGAACGCCATTTCCACGCTGATCGTGCTGGGCTCGCTGGTGCTTGCGACGCTCGCCCTGATCCTCACCTTCCGCAACCCGAACCGGGGCTGAACCCCGGCCTTAACCCCGACAGGAGCCACCATGAAACGCATCCTCCTCGCCTCCACCTTCCTCGCCCTGCCGCTGGCCGCCCAGGCCGAGGGCGAGCTGAACCTTTACGTCTGGTCCGACAGCATCTCGCCCGAGCTGATCGCCAAATTCACCGCCGAAACCGGCATCAAGGTGAATGTCGATGGCTACAATTCCAACGAAGACCTGCTGACGAAACTTCAGGCCGGCGCTTCGGGCTATGATCTGGTCACCCCCTCGCAGCACTTCCTCAAGATCATGGCCGACGAAGGCCTGCTAGAAGACATCGACGCCCATTCCCTGGCGGCCTATCAGGCGGTCGATGCCAAATGGCGCGGCCAGTGGTGGGATGAAACCAACGAATATTCCATCCCGCTGGCCTATGGCACCGCCGGTTTCACGGTGAACCGCAATCTCTACAAAGGCGCGGTCGACAGCTGGAAGGTGCTGTTCGAACCCGAGGCCGATCTGCAGGGCAAGATCGCCATGCTGTCCTACCCGGATGAAATCGTGGGTGCGGCGCAGCTCTATCTGGGCGTGCCCTTCTGCACCGAAGATTCCGCCGAAATGAAGAAGGTCTATGACCTGCTGGCCGCACAGAAGCCCTTCGTCGCCGCCTATACCTCCGACAATATCGAAAACCGCATCGCGGGCGGCGAGGTGGCGGCGCATTTCTGGTGGGATGGCAATTCGATGAAGATCCGCTTCAACGATGCGGCCCCCATCGAATATGCCATGCCGAAAGAGGGCCTCGTGGGCTGGCTCGACAGCATGGTGGTGCCGAAGGGCGCGCCGAATGTGGAAAATGCCAAGAAATTCATCGACTTCATGTCGAGCGTCGATAACGCCACCGTGCAGTATAATTTCTACGGCCATTCCGCCCCGGTCGCCATCGACGTGAGCAAGGCGAAATACACCCCCGAAAACGCCCCGGAACTGTTCCCCAATGTGCCGGTGGAATTCTCGCGCACTTGCTCGCCCGCAGCCCAGGATCTTGTCACCAAGGTCTGGACCCAGCTGCTGCAATAACCCCCTCTGCCCCCGGCGTCAGTCGGGGGCCTTTTTCTTCGGTGACGCCATGAATGACCTCGTGATCCGCAATGCCCGCAGCTTTCCCGATGGCAGCCCCGTGGCGCTGGCTGTGGCAGATGGGCTGATTGCCTGGATCGGCCCCGATGCCGATGCCCCGCAGGCCACGCAAGTGATCGACGCGGCAGGCGCCACCCTACTGCCCGCCTTCACCGAAAGCCATGTGCATCTGTTTCTGGGCGGCACAGCCTTGGGTCAGCTGAACCTCGCCCATGTCACCACTCGCGAAGGCTTCAACGCCGCGCTGCGCAGCTTTGCCGATACCCTGCCGCCGGGCGCCTGCCTCTGCGCCTATGCCGCGAATTACGAAATGCTCGGGCCGGGCAGCCGCCCCGATCGCCACGCGCTGGATGCGGCGGTGGCGGATCGCCCGGTCTTCATCACCTCCACCGATTACCACGCCGCCTGGGCCAATACCGCCGCGCTGCGGCTGGCAGGCATCCTGCAGGGCACTGACACCCCGCCGGGGTCAGAGGTGGTGATGGGCCCAGACGGCCAAGCCACCGGCGAGCTGCGCGAAGGTGCCGCGATGGAACTGGTGCGCTGCCACACCCCAACCGGCGGGCGCGACAGTACCGGGATGATCGGGCAGGAACCGCCGGGCAGCCCCTCTGACGCGCAACGCGATCACGACAAGGCCACCATACTTCGTGCCTGCCACGAACTCGCCCGCCATGGCATCACCTCGGCCGTGAACATGGATGGCAACCTCTATCAGGCGGATCTCTTTGCAGAAATCGCGGATGACCTGCCGATCCGCGTGAAACTGCCGATGAACCTGACCGAAGATCAGCCGCCCGAACGTGTGGCCGCCCTGATCGCCCGCGCGCAGACGCCGCCCCGGGGCAATCTGGAATTCGGCATGATCAAGATGTTCATGGATGGCGTCTTCGATACCTGGACGGCGCATGTCGTGGGCGGCTATCCCGGCCAGCCCGGCAATGATGGCCCGCGCCTGATCTCTGCCCCCGGTTTTGCCCGGCTGGCCACGATGGCCGATGCCGCCGGGCTGCAGATCGCCGTTCACGCCGTGGGCGATGGTGCGGTGCGCGCGGTGCTGGATGGCTATGCCGCCGCCCGCGCCGCCAATGGCCCGCGCGACAGCCGCCACCGCATCGAACATATCGACACGATCACCGAAACCGATCTGCCCCGCCTGACCGCGCTGGGCGTCATGGCCTCGATGCAGCCCGTCCATCCGCCAGGCAGCGCGGGCCTGCCGCTGGAGCCGACGATCACGATCATGGGCCGCGACCGCTGGCCCACCGCCTTTGCCTGGCGCCGCATCGCCGATCAGGGCACGCCGCTGGCCTTCGGCACCGACTGGCCGGTTTCGCCGCTTGATCCGCTGCACTG
>Ga0154534_1190_pt3 | contig 21704 bp, 21 predicted proteins | sample RifGroF1_FD_105677 | JGI IMG/M metagenome (GOLD analysis project Ga0154534, IMG submission 105677) | Rhodobacteraceae bacterium GWF1_65_7 | reverse complement strand
CCCGTAATTCGTCGGTGGTCTGAGCAGTGGCCAAACCTCTGGCAGACCGGCCCCACCGCGCCTGAAAAATCACCCCGCCCCCCGGCACCGGCATTTTGCCCGACCACCCTGCCCGTCAGCACTGGAAGTCATGACGGGTCACTGTTAACGCAATCATCTTCGCGCCCTCCCCGCGCTGCGTCTGCAAGGTCTGCCTCCATGTCCTCTCCCGCTTCTGCAAAACCATCCCCCGCCCCCAATGCAACACTGGCCATTCTGGCGCTGGCGCTGGGGGCCTTTGCCATCGGCACATCAGAATTTGCCGCCATGGGCCTGCTGCCCTGGTATGCCGCCGATCTGGGCGTGACCGAACCCATGGCAGGCCATGTGGTCAGCGCCTATGCCCTGGGCGTCGTGGTCGGCGCGCCGCTGACCTCGATCCTGGGCGCGCGCCTGCCGCGGCGGCGCTATCTGGCGGCCCTGATCGCCATCTATGGCGTGATGAACATCCTCGCCTCGATCCTGCCGGGCTACAGCACGCTGGTCGGCGCAAGGTTTCTGGCCGGGCTGCCGCATGGCGGCTTTCTGGGGGTGGCCATGCTGTTTGCCGCCGATGCCCTGCCACACGAACAGCGCGCCAAAGGCGTGACCCATGTGCTGCTGGGGCTGACGGTCGCCAATATCATCGGCGTGCCCCTGGCACAGCTGCTGGGCCAGGGGCTGGGCTGGCGCTGGGGCTTTGGCCTGCCGGGGGTTCTGGCGCTGGCGGCGGCCCTGCTGATCCTGCGTCTGGCGCCGCGCGTGGGCGTCGATCCCAATGCCAATCCGATGGCAGAGCTGCGCGCCCTGCGCAATCCGGCCGTCGCGGCGACGCTGATGGTGGGCGCCATCGGCTTCGGCGGGCTGTTCGCCGTCTATTCCTTCCTGTCTGCCGCCATGCTGGCCACCACGCAGCCGCCGGTCTGGGCGGTGACGGTCGCGCTCTCTGCCTTCGGCATCGGCGGCACGCTGGGCGGCCTTCTCGCCGCGCGGCTGACCATCCGGCTGGGCAATTTCGGCGCGGCTCTGGCGCTGATGCTGTTCATGATCGTGACACAGGGCTTTGCAGCGCTGGCGGTCGGCAGCTGGACGCTGATGATCCTGTCGTCCTTCCTGCTGGGCCTTGGCTCCGGCATGGTGGTGCCGCTGCAGACCCAGCTGATGGACGTCGCAGGCAAGGCGCAATCCATGGCCGCCGCCATGAACCATGCCGCCTTCAATGCCGCCAATGCGCTTGGCCCCTGGGTTGCGGGCATGGCGCTGGCGGCAGGCTGGGGCTGGCGGTCCTCGGGCATCGTGGGGATCGCGCTGTCGCTGGCGGGCCTTGTCGCCCTTGGCCTTGCCTGGCGCCAGCAGCGCAACGCAGGCTGAATGAAAAAGGGGGCAGCCCGGCTGCCCCCTTTTCTCTTCTCCGGCGGCGTCCCGCGCTCAGCGCCCGCGCATGGCGTCGTCCAGCAGCGCCAGCACCTTGTCCGAGGGCACATCGGCCGCCACGAAAGCCGCACCGATCCCCCGCGCCAGAATGAAGCGCAGCTGGCCATCAACCACCTTCTTGTCCTGCCCCATCAGCGCCAGCAGCGCCGCAGCATCCGGCAGATCGCCCGGAATATCGGCCAGATCGACCTTCATGCCCATGGCCCGCAGATGCGCCCGCACCCGGCTTGGCGCCTCCTGGCTGCACAGGCCCAGCCGCTGCGACAGCTCAAACGCCAGCGCACAGCCGATCGCCACCCCCTCGCCATGCAGCAGCCGGTCGCCAAATCCGGTCGCCTTTTCCAGCGCATGACAGAAGGTATGGCCCAGGTTCAGCAGCGCGCGGTCACCCTCTTCGGTCTCATCCCGCGCCACGATTTCGGCCTTCATCTCCACCGACCGGCGCACGGCATATTGCCGCTTCACCGCATCGCGGGCCAGATCGGGGCCGTTGACTTCCAGCCAGTCGAAAAAGGCCGCATCGCCCAGCAGGCCGTATTTCACCACCTCGCCGTAACCCGCCAGAAAATCCCGCGCGGGCAGGCTTTCCAGCACCAGCGTATCGGCCAAAACCAGCGCAGGCTGATGAAACGCCCCCACCAGATTCTTGCCCTGCGGCGTGTTGATGCCGGTCTTGCCGCCCACTGAACTGTCCACCTGCGACAGCAAAGTGGTGGGGATCTGCACAAACCGCACGCCCCGGCGCAGCACAGCGGCGGCAAAGCCCACCAGATCGCCGATCACCCCACCGCCAAAGGCCACCACCACATCGCGGCGTTCCACCTTCTGATCCAGCAGCCATTCCACCGTGCGCGCGAATTCGGGCCAGCCCTTGGTGCCCTCGCCCGGCGGCAACGCAAGGCTGGTCATCGCAATACCCTCGGCCGCCAGCGCGGCCTCCAGCGCGGCCAGATGATGGGCGGCCACGGTCTCGTCCGTCACCACCGCCACCCGCTTGCGCCGCAAGAGTGGCGCGATTTCGGCCCCCGCCCGCTGCAGCAGGCCCGGCCCGATGCGCACCTCGTAAGACCGGGCGCCAAGCGCCACCGGAACCACATCCATCACCATCGGTCAGACCCTTTCCAGAACGTCGTTGCGCGTCTTCAGCGCCTCGATCACCCGCTGCGCCATCAGCTCGATCGACAGATCAGGCTCGGCATCCACCGTCACATCGGCCAGCGCGTAATAGGGCACCCGCGCCTCATGCAGCTGGCGCAGCGTCTCGCGCGGGTTGGCCGTGCGCAGCAAAGGCCGCGTCGCCTTGTGCCGCACCCGGTGCCATAGCAGATCCAGATCCGCCCGCAACCACACCGAAACGCCGGTCGCCCCGATGATGTTGCGGTTCAGATCCGACAGAAACGCCCCCCCGCCCGTGGACAGGATACAGGGCTGCCCCTTCACCAGACGCGACAGAACCTCGGTTTCGCGGGCGCGAAAGAACGGCTCGCCGTCGCGTTCAAAGATTTCGGCAATGCTGCGGCTGGCGGCTTTCACGATTTCTTCGTCGGAATCGCGGAAGGGCACCCCCAGCATACGCGCCAGCGCGGTGCCCACGGCGGTCTTGCCCGCACCCATCATGCCCACCAGCGCAACCGTCTTTTTCAGCTGACCGCTCACCCCAGCACTCTCCCGGCCTTATGGCGGGCGGCAAAGCACTGCCGCCTGCGCAAACTTTTGTCCCTGAATGACGTGAAGTTGCAGCGATTGCCATATATAATCGTCCCGAAAATCCGCGTCAGGGCTTGGCTTTCCGGGCCTGACCCGGCAACAACGGGCAAAGCCGCAGGAACAGGAGGCTATCATGGGCCGTATCATCAAACTTCTTTTCGTGCTGGCGGTGATCGGCTTCATCGGGCTTACCGCCTATGCCTATCTGGCCGATCTGCGCCCCGATCAGGCCGATGTCTCCCGCCCGGTGAGCCTGGATGGCAACTGACCCCCGCCTGAGGCGGGCCGTTGTTCTGGGCTGTCTGCTCTGTGCCGCAGCCCCTGCTGCCGCGCAGCAACCGCTGTCCGCCATCGACTGGCTGTCGCAATCGGTGGCAGAGCCTGCGGCGGCCGCCGGTCCGATTCCCAGCTCGACCCCCAATCCCCGGCCCGATCCCGATCAGCCCGCCGTCGCCAGCAGCGCGCAACCCGGCGCGGTGACCGTCACCGTGCTGGGCGCCGCCTCGCCCGATGGTCTGGGCCTGCTGCCGCCCGGCCAGACCGGCCTGCCCCCCGCGCTCTGGGGGCTCAGCCGGACCGAAGATATCGCCCGCGCCATCACCGCCGAACGCGCGGCCCTGCTGCCCGCCTTGCGCGGCCTGTTCCTGACCTTGCTGCTGGCCGAAACCGATCCGCCGGTGGATAGCGGCGGCCGGGGCCAGCTGCTGATGGCCCGCATCGACAAGCTGCTGGATATGGGCGCGCTGGATCAGGCCGCAGCCCTCGTCGATCTCAGCGGGATGCCCAGCCCCGAACTGTTCCGCCGCAGCTTTGACATCGCGCTCTTGACCGGGCACGAGGATGCCGCCTGCACCCGGATGCAGGCCTCTGCCAATCTGGCCCCCACGCTGGCGGCGCGCATCTTCTGCCTGGCCCGCGCGGGCGACTGGAACGCCGCCGCGCTGACGCTGAACACCTCCCGCGCGCTGGGTCGGGTGGAGGGCACCGAAGATCAGCTGCTGTCGCGCTTTCTCGATGCCGAACTGGCCGAAGATTCGCCGCCCCTGCCCCCGCCCGACCGCCCGACCCCGCTGGTCTGGCGCATGTACGAGGCGATTGGCGAACCGCTCAACACCCAGCACCTGCCGCTGGCCTTTGCCCATGCCGAACTGCGCCCGCAGGCCGGCTGGAAAGCCCAGGTCGAAGCGGCAGAACGGCTGGCCCGCGCCGGGGCCGTAACGCCCAACCTGCTGCTGGGGCTTTACACCGAACGCGATGCCGCAGCCTCAGGCGGGGTCTGGGACAGGGTCGATCTGTTCCAGCGGTTTGATCGCGCACTGACGCTGGGCGAACCGCAGGCGATTGCCGATGCCCTGCCGCCGGTCTGGCAGGCCATGTCCGGCAACGAGCTGGAAAGCGTCTTTGCCGAACTCTATGGCGAAAAACTGGCCGGGCTGGATCTGCCCACCCCGGCCGACGGGCTGGCCCTGCGCATCGGCCTTCTGTCACCGGGCTTTGAACGGGTTGCCCGGCTGCGTCTGGCCCGTGGCCCGGCCTCTGATCTGCAGGAAGAATTCCTGCTGGGGCTGGCCACCGGCCATATCAGCGGCCTCACGCCGCCCGACAGCATGGCGCGCGGGGTCAGCCCGGCCTTCCTCGCCCCCACGCTCGATCCCGCCGCCGAAACCATGCTGCAAGAGCGCCGCGTGGGCGAGGCTTTGCTGCTGGCGATGGATGCGGTGGATCGGGGCGTGCGCGGCGATCCGCGCGGCGTGGCCGAAGGCCTGTCGCTGCTGCGCCGTCTGGGGCTGGAGGATGTGGCCCGCCGCACCGCGCTGGAACTGCTGCTGCTGGAACGGCGGGGCTAGGCCATGCCCGATGCCCTCATGCAGCGCTGGATTTCCACCTTCCTCGATGCCCAGGCGGCGGAACGCGATGCCGCGCGCAACACCCGGCTGGCCTATGGCCGTGACCTGCTGGATTTCGCGGGCTGGCTGGCCCATCGCGGCCGCGATTTCCTGACGGCCGACCGGCAGGCGGTGGAAGATTACCTGATCTCCTGCGAGGCAGAGGGGCTGTCCAAGGCCACCCGCGCCCGCAGGCTTTCGGCCATCCGCCAGCTCTATCGCTTTGCGCATGAGGAAAACTGGCGCACCGACAATCCGGCGCTGCGTCTCAAGGGGCCGGGCCTCGACAAACGCCTGCCGCAGGTTCTGACCCATGAAGAGGTGGATCGCCTGCTGGAGGCCGCGCGCGACAAGGGCCGCTCGCTGGATGATCAGATCCGCAACCGCGCCCTGCTGGAACTGCTTTATGCCACCGGCCTCCGCGTGTCAGAACTGGTGGAAATGCCGGTGGCGGCGGTGCGCGGCAATCCGCAGATGATTCTGGTGCGCGGCAAGGGCGGCAAGGAACGCATGGTGCCCCTGTCGCAACCCGCCCGCGAGGCGCTGGCCGATTGGCTCGACCGCCGCGACCGCCAGGAAGAGCTGGAGCGTCAGTCCGGCCATGCCCCCTCGCGCCACCTGTTCCCCAGCCGAGGCGCATCCGGCCATCTGACGCGCAACCATTTCTATGTTCTCATCAAACAGATCGCCATACTGGCCGGCGTCTCACCCGCCAAGGTCACGCCACACACCCTGCGCCATGCCTTTGCCACCCATCTGCTGGCCGGCGGCGCCGATCTGCGGGTGATCCAGACGCTGCTGGGCCATGCCGATGTGGCCACAACCGAAATCTACACCCATGTGCTGGACGGTCACCTGAAATCGCTGGTGCTCGACCACCATCCGCTCGCCCAAGGAAAGCCAACCGAATGACGCCAGATGCCACATCCTATCTTGATACCGCCACCCTGCTGACCGTGGCGGCCATTGCGGTTCTTCTTGTGCTGTCTGCCTTCTTCTCCGGTTCGGAAACCGCGCTCACCGCCGCCTCGCGCGCCAAGCTGAAATCGCAGGCCGACAAGGGCAGCACCGGCGCAGGCGCCGCCATGCAGGTGACAGAAGACAGCGAACGCATGATCGGTGCCCTGCTGCTGGGCAACAACATCGTCAATATCCTGTCGGCCGCACTGGCCACCTCGCTGTTCACCCGGCTGCTGGGGGATGGTGGTGTGGCCACCGCCACCATCGTGATGACGGTTCTGGTGCTGATCTTCGGCGAGGTTCTGCCCAAGACCCTGTCGATCATCCACCCCGAGGCCGTGGCCTCGCGCGTGGCGCCGGTCATCCGGGTGTTGATCGTGCTGTTTTCGCCCATCGTGTCGATGGTGCGGGTGCTGGTGCGCGGGATGCTGACGCTGTTTGGCCTGCGCGCCGATCCGGGCGGGCGGATGCTGGCCATGCGCGAAGAAATCGTCGGCGCCATTTCTCTGGGTCACAGCGAAGGCGCTGTGGAAAAGGAAGACCGCGACCGCCTGCTGGGCGCCCTGCATCTGGCCGACCGCACGGTGGAAGAGGTGATGCTGCACCGCCGTGACATCGAAATGGTCGATGCCGATCAACCGCCCGAGGCGATTCTGGCGCAGGTTCTAGGCTCGCCCCATACCCGCCTGCCGGTGTTCCGCGATGATGCCGAAAACATCATCGGCGTCATCCATGCCAAGGATCTGCTGCGCGAGGTTGAACGGCTGATGCGCACCTCCGAAGGCCCGGTGGGCAGCTTTGCCGGGCTGGATGTGATGAAAGTGGCGATGAAGGCCTATTTCGTGCCCGAAACCACCACGCTTGATGAACAGATGCGCGAATTCCTGAAACGCCGCACCCATTTCGCGCTGGTGGTCGATGAATATGGCTCGCTTCAGGGGCTTATCACGCTTGAAGACATCATCGAAGAAATCGTGGGTGACATCACTGACGAATTCGATGTGGTTCACAAGGAAAGCGGGCTGAAGGCCGATCCGAAGACAGGCAACTATCTGGTCGAAGGCTCGATGACGATCCGCGACCTGAACCGCGCCATGGATTGGCACCTGCCGGATGAAGAGGCGAACACGATCGCGGGCCTTGTGATCCACGAAGCGCAGATGATCCCGAACGAAGGCCAGGTGTTCAGCTTCCATGGCTTCCGCTTCGAAGTGGCCGCCCGGCGCGAAAACCGGATTGCCAAGCTGAAGATCCGCCGCCTGTAGGCGGCGGGCGGCCTCAGATGATGGTTCAGATGATGGCGATGTGATCGGCCAGCCCTTCCAGGCTGGTCACACCCACCAGGGTCACCCGGTCATTGCCGCCAAAATCGAACACCACGCCATCGGCGGTCACCTGCGCAAAGCTGTTCACCACATCCTGCGCAGACTTTCCGCCCGACCACAGATTGTCATCGAACTGCAGTTTGTCGCCCTGGGCTGCGTTGAAATCGGTGATCCGGTCACGGGCAAAGCCATTGGCAAAGACAAAGGTATCCGGCCCGCCACCGCCGGTCAGCCGGTCATAGCCGCCGCCTCCAATCAGCGTATCGCGGCCTGCGCCCCCCACCAGCGTATCCCCGGCATTACCGCCCAGCAGCCGGTCATTGCCATTGCCCCCCAGCAGCCGATCATGGCCACCCAGCCCAACCAGAACATCATTGCCGCCGCCGCCGATCAGCACATTCTTGCCGGAATTCCCGGTCAGCGTATTGGCTGCACCACTGCCCGTCAGGTCGATATCGCCCACGCCAAGCGCGGTGACATTGCGGATCGCCCCGCCCCACAGCGTGATATCGCCCGATACCTTCAACAGATTGCCGTTGACCACATCCACCTTCACATTGCCATCGGTCAGATCGACGCCCAGCCGGGTCTCCTGTCCATTGGCGGTGATGGTCAGGCCAACTTCGGTGCCGGCAATACCTTCCAGCGCATAGCCGCCCGCCTCGGTCGTCACCGTCGAAGATCCGCCCAGCAGCGCCATGGTCACGCCAGACTGGCCTTCCCCCAGCGAATAGAACTTGTCACGGTTGCTGTCGCCATAGGCCACGCCCGTCACATAAGCCACGGTCGGGCGATAGGCGAAATTCTGCACCTCCACCGACACATCATAGCTTTGGTAATATCCGGTCACCACACCGATGCCGATTTCGCGGTGCTGCGTCTCCATCAGTTCCGGCCGGTGACTGGAGCTGCGCATCAGCTGCGCGTGATGCGCCTCGATGATCTGGGCTTCCGACATGCCTGCATAAGACATCAGCGACAGGTTTTCCCCCCAGCCGCTGCCGCTGCCGAACGCACCGTATCCCGCCCATTCGATCCGGTCTCCGGCGCGGCTGCCCCCAACGCCGGTATGCGAAAACGTATCCGTATCCAGAATCCACTGGCCATGCGATTCGGTTGCCCCGTCCAGCGCCTGATGCGGTGCCAGAACCTGCTTGGCAGCATTGGAAATGGTGCCCGCGGCAATCCCGTCATTCAGGCCGATCCCAAAGCGCTTGGCCTCTGCCACAGGGTTCAACCGCGCCCGGTTGACCAGTTCGATTGCGTATTGTTCCGCTGCAGAGATCGCCATAACCGTTCCTTGGTCCGTTTCACACATCATGCTTGAAACCGGATCTAACCGGTATCGGTGAAGGAATTGAGGCATGATTGGGGTCAATTCGGGCAGCCACGCTCAAAATGGCGTGACTGCCGCGGGCTGACCTAGCGGCGGCGGAACAGGCTGCCCAGAACGCCGCGCACCACCGCCTGCCCCGCCTTGCTGCCGATCTGGCGCGCAAAACTTTTCGCAAAGGCCTCTGTCACACTGTCAGACCGGCTGCCGCTGGTTTTCGGGCGCGGGGCGGGTTTGGGCGCGGCGGGCTTTGTCTCCCCGCCATAGCGCCGCCCGCGCGAAAACTCGCGCTCACCAGCCTCACGCTCACCGGCCTCGCGCTCATTGGCCTCACGCTCACTAGCCCCGGCTTCGGCCGCTTCGGCCTGCTCCACCCGGGCCTGCAGCTTTTCATAGGCCGAAACCCGGTCAATCAGCGTCTCGTACTTGCCCGCCAGCGGCGATGCCGCCACCAGCGCGCGGCGCTGCTCTGGCGCAATCGGCCCAAGTTGCGAAGAGGGTGGCCGGATCAGCGTCCGCTCCACCACGCCCGGGATACCCTTCGCCTCCAGGAACGAGGTCACCGCCTCACCCGTGCCCACATCGCGGATCGCATCTTCGGTGCTGAAGCGCGGATTGGGGCGATAGGTATCGGCGGCCAGCCGCAGATCCTTCTGATCGCGCGCCGTAAAGGCCCGCAGCGCGTGCTGCACCCGGTTGCCCAGCTGGCCCAGAATATCCTCGGGCACATCACCGGGGTTCTGGGTCACGAAATACACCCCCCCCCCCTTGGACCGGATCAGCCGCGCCACCTGTTCCACCTTGTCGACCAGCGCCTTGGGCGCATCATCAAACAGCAGATGCGCCTCGTCGAAAAAGAACACCAGCTTCGGCTTGTCCGGGTCGCCCACCTCGGGCAGCTCCTCGAACAGTTCCGACAGCAGCCACAACAGGAACGTGGCATAGAGCCGGGGCGATTGCATCAGCTTGTCAGCCGCCAGGATGTTCACCCGGCCCCGCCCGCCCTCGCTCAGCATCAGATCCGCCAGCGAAAGCGCCGGTTCCCCGAACAGCCGCGCCGCGCCCTGATTCTCCAGCACCATCAACCGCCGCTGGATGGCCCCGATGGAGGTGGTCGACACCAAGCCATAACGGGTGGATACCTCGCGCGCATGTTCGCCCAAAAAGGTCAGCATCGCCTGCAGATCCTTCAGATCCAGCAGCGCCAGCCCCTCGTCATCGGCCAGCTTGAAGGCCACGTTCAGCACGCCCTCCTGCGGCTCTGTCAGCTCCATCATCCGTGACAGCAGCAAGGGCCCCATCTCCGATACCGTGGTGCGGATCGGATGGCCCTGTTCCCCGAAAATATCCCAGAAGGTCACCGGGCAGGCGCCATAGGCCAGATCCAGCCCGATGGTCTCGGCCCGTGCCGCAAAGGCCGCGTGCAGCTTGCCTTCCGCCGATCCCGGCAGGCCCAGCCCGGCCAGATCGCCCTTCACATCCGACAGGAACACCGGCACGCCCGCCGCCGAAAACCCCTCGGCCAGCACCTGCAGCGTCACGGTCTTGCCGGTGCCGGTCGCCCCTGCAACCAGCCCGTGCCGGTTGCCATATTTCAGCAACAGCTGCTGCGGCAGGCCATAGCCCGCGCCACCGCCCCCCACAAAGATCGAAGCCGGTTCCATTGGCACCCCCCATTCGGTTCTGCCCGCAGAATACAGCCTTCACCGCAGGCCGCCAGCCCCAGCCGCCACCCGAAGCCCGACGCCTTAGCGCAGTTTCATGACGAAAATATTGTTGACCTGCGCGGCCCTTCGCCTTAGCGTCAGCCCCAATGAAGTCGGCCAGTCCGACAGGGAGCATAATATGAAAAGGGTCGCGGCAACGTGGCCCTTTTTTATTGCGCCAACGGCCCACCGCATCCGGCAACCCGCCGCCGGTTTTCTGCATCGCAGCTTTTTCGGACTGACTTCATACCGGCCCCATGCTAAGGGGCGGCATTATCATTCGAGGACACGTCGCAATGTCGATCACCGACTTCACCCGCCCCCTCGCCCTCGTGCTCGCCCTCGGGCTGGGTTCTGCCGCCATCGCGCAGGATACCGCAGCCCCCGCCACGCCCGAAGCTCCCGCCACCCCGGCAACGCCTGCGCCCGCTGCACCGGCAGCCCCCGCAGCACCGGCCATTCCGCCGTCAGAACCCACCGGCCCCGGCTCGCTCTATCTCAAGGCCACGCATGGCGACTGGCAGCTGCGCTGCGTGAAGGCCGAACAGGGCGAAGACCCCTGCCAGCTGTATCAGCTGCTGCAAGACCAGCAGGGCAATTCGGTGTCCGAAATCGCCCTCTTCCCGTTGCCCGCAGGCCAGCAGGCCGTGGCCGGTGCCACCATCATCACCCCGCTGGAAACCCTGCTGACGGAAAATGTCATCCTGCAGGTCGATGCACAGCAGCCCAAGACCTACCCCTTCACCTGGTGTGACCGGGGCGGTTGCGTGGCCCGCGTGGGCTTCACCGCGGAAGAGCTGGCAGGCCTGAAGAAAGGCGCCAAGATCACCATGCTGATCTCGCCCGTCGTGGCCCCCACCGAAAAGGTGACGCTGACCGTCTCGCTGAAAGGCTTCACCGCAGGCTTCGATGCCATGCCAGTTCCGGCCAAGTAATCACAGCACAAATCAAAAGCCGCCGAATCCCCCAGGATTCGGCGGCTTTTCCTATCGCCCGCCGGTCAGGGCGCGCGGCGCAAAGCCAGAACCGCGTTCATGCCGCCAAAGGCGAATGCATTCGAAAGCGCCACATCCACCCGCGCCTTCCGGGCCACATTCGGCACCACATCCAGCGCACATTCCGGATCGGGTTCTTCATAGCCGATGGTCGGCGCAATCACCCCGTCGCGCAGCGCCATGATACAGGCCAGCAGCTCCACCGCGCCCGTTCCGCCGATCAGATGCCCGTGCATGGATTTGGTTGATGACATCATCAGCCGGTCGGCATGATGGCCAAAGACATCGGCCACCGCCGCACATTCCGTCTTGTCATTCGCGGCCGTGCCGGTGCCATGGGCGTTGATGTAGCCCACATCCTCGGGGTTCAGCCCGCCATCCTTCAGCGCCCCGGCAATCGCCCGCGCCGCCCCCTGTTTCGAGGGCATGACGATATCCGACGCATCCGAGGTCATGGCGAATCCCACCACCTCGGCCAGAATTTCGGCACCCCGCCGCGCCGCCTGTTCATATTCCTCGAACACGAAAACCGCCGCGCCTTCGCCCTGCACCATGCCGTTGCGCGTCAGGCTGAACGGGCGGCAGGCGTCTTTCGACATCACGCGCAACCCCTCCCAGGCCTTGATCCCGCCAAAGCACAGCATGGATTCCGATCCGCCCGCCAGCATCGCCCGGCACATGCCAGACCGCACCATGTGAAACGCCATGCCCATGGCATGGTTGGAACTGGCGCAGGCGGTGGCCACGGTGAAGCTCGGCCCTTTCAGGTTGAACTCCATCGACACATGGGCGGCGCCTGCATTGTTCATCAGCTTGGGCACGACAAAGGGGTGAACGCGGTTCTTCCCCTCTTCATAGACCGTGCGGTAATTGTCATCCCAGGTGTTCACACCCCCCGCGGCCGTGCCCAGCACCACCCCGGTTTCATAGCCCAGATGACCATCGAAATTCAGCCCGGCCTGCGCTACCGCCTGACGCGCGGCCAGCAGGGTGAACTGCGTGAATTTATCATACAGAACAATCTGTTGCCGGTTGAAGTTCGCTTCCGGGTTCCAGTCATGCACCTGCCCGCCGATGCGGATCGACAGCCGCTCGCGGTCGCGGATCTCCAGATCCGTGATGCCGCAGCGCCCCTCGGCAAAGGCCGCCAGCGTGCCCGGCACGTCATGGGCCAGCGCGTTGATCGTGCCCGCGCCGGTAATCACCACACGCTTCATGCGGCGCGCCCGGCCACAAGCCCTTCTACCGCCGCGACAATCGCCGCAACCGAGGAGATATCGAAATCCGATTGATCCGGCGCATTGGCGTTGAACGGCACCGAAATATCGAAGGCCTCTTCGATGGCAAAGATGCTCTCTACCAGTCCAAGGCTGTCAAGCCCCAGATCTTCCAGCGAATCTTCCATCCGCACATCGGATACATCCATCACCGCCTGTTCGGCCAGAATGGCAATGACCCGGTCTTTTACTGTCTGTGTCATAGAAACCCCCTAGTCCCCTTGCAGGGAAGTCTTGGCGTCATCTCACAGTTTTGAAACAAGTTTCTGAAGCTCTGCCACCGTCGCTGCCAGACGGGGCAGACGCCGCAGCGCCTTGTTGATCTCCATCTGCGTTTCCATCTTCACGGCAGGATTGCCCAGGATGGTGCGGCCTGCGGGCACATTGCTGAAAATCTTGGTGCCGCCGCCCGCGATCACATCATCCCCGATGAAGATATTGTCGCTGACGCCCACCTGGCCTGCCAGAACCACGCGGTTGCCGATCCGCGTCGATCCGGCCACGCCCACCTGCCCGCACAGCAGGCAATCGCGCCCGACCTGCACGTTATGGCCCAGCTGCACCAGATTGTCGATCTTGGTGCCCGACCCCACGCTGGTATCGCGGATCGTGCCGCGGTCGATCGTGGCATTGGCGCCCACCTCGACATCATCGCCCAGCGTGACAGAGCCAAGCGAATGGATGCGCGTCCAGCTTTGCTGCCGGATTTCCTCGCGTTGTCCAAGGGTTGTGCGGATTTCTTCAACCCCGCTCTGCTGCGGCGTCACGAAAGAAAAGCCGTCGCCACCGATGCTGGCGCCCGGCTGGCAGATGAATCGATCCCCGATGGTCACGCCCGGCCCGATGCGCGCGCCCTGCAGGATCATCGCGTCAGCACCAATGGTTGCGCCCTCGGCAATGCTCACATGGCTGGCGATCCGCGCCCCCGGCCCGATCCGCACGCCCGCGCCGATCACCACAAACGGGCCGATGGCCGCGCCTGCGCCGATCTCGGCCGTGGGGTCCACCACCGCCATCGGATGCAGCCCCGGCGCGATCTGCGGCCCCGGATCCATCATCCGCGACAGGCCCGCCATCGCCAGCCGCGACCGTGGCGCAAAGATCACCGCCTCCAGCCCCAGCCCCTGCCAATCCGCGCCGGGCCAGACCACCGCCGCCCGCGCGCCCCCGGCGGCAAGACCTTCGGCATATTTCGGGTCCATCGCCAGGGCCAGATCCTCTGGCCCCGCCGCCTGCGGTTCTGCCGCGCGGCGGATCACAATATCAACATTCCCGGCAGCTTCTGCGCCAAGAGCAGTGGCAATCTCGTGGATCGTATGGGCCATGGCATCCTCGCTTGCGGGATGCAGTGTCATCCCGCAGTTGATTTAACCCTGCTGGCCGCCCGGCGCCACCCCGGCGTCGATCAGCGCGTCATAGATCAGCGCATCGCGGCCATAGACATCGGGGCGATAGTTCATCTGCCCCTTTGCCCCCGGATAGGCGGTGAAATACACCAGATGCACCGGCACATGCTGTTTCAGCTGGATCGCCTGTTCCGCCCCGGTCTTCAGCGTTTTCTGAAACAGCCCTTCCGGGTCGACCTCTTGGGCCGCCAGCAACGCATAGGCAAATTCAAAGGGCTGGCCCAGCCGCACGCAGCCATGGCTGAAGGCGCGCACTTCGCGGTCGAACAAGGATTTCGAAGGCGTATCATGCAGATAGATGTTCCACTCATTCGGGAACATGAACTTCACCAGACCCAGCGCATTGGCATCCGACGGCGGCTGCCGCATCGAAAACGGGAAATTGGCGGCGGTATATTTGCCGAAATTGATCTTGCCCCGGTCGATGACACGGCCCTTGCTGTCGACGATCTTCAGATGCCCCGCCGCATTGGGGTTCTTTTTCATCAGCGGCAGGTATTCCTTGGTGGTGATCGACCGCGGCACCGACCAGCTGGGGTTCACCACCATATATTCGATTTCATCCGAAAATTCGGGCGTGCGCTGTTCCATTGCCACCTTGCCCACGACAGAGCGGGTGGCAAAGGTTTCCTTGCCATCGTCGATGATGCGCGCCGAAAAATCGGTCAGGTTCACCCAGACATGGCGGCGGCCCCGGTCGATGTTGATCCAGCGCTCCCGCTCCATCGCGACGAGGATGGATTTCAGCCGCTCTTCCGGCGGGATGTTGATTTCGTTCAGGGTGCTTTGCGTCAGCACGCCATCGGGCTCCAGCCCATGCGCAAGTTGCAGCTGCTGCACGGCTTTCTGGATTTCGCCATCATAGCTGCGCGTGACAGAACGGCGCAGATAGCCCATGGCCACCAGCCGGTCACGCAGCGCCACCACGGCATCGCCACTGGCGCCGGGCTTCAGCGGTTCCGCCAGCGCCGGGCCCCAGCCGCCTTTGCGGATCTGCGCCTGCAGATCCAGCCGCGCCTTCATCAGCTGGGCATAGGCCGGGGCCACCGGGGCCAGACCGGCCAGAAAATCGGCCAGACCGGGGCTGCTGATCCGGGCCAGAATCTCGGCCTCGGCCAGGCGCGGCAGGCTGCGCACGATGGTCTTGTCGACCTTCGATGGCGTCAGGATGCCAGAGTGCAGATCGTTCACAAAGGCCAGATAGGCGCGGGTCATCCGCACTTCCAGCCGCCCGCGGTCGCCTTCGGTGCTGGCCGCGCGAAAGGCATCGGCCAAGGCCACCGCATCATAGCGCTGCACCGGCAGGCCATGGTCGGACGCCCGCGCAAAGGCCTGCAGCACGATGGCGCGCCGCTCGGCCTGATCGGCGCCCGTCCAGACCGGGGCATAGCTGTTGTTGGTATAGAAGGCCGCGACCACATCATGTTCCACAGCCGCCGCTGCGACAGACCGGCTGAACGGCCCGGTGTCGGCCTGGGCGGGCACAGCCAGAAAACAGGTCAGCGCAAGGGCAAAGGCGGGCAGAACAGAAGAACGAACAGCAAACGCGGCGGACATGGCAACCTCGGCTTGGATCTGTGAAAACCTTCGGAGATTTCCGCCGCCCTGTCCATTCACATGATGCAGGGATGAGGCAATTTGGGCACAAGTCAGGGGCTAAAATGTCACCATTCAGCAACAGATCAGGAATTAGCCATTTGGTTCCCAAAGCTGGCACGAATTTAGCAATTATTCGCCTATCGCTGGCCTAATGGGCCGGTGCGACGAAAACTGCGCTTCTGTTGTGATTCCTCCTGTGCCATACAATGAGGGCACTTGGGGAAAGTGGCAGAAACCGCAGATACATGCGGTAGAAGACCGAAGGACAGGCTCACTCATGACCAATCTGACGCAAACCGTTCTTTCACGGCGCGGACTTCTGGGTGCGTTCGCGGCGACTGCGGTTGTTGCAGCCCCCACCTATTCAAATGCGTTCGGCCTGCTGCGCGGTGCAGGCGATGTGCGGCGGGTCCGCATGTATTCTGGCCGGACCGGCGAAAGCCTGGATACGATCTACTGGATCGAAGGCAAGTACATCAAGGAAGTGTTGAAGGAAATCAACTACTTCATGCGCGACTGGCGCAATGACCAGACCGAAACCATGGACCCGCGCACCGTGGATATCATGGCGGCCTCGCATCGGCTGCTGGATGTGTCGGAACCCTATATGCTGCTGTCGGGCTATCGCAGCCCGCAGACCAATGCCATGCTGCGGTCGAAATCGCGGGGCGTGGCGAAACATTCGCTGCATATGGTGGGCCAGGCGGCCGACCTGCGGCTGAAATCGCGGTCGGTGGGCCAGATGGCCCGCGCGGCAGAGGCTTGCGCCTCGGGCGGGGTTGGCCGGTATTCGGGATCGAATTTCGTGCATATGGATTGCGGCCCGGTGCGCCACTGGGGCGGCTGAGCCGGACGGATCTGCAAAAGCAAAAAGGGCGCCATTTCTGGCGCCCTTTTGTTTTGGCCGGGCTTTAGCCCCGTCTGCCCTGTGTCTGGCGGGCGTAGGCCTTGCGTCCCGCATCCGTCCCGACAGGCGGGGCGCGCGGAATCAGTCTTCCGACGCCTCTTGCGCCTCGACGGCGCGGCGGCGGAAGCCCATGGCGACCACGAATTTTTCCGAACTGTCCGACCGGCTGGCCGGCGGTTTCACATTCGCCACCTTGGTGAAGTTGCGCTTCAGCATGGTGTTCATTTCTGCTTCGGCGCCGCCGGCCAGAACCTTGGCCACGAAGGTGCCACCCTCTTCCAGCACGTCGAAGGCGAAGGCCAGCGCCGCCTCGACCAGCGCGACGATGCGCAGGTGATCGGTGCCCTTGTGACCCGAGGCCGAGGCGGCCATGTCGCTCATCACCACATCGGCGGGGCCGCCCAGCCAGCCCTTCACCAGCTCATCAGCTTCATCCGACAGGAAATCCAGCTGGTGGATGGTGGCGCCGGAAATCGGCTCTACCTCCTGCAGGTCAACGCCCAGAACGGTGCCCACGGGTTTGCGCGGATTCTGCCCCAGCGCATTGACGCGCGTGACCGCCACCTGACACCAGCCGCCCGGCGCACAGCCCAGATCGACCACGCGCGAGCCGGGCTTCAGAAAGCCATAGCGATCATCCAGTTCCAGGATCTTGTAGGCGGCGCGGCCGCGATAGCCGTCTTTCTTGGCGCGCACCACATAGGGATCGTTCAGCTGCCGTTCCAGCCAGAGCGTGGAGGACAGTTTGCGCCCCTTGGCGGTTTTCACCCGAACGCGCAGATCGCGCTGGCCCCGGCCAGAGGTGTTCTTGGGCGGTGTTGTCATGCGTATGGTCCATCTTCCAGAACGCCATCGGCGCTCATCTGAGCATAAAGCAGCCCTTCGCGCAGCCCGCGATCCGCAACCGACAGCCGATCTGTCGGCCAGATGCGCATCAACGCCTGCAGGATCGCCGCACCCGACATGATCAGCGCATGGCGGTCACGCCCGATGCGCGGGTCGGTGCGGCGGCCTTCGGGGCCAAGGGAAAGGTAATCGCGGATCACGCTGTCGATCTGATCGGAGGACATGCGCAGCCCGTCTACCTTGGTGCGGTCATAGCGGCGCAGGCCCAGAAAGCTGGCGGCCACCGTGGTTACCGTGCCGGAGGTGCCAATGATCTGGAACCCCGCGCGCGGGTTTTCGGCATTATAGGGGCTGAAGGAGGCGAGGTTTTCTTCGAAAAACCAGCTCATCAGCGCAAAGCGGGCGGCGTCATCCTCGACATCGGCGAACTGATCCTTCAGCGTGGCCACCCCCAGCGGAACGGAGATCCAATCCACCACACGGGCGGCGGGCCTGTCGCTTTTCTGGTTGAAGCCGGAATGCAGCCGCATGATGGATTGCGGGCGGTCTTCGGGCGGCACGCCGGACAGATCTATCCAGACCAGTTCCGTCGATCCGCCGCCGATATCCACCACCAGCAGCTGTTCGGTGCGTTTCGACACCAGCGGCGCGCAAGAGATGACGGCCAGCCGCGCCTCTTCTTCCGGGGGAATGATTTCCACCGTCAGCCCGGTTTCCCGGCGGATCTGGCGCATGAAATCACGCGCATTGCGGGCGCGGCGACAGGCCTCTGTCGCCACAAGGCGCATCCGGTGAACGCCATGCTTTTCGATCTTCTTGTGGCAGATGCGCAAAGCCTGGATCGTGCGCCCCATCGAGGCACGCGACAACCGGCCCGAGGCTTCAAGCCCCACGCCAAGCTGGACAGTTTTCGAAAAACTGTCCACGACCTGAAACTGGCTGCCCTTGGGTTGGGCAATCAGCATCCGGCAACTGTTTGTGCCCAGATCAAGGGCCGCATAAAGCTGCGGAACTTGCCGGGCCAAGCGAAGGGACGACGGTTCGACCGCAGGCGCCCCCAGCGGGGCGTTCGGCAGCGGGATCGCGTCCTCCCCTCGGGGACGCTCGGGCGTCATGATCGCCCTCCATATGTGGTTATCCCCAAACTAGTGCCTCTGCCCCCCATGCGCAAGCGCCCATCCCGGCGGCAGAGGCGGGCGGGAAAAGCCGTGAAAAGGATGTATCTTTGCGCGGCAGGGCTGCGGATTGCCGCAGAACAGGCGATATGGGGGGCTGTCGCTCTCTGGCTGCTGAATGTCGAAAACCGACACCGGGCAATCTGGCGGCAAGCATAGAACGGAATCATATCCAGAGGGGGAATCACCGATGCCGGAAGTGACCATCGTTTACTGGCGCGATATCCCGGCCCAGGTCATCGTGGGCAAGGGGCGGCGGGGGGCCAAGGTGCAGCTTTCCGAACGGTTCGAACAGGCGATCGACCGTTGCGCCATGAAGATCGGCGCCAAGGATGCCGATGCCTATCTGGCGGAATGGCGCAAGGCCCCCCCGTTCGAGGTGGAGGGCGAGCAGGAGGCGGTGGCCAAGGCCGAAGCCGCCCGTCTGGAAGCCGAATATGACACCGCGCGCCTGAAGGCGCTGATCGAGGCCGAGGGTCGGGCCGAAGCCTGACCGCAGTAAGGGAGCCGCCGCCATGGCGCTGTTCAGTTTCCGCCGTGATGCCACCCCGGCCGCTTCGGGTGCCAATGCCGAGATGGAGGCCTTTCTGCAGGGCTATTCCATCGAGGTGATGCCCCGCACTGCCGAAAAGGTAGAAGATTTCCGCGCCCTGCTGCCCAAGGGCACCCGGGTTTACATCGCCCATATCGAGGGCACAGCCATCGAGGACATGGTGGCGACGGCGAAGCGGCTGAATGCCGAAGGCTATCCGGTGATGCCGCATTTCCCGGCGCGCATCATCAAGGATCGCGCCACGCTGGCCGACTGGATCGCGCGCTATCAGGGCGAGGCGGATGTGAAGCAGGCGCTGCTGCTGGGCGGTGGGGTCAATACGCCGGCGGGGGAATATGACAGCTCGATGCAGCTGATCGAGACCGGGCTGTTTACCGGGTTCGAGCGGCTGCATGTGGCGGGCCACCCCGAGGGCAACCGCGACATCGACAAGGACGGTGGCGATGCCATCGTGATGCAGGCGCTGAAGTGGAAACAGGATTTCGCCAATCGCACGGATGCGAAAATGGCGATTGCCACGCAGTTCTGTTTCGAATCCGGCCCGGTGATCGACTGGGTGAACCGGATCAATGCGGCGGGCGTTTCCATCCCGGTGCATATCGGTGTGGCGGGGCCTGCCAAGCTGCAGACGATGATCAAATTCGCCATCGCCTGCGGTGTCGGCCCCTCGCTGCGGGTGCTGCAGAAGCGCGCGATGGATGTGACCAAGCTGCTGCTGCCCTATGAGCCGACCGATTTCGTGGCGGAACTGGCGGCGCACAAGGCGGCGAACCCCGGTTTCGGGATTGAATCGGTGCATTTCTTCCCGCTGGGCGGCATCAAGACCAATGCCCAATGGGCAACAGACCATGGCGGCGCCGCGGGCGTTCCGGCCAATCACGCATAAGGACAGATCATGACCCGGACCGTCATCGAATCGAAAACCAAGACCGTCATCATCGGCTTTGACGAGCCCTTTTGCGTGATCGGCGAACGCATCAACCCCACCGGGCGCAAAAAGCTGGCGGCAGAGCTGGAGGCGGGGAATTTTGACACCGTCATCCGCGATGCGCTGGAACAGGTGGCCTGTGGGGCCAATGTGCTGGATATCAATTCGGGCGCTGTCTTCACCAACATGATGGCCACCGACCCGCGCTATGCCGACAACAACTTTGTCGAGCCGCCGCTGATGAAGGCGCTGATCGAGATCGTGCAGCAGACGGTGGATGTGCCGCTGTGCATCGACAGTTCGGTTCCGGGCGCGCTGGAGGCCGGGCTGATGGCCTGCGAAGGCCGCCCGCTGCTGAATTCGGTAACGGGCGAGGAAGAGCGGCTGGAACTGGTTCTGCCGCTGGTGAAGAAATACAACGTGCCGGTTGTGGCGATTTCCAACGACGATACCGGCATTTCGCCCGATCCCGATGTGCGCTTTGCCGTGGCAAAGAAGATCGTGGAACGTGCCGCAGATTTCGGCATCCCGGCGCATGATATCGTGGTGGACCCGCTGGTGATGCCGGTCGGTGCCATGGCATCGGCGGGCCAGCAGGTGTTTGCGCTGGTGCGTCGGTTGCGCGACGAGCTGGGGGTGAACACCACCTGCGGCGCGTCGAACATCAGCTTTGGCCTGCCGCATCGGCACGGCATCAACGCGGCCTTCCTGCCGATGGCCATGGCGGCGGGCATGACCAGCGCCATCATGAACCCGGTCCGTCAGCAGGAAATGGAGGCGATCCGTGCCGCCAACCTGTTGATGAACCACGATCCGAACGGCGGCGAATGGATCCGTTTTGCCAAGGTTCTGGAACAGACGGCAACGGGGATCAGCTTTTCCGAAGCCTCGGCTGCGGCATCGGCGGCCACCAGCGGGCGCCGGGGCGGACGGCGCGCCCGCGGCTGAGGCGCGGCAGAAGATCGGGCCGGACATGAAGACAGGGGCGGATCACCCGCCCCTGTTTGCATTTTGGATGTGCTATCGCGTTTGCGGCGTTACTTGGCAGTGGCGCGCAGCATCCAGGCGGATTTCTCGTGGAAGGCGCAGCGCGCGGTCAGCAGATCGGCGGTGACCGGATCATTGCCCTTTTCCGCAACCTCGATCACATCGCGCAGGCGCTTGGCGACGGCCTCGTGATCGGCGGCCAGATCGGCCACCATATCCTGCGCCGAAGGCAGTTTGGACGCGTCTTCGACCACCGAGCCCTTGATGATATCGGCCAGCTGCCAGGGCGCCAGATAGCCCAGGGCGCGGATGCGTTCGGCCACCACATCGGCGGCCTTGAACAGATCGTTATATTGGCCTTCGGTCAGAACATGGATCGAGTGGAACAGCGGGCCTTCGACGTTCCAGTGATAGGCATGGGTCTTGAACATCAGCCGGTAGGTATCGGCCAGCGCCTGTGTCAGACCATCGGCAATGTTCGGCACATTGGATACGCCGGTTTCAACCTTGTCGGCTTTCGGGACGGTGTTCAGAACCTTGTTCATGGCAAATCTCCTGTTGGAAGGGCGTTCCGGCGGGGGCTCCAGGGATGGAGGCCCGCGTGATCTGCCCTGTCAACGGTCAGGGGGCCTTTGCGGTTCCCTCGGGCGCGGGATGGGGGG
>Ga0154534_1177_pt4 | contig 24484 bp, 29 predicted proteins | sample RifGroF1_FD_105677 | JGI IMG/M metagenome (GOLD analysis project Ga0154534, IMG submission 105677) | Rhodobacteraceae bacterium GWF1_65_7 | reverse complement strand
CGATATGCGTCGATTTGCCCGTGCCGTGATAGCCTTGGATCATCACGCGGCGATTGTAGGCAAAACCCGCCAGAATCGCCAAGGTGGTGTCGGGATCGAATTTATAGGTCGGGTCGATGTCCGGCACACGGTCGGTGCGATCGGCGAAACCTTTCACCTTCATATCCGTGTCGATGCCGAAAACCTCGCGCACAGAGATTTCTTCGGTGGGTTTCGCAATCTGATCCAACATTCCGTCCGCCATAGCAACAGGCGCCCGACGCGGGGCGCGGTTCCATCTTGTCTCGCGTTTTGTGGAGCATATCCGAGGGGCCTGCAAGGGCAAGCCTGCCGCAGCCGTTTCGCGGTGCGTTTGCGTCACGCCGCCCCTTTGGCCGTCACGACGCATCTCTTTTGCGTGAGCTGCGAAACGTCTGCCGATTTCCAGCGTATAGAAGAGAGAATGAAACCGGAGGAACCCATGCAACGCCGCAGCCTCATCACCACCGCCTTTGCCCTGCTGGCCCTGCGCCCGGCCACAGCCGTGGCTGCAACAGAGGCCAGCTTTCCCTTCACCCTGACAGAGGCCGAATGGCGGGCCCGCCTGTCACCCGAAGCCTATGCCGTCCTGCGCGAAGAAGATACCGAACGCGCCTTCACCTCGCCGCTGAATGATGAAAAGCGGGCGGGCATGTTCCATTGCGCGGGCTGCGATCAGGCCGTTTTCGCAGCCGAACACAAGTTTGACAGCGGCACAGGCTGGCCGTCGTTCTGGCAAGAGGTGCCGGGCGCTGTCGGCTTCCGCGAGGATCGCAGCTTCTTCATGACGCGCACCGAAGAGCATTGCTCGAATTGCGGTGGTCATCTGGGCCATGTGTTCGACGATGGCCCGGAACCCACGGGCAAGCGTCACTGCATCAATGGCGTGGCCCTGCGCTTCCAGCCTGCCGCGGCCTGAGACCAGCCCTGATTTGCCTTTGCGCTTCTCCCCCCGGGGAGAAGCGTTTTTCTTGGCAACACATCGCGCAGCATCACAGGGCGCAGCACCCCCAATGCCGGTTGCCGCGCGGCACTGCGATCAATCGCGGAAGTACCGGCTTTCCCGGATCTGCTCCCAGGCCCAGACCACCTCTTGCAGGCGGGCCTCGTCATCGCGGTTGCCGCCGTTCATGTCGGGGTGCAGGTCTTTCACCAGACTCTTGTATTGCTTGCGGATCTCGGTACGCGTCCAGGTGTCGCGCACATCCAGGATTTCCACCGCCTTGCGTTCGGTCGGGGGCAGCTTGCGCGTCACCTGGCTTTGCACCTTGGTGCCCGGGTTCTGCGTGCCCTTCTCGCCCAGAATGGCCATCGGATCATCCACGCCCAGCCTTGCCCAGGCGCGGCCGTCGTCCTTCTGGCTGAAGGGTTTGGTCTCCCGCTCCCACACCCTTGATTTCTCAAGGAACTTCTGGAACTCCTCATCCGAGGTGCCGTTGAAGAAATTCCATTTCAGATTGTATTCCCGGACGTGATCCTTGCAGAACCAGAAGAATTCATCCAGGTGATCCGGCGATTTCGGCGCCCGGTACTGGCCCTGCTCTGAACAGCCCGGATATTCGCAGCCCTTCTGCGACGTATCAAACGCCCCCGACATCCCCCGCCGCCCCGTCTTGCGGCGCTTCTTGTCGGAGGAAACACGGATGTCAAACTCGAAGGGGGGTTTCTGCATGAGGAGGCCTTTCCGACTCGGAGGCGAGAGTTTAAGTCATTGCGCGCCGGATTGAAGGGGGAGCTTGTCGAAAAATGACGATGGCCGATGAAATTTACGACAGATTGACCACCGCCTTCGCACCCCAGGTGCTGGAGATTCAGGACGATAGCGAAAAACACCGGGGCCATGGCGGCTGGCGCGAAGGCGGCGAGACGCATTTCAACATCACGATCCGCGCGCCCCAACTGGCCGCCCTGCCCCGCCTTGCCCGCCACCGCGCGGTTCATGCGGCGCTGGGGGATCTGACGCAGCGTATTCATGCGCTGGCGCTGGACATCGGCTGAGGCAGGCCCGCCCGGCGGGAACCGGCCGCCCGCATCCCGCACCTGCGGGCTGCACGGAACCATGGCGCGATCTGGTGGTTGACCCCGTGAACACTCTTTCACGCGCAACACCGGAGAACGCCATGCCAGCCCCGCTTCGCAGCCTCCTCATCGCCCTCTGGGTCGCCTGTATCGGCGGCGCCGTCGTCATCGGCGGCCTGTCCATGGGCTATTACAACTGGCAGATCTTCGTCATCGGCGCCATTGCCGGTCTGGTCATCGGCGTGCCAGCGGCCCTTGCCACATGGGCGCGCCTGCGGCCGAACCGCGCGCGCGAAACCGGCCTGCCCCGCCTCTGATACCGCCGCCTCTGATCCCGCCGGATCAGGCCTCGGCGGCAACCTTGCGGATGCGCTCCACCATGGCCCGCACCCCGTTCGACCGTTGCGACGACAGATGTTCGTTCAGGCCCAGCCGCCCCAGCTCTGCCGGGGCATCCACCTGAAGCACCTCGGCTGTGGTCAGCCCCGCATAAAGCGCGTGCAGGATGGCGATCAGCCCGCGCACGATCATGGCATCAGAACTGCCTTCGAACCCGAACCGCGCGGCCGGCCCCTGCCCTTCGACGATGGGGCGCAGCCAGACCTGGCTGGCGCAGCCTTCCACCTTGAAGGCAGGCACCTGAAAGGCCGTATCCAGCGCCGGGAACGCCTTGCCCAGTTCGATGACATGGCGATAGCGGTCTTCCCAGTCTTCCAGAAACTCGAAGGTCTCCACGATCTCTTCAAAGGCGGCGCTGGCCATGGCAGTCTCCATCCGGGGTGGCAGAGAGGTAGGCCCTTGATGCCAAAAGGTCCAGAGGGACGCTTTTCAAAAGCGCTCTCATGGGGTAGCCAAGGAAGGCGCGCCCCGATGGGACGACCCGATGGGACGAAAGGTGAAGCATGAGAATACCACTGCTGGCTGGGCTGTTGCTGGCGATGATCGTTTCCGGCTGCGGAGGCTTCCGCGAGTCGCGCTTCAATCCGTTCAACTGGTTTGGCCAGCCCGAACCGGCGCAGGCGGTCACATTGCCCATGGCCGCGGCGGACCCAAGGCCGCTGGCCGCGCAGATCACCGATCTCACGATTGACCGGATGCCGGGCGGTGCCATCATCCGCGCCACCGCCCTGCCCCAGACCCAGGGCTATTGGGATGCAGATCTGGTCGAACGCAAGGATGCGGCCGATCCGGCGACCCTGATCCTTGAATTCCGGATGCGCCCGCCGGTCGGCCGGGCTGATGTTTCCACGCCGCGGTCGCGCGCTGTGGTGGCGGCCCTGTTCGTCTCGGACATCCGGCTGGCAGAGGTGGGCGCCATCACCGTGCAAAGCGCGACAAACGGCCTGACCTCGCGCCGCTAAGGCGCGATCTATCGCCACGGGCCGCCGCAGTTGCGGCAGCCGGGCAATGCTGTCAGACCATCCGCCCCAGATGCGGCAAAGCCTCCGCCACGATCTGGGTGGCAGGCAAGCCTGCATCCACCACCAGCGCAGATTCCGCTGCCCCCGGGGGTTCCAGAATCGCATACTGGCTGGCCAGCAAGGCCTGCGGCATGAAATGCCCCTGTCGCTGCGCCAGACGCGCGGCAATCACCGGCTGATCTGCCGCCAGATACAGCAGCCGCAGATCCGGCACCGCACGGCGCAGCCTGTCACGATAGCTGCGGCGCAGGGCAGAACAGGCCAGCACGAGGCGCGGACGGGCCTGCAACGCCTGCCCGCACAGTTCCAGCCAGGGCCAGCGGTCTGCATCGCTCAACGGCTCTGCCCGCGCCATGCGCGCCAGATTTTCCGGCGGATGCAGATCATCGGCATCCTGAAATCCGGCATCCAGCGCCTCGGCCAGCATCCGGCCCACGGTCGTCTTGCCGCAGCCAGATACCCCCATGACCACCAGCCGCAGGGTCACGGCAGCCGCACGACCCGCACTTCATTGCCCTTGGCAGAAAGCGCAATCTCGCCCCGGCACAGCCGCAGCGCATCTTCGCCAAAGGCCTCGTTCCGCCAGCCGCTCAGCGCCGACAGATCGCGCTCGCCCGCGGCGATGGCATCCAGATCCGACGCCGGGGCGATCAGCTTGGCCGCCACGCCCAGGCTTTCGGATTTCGCCTTCAGCAGCACCCGCAACAGATCGGCCAGCGCCGGGTTCACCTGCAACTGCTCGCGTGCCAGATCGGGTTTCGGCATGTCTTCGGGCTTCATCTCCAGCCCGGCCTTCACCGCGGCGATGATCCCATCGGCAATATCGCCCCGCCGCCCTTCACGCAGCAGCAGCCGCGACCGGCCCAGTTCTTCATGATTGGTGGGGCGGGTCGAGGCCAGCTCCAGCAGCGCATCATCCTTCATCACCCGTGACCGGGGCACGTTGTACTTCTGCGCATATTCCTCGCGGAACTCGGCCAGCGTCTTGACCAGCGCCAGAAACCGCCCCGAGGTGGTGCGCGTCTTGATCCGCAGCCAGGCCTCGGCCGGGCGGATCGTATAGGTTTCGGGATCGGTCAGGATCGACAGTTCTTCCGCCACCCAATGCGCACGGCCCGATTTGGCAATCTGTGCCGCCAGGCTTTCATAGACCACGCGCAGATGCGTCACATCGGCCAGCGCATATTCCTTCTGCGCCTCCGACAGCGGGCGGCGCGACCAGTCAGTAAACCGCGAAGTCTTGTCGAGACTGGCCTTGGCGATCTTTTTCACCAGCGTCTCATAGCCCACCTGCTCGCCATAGCCGCAGACCATGGCCGCCACTTGGGTATCGAACAGCGGATCGGGGAAGACATTGCCTTCCACGAAGAAGATCTCCAGATCCTGCCGCGCGGCATGAAACACCTTGACCGTATCCTTGTGGCGGAACAGGTCATACAGCGGTTCCATCGACAGCGCCTCACCGCCTTCGATCGGGTCCACCAGCACGGCATCGCCGGTCTTGCCGGGCAGCGCCAGCTGGATCAGACACAGCTTCGACCAATAGGTGCGTTCGCGCAGGAACTCTGTGTCGATCGTGACGTAAGGCTGGCTTTTCGCAGCTTCGCAAAAGGCTGCAAGCTCTTCGGTGGTGGTGATGGTCCGCATCGGCGTCTTTCGATAGTGGCCCTTGGCCGGGCAAAGCGGGGTCATCCCGCCGTTCCGCTATAGGCGCCGGGGCCTGCCATGTGAACCCTTTTTGCACTCCGGGCGGGAAAACCCGCCCGGAATGGCCAAAATCAAACCAGTTCGGCCAGATCTTTGGCATCAAAGCCTTTCAGCGAATCCTCATCGCCTTCCCGGATATGGCGCACCCAGGCCGGATCAGAGATCAGCGCCCGGCCCACGGCGATCAGGTCGAATTCGTCCTGCTCCATGCGCTTCACCAGCTTGTCCAGCGGCGTCACAGCCGAAGCCTCGCCCCGGAACGCGCCGAAGAATTCGCCCGAAAGCCCCACAGACCCCACCGAGATCGTGGCAGCCCCGGTCAGCTTCTTGGCCCAGCCTGCGAAGTTCAGGCCCTCTGCCCCGTCGATTTCCGGGAATTCCGCCTCCCAGAAGCGGCGCTGCGACGCGTGCAGGATATCCACCCCGGCCTCTACCAGCGGCAGCAGCCAGTCCGTCATCTCTTCCGGCGACTGCGTCAGCTTGACCTTGTAATCCTGCTGCTTCCACTGGCTGACGCGCAGGATCAGCGGGTAATCCGGCCCCAGCGCGGCGCGGGTCGCCTTGACGATTTCGGCGGCAAAGCGCGACCGATCCTTGATGCTGGCCCCGCCCCAGCGGTCGTCCCGCAGGTTACTGCCATCCCAGAAGAACTGGTCGATCAGATAGCCATGGGCGCCATGCAGTTCGACCACATCGAAGCCCAGCCGCTTGGCATCGGCCGCGGCACTGGCAAAGGCGGCGATGGTATCGGCAATATCTTCCTCGGTCATGGCCACGCCCCGCGGGTCACCCGGGCCGATCAGCCCCGAGGGGCTTTCCACCGGCGCCACAGGCTCCCATTCGCTGGCGCGGGTGGATCCGGTATGCCAGATCTGCGGGCCCATCTTGCCGCCTGCGGCATGAACCGCATCAATGACGCCCTTCCAGCCCGCCAGCGCCTCATCGCCATGGAAGAACGGAATCCCCGGCAGATTGCGCGAGGCCGGACGGTCGATCACCGTGCCTTCCGACAGGATCAGCCCAACGCCGCCTTCGGCCCGGCGGCTGTAGTAATCGGCCTGCTTCGGCCCCGGCACACCTTCGGGCGCCATGCCGCGCGTCATCGGCGCCATCACGATACGGTTCTTCAGCTCCAGCCCTTTCAGCGCAAAGGGGCGGAACAGCGCGTCGGTTTTCGTGGTCATCAAAGTCTCCTGTGCCGGATTTCCGGTTTGTGCTTGGTGGCCCTTTAGGTATATTCTGGATACCTGGTGTCAATAAGGCACCGAAAATACACCAGGTCACCCGGAGGAAACCTTATGAAAGATCTGGAAAGCCCGACGGCCTATGCCTGGTCGCCCGCCTGTGCAGCGCATTTTTCGGCAGGCTGCCCTTCACGCGAATTGTTTGATCAGATCGCCGACAAATGGTCGATGATGATCCTGACGGTTCTGGATGGCGGGCCGCAGCGCTTCAACACCATCCGCCGGATGCTGGAGGGCGTGTCGCAGAAATCGCTGACCCAGACCCTGCGGCGGCTGGAGCGGAACGGCCTGATCGAACGGCGGGTGCTGACCACCTCGCCCGTGGCGGTGGAATATGAAATGAGCGAGCTGGGCCGCACCCTGCTGCCGCCCTTCCGCACGCTGTATCTGTGGACAAAGCAGAACATGCCGCAGGTCGAGGCTGCCAGAGCCGCCTTCGATCAGGCAAGGTGACCGCCCGCCGGATGGCTAAAGCAGAACCGGAGTCCGGTCACCCGCCGCATAGCGCCGCAGCACTGCCGGGTACAGCCGGTGCTCCTGCACCAGCACCCGCGCCGCCAAAGTGTCGGGACGATCACCCGACAGAACCGGTACGCGGGCCTGACCCAGAACCGGCCCATCGTCCAGCACCGCCGTTACCTCATGCACAGTGCAGCCGGCCTCGGCATCGCCCGCATCCAGCGCCCGCTGATGGGTATGCAGGCCGGGGTATTTCGGCAGCAGCGAAGGATGGATGTTCAGCATCCGCCCTTCAAACCGGCTGACGAAACCGGGCGTCAACACCCGCATGAACCCGGCAAGGCACAGGATATCCGGCTCTGCCGCCTCGATATGGCGCAAAAGCTCGGCCTCGAAAGCCGCGCGATCCTTGCCGAAGGGGCGGTGATCCACCGCCGCCACCGGCACATCCCGCGCGGCAGCCTTGGCCAGCCCGCCCGCCGCCGGATCGTTGGAGGCGACCAGCACCGCCCGCGCCGGGTGATCCCCCACCATGGAATCCAGCAGCGCCAACATGTTGGAGCCACCCCCGGAAATCAGGATGGCCACACGTTTCACAGCAGGCGGCCTTTGTAGATCACGCCCTCGCCCGCCACCACCTGCCCCATGCGGCAGACGGTTTCGCCCTCGGCCCGCAGCAGCGCCTCGATGGCGTCAGCCTGATCTGCGGCCACCACGACCATCATGCCGATGCCGCAGTTGAAGGTCTTCAGCAGCTCAGGCTCGCTCATCCCCGCCGTTTCCGCCAGCCAGCGGAACACCGGCGGCAGCTGCCATGCACCCAGATCAATCTCGCAGGCCAGCCCTTCGGGCAGCACGCGCGGCGGGTTTTCCGTCAGCCCGCCTCCGGTGATATGGGCCAGCGCATGAACGCCGCCCGCCCGCACCGCAGCCAGCGCCTGCTTCACATAAAGCCTTGTCGGCGCAAGCAATTCTGCGCCCAGGCTGCCTTCGGCCCAAGGGCATTGATCCGCCCAGCCCAGCCCCGAAAGCTCCACCACCTTGCGCACGAAGCTATAGCCGTTGGAATGTACCCCGTTCGAGGCCAGCCCCAGCAGCACATCGCTTTCGGCCACGCCCGCAGGCAGATCGTTGCCGCGCTCCATGGCGCCCACGGCGAACCCGGCCAGATCGAAATCGCCCTTGTGATACATGCCCGGCATTTCGGCGGTTTCCCCACCGATCAGCGCACAGCCCGATTGCACGCAGCCTTCGGCAATGCCTTCGATGATCCGCGTCGCCTGATCGACATCCAGCTTGCCGGTGGCGAAATAATCCAGAAAGAACAGCGGCTCGGCGCCTTGGCAGACCAGATCGTTGACGCACATGGCCACAAGGTCGATCCCGATGGTATCGACATTGCCGGTATCAATCGCAATGCGCAGCTTGGTGCCCACGCCATCCGTGGCGCCGACCAGGATCGGATCATTGTAGCCCGCGCCCTTCAGATCGAACAGCGCGCCAAAGCCACCCAGGCCCGACATCGTGCCGCTGCGCGTGGTGCGCTTGGCCGCAGGTTTGATACGTTCAACCAGCGAATTGCCCGCGTCGATATCCACGCCCGCATCGGCATAGGTCAATCCGTTCTTCGGCGTGGTCATGGCAGGCCCCCAGCTGTGCAGCAAATTTGCGCCCGCATAGACGATAAACGCCGCACAGGCAACGCCCCCGCTTGACCACCCCGCCCCCAGCCCCTAAGCCTGTCCGCGATAGGCTTGGGCCTGTAGCTCAATGGTCAGAGCAGGGCGCTCATAACGCCTTGGTTGGGGGTTCGAGTCCCTCCGGGCCTACCAAAAATTCATCCCCATGCGTCCCAGATTGAAGGTAATCCACTTAAAAACAGTGGGTTACCTCATTCTTGCGTCCCCATGCCGCCCGATGCGTCCCCATGCGTCCCGTCTTTTGTTGGTATGAATTGTTGGTATGATGGCTGCAATACCAACAAACGGAGTCGCAGCTATGCCCTTGACCGATGCCCAATGCCCAATGCCGCGCCGCCAAGCCTGCCGCGAAGGTTCAGAAGCTGTCGGACGGGCGCGGACTCTTCCTGCAAGTGACGCCAGGCGGCTCAAAACTCTGGCGCATGAACTACCGTTGGCAGGCGAAACAGCGCACCGCGGCTTTCGGATCGTATCCCGATGTTTCCCTTGCGACTGCCCGCCTGAAAGCCGCTGAACTCAAGGACAAGCTGGCAGCGGGGATTGACCCGGCCGCGAAGGAAGGCACGGCGGCAGGCGCTGCGCCCGTGAAGCCCTTCAAGGACGCGGCGCGGGAATGGTTCAACGCGCGGGAAGCCCAATGGGTCAGCGGCTATGCGGCGCGCATCTGGTCGCGCCTTGACGCGGACGTATTCCCCAAGATCGGCGCGAAGGACGTGGCAGCGATCACCCCTGCCGAAGTCTTGGCCCTCTTGCGCGAAGTGGAAAACCGTAACGCCCTCGAAATGGCAAAGCGGCTGCGCCAGACCATGAGCGCGATCTTTCGCTTTTCCGTGGCGAACGGCTGGGCTTCCTCTGACCCTGCCGCGCCCCTTGCAGGTGCGATGAAGTCTGCACCCCGGCAACAGCACCGGGCAGCCTTGAAGGAAGATCAACTGCCCGACTTCCTCAAGGCGTTGCAAACCTACAGCGGGGACCGGGCATACTGAGATCGTGAACAGCTACACCCGGCCGCGCTACGGGCGGCGCGTCGTGGCGATCAAGGGCGTTCCGGGTTTTTCCCGGCAATTCTTGCAGAAGTCGGGCACCAAGGGGCAACTGCTTTGGCTTGTCGGTTCGGACGCGGTTAAGTCGCAGTTGTTCACCCGACTGGCGCGCGGCGCGGGCGTTCGGTTCGGGGAAGCCCTGGAACCGATCTTCTTTGAACAACTGACCTCTGAGCGGCGCGTGGTGCGCTATGCGCGAGGCGTTCCCCAAGCGCGGTTTGAAAGGATCAAGGGCAAGCGGGCCGAGACCCTGGACGCCACCGTCTACGCATGGGCGGCGCGGCAGTTGATCGGGGTAAACTTTGACAGGCGGGCCGAAGAACTATCGAGTGAGGCAGCGCCGAAGAAACAGCCTCAAGTTGTTCGGTCGGCATGGTTGAACAGGTAACGGGAATGCGCGAACGGTTTAGGTCTTGGTGGGAAGGTGAGTTTGAGCCATACGAAAACGACCCGAATAGCGGCGTGTTCTTTGTTGGCGGATGGCAGCGGCGGCACTGGACTTCGCGCGCGGCGCATTCAATCTTCGACTTCCTGAAAGTCGAATGGAAATGGGCGATAGGGTCAGCCATAGCAATAGCTGGCCTTGTTATGACTTACATCCGGTTCTTCTAATGCAAAGCCGCAAGAGTGAGCCGACAAAATAGGTAGCAATATGACGAAACAAGAAGAATTCCTATGGTGCGTTCAAACGATGGTCATGCTTGACTCGCACAATATCTGTTTGGACCTCGACCCCAAGGACCGGCACAAGATTTCAGTTGGCGGGCGTATTGAAACCGTGGTCTTGGCGGTTCGCGCATCGCGGCACATTCCTGAAAACTATTCGGCCGAACATGCAGCCTTTGAATTCTTCTGGTGGCTGAAATCAATTGACCCGGATGCAAGCGAAAGACTGCCGCAGCCCTCTTGGATTACCGAATCCGATCTGCGATTTGATTTCACGCGCAAGCCGAGATAACCCGGCCTGCGCCCTGCCGCCGATCATTCCCCGGATGGCGTCGACCCAAGATAGGCGCGCAACAGGAAGTCAGCCAAGAATTCATCATCGTTTTCGGCTGCGGCGCGCTTGATCCGGGCAAGGGCAGCCGGGAAATTCGGCTTGGAAATGAAGTCGACCATGAGTCTATCGGCTTCCATGCTTCCGGTGGATTGTTGCAGTTGCATAAGGCGACTCCTTATCGGTTTGAACGAATCGACTTATGAATGAGCGGGGATTTTATGTCTACGGCTCATTTATTGTGCATTTCACGGCAGAAGTGCTTTTACTTCCGAACCTGAAAAATCTGTTCCAGATTGGAAATCGAAAACGCGCCGAGATATTTCAGGCGCATTCCGACAATATAGGCGGTTCCCTCATAGGAAAGCCCGCTTTCGGTGAGAATATTTGCCAGCGTCCGAACGCTGCGCAATTCACCCTTGGTCAATTTTCGCATTTGGCAGACTCCTTGTTTTACAAATAGGGAAAGGGCTGCACCCCGCCGAAAAGGTGCAGCCCTATACCGAGACAAGGAGAAACCCGGCTTCCCATTTTCGCGCTGCGAAGTGACGTTGCAGGAAACACCGCCGCGCGAAAACCTTTGCAGTCTGTCGGGCCGGTTTCCCGCCCCGATTCGTCTATGTCACTCGAACGTGCCCCATGCTTAGCATAGTAGATTATGACTTGCAACTATCCAGTTGTCATGCTACACCTTTGCCCAAGATGTTCTGGAGTCCGGCCCATGCGCCTTTCTGAAATCGCTGATCGGCTGGCAGCCTTGGAAGGCCGTGACGCGGATGAAATCCATATCCGCCTTCGCAACCCCCTGTTCAAAGGGCTGTTGCGTGGCGAAAGTGGCCGTTCGCGCAACTCTCCTGCCGACTATCCCGCCCTGGAACTGATCCGAGCGCGCCTTCTCATGGTGATGTTTGACTGTGGGCTGTCGACGGCTGAACTGGCGCTGGTCAGCGACATGCTGAACACCCGGTATGAGCGGGGCACCGCGCTTGAAATGATGGCCGAAGGCACCGCGGCCGGGGAAGGCTGGATTGTTCTGATCCGCTTTGTTCGCGGGATGCAGGGCGAACGGATCGTGTCGCCTTCTTTCTTCAAAGACGGTTCGGACACGCTAGGGGAATGCAGCGTCCGGGAACTGGTTTCGGATGGCCGCTGGTCGACGCAATTCAGCGGCACTCACATGATGACTTCGGTTGTTCCGGCGTCCGAACTGATCCGCCCGCTTCTGGAGTCCTGACACATGGGCATTCTCGATCTTTTCAAGCGCAAGGCCGAACCGCTGCAAACCCGGCGCTTTGACGGCGCGGCAGGCGGGCGGCGCTGGTCATCTGCACCTTCCTTCGGTCGCACCGGGCCGGAAACGCTGGCAGCTTCTGCGCCGATCCGCAGCCGGGCGCGTTACTTTGTGGCGAACAACCCGTGGGCATCGAATGGCGTTTCGGCGCTGGTTTCCGGGCTGGTGGGCTTTGGCATCAAACCGGCTTCGCAGCATCCCGACGCGGGCAGCCGTGCCAGCATCGCCGCGGCCTTCGGCACATGGACCAAGCGGGCAGACGCGGAAGGGCGAACCGATCTTTTCGGGATTCAGGCTGCCGCCGTCCGGGCGATGATCGTCGACGGGGAAGCCTTCCTGCACATGGAAACCCGCGCCAATGGGCTGCGGCTGCGGCTGCTGCCCGCTGAAATGGTGGACGAGTCCGACACGCGCGACCTGCCGAATGGCGGTTACGTTGTGGCGGGGATCGAATTCAACGCGGCCGGGCAGCGCGTGGCCTATCACGTCCTGAAAGCCCGCCCGACTGAGGTTTTCGCCTCGACTTACGGCACGATCCGCGTTCCCGCGGAAGATATGCTGCACCTCAACCTTGCCCGTTTCCGGGCGGAAGCGGAGCGCATCGATGCTGATTGCGCCCGCATTCTTTTCGACAATCTGGCGCTGCTGGCGCGCGACGGTGACGCGACGCGCATCCGGCTTTTGACCCGCACGACGCGCAATGTGGCAACGACGGCTGCCGGCGAGCGCCTGCTTCACACGATCACGCCGCGCATGGCCGAGATCGAGGATGAGATCGCCGCGCTGATGGAATTTCGCGACAAGCCGTCGGGGTCGATAAAGCTAACCCTTTCCGACCATGCGCTGGAAAGCACAGTCTGGCCGAAGCTGAAACCGGTCCTCAAAGACTATCCTGACATCAGCGTCGAACTGCTTCTGGACAGCACCTTCCGCAACATCGTCAAAGAAGGATTCGATGCCGGCGTCCGGCTGGGCGAAAGCGTCGAGAAGGACATGATCGCGGTCCGCATCGGTCCGGACTGGCGGCTGGTGGCGGTGGCATCGTCGAGCTATCTCGACGAGCACGGGGTGCCCGAACATCCGAAGGATCTTGTCCGGCACGTCTGTATCAACATGCGCCACGAGACCGCAGGCAGTCTCTATGCGTGGGAGTTTGCAAAAGACGGACAGGAGTTGCGGGTTCGGGTCGACGGTCAGCTAACCTTCAACAACTCCTACGCCATGATCGACGCCGCGTTGAACGGCTATGGCATTGCCTATGTACCGGAGAACATCGTGGAGCGGCAGATCGTTTCGGGCGAACTGATTCAGGTTCTGGACGACTGGTCGCCCTTCTTCGATGGCTACTTCCTTTACTATCCCAGCCGACGCCAGAACCTTCCAGCGTTCAAGATCATTGTGGATGCGCTGCGCCACAGGGAATGAAGGCGATAAGACAGATTGCTTTTTCGGCACCGCGTCTGACGACCTTCGGCGCCGGTTGATCGGCATGGCGTCAAAATCGAGGCGCCCTCCGATGAACTGGAGTGCCGCCAGCGCATGATCGCGAATACGGCACGCTACCCGCCGCCGATCTCCCTCCATGGTTCACCTTAATCCCGGGCGCTGTGCTCGGGACGCATTGTTGACCATGGAGGATTGCCATGTGCGCCGAGCGCCGCCACGCCCAGAGAGGACGCCCGCGACGGACTGTTCCCCAAACGCTACCCCTCGATCTCTACGACTACGCCGACGATCCAGCGCCGAGGCGCAGCCCGCGCCGCGAGCCGCTGGATGATGAATTCGACATCGCCAGATTGCCCGTTCTCGATGACTGGCCGGACGACGTGCCGATAACGGAGGCAGAGGTGCAGGTCTTCGAGCGCTGGTTCGGAGATGTGTTCGACGAGATGTTCGGCCCCGTGGACCTTCCGAAGAGCTTGAGGGTATTATCTGTTGATGATAAGGATAAACCCTGAGAGAAAGAGGGGTTTCCATGGTCACGTTGAAAGTCGGGGTCGCCGATCCCGACGAAATGAAGGCCCGGACCATGCGGATCGCACGGGGCGAGGAGAAGCCAGCGCCCGGAGATCCGCAGATCTGGTTCGCATCGATGGAATCCTTCGCCCGGCTCCTGTCGGGCGCCAATCGCGACATGCTCCGCATCATCCATGAGCAGGAGCCGCGATCTCTGGAAGAACTGGCGCAGATCACCGGCCGGGCGACGCCCAACCTGTCGCGCACCCTGAAATCCATGATCAATTACGGGCTGGTCCGTATGGAAAAAGGAGAAGGTACGAAGCGCGTTCCAAAGCTGAACTGCGATCGCGTCGAACTGGTGCTGCCGCTGATCGAGCGCCGCAATAAGAAAGGAGAACGCGAATGAACGCCTCATCGCCCAACGTCGCCTTGCGCGCCGCCCTCTATCTGCGTGTATCGACGTCGCGGCAGGCCGAGCATGACGTCTCGATTCCCGACCAGAAGCGGCAGGGTGAGGCCTGGTGCGAGTCACGCGGCTTCCAGCTTGTCGAGACGTTCGTGGAACCCGGCGCATCCGCCACCAACGATCGCCGCCCGGAGTTCCAGCGGATGATCGAGGCAGGCACGTCCAGGCCCGCGCCGTTCGACGTCGTTGTCGTTCACAGTTTCTCCCGCTTCTTCCGAGACCATTTCGAGTTGGAGTTCTACGTCCACAAACTCGCCAAGAACGGGGTCAAGCTGGTCTCTATCACCCAGGAAATGGGCGATGATCCGATGCACGTCATGATGCGGCAGATCATGGCGCTGTTCGATGAATACCAGTCCAAGGAGAACGCCAAGCACGTCCTGCGCGCCTTGAAGGAAAATGCCCGCCAGGGATTCTGGAACGGTTCATTGCCGCCCATCGGTTATCGCGTGGTCGCGGCCGAGCAGCGCGGTGCGAAGGTGAAGAAGAAGCTGGAGATCGACCCGCTTCACGCCGACACGATCCGACTGATCTACCGGCTGGCGCTGGAAGGCGAAGGCGACACCGGCCAGATGGGCGTGAAGGCCATCGTCAAATATCTCAATGGCAAGGGCATCTTCACCCGCGACGGCGGGCGATGGGGCATCGGACAGGTCCACCGCGTCCTGACCCGCCGCACCTATATCGGCGAGCATCGCTTCAACCGCCGCTCCAACAAGGGAGAAGTGAAGCCCGAGGAGGAAGTCGTCACCATCGAGGTGCCCACAATCATCGAGCGCGAGACCTTTGACACGGTGCAGAGGCTTCTGCAGGCGCGCAACCCCAAGACCGAGCTACCCGCCCGCGTCGTCATCGGGCCGACGCTGCTGACCGGCATCTGCTATTGCGGCAACTGCGGGGGCGCCATGACGATCCGTACCGGCAAGAGCGGCCGCTATCGCTACTATGCTTGTTCGATCCGGGCCCGCCAGGGCGAGACCGGGTGCAAGGGCCGCGCAATCCCGATGGACAAGCTCGACGATATGGTCGTCCACCATATCGAGGACCGCTTGCTCGATCCCGACCGGCTGGAGGCGATGCTAGGCACCGTCCTCGGCCGCCGCGAGGATCAGGCGGAACGCCGGCGGCAGCACATCGCCGAGCTGGAACGTCGGGCTACCGAATCGGAGTTGCGCCTCAAGCGGCTTTACGACGCCATCGAGGGAGGTGTCGCCGATCTGGACGATCCCGCGCTGAAGGAACGCATTGTCGGTCTCAAGGTGATCCGCGATCAGGCGCGAACCGATGCGGATCGCGCACAGGCTTTGCTCGATAGCCCCGGCCACAGCGCAATCAGCCCGGCGATGATCGAGCAGTTCGCCAGGGTTGCCCGCGAGCGTATCAGGGGCCGGGAGGGCGGCTATCGGCGGGATCATCTGCGCGCGCTCGCACAGCGGGTCGAGGTCGCTGACGACGCGATTCGCATCATGGGATCGAAGACGGAATTGTTGAGAACGCTTATTGCCGGCCAAGTGCGGCAGTCGGCGGCGACTGGCGTGCCCAGAAGCGGACTGAAGTGGCGGAGAGACAGCCCGCCATTCACCTCTGCCGCGCACAGCAACGCGTCGCATTATACCTATGTTTTTAAATAACTTACGGTAGTTTCAGCTGCTACCCATTGCATTCTGTCGCATCCGGCTGCATTCTTTTAGGCGGGTAATAGAGGGGGTGCGCAATGCCGCGTGTTGCCAAAGAACTTTCGGCTCTGGAGGTGAAGCGGTTGCAGCACCCCGGCACTGGGGGCAATGCCACGTTTGCAGTGGGAGGCGTTGCGGGTCTTTTGCTGCAAATCACGCCGAACGGCGGGCGCACATGGCTCTTGCGGGTGGCGGTGGGAGATAGGCGCCGGGAAATCGGTTTGGGTGGCTTTCCCGATGTAACGCTTGCCATGGCCCGTGACCGGGCACGCGAGGCAAAAGACAAGATCCGATCCGGCATTGATCCGGTGGAGGAACGCAAAGTTGCGCGGGCGGCTCTGGTCGCGGTCCGTCGCCGGGGCCTGACCTTCGCGGAAGCGGTAGACCGTTATCTTGCCGCTAAATTGGACGCCTTCAGGAATGCAAAGCACCGCGACCAGTGGCGCAACACCCTGCAAACCTACGCCGTGCCGGATCTTGGTCCCATGCTGGTGGAGGCAATCACGGTGCAGGACGTGCTTCGGGTGCTGAGCCAGCCGGTGAATGACACGGGCGAAACGCTGTGGCAGCACAAGACCGAAACCGCCTCACGCATACGAGGGCGCATTGAGGCGGTGCTGTCTTGGGCAACCGTGGCGGGGCATCGCACGGGCGACAATCCTGCGCGCTGGGCCGGGAACCTGAAAGAGCTTCTGCCCGCCGCGTCCAAGGTGGCGAAAAAGGACAATCAACCCGCCTTGCAGATTGAAGATGCCCCACGCTGGTTTACTGCACTGAGGGCGCGGGACGGCGCGGGCAGCCGCTGCCTTGAGTTTGCCGCCCTGACCGCTGCCCGTTCGCAAGAGGTGCGCGGTGCGCTTTGGGAGGAAATCGACCTTGAACGCGGGCTATGGCTCATCCCCGGCCAGCGCATGAAGATGGACCGCGAACACCGCGTGCCTTTGCCCCCCGAAGCAGTGGCGCTGCTGAAAGCCCTGCCGCGCTTTGAGGGCAACCCGTTGGTGTTCCCGGCCCAGCGCGGCGGTGAACTGTCCGACATGACCCTGAGTGCAACCATGAAGCGGTTGCACGAAGCCGATATTGCAAGCGCTGGGCCCGGCTTTGTGGATCGTGTTAGCAAGCGCCCGGCGGTGCCCCATGGCCTGCGCAGCACCTTCCGCGATTGGGTGGCCGAACGGACGCATTTCCCCAGTGACATGGCCGAGGTGGCCTTGGCGCACAAGGTGGCAAGCGCTGTGGAGGCGTCTTACAGGCGCGGCGATATGTTGGATAAGCGACGGGAAATGATGGCGGCATGGGCCGCTTATCTTTGCAATAATACTGCTCAGTCAGCACAGATCATTAGGATTGCTTGATGTTCGCGCCAGAAGGCTACATCCCACTGAAAGAGCTGATTGATCGTTTTTTTTGGGAGTGTCCGTTCCCTTCATCAAGCCCAGACCATATAGGCCGACCTCTCTCTGAAGCTCGATTGCTTGATAGTTTAGCTGAAATACATGAGTGGGCGAGCGTGTCTGTCCTGACATTGGAGGAGCGGGCATGGTCGAACTGGTTAATGATCTATTTTGTTAAAAGATTCTCTTCAGAATTGCGAATCTGCTTACCAACAGGTTCACTTGTTAAGCCGGTTTCGGCTGTATTCTCTTGGGATGGAGAGGTGCGCTATTGGCAACGTTCTGACGACTCAATAATTTTCCCAAATATGACTTCCTTTGAGATTCGTGAGGATTTTCCTGATTTTTATGAAGGCAGAGTTTGGCTTGCTGAGATAGATTTTTATTGCGTTGATATGGCAAGAGGTTCGGTTAAGAAAACGTCAGATTTAAGGAGGATGGCTAAAGCTCTTGGTCGGAGTCATGATGACTTTCGCGAGATTTATGCTCTACAAAATTGCCCAATTTGCATTTCACAAGGTGCTATCCCAGTCCCGCTTGACGACCTTTCTGATTGGCTCAGGGAGCAAATAAATTCGCACTGGAAGGGATTTAACTGCAACGCAAGATTTAGCAACTATGGGCGCAACCTTGCAAATCAGATCGCGAATGACGTGATGAAAAATGGCATTACAAAAGGGCAGGCAAAAGCAAAGTATGCCCCAGGTGAGAAAGTAGAGACTTGGAAGGCCATATGGGCCGAAGTGGTCGAAATACACCCAGACGCCAGCCGCCCTGGCCCACGGCGGAAGCAAGATCAGTCTGGCAGTTCGATCACTTTATGATTTCCATTCACGAATTTGGTTTGCCAAATTTCTCTCCATCGCAACACGTTGGAGTGCATAGCAATGCCAGAGACTTACTTGACGGATGCCCAGCTAGCCGTTCGCTACGCGGTTCACCGCGCGACCCCTTGGCGCTGGACAAAGACTGATCCGACCTTCCCGCAACCCGTGAAGTTGTCACCGCAATGTTCGCGTTGGAAGCTGTCTGAGATTGTTGCTTGGGAAGCTCTACGAGCTTCCGGAAACGCCTCCTAAAAAGAAGCCCCGCCATTATTGGACGGGGCCGAAAGGCTAGTGATCTTACAAATATCAAAATAGCCTCGCCCGTCCTTCATGGCAATGAAAGGACATAATATGTCTACGAAAAATTTTATGCTCTGCTTGGTGATCGCAATATGACCGCAGCAGAACGTATCACCCGCGCGCTGCGGGGCCGCTGGCATGGGCGCTATGGCCTTGCCCTGTGCCCGGCCCATGCAAACACCCGCACCCCGGCGCTGAGCCTTGCCGATGCCGGGGATGGGCGCCTGCTGGCGCGCTGTCATGCCGGGTGCAGTTTCGCCGCCATTCTGGAAGCCCTGCAAGGGCTGGGGCTGGTGGAGGGCACCGGGCATTACGCCCCGCCCAGCGCTGCCGATCTGGCCCGGATCCGTGAAGCCGAGGAAGCCGAGGCCCGCAAGCGCGAGGCGCAGGCCCGCAACCTCTGGCAAGACGCCCGGCCCATTCCCGGCACCATGGCCGAAACTTACCTGCGCACGCGCGGTATCAGCTGCCCGCTGCCCGAGGTGCTGCGCTTCCACCCCGAGTGCTGGCATGGCCCCACTGCCCGGCGCTGGCCTGCCTTGGTGGCGCTGGTGGAGGGCTGCGACCGGCTGGCGGTGCATCGCACCTATCTGCGGCCCGATGGGCAGGGCAAGGCAGCGGTGGAGCCTGTGAAGATGATGCTGGGGGCAACCGCAGGCGGTGCGGTGCGGCTGGTGCAGGCCGAGGGGCCGTTGGTGGTGGCTGAGGGCATAGAAACCGCCCTGAGCCTCGCCTCTGGCCTGTTGCGCACCCCTGCCAAGATCTGGGCGGCGCTGTCCGCACCCGGCATCGCCGCCTTGCGCCTGTCCGATCTACCGGGCCGCCTGATTGTGGCGACCGATGGTGACGAAGCCGGGCGCACTGCCGGGAACAAGCTGGCCGGGCGGGCAACCGCGCTGGGCTGGCAGGTTTCCATCCTTCCCGCCCCCGATGGGCGCGACTGGAACGATATTCTAACCCTGAAAGGCGGTGCCGCATGACCGCGCCCGAACCGATCCCCTTCAAGGCCGAAGGGCCGCAGCCGCTGTTGCGGGAAATCCCGCCCGGTGAACCTTACCCGGTGGAAGCGCTGGGGCCGCTGCACGCGGTTGTGGAGGCGGTGCAGGATATTTCACAAGCCCCGGCTGCCATTGCCGCACAATCGGCGCTGTCGGTGGCGTCTCTGGCGGTGCAGGGCTTTGCCGATGTGGAGACGCTGGGCGGTGATGCCCCCTGTTCGCTGTTCTGCCTGACCATCGCGGAAAGCGGCGAACGGAAATCCACCTGCGACCGGCTGCTCATCCGGGGCCTGAGGGACTATGAGCGGGAATGCGAGACCGATTACCGAACCGCAATGGACGCGCATGAGGTGGCGCACAAGGTCTGGACCGAAAAGCGCAAACGCCTCATTGGCGAAGCAGCCGGGACCAAGAAAGAAAAGGCCGCCGCTGCCGAGGCTGATCTGCGCGGGATGGGACCGGAACCGAAAGCCCCAATTTTCCCGAATGTCACAGCGATGGAACCTACCTTCGAGGGCCTATTGAAGCTCTATCAGGTGGGCCGCCCCGCGCTGGGCCTGTTTTCCGACGAAGCGGGGGGATTCATTGGCGGCCATGCCATGAACAGCGACAATCGCCTGAAAACCATGGCCGGGCTGTCGCGACTCTGGAACGGCGAACCGGTTGACCGCACCCGCGCCGGGGATGGCGCTGCAACCTTCCGAGGACGCAGGCTGGCGGCGCATCTGATGGTGCAGCCGGTTGCGGCGCGCCCGCTCATGGCGGACCCCGAGGCATCGGGCCAAGGCTTTCTCGCCCGCTTCCTTCTCACCGAACCGCCTAGCCATATCGGCACGCGCCTGCGCCGGGGCCACGCGGCGGAAAGCATGGCTGAGGTGGACCGCTTCGCAGAACACCTGCGCGGCATTCTTGAATCCCCCATGCCCACCGGCACACATCCGCAAGAGCTGACCCCGGCGCGCCTGCTGCTGGGCAGCGCGGCGCGGGAATTGCTGTGGCGCTTTCATATGGCGGTGGAGCAGGCGCAGGCTGCCGGTGGCGAACTGGAACAGGTGCGGGCCTATGCCAGCAAGGCAACTGAACAGGCCGCGCGCATTGCCGGGGTGCTGACACTCTGGGGCGATCTGGATGCCTCCGAGGTGACAGCCCAGGCGATGGGCTGGGGTGTCGCTCTGGCGCAATTCCACCTGACAGAAGCGAAGCGGCTGGCGGAAGCCGGGGCCATTTCTGCCGACACGAACCGGGCCGAGACTCTACGCAAGTGGCTTTTGGAAAGCTGGCAGCATCCCGAGGTGCTGCCCCGCGACATTCTGCGGTTCGGCCCGAACAGTTTGCGGGAAGCCAAAGCGCTGCGCGACCCGCTGGCAATGCTGGTAAATCACGGCTGGCTTGCCCGGCTGCCAGAGGGGACCGAAGTGCGTGGTGCATCCCGGAAGGAAGCCTATCGGATCGTGAGGCCGCCCCATGCTGTTTGACGTGAACGCCGCGCTTGCGGAAATCCTGAACGATGGGCAGACCGTTGCGACACTTGCGACCTCTGCGACAAACAAGCCCGAAACGCCTGCCGTGTCGCGGGTGTCGCGGGTGTCGCAAGCCACCCCCGCCGAAGGGGCGCAACCGGATGCCAGCGCCCCACGAACTTCCTCGCCCGAGGTTGACGACTTCCGGCATGGTTGTTCACCGGCTGGCAAGCCACTGACCTGGACCGGGCGCATTGTGTCACTGGACGCATGGCGCGGGCTGACTGACTGGGAACGCCACGGGAGCACCGGGCTTTTCTGGAATGGGCAATCACGGCAATGGGAACACCCCGATGGGGGTGCAGCATGACCGGCGCAGAACTTGCCGCGATCCGCAAGGCCGCTGGCCTGTCCCAGATCGAACTCGCCCACCGGGTGGGCATCGGGCGCCATACCGTCAGTTACTGGGAGAACCGCCCACGCGTCATCCGGCACGCCTGGGCGGTGCAGCGTATGGCCGAGGTGCTGCCGCTGCCGGATTTTTTCACCCCAGTATGCGCGCGCACGGGATGGGGTGTTATCGCCGATCTGGACTGCAACGCCCGACTTGCCGCCGAAATAGCTGCATGGCGCGCCCGCCACGATGCCCGGCAAGCGCGCAAACGGCAGACTTGCGGCGCCAAGACCCGCAAAGGCACGCCGTGCCGCAGCCTCTCGGAACCGGGCAAGCGTCGCTGCAAGTTTCACGGCGGCAAATCCACCGGGGCCAAAACGCCCGAAGGTCGTGAACGCATTGCCCAGGCCCAGCGGCGGCGCTGGGCCGCATGGCGCAAGGCGAAGGATGATGCCGCAAAATAGGGCTTTCTGAGGCAACCAAGGCAAGCGGCGCAATTTAGTGCGTATTACGCGCGGGCGCGGGGTGGGGAGATAGCCACTGCCGCCAGCCCAGTTGATCCTGGTCAGATCGCGCAGATCTGTCACACCCCATTGACCGCGCTGGATGTGGCGGATTTAGTCGCGGGGAATGTGTAGGATGATTGCATGACCCCCCAGGATTTCATCGCCAAGTGGCGCGCCGTTGAACTGAAAGAACGCACCGCCTCACAATCCCACTTCATAGACCTGTGCCGCCTTCTGGGGGTGAAAGACCCGATTGCCGATGATCCCAAGGGCGAATGGTTCACCTTTGAAAAGGGCGCCTCGAAAACCTCCGGGGGCGAGGGCTGGGCCGATGTTTGGCGCAAGAAGTGCTTCGCCTGGGAATACAAGGGCAAGAACAAGGATCTCGACCGCGCCTTTGCCCAGTTGCAGCAATACGCCATCGCGCTGGAAAATCCGCCCCTGCTGATCGTGTCGGATATGGATCGGATCCGCATCCATACCAACTGGACGAACACGGTTCAGAAAACCCATGAAATCGCCCTGTCCGATCTGGCCGACGCGGCGAAACGTGATCTGCTGCGCGCCTGTTTCACTGATCCGGAACGCCTGAAACCCGCCAAGACGCGGCAGGTGCTGACGGAAGAGGCCGCGCAGCGCTTTGCCGCCCTTGCCTTGCGTCTGCGGGCACGCGGGCATGATGCGCAGGCGGTGGCGCATTTCGTCAACCGGCTGGTGTTCTGCATGTTTGCCGAAGATGTGGACCTGCTGCCGAGCAAGATGTTCGAACGCATGATCCATGCCGCGCGCATCCGGCCCGATGCCTTCGAACTTCATGCCCGCACCCTGTTTGCCGCCATGCGCAGCGGCGGCATGGTGGGCTTTGAACAGGTGGAATGGTTCAACGGCGGCCTGTTCGATTCTGATGACGCCCTGCCGCTGACCCGCGAAGATATTGACGATCTGACCGCCGCCGCCACACTGGATTGGTCAGACATTGACCCCTCGATCCTGGGCACCCTGTTCGAACGCGGGCTAGACCCTGACAAGCGCAGCCAGTTGGGCGCGCATTATACCGACCGCGACAAGATCATGCAGATTGTCGGGCCGGTGATCGTGCAGCCGCTGCTTGCGGAATGGGAAACGGTCAAGACGCAGATCGCGGCAGAACTGGCCCGCGCCGCCGATGCCAAGGCCAAGGCCGCAAGGACCAAAGCCGAGAATGAGGCGCGCCGCCTGCGGGTGTCATTTTCCGAACGGCTGCTGAATTTCCGGGTGCTTGATCCGGCCTGCGGTTCGGGCAACTTCCTGTATATTGCGCTTCTGGAACTGAAGAACCTGGAACACCGGGTGAACCTGGAAGCCGAGGCCTTGGGCTTTCAGCGCGAATTTCCCCGCATCGGCCCAGAGGCAGTGCTGGGCATCGAACTGAATCCTTATGCCGCCGAACTGGCCCGCGTCTCAGTCTGGATCGGGGAAATTCAATGGATGCGCCGCAACGGGTTCGAGGCCGCGCGCAACCCGATCCTGCGCAGCCTGGATACGATCCAGAACCGCGATGCAGTGCTGGCCCCCGATGACACAAGGGCCGATTGGCCCGAGGCCGAGGTGGTGGTGGGCAACCCGCCGTTTCTGGGCAACAAGAAGATGATCCGCGAACTTGGCGAAGGTTACACAGTGGCGCTGCGCAAGGCTTGGCCGCAGGTGCCGGGCGGGGCCGATCTGGTGTGCTACTGGTTTGCACAGGCCTGGGACATGATCGCGGCAGGGCGGCTGACCCGCGCCGGACTGGTTTCCACCAATTCCATTCGCGGCGGGGCCAACCGTGAAGTTTTGAAGCCGATTGCCGAAGGCGGGCGGATCTTCGAGGCTTGGGCGGATGAGGAATGGACGGTGGACGGCGCAGCGGTGCGCGTGTCGCTGGTGTGTTTCGAGGGTGAGAAAGGGGGAGAGGCGCGGCTGGATGGGGCCGAGGTGCAACGGATATACTCTGACCTGACCGCCCGAGAGGCTACGATTGACCTGACCCAAGCTGCACGTTTGTCCACCAATACTGGGCCGTGTCACCAAGGCACAATTAAGAATGGTGCATTCGACATTCCGGGCGAAACTGCCCGACAATGGTTGCAGGAACCGCTTAACCCGAACGGGGTGCCGAATGCGGCTGTCTTAAAGCCGTGGTCGAATGGCATGGATCTGACCCGCCGCCCAAGCGGAAGATGGATCATCGACTTCGGAATCGACATGCCCAAGGAAGGCGCTGCCCTTTTCGAGGTTCCCTTCGCACATGTGAATCTGCATGTGAAGCCGCACAGGGCAGGAAACCGGAACCCCGCGGTGAGCGACACTTGGTGGTTATACGAAGGGCGACGCGTCGAATTGCGGACGCAATTGAAAAAGGTTTCCCGCTATATCGCAACGCCACGCGTAGCAAAGCACCGGCTTTTCTGTTGGCTCTCGGTGCGAACCTTACCTGACTGCCAACTGGTGGTCATCACCCGCGATGACGACACCACTTTCGGCATCCTGCATTCCCGCTTCCATGAACTCTGGTCGCTGCGCATGGGCACCTTTCTTGGGGTGGGCAATGATCCCCGCTACACCCCCTCTACCACCTTCGAAACCT
>Ga0154534_1166_pt4 | contig 25011 bp, 26 predicted proteins | sample RifGroF1_FD_105677 | JGI IMG/M metagenome (GOLD analysis project Ga0154534, IMG submission 105677) | Rhodobacteraceae bacterium GWF1_65_7 | reverse complement strand
CGCACCGCCACCGCCTTCGCCCCGGCCATCCAGCAGCGTCAGCTCACCCCGATAGGGACGCAGCACGATTTCCGTGGTGTAGCGGTCCTGGCCGGATTGATCCTGCCATTTGCGGGTTTCCAGTGCGCCTTCGATGTAAACCTTTGAGCCTTTGCGCAGATATTGCTCTGCAATCTTGGCCAGCGGTTCGCTGAAAATGGCAACGCTGTGCCATTCGGTGCGTTCCTTACGCTCGCCCGAGTTGCGGTCGCGCCAGGTTTCACTGGTGGCGATGCGCAGGTTCACCACCTTGCCGCCATTCTGGAAGCTGCGCACCTCTGGATCGCGACCCAGATTGCCGACGATGATCACCTTGTTGACCGAACCTGCCATAGCCGCCCCCGATTCTTCCTGGCTGGGCCAGCATGGCCCACCACGGTTAATAGACTGTTGCGCAGTCCTATAGCCACCACCGCGGCTGCGGGCAACCGCCCCGGCACCGCAGCCCTGCCGGAAGCGCGCGGTGGCACCGGCAGGTTCCCGCCGGCTGCCGGATTGGGCAGGTTATTGCCGGATCTGCCGATCTGGCAGGCAAAACTGCTGGCGGGGCGGCGCGGAATGGCTATAGTCGCGCGTTGTGAAGATTGCCGAAGGGATGCGTATGCGTCGTTCATTTTTCATGCTGCCGCTGGTCGCGCTTCTGGCGGCTACAGGCGGCGCCGGGGCAGAGGGGCTGAAGCTGTCCGGCTCCACCAAATCCCGCGCGCTTCTGTTCAAATCGCAAACCTCGCTGCTGGATGGCCGTCTGGCCAAGCAATATGCAGGCTCCACCCGGCTGTTGCCCAAACCGCCGGTTCTGGATGACCGCGGCACGATCCGCGTGCCGAACTATGCCGGGCGGTACAAGGGTGAGTATCTGGAGGTGGCGAAGGCCGCCGCGCGCAAGCATGGGGTGCCGGAAGATCTGTTCCTGCGGCTGGTGCAGCAGGAAAGCGGCTGGAACCCGGGTGCCGTGTCGCCCAAGGGCGCCACCGGGCTGGCGCAGCTGATGCCCGATACCGCGCGTTTGCTGCGGGTGGATATCAACAGCCCCAAGGAAAATCTGGAAGGCGGCGCGCGCTATCTGTCCATGATGTATAGCAAATTCGGCAACTGGCGCCATGCGCTGGCGGCTTATAACGCCGGGCCGAAAGCGGTAGAAAAGCACGGCGGCATCCCGCCCTATGCCGAAACCAAGAATTATGTGAAGGTGATCCTGGGCGGTTAAGGCGATGGATGAGATTTGACCTGCAAGGGATTGAAAAAAGGGGCCTTTCGGCCCCTTCTTTTATTCCATGCGGCCGTCTGCACCGATCCGGGTCTTGCCCCCCAGATAGGGATGCAGCACCGCTGGCAGATCCACCGATCCATCGGCCTGCTGGCCATTTTCCAGAACCGCGATCAGGCAGCGGCCGACAGCGAGGCCGGAGCCGTTGAGCGTATGGACGAATTCGGGTTTGCCCCCGGCTGCCGGGCGGAAGCGGGCGTTCATGCGGCGGGCCTGGAAATCGCCGCAGACGGAAACCGAGCTGATCTCGCGGTAGGTGTTCTGGCCGGGCAGCCAGACCTCCAGATCATGGGTTTTCGTGGCGCCAAAGCCCATATCGCCGGTGCAAAGCACCACGGTGCGATAAGGAAGCCCCAGTTTTTCAAGGATATTTTCGGCGCAGCGGGTCATGCGGTCATGTTCCGCCATCGAGGTTTCGGGGGTGGTGATCGACACCATCTCCACCTTTTCGAACTGGTGCTGGCGCAGCATCCCGGTGGTATCCTTGCCCGCCGACCCGGCTTCGGAGCGGAAGCATTGGGTATGGGCGGTCATCCGCACAGGCAGTTGATTTTCATCAAGAATATCGCCTGCCACCGTATTGGTCAGCGTGACTTCCGAGGTGGGCACCAGCCACCAGCCATTGGTGGTCTGATAGCTGTCTTCGGCAAATTTCGGCAGCTGGTTGGTGCCATACATCGCCTCTTCCTTGACCAGAACCGGGGTCCAGGTTTCGGTCAGGCCGTGCTCTTCGATATGGGTATCCAGCATGAACTGGGCGAGTGCGCGATGCACGCGGATCACCGCGCCGCGCAGCACCACAAAACGCGCGCCCGAGAGTTTGGCGGCGGTGGCAAAATCCATTCCGGGCTGCACACCCTTGATTTCAAAGTGTTCTTTCGGATCAAAGTCAAATTCCCGCGGGCTGCCCCAGCGGCGGATTTCGACATTGTCAGCCTCGTCGCGGCCTTCGGGTGCATCGGCATGCGGCAGGTTGGGGATGCGCAGCAGCGCGTCGCGCAGTTCGGCATCCTTGTCGCCTGCTGCGGCATTCATCTGCGCCACTTCGGCCTTCTTTTCGGCCACCAGCGCGCGCAGGCGTTCAAATTCTTCTGTGTTTCCAGCGGCTTTGGCGGCGCCCACCTCTTTGGAGGCGGCGTTCTGCGCGGCCTGCGCGGTTTCTGCGGCATGGATCAGGGCGCGGCGCGCCTCGTCCAGCGCCAGCAGATCCGGCGACATCGGCGACAGGCCGCGGCGTGCCAGAGCGGCGTCGAAGGCTGCGGGGTTTTCGCGGATGGCGCGGATGTCGTGCATGATCTCACCTGGTGTTCAACAGTGCCCCCCATATGCAGCATCGGCCGGGCTTCGTGAAGCGGAAAGGCGGAAAAACATGTCTGGCCGCTGTCCTGCCCGCGTCCCGCAGGCGTCTGGCCGGTGTCGGGACGGCGATGCGGGCAGGAATATTGCCGCAAGCCCTTGGACCGGCGGGCAAGTGATCTTATCTGGCGGCCAAGGCCGGGGCTGCGTGCCTTGCCTTACCCTGGCCGCGCGGATAGGGTGCGCCACTGAATTTGCCGGGTCAACCGGTGTGACGATGACGACAAGAGGACGACCCCATGTTCGTGACCCCCGCCTTCGCCCAGACCGCCGGTGGCGCTGCCAGCGCCTTCACCAGCTTCGTGCCGCTGATCCTGATTTTCGGGATCATGTATTTCCTGCTGATCCGGCCGCAGCAGAAGAAGATGAAAGATCACAAGGCCATGGTCGAGGCGCTGCGCCGTGGCGATCAGGTGCTGACGCAAGGCGGCATCATCGGCAAGGTCATGAAGGTGCATGACGATGGCGTGCTGGAAGTGGAAATCGCGCCCGGCGTGACCGTGAAGACCCCGCGCAACACCATTGCGCAGGTCATGTCGAAGACCGAACCGGCTGTTGCGGCCTGAGGCTGCGACGATCCCCGTTCCGCCCGTTAACGGAAAGCAGATATGACGGATACCCCGCTGTGGAAGAGCTTGCTGATCTGGGGGCTCGTGGTCCTTGGTTTGGCCTTCGCCGCGCCCAACCTGTTTTACGACCGGGTGGAAAAACACAATGACGCCGCCGCCGCCATCACGGCGGCGGGCGGCACGGCCAGTGCCGATCAGGCCGCTGATCGCGCGCTTTGGCCCGACTGGATGCCTTCGGCCATCGTGCCGCTGGGGCTTGACCTGCGGGGCGGGGCGCATCTGCTGGCCGAAGTGAAGGTGGCGGATGTCTACAAGGCGCGGATCAATGCGCTTTGGCCCGATGTGCGCGACAGCCTGCGCGACCTGCGCGATCAGGTGGGCAATGTGCGGCGGCTGCCTTCGGTGGATGGCGTGCTGCGCGTGGCGATTTCCAACCCGGCGGGAATGGATGCGGCGCTGGCCAAGGTGCGGACGCTGGCAACCCCGGTGGTCAGCCTGACTGGCATCGGTTCCAGCGATATCGAGGTGCGCGCCGAAGGCAGCGACATCGTGGTGCAGCTGTCCGAGGCCGAACGTGTGGCCACCGACCTGCGCACCATGCAGCAGAGCCTGGAAATCATCCGCCGCCGGGTGGATGAGGTGGGCACCCGCGAACCGACGATTCAGCGTCAGGGCGAGGACCGCATCCTGATTCAGGTGCCGGGCATCGGTTCGGCGGCAGAGCTGAAATCGCTGATCGGCACCACCGCCAAGCTGACCTTCCATCCGGTGGTGGGCCAGACGGCGGATGCAGGCGCCAGCCCGGGCGCGCGCAACCTGCTGCTGCCCGCGATGGATCAGGCGAATGTCTATTACATCGTCGAGGAAACCCCGGTGGTGACCGGCGAAGAGCTGACCAATGCGCAGCCCGCCTTTGACCAGAACAACCGCCCGGCAGTCGAATTCCAGTTCGATACCACCGGCGCGCGGAAGTTCGGGGATTACACGGCCAATAACATCGGCAAGCCCTTTGCCATCGTTCTGGACAATGAGGTGATTTCTGCCCCGGTGATCCAGAGCCATATTCCGGGCGGACGCGGCATCATCACCGGCAGTTTCAGCGTCGAGGAAAGCACAGAGCTTGCGGTGCTGCTGCGCGCGGGCGCCTTGCCGGCCGAGATGACCTTTCTGGAAGAACGCACCATCGGCCCGGAACTGGGCGCGGATTCGGTGGCAGCCGGGCAGGTGGCGGCACTGGTCGCCGTGGCGCTGGTGGCGGTTTACATGATCGCCAGCTATGGCATCTTCGGCATGTTCTCGATCGTCGGGCTGGCGATCAACATCGCGCTGATCTTTGCCATCCTGTCTGTCATCGGGGCGACGCTGACCCTGCCGGGGATTGCGGGCATCGTGCTGACCATGGGCATGGCGGTGGATGCCAATGTTCTGATCTATGAACGGGTGCGCGAGGAGTTGCGCGAGGGCAAATCGCCTGCTGCCGCGATCAGCATGGGCTATGACAAGGCGCTGTCGGCCATCTGGGATTCGAACGTGACAGGGATGCTGACGGCGATCATCATGTTCGTGATCGGTGCCGGTGCCGTGCGCGGCTTTGCCGTGACGACCGGGATCGGTATCCTGACCTCGATGTTCACGGCTGTTTATGTGACGCGGGCGATCATCACGGCTTATATCGGGTGGCGTCGCCCGAAGACCATCATCGTCTGAGGAGCGCGTCATGGCATTTCGTCTGAAACTGGTTCCGACCCATACCAACATCGACTTCTTCAAATGGCAGTGGATCACCTTTGGCGCCTCGGTGTTGGCGGTGGTGATCTCGCTGCTGTCGGTGGCGGTGCTGGGGCTGAATTTCGGGATCGACTTCAAGGGTGGCACCACGATCCGCACCGAAAGCACCCAGGCGGTGGATGTGGGCGAATACCGCGCCGCACTGGATACGCTGGGGCTGGGCGATGTGTCGATCACCCAGGTGTTCGATCCGACCTTCGCCGCGGATCAGCATGTGGCCATGGTGCGCATCGCGCCGCAGGAGGGATCCGAGGCGGTGACGCCCGAGGTGATCGCCGAGGTGGAAACCGCCCTGCAGGCCGTTGATCCGGCCATCACCTTTCCTTCGGTGGAATCGGTGGGGCCCAAGGTTTCGCAAGAGCTGATCTGGAAGGCGCTGCTGTCGATCCTGGCGGGATCGGCGGGGATCTGGATCTATGTCTGGTTGCGCTTTGAATGGCAGTTCGCCATCGGCTCGGTGGCGGCGCTGGTGCATGACGTGGTGGTGACGGTGGGGGTGTTTTCGATCTTCCAGCTGAAGTTCGATCTGACCATCGTGGCGGCGCTGCTGACCATTCTGGGGTATTCGATCAACGACACGGTGGTGATCTTTGACCGGCTGCGCGAAAATCTGCAGAAATACAAGCAGATGCCGTTGCGGGATCTGATGAATCTGACGACCAACGAAACGCTGTCGCGCACGGTGATGACGGCCACGACCACCTTCCTCGCGCTGATGGCTCTGTTCATCTTTGGCGGTGACGTGATCCGCGGCTTTGTCTTTGCCATGCTGTTCGGCGTGGTGATCGGCACCTATTCGACGCTGTATGTGGCGAAGAACATCGTGCTGATGCTGGGCGTGGACCGGGGCGACAAGGAAAAGAAGGAACGGTCGAAGGGCGATCACGAATTCGCCAATATCGACGCCTGAGGAGGGGATCATGCAGCTGACCGAAATCACCTATACCGAAGCCCAGCCGGTGGAGGGCTATGGCCCCGGCTTCTTCCGCATCGGTGGTCAGGTGCTGCAGGGGGCCTGTCTGATTACCCCCTGGGAGGCCGGGGGCTGGGGCGGGCTGGAGGATGCGGCGGCGTTGCTGGCTCTGGCCGGCCGGGTGGATGTGATCTTTCTGGGGATGGGCGCCGATATCGCCCATCCGCCCGCCGCATTGCGCCAGCAGATGGAAGCGGCGGATATCGGGCTGGAGGTCATGTCTTCGCCCGCCGCCTGCCGCACCTATAACGTGCTGCTGAGCGAGGGGCGCCGGGTCGCGCTGGCGCTGCTGCCGGTGTGAGGCGCAAAAATCTTGCAAGATTTTTGGCGGCGGGCCGGGGGCTTGCCGCTTTGTCGCAGGGGGCGGCTTTTGCTTTGCGGCAAGGCTGCAATCGGCTAGGCAAGGGCGCATGACATACGAGGTTTCCGATCTGGCCGTGGCGCGTGGCGGGCTGACCGTGCTGGAGGGCGTGGGCTTCACGCTGGCGCCTGGCGCGGCGCTGGTGCTGCGCGGGCCGAATGGCATCGGCAAGACCACCTTGTTGCGCACGCTGGCCGGGCTGCAACCTGCAGTGCGCGGCCAGATCGGCCTGCCGCCCGAGGCCATCGCCTATGCCGCCCATGCCGACGGGCTGAAAGCCACGCTGACGGTGACGGAAAACCTGCAATTCTGGGCCGATATTCATGGCACGGCGGGCGTGACGGATGCGGTGGCACGGATGAACCTTGCCGCCTTGGCCGACCGGCCTGCCGCCAATCTGTCGGCCGGGCAGAAGCGGCGGCTGGGGTTGGCGCGGCTTTTGGTCAGCGGGCGGCCGGTCTGGATGCTGGATGAACCGACCGTCAGCCTGGATGCCGCATCCGTGGCGCTGTTTGCCGATGTGGTGCGCGGGCATCTGGCGGCGGGCGGATCGGCGCTGATGGCCACGCATATCGACCTTGGGCTGACCGAGGCGCAGGTTCTGGATCTGACGCCGTTCCGCTCCCAGGGGGCAGCTCCGGCCACGGCGCGCGGCTTTGACGAGGCTTTTGCATGATCGCGCTGCTGATCCGTGACCTGCGGCTGGCGATGCGGGCGGGGGGTGGCTTTGGCCTTGGCCTCGCCTTCTTTCTGCTGGTGGCGGTGCTGGTGCCGCTGGGCGTGGGGCCGGAGGGCGGTATCCTGGCGAAGATCGCGCCGGGCATCCTGTGGGTGGGGGCGCTGCTGGCCTGCCTGCTGAGCCTGGACCGGATCTTTGCGCTGGATTACGAGGATGGCTCGCTGGATCTTCTGGCCACGGCGCCGATCCCGCTGGAGGGTGTGGTGGCGGTGAAATCGCTGGCGCATTGGCTGGTGACAGGGTTGCCGCTGACGCTGGCGGCGCCGGTGCTGGCGGTGCTGTTGCAGCTGCCGCAGGCGGGCTATGGCTGGCTGGTGGTATCGCTGGCGCTGGGAACGCCTGCGCTTTCGGTGATCGGCACCTTTGGTGCGGCGCTGACCGTGGGGCTGAAACGGGGCGGGCTGCTGCTGTCCTTGCTGGTGCTGCCGCTTTATGTGCCGACGCTTATCTTTGGCGCCGAAATCGTCAAGCGCGGCGCGGCGGGCATGGCGGTGCAGGTGCCGCTGCTGCTGCTGGCGGGCATCACTTTGGGGGCGGCGGCGCTTTTGCCCTTTGCTTCGGCCCTGGCGTTGCGCATCAATCTGCGGTGAGTGGCCATGATGGCGCTTGCCGGAATTCATGACGGGATTTAGCGAGGGCCCATGTCGATCTGGGAATATGCCAATCCGAAGAAATTCGCCGAGACGGCGTCACGCCTGCTGCCCTGGGTGGCGGCTGTGGTGGCCATCAGCCTGGGCGCGGGGCTGATCTGGGGGTTTTTCTTCACACCGGATGATTACAAGCAGGGGGCCACGGTGAAGATCATCTTCATCCATGTGCCTGCGGCGATGATGGCGGTGAATGTCTGGGGCATGATGCTGGTGACCAGTCTGGTCTGGCTGATCCGGCGGCATCATGTCAGCGCACTGGCTGCCAAGGCGGCGGCGCCGGTGGGGATGGTGTTCACGCTGGTGGCGTTGGCCACCGGGGCGTTCTGGGGCCAGCCGATGTGGGGCACCTGGTGGGAGTGGGATCCGCGGCTGACGGCCTTTCTGATCCTGTTTCTGTTCTATCTAGGCTATATGGCGCTGTGGCAGGCGGTGGAAAATCCCGATACCGCCGCCGATCTGACGGCAGTGCTGTGCATGGTGGGATCTGTCTTCGCGGTGCTGAGCCGGTATGCGGTGAAATTCTGGAATCAGGGGCTGCATCAGGATTCGACCATCCTGAAAGTGGCGGAAAAAGACCCGCTGGATGTGGCCTATTATCAGCCGCTGATCCTGTGCATCGTGGGATTCATCGCCCTGTTTGTGGCGCTGGTGCTGTATCGCACGGTGACGGAAATCCGGGCACGGCGGCTGGCGGTTCTGATGGCGCGGGAGCGGTTGGCATGATGCCGGATCTGGGGAAATACGCGTTTGCGGTGCTGTCTTCCTATGGGGTGGCGATCGGTCTGCTGCTGGGGCTGGTTGCGGTTTCGGTCTGGCGCGGGCGCCGGGTGAAGGCGGCGCTGCAGGCGGCAGAGGCGCGGGCAAAAAGCGCGGCGCAGAACGCGGGGCAAAGCATGGGGCAGAGCAATGGCTAAATGGTTGATGGCGGTGCCGCCGCTGGCCTTTGCGGCGTTGGCGGGGATGTTCTGGCTGGGGATGCAGCGGGAAAACCCGAATGACCTGCCATCCACCTTTATCGGGCGCGAGGTGCCCAAGGTTGATGTGGCCGCACTTGGCGATCTGCCGCAGCTGACCGATGCGGTGCTGAAGGCGCCGGGGGTGAAGGTGGTGAATTTCTGGGCCAGCTGGTGCGCGCCCTGCCGCGCCGAACATCCGCAGCTGGAGGCGCTGGCGGTGGAGGGCGTGACGATCCATGGGGTGAACTACAAGGACGAGCCGGAAAAGGCGCTGGCCTTTCTGGCAGAGCTGGGCAACCCCTATGCCAGCATCGGCGCCGATCCGGGGCGCATGGGGCTGGACTGGGGGCTGTATGGCGTGCCTGAAACCTTCATCGTCGATGCCGAGGGGCGGGTGCGGTTCCGCTATCCCGGGCCGATCACCCAGCAGGAACTGGATCGGGTGATCCGCCCCGAACTGGCAAAGGCGGCGGAGTAACCCGCCGCCGCGCCATCTGGATCAGGCCGCTGTCAGATCAGGCTGATGGCATCGGCCAGCCCGTCGAGGCTGGTCAGCCCGTCCAGGCGGATGATGGTATCGCCGAAATCCAGCACCACGGCGCCGTTCACCAGCCGTGCATGTTCGGCCACGATGCGGTCCGGGTTGGTCAACCCATCGAGCAGATCCCGGTCGAGCAGCAGCTGGTCCAGATCGACATTGAAATCGGTGATGCGGTCGCGGCCGCCCGATTCGGTGAACACAAAGCGGTCGGCGCCCGCGCCGCCGGTCAGCAGATCGGCCCCGAAACCACCGGCCAGCGTATCGGCCCCTTCGGCGCCGATCAGCGTGTCATTTCCGGCGCCGCCCTCAAGACGGTCACTGCCGCCACCGCCCAGCAGCCGGTCGGCCCCGGTGCCGCCCAGCAGCCGGTCGAAACCTGCGCCGCCCTCCAGCCGGTCATTGCCTGCGCCACCTTCCAGTGTATCGGCGCCATTGCCGCCACGGAGCGTATCGGCACCACCCTGACCCAGCAGGCGGTCGTTCCAGAAGCTGCCGGTCAGCGTGTTGTTCCCGGCATTGCCGCTGCGGGTGAAGCTGGGCAGGGTGGCTGCCCCGTTGATAATGGCGTCGAGCTCGAAATCCTGCAGCAGACGAAATTCGCCATCGACCAGCCGGTAGGCGGCATCGCCGATGAAGGCGATCAGCCCGCCATCGTAATGCAGGCCATAGGCTGTGCCCGCCTGCGCATTCTCGATCTCTTGCAGAATGGTGCCATCGCGCAGGTCGAAGACCAGGATCGTATCTTCGTCGGTTGTCAGATAGGCGCGGTTGCCCACCACCTGCAGATCGCCCGCCGAACCCGGGCCGCCGAAGATGCCGGCATCGGGATCGGTCTCATAGCGTTCCAGCACTTCGAACGTGCCGGGGCGCAGGATTTCGATGTAATCGCGGCTGGCATAGCCGATGACAAAGCTGCCATCGGGCCGGATGTCCAGCGCATTGCCGATCTTGAACAGGTCATGCACCTTGACGGCCAGCCCGGTTGCCATATCCAGCCGGTAGATCGCATTGCCGCCCACGGCGTAAAGCGTGCCATTGGGCGCCAGCGCGATGTCGAAAAAGATGGCAGGCGTGGTGCTGGTTTCATGCAGGCGGAAATCGCGGATTTCGTCAAAGCGCCCGGTCTGGCTGTTCCATTGGCACAGCATACCGTCGCTGCGGATGACAAGGGCCTGATGCGATTGGGCCATGGGAATACTCCGGTCCTGTTTACAATTCGCCAAGTTTCGCGTGCAGGGCGGGATTGTCCACTAAACTCAGGGTATAAAAGCGGCGTTTTCCAAGGCTGTGCTATGGGTTGAGGGCAAAGTGGCAGAAAGCCGCGCAACGCAAAAGGCCCCGGGTTTCCCCGGGGCCTTTCAGTTAGGCGGGCCGATCAGGCCTGCGCGAGGTTGCGCAGAACGTAATGCAGCACGCCACCGTTTTCGACATATTCAATCTCGATCGCGGTATCGATGCGGCACTTGATCTGGATCGTCTTCACCGAACCATCGGCATAGGTGATGGTGCAGGGCAGCAGCGACAGCGGTTTCAGATCGCCTGCCAGACCGGCGATCGAAACCGTTTCATCGCCCTTCAGGCCCAGCGACTTGCGGGTATCACCGCCGGTGAATTCGAACGGAACGACGCCCATCCCCACGAGGTTGGAACGGTGGATACGTTCGAAGGATTCCGCGATGACGGCCTTGACGCCCAGCAGCGCGGTGCCCTTGGCCGCCCAGTCCCGCGAGGAACCGGCGCCGTATTCGATGCCACCAAAGATCACCAGGGGCGTGCCCTGTTCTTGATAGGCCATCGAGGCGTCATAGATCGAGGTCTGCACGCCATCGGGGCCGACGGAATAGCCGCCCTCGACACCGTCCAGCATCTCGTTCTTGATGCGGATATTTGCGAAGGTGCCGCGCATCATGATTTCGTGGTTGCCCCGGCGCGAGCCGTAGGAGTTGAAATCACGCACCGGAACCTGACGCTCGGTCAGATACTTGCCGGCCGGGGTGGTGGCCTTGAAGGAACCGGCCGGGCTGATGTGGTCGGTGGTGATCATGTCACCGAGGATCGCCAGAACGCGGGCGCCTTCGATATCCGAGATGACGCCCTTGCCCTTGGCCATGCCGCGGAAATAGGGCGGGTTCTGGATATAGGTCGAGGTCGGCGGCCAGTCGTAGGTTTCGCTGTCGGTAACCTCGACGCCCTGCCACTTTTCATCGCCCTTGAACACATCGGCGTATTTGGCCTGGAACATCTCGCGCGTCACGACGCTGTCGACCAGATCGGCCACTTCTTTCGTGGTCGGCCAGATGTCTTTCAGGAACACCTCTTTGCCGTCCTTCGAAATCCCGATCGGGTCTTTCGTCAGGTTGATGTTCAGATCCCCGGCGATGGCATAGGCCACGACCAGCGGCGGCGAGGCGAGGAAGTTGGCGCGCACGTCAGGCGAGATGCGGCCTTCGAAGTTGCGGTTGCCCGACAGAACGGCAGTGGCGACCAGATCGTTTTCGTTGATCGCCTTGGAGATCGCCGGATCGCCCAGCGGACCGGAGTTGCCGATGCAGGTGGTGCAGCCATAGCCCACGAGGTTGAAGCCGATGGCATCCAGATCTTCCTGAAGGCCTGCGGCCTGCAGATATTCGCCCACGACCTGCGACCCGGGGGCCAGGGAGGTTTTCACCCAGGGCTTGCGGGTCAGGCCAAGGGCACGCGCCTTGCGCGCCACGAGGCCTGCGCCCATCATCACATAGGGGTTCGAGGTATTGGTGCAGGAGGTGATGGCGGCGATCACCACCGAACCGTCGGTGATGCTGTAATCCTTGCCTTCGACCTGCACGGTCTTGCGCGGATCTTTCGGGGCTTCCACCGGGGCCGGGCCTTCGGCGGCCATTTCCAGCGCCGGGGCCGACACGTCGATGCCGCGATAATCGGCCACAACCTTGTAGAAGCTGCGGGCGGCATCGGTCAGCGGCAGGTAATCCTGCGGGCGCTTGGGGCCGGAAATCGCGGGAACGATTTCGCCCATGTCGAGATGCAGGGTCGAGGTGTAGATCGGGCTGTAATCATCGCCGCGCCAGAAGCCGTTTTCCTTGGCATAGGCTTCGACCAGCGCGATGCGGGATTCTTCGCGCCCGGTGTTGCGCAGGTAGCGCAGGGTTTCGTTGTCGATCGGGAAGAAACCGCAGGTGGCGCCATATTCGGGGGCCATGTTGGCGATGGTTGCCCGGTCGGCCAGCGGCAGGTGATCCAGACCTTCGCCGTAGAATTCGACGAACTTGTTCACCACGCCATGCTTGCGCAGCATCTGCACGACCTTCAGCACGAGGTCGGTGGCGGTGGTGCCTTCCATCATGCGGCCGGTCAGCTTGAAGCCAACAACCTCGGGGATCAGCATCGACACCGGCTGACCCAGCATCGCGGCCTCGGCCTCGATGCCGCCGACGCCCCAGCCCAGAACGGCCAGGCCGTTGACCATGGTGGTGTGGCTGTCGGTGCCGACCAGCGTATCAGGATAGGCGACCATATCGCCATTCTGGTCGGTATCCGTCCAGACGGTCTGCGCCAGATATTCCAGGTTCACCTGGTGGCAGATGCCGGTGCCGGGCGGCACGACGCGGAAATTGTTGAACGCCTTCTGGCCCCATTTCAGGAAGACATAGCGTTCCATGTTGCGTTCATATTCCAGATCGACGTTCATCTGGAAGGCGCGCGGATTGCCGAATTCGTCGATCATCACCGAATGGTCGATGACCAGATCGACCGGGTTCAGCGGGTTGATCTTCTGGGCATTGCCACCCAGACCCAGGATGCCATCGCGCATGGCGGCCAGATCCACCACGGCGGGAACGCCGGTGAAATCCTGCATCAGCACGCGGGCGGGGCGATAGGCGATTTCGATCGGGTTCTTGCCGCCGAGCTTGCCCCAGTCAGAGAAAGCCTTGATGTCTTCTACGGTGACGGTCTTGCCGTCTTCGAACCGCAGCATGTTTTCCAGCACCACTTTCAGCGCGGCGGGAAGTTTGGAAAACTCGCCCAGACCGGCGGCTTCGGCGGCGGGGATCGAGTAGTAGGAAACCGTCTGACCGCCTGCGGTCAGGGTTTTTCTCGTTTTGCTGCTGTCGTGTCCGACGGTGACGGTCATCTGTCGCCTCCTGGCTGTGGCTCGGAATATAGGGCGCGGGATCATGGCCCCGGTGGTCGGTCTTCCTGCCTGTCATGCCGCATTGCGGCGCGTCACGCAAGGGAATCTGCGGCCTTTGTATGCAATTGTATGCCAAAAATCCAGCAAAGATTTCAGCCTTGCCACGACAGGGGCTGTTGCCCACTTGCCGCGACGGCAGGGCCACCTGCGGCACCATCGCAAATCGTTGATTGGCAGAAATCAGCCGGTTTGACTAGAACCGGGTAAGAAACATGGGGATCGGAAACGCGATGATGCGCAAGACATTTGGCGCGGCCTGCGGTTTTTCGCTGGCATTTGCCTGTTCGGTATCGGCGCAGGACAATCCGGTGGTGGTGGAGCTTTACACCTCGCAAGGCTGTTCGTCCTGCCCGCCGGCCGATGAATACCTGGCAGAGCTGGCCAATCAGCCCGGCGTCATCCCGCTGGCCCTGCATGTGGATTACTGGGATTACATCGGCTGGGAAGATGCCTTTGCCCAGCCGCGCTTTACCGCACGGCAGAAGGCCTATGCGCGGGCGGTGAAAAGCCGCACCATATATACGCCGCAGATGATCGTGGACGGGGTGGCGCGGGTTGAAGGCAATGATCCGCAGGCGGTGGCGCAGGCGATCACCGAAGCCATGGCCCGGCCCGCCGAAATCACCCTGACGCTGAACCGGCAGGGCGAGGCCTTGCAGGTGCGGGCGGCGGGGCAGGCGGGGGCGCTGCCGATGGTGCCGCCCATGGTGGTACAGCTGGTACGGGTGGAACCGGAACAGACTGTCGAGATTGCGCGCGGCGAAAATGCCGGGCGGACCGTGACCTATCGCAACATCGTCACCAGCTGGGAGCCGGTGGCGGAATGGGCGGGGGATGTGCCGCTGGATCTGACGCTGCCGATGGTCGGGGCAGGGCCGGTGGTGGTGATCCTGCAGCAGCAGGGCCCGGCAGAGATCGTGGCGGCTGCCGAGCTGGACTAGGCGCGGCTACTTCCAGCGTTTGTGGATCCAGAACCATTGTTCGGGGTGGCGGCGCACATGCGCCTCCAGATGGTCGTTCAGCGCCTGGGTCATCGCCTCGGCGCTGCCCGTCGGGATCGGTGCATCCACCAGAATGTCGAAATCCAGCCCGTTGGCCTTGCGGGTGGCATAGGAGGGGATCAGCAGCGCATCGTATTTCAGCGCCAGCTCGGCGGCTGACAGCGCGGTTTTCGCCGGATGGCCGAAGAAGCTGAGCACGGGGGCGTGTTTCATGTGCTGATCCTGCACGATGCCGATCATGCCGCCCTGCCGCAGAAAGCGCAGCATCGCCGCCATGCCCTGCCGCCCGCGTTCGAACAGGGGTTCGCCCGACTGCGCCATGGCGGCCACATAATGGGCGTTGAAATAGCGGTTGGTCATCGGGCGATACAGGCCCGCAACGGCAAAGCCGCGGGCGCGCAGGGCGACGCGGCTTGCCAGATAATTGCCGAAATGCCCGGTCACCATCACCACGGGGCGGCCTGCGGCCTTTGCCTCTGCCATGGCCGCAAGCCCGGGGCCATGCAGGCTGGCCGCTTCGGCCCGGGCAAAGAACGGGGCGCCGGAATACATCTCGATCACCGAACGGCCAATATTGTCGGGCACGGCACGCTGCATCCGGCGGATTTCATCGGGCGCCATATCGGGGAAGATCAGGTGCAGGTTATCGCGGATGCGGCGGTTGTAGCCCGCCAGCGGCGCGATCACCCGCGCGAAGATCCAGCCACAGAGCGGCACCCGCCAGCGGTAGGGCAACAGCAGCAAGGCACCGATCAGCCCGCGCAGAACGGCGTTCTGCAGCCAGTGGATGAAGTGAAAGCCTTCGGTGGGGGTCTTTGCCATGCCTGATTTTGCCAGCCTGTCTCAGGTGATGCGGGCAACCCGCGTCTCGCGGTGCCAGACATAGACACCGGCCCCCGCGATCACAAGGGCGCCGATCACCGTCCAGCCATCGGGCCATTCGTCAAACAGCAGGATGCCCCAGCCGGTGGCAAACAGGATGCCGACATAGCCGAAGGGCGCGATGGCCGAGGCTTCGGCGATGGTGAAGGCGCGGATCAGGAAGAACTGCGCCACCGACCCCAGCGCGCCGATCAGCACAAAGCCCCAAAGATCGGCCATGGCAATCGGTTGCCAGATGAAGGGCAGCAGGATGGTGGTCGCCAGCGTGCCGAACATGGCCGAATAGATCAGCGAGGTGGAGGGGGATTCGTCGCGCCCGACCCAGCGGGTGGCCAGCGCGAAACCGGCATAGCAGATGGCGCAGCACAGGGGCAGCAGGGCGGCGGGCTGAAACACGCCAAAGCCGGGGCGAATGATGACAAGCGCCCCGAAAAGCGCAGCGCAGACCCCGAAGATCCGCCGGGCGCCCAGCTTTTCCCCCAGAAACAGCGCGGCCCCCAGCGTGATCAGCACCGGATTAAGGTCAGTGATCGCCGTCGCCTCTGCCAGACCGACATAGCCGAGGCTGACAAAGAAGAAAGCCGTCGCGCCGAACTGCATCAGCGACCGGGCCGCCTGCAGCCCGGGATAGCGGGTGCGCAGCAGGCGGCGCAGCTGCGGCAGAAACACCAGCGTCACGATCACCGTCTGCCCGGTATAGCGCGCCCAGACCACCTGCAGTGCCGGGTATTCGGCAATCAGCGTCTTGGCCAGCGCATCCATCGAGGTGAATGTGGCAATGGCAATCAGCATCATCAGGATGCCGCGCCCTGTATCCGTCTGTGGCATGGTGAACTTTCAGGCTGGGGCCAAGCGGCGCAAGCGGCCGGGTCTGGCTGCCGATTTTTCACCATAAGATCAAACTTCAGAGGGGTCTAGTCATCCTCCCCGCTGTTCAGCTGCACCTCGCCCGCCTCTGCCAGACTGCGGATTGCGGCAATGATTTCGTTCATCGCGGCCTCGGCGTCTTTTTCCTTGACCCGGCCGCGTTCTGCGATTTCTTCGCGCAAGGCCTGCGCCATACGCTGCGACAGGTTGGCCAGCAGGAAATCCGCCGCCGCCGCGCGATCTGGCATCCCCTGCGCCCCGGCCAGTGCCGTGACAAGCACGGGTTGCGGCACGGCGCGCACCAGACGCGGCACATCGCGCGGGGCCAGACGCTGGGGCAGATGCACGAAGGTGAAAATGGCGCGCCGCACCGCACCCGCGAAGGCGGCATCCTCTTCATCCAGCCCCTGCAGCACGGTTTCCCGCGTGGCTTCGGCGCTGACATTCAGGATGGCGCCCACGCGTTGTGCGGCGGCCGCCTCGAAAGCGCGGGCGGGCCGCGCCTCCAGCTGGCTGGCCAGCGCGAAACCGATGCGCCGCACGGTAACCGGATCGACATTGCCGGTCTGCATCACCGCAAAAGCCACGCGCCGGGCCTTTTCGCCGGGCAGGCGCGACAGGATTTCTGCCGCCTTGGGCGCAGGCAGCTTTGACAGAACCACCGCCGAAATCTCGGTGCTTTCTTCGGCAATCACCGGCTCCAGCACCTCGGAGGGGAGGGCCGCGATTCTTTCCCAAGGGTCGGCATCCGGTCGGTTGCCCATCAAACGGCGCAGCCGTCCGGCGGCGGCCTGCGAAATATGCCCATCCATGATGGCAAGCGCGCCTTCAAGCCCGCCGGGAAAGGACAGGCCCGCCTGTTCCAGCTGCCCGGCAAATTCGGCCACCACGGCCTGCAACGTTTCCCGATCCACCAGCCGCATGGCGCCGATCTGCTGCGCCAGTTCGGCCTGCAGGGCTTCCGGCAGGTTCGCCAGCGGGATGGGCGCGCCTTCGGCCAGCATCAGCCGCACGATGATTGCGGCCTTCTGCGGCCCGGTCAGCCGCGTAATCACCATGCCCGCCGCAGCCGGAAGACGTGCGGGCGCTACCCTCGCCAGTGCCTGTGCCATGCCATCCCCTGATTCACCTCTGGTGGTCAGGGTGGCAGGCGCCGGTTAACAGCGCCTTAGCTCGACATGGTTTCGCAGGCGCGGGTATCGGGATTCCACTTCATGCCATCGGCGCAGCTCATGGCGGCTTCCTCATGGGCGCAGCCTGCGGCCAGAACGGCGGCAGGGGCAAGCGTGGTGGCCAGGGAAACCAGAAGCATCAGTGTCTTCATCAGCATCCTCCATCGGTTTGGATGCCCATCATGGTACCATGAAATATGCAAAAGGGGCGGATTCCTCCGCCCCTTTTGCTCACCCTTTCGTGAAGATCAGCCGAAGACGCGCTTGAAAATCGTGTCGACATGCTTGGTGTGGTAGCCCAGATCGAATTTCTCTTCGATTTCTGCCGGGCTCAGCGCGGCGGTCACTTCGGGATCGGCCAGCAGCTCGGTCTTGAAATCGGCACCTTTTTCCCAGACCTTCATCGCGTTGCGCTGCACCAGGCGATAGCTGTCCTCGCGCGACACACCGGCCTGCGTCAGCGCCAGCAGCACACGCTGGCTCATCACCAGGCCCTTGAACTGGTTCATGTTTCGCAGCATGTTTTCGGGATAGATCACCAGCTTTTCCACCACACCCGCCAGACGATGCAGCGCGAAATCCAGCGTGATCGTGGTATCCGGCCCGATCGCACGTTCCACCGAGCTGTGCGAGATGTCGCGCTCGTGCCACAGCGCCACATTCTCCAGCGCGGGCACCACGGACATGCGCACCAGCCGGGCAAGGCCGGTCAGGTTTTCGGTCAGCACCGGGTTGCGCTTGTGCGGCATGGCCGACGAGCCCTTCTGGCCGGGGCTGAAGAACTCTTCCGCCTCCAGCACCTCGGTGCGCTGCATGTGGCGGATTTCGATGGCGATATTTTCGATGCTCGAGGCGATCACGCCCAAAGTGGCAAAAAACATGGCGTGACGGTCGCGCGGGATCACCTGGGTGCTGATCGGCTCGGGCTTCAGGCCCAGCTTTTCGCAGACATATTCTTCCACAGCCGGGTCGATATTGGCGAAAGTGCCCACGGCGCCGGAAATCGCGCCGGTGCGGATTTCTTCGCGTGCTGCCACCAGACGATCCCGCCCACGGGCCATTTCGGCATAGAAGCGGGCGAAGGTCAGCCCCATGGTGGTGGGTTCGGCATGGATGCCATGGCTGCGCCCGATCCGCACGGTATCCTTGTGTTCATGGGCGCGGGTTTTCAGCGCGGCCAGAACCCGGTCCATCCCGGCCAGCAGCAGATCTGCGGCGCGCACCAGCTGGATGTTCAGCGTAGTGTCCAGCACATCCGACGAGGTCATGCCCTGATGCACGAAGCGCGCATCGTCAGACCCGATATGTTCGGCCAGATGGGTGAGGAAGGCGATGACATCATGCTTGGTGACGGCTTCGATCTCGTCGATGCGGGCCACGTCAAACTGCACATCCTTCGCCCGCCACACCGCTTGGGCATTGGCCCGCGGGATCACGCCCAGATCGGCCTGCGCATCGCAGGCATAGGCTTCGATCTCGTACCAGATCCTGAACTTGGTCTCGGGAGACCAGATGGCAACCATATCGGGGCGGGAATAGCGCGAGATCATGCGGCGTGGCCTTTCGTTGCGGCAGTTGCAGGCAGGGCTGCCTTAGCCGCTACGCCCCCGGCTTTCAACCCGCAAGCCTGTTCCTCTTGGCCCAAATACCCCCGCCGGAGGCACGGCGCCCGGGCGGCGGCGCAGGCCGCTGCCCGGGCTTGTGTCTTGCGCCGCAGGCGCACTGCATATCTAGCCCGGGTGGCGCTACAGGCTGTTGCGGCCCCGGTAGAGCTGCCATTCCTCGACCACGGTGCCATCTTTCAGGTGGCAATACCCGGCCTCGCCTGCCTGTTCCTGCCGCAGTTCCAGCCGCCCGCCCAGATCGGCACAATATCGTGCTGCCGGGTTTGACATCGAGGCCCAGTTGCCCTGTCGTGCCGCGCCCCCGCCGGAGGAACCGCCGCAGGCAGACAGCAGGGCAAGACAGGCAAAGGGCAACAGCAGGGAACGGCGCATGACAATGATCCTTGGACAAATCCAGGGCCAGAATGGGGCAGGTGGCGCCGCGCTGCAAGGGTGGTGCTGCAATGCGGGGCGCTGTCGCCTCTGGCAGGCCGGAAAAGCCGCAGCTATGATTGCAGCATGATGCCGCCGATCCTGCAATCCCGCCTGCCGTTTGCCCCCTGGATGGACCCGCGCACCGCGCGCCTGCCCGGGATCCTGCCCGCCGCGCCGGAAGACTGGTTGCGCGTCGATGATGCCTTTGCGGGCCAGATGGCCGAGCGTGACGCACGTATCCGCGATCAACTGCCGCTGGTGCATGGCCTTTTGCCCGGCGCCATTCCGGCCGCGGCAGAGCTGTTGGAAAAGGTTCTGGCGCGTCTGGCGCAGACCGAGGGGTATCACATCGGCCCAGCGGCTGTGCGGCGGCCCGATGGCATCAGCGTGCCGATCGACCGGGCGCAGCCGCTGGTCACCGCCGGGCGTCTGGTGCAGGAGGATCTGTGCCTGCTGGAACGTATGGGGGATGAACATCTGCTGACCGGCGCGATCCTGTGCTTTCCGGCCAGCTGGACATTGTCGCAAAAGCTGGGCCAGCCGATGACCCGCATCCATGTGCCCGTTGATCATTACACCGATGATCTGGCGCGGCGGGTGCAGCGGCTGTTCGATGCGATCCGGCCGGATCAGGTGCTGTGCCGGATGAATGCGCTGGTCTACGAGGATGCGGCGCTGTTCCAGCCCCGGCGCGAGGGCGAACCGCGCCCGCACCCGGAGCAGCGGCTTTACATGCGGAGCGAGCGGCAATGCCTGCTGCGTCTGCCCGAAAGCCGGGCGGTGGTTTTTTCCATCCATACCTATCTTGTGCGGCTGGAGGATCTGGCGCCGGAAGACCGGGCCGGGCTGGAGGCCGCCGGTCTTTAGGCAAGGCAGCCGCCGGGGATTGCCCGGCGGTGCAGAAATTACAGCAGTGCGCTGACGCGGTCACCCAGACCCGATTGCAGGAAGACCATGGCTGCACCGGTCAGCGCCATGGCGCGGGCGCTGAGGCCGATGTTTTCGCCGCGCAGCAGGCTGTAGGTCATCACGGCCGCGCCCACCGGCAGATTGACGGCCAGCAAAGTGCAGTTCATCGCATGGCTGGCCAGCCGCAGCTGGATCGAGTCGCGCGGGGTGTCGTCTTCCGACGGATCATAAAGCGCTGAACGGATATTGCGCAGCCGGTCCATATCGGGCGAGGTGGTTTCACCTTTGCCTGCCGCAACGGGCGCCGGATCGACCTTGGCGATTTCATCCAGCTCGGCGCGCGGCGGCACCAGTTCCACCAGCGCATCCACCAGTTCGGCATCCAGCGGCGCCGTGCTTTCCTGCCAGACGATGGTATCGGTGGGATAATGGCGCAACATGCTGTCGACCAGCTGGGCACAAAGCTTGCGCGGATCGGCCGCGATACAGCCGGCGCTGGGGGCAAAGCGGGCATAGGGGGCAGGGCCCGCCGCCACGGTCAGGCAGGCGGCATAGCCTTCGGGCGCGGGTTCGGCCCGGGCCAGCAGGATGCGGCGATTGCCGATATCGAACCATGCCACCTCGTCGCTGTCCCAACCCAGGCGATGGCTGCCGTTGCAGTGGCGGGCCAGATGCAGGTCGATCTCGCCCACGAGGCGGGCAAAGTTCAGATAGGTTTCGTCTGCATACAGCAGCTGGGCAATCACACTGTTCGGCAAGGCTCGCATGGCTACACACTCCGACAGACTTCATTAACCTTACATTCGCCCCGGAATGTGCTCGCAAGGTGGGGGGAAAATGGTCAATTCTAGGTAATTCTGCCGGGTTTGGCCCCCTTGCTGCCGCAATCGTTAACAAATGGTTAACGTGAGAGGTTCGAGCTGTGCGCAATAGAAAAGGGCGCCCGAAGGCGCCCTTTTCCCCGATCCGCAGGGATCAGCAGGAGTAGTACATCGCATATTCGATCGGGTGCGGCGTATGCTCGTAGGCATACACTTCTTCCCATTTCAGGCCGATATAGGCATCCAGCTGTTCCTTGGTGAACACGCCACCGGCCAGCAGGAAGTCCATGTCCTTTTCCAGCTCTTCCAGAGCTTCGCGCAGCGAACCGCAGACCGTCGGGATTGCGGCCAGTTCTTCCGGCGGCAGATCATACAGGTCTTTGTCCGAGGCCGGGCCCGGGTCGATCTTGTTCTTGATGCCGTCAAGACCGGCCATCAGAAGGGCAGCAAACGCCAGATAGGGGTTCGCGGCCGGATCGGGGAAGCGAGCCTCGACGCGCTTGGCCTTCGGCGATTCCGTCCACGGAATACGGACGCAGCCCGAACGGTTGCGTGCCGAGAAGGCGCGCAGAACCGGCGCTTCGAAGCCCGGGATCAGACGCTTGTAGGAGTTGGTCGAGGGGTTCGTCAGGGCGTTCAGCGCCTTGGCGTGCTTCAGGATGCCACCGATGAAATACAGCGCTTCCTGCGACAGGTCGGCGTATTTGTCGCCTGCGAACAGCGGCTTGCCGTCTTTCCAGATCGACATGTTCACGTGCATCCCCGAGCCGTTGTCGCCCTTCATGGGCTTCGGCATGAAGGTCACGGTCTTGCCATAGGCAGCCGCAACGTTGTGGATGACGTATTTGTACTTCTGGATGTTGTCAGCCTGTTCGACCAGACCACCGAAGATCATGCCGAGTTCGTGCTGGCAGGTCGCCACTTCGTGGTGGTGCTTGTCAACCTTGATGCCCATGCGCTTCATGGTCGACAGCATCTCGCCGCGCAGATCATGCGCTTCGTCCACCGGGTTGACCGGGAAATAGCCGCCCTTGTGGGCTGCGCGGTGGGCCAGGTTGCCCCCTTCGATTTCCTTGTCGGTGTTCCAGGCAGCGCCTTCGGCGTCGATCTGGAACGACACCTTCTGCGGCGTGATCGAATAGCGCACGTCGTCGAAGATGAAGAATTCGGCTTCGGGGCCGAAATAGGCGGTGTCACCAACGCCCGAAGACTTCATGTAGGCTTCGGCCTTCTTGGCGATCTGACGCGGGCAGCGGTCATAGGCTTCGCCGGTGTCCGGCTCCACCACGTCGCAATGCACGCAGAGCGTTTTTTCGGCATAGAAGGGGTCGATATAGACCGAGGTGGCATCCGGGATCAGCTTCATGTCGGACTGATCAATGGACTTCCAGCCGGCAATCGACGAACCGTCGAACATGAAGCCTTCTTCGAAGAAGTCTTCATCGACGAGATCGACAATCAGCGTGACGTGCTGAAGTTTGCCTTTCGGATCGGTAAAACGGACGTCGACGTATTCGACTTCCTCGTCCTTCATCAGTTTCAGAGCTTTAGCTACTGCGCTCATCATGCTGCCTTTCGGTTGGTGTTTCATCGAGGCGCCCTGCGAACAGTGCGCCCGGTGTCTGGATGGGTGGGATCACACCGCGTCGTCGCCGGTTTCGCCGGTGCGGATGCGGATCGCCTGTTCGACGGGCGAGATGAAGATCTTGCCGTCGCCGATCTTGTCGGTGCGCGCGGCCGAAACGATGGCTTCCACGGCGGCATCCACCATGTCATCCGAAAGCACGACCTCGATCTTCACCTTGGGCAGGAAGTCCACGACATATTCCGCCCCGCGATAGAGTTCGGTATGCCCTTTCTGGCGACCGAAGCCCTTGACCTCGGTGACGGAGAGCCCCTGAATTCCGGCCTCCTGAAGCGCTTCTTTCACCTCGTCCAGCTTGAACGGCTTGATGATCGCTTCGATCTTCTTCATGACCGACTCCCCCGCTAGTTCTCGTCTGCAAGCCAGTGACCACTTCCCTGCGGCCTGGACAATCGGCTAGGTTTGCAACTGTGCCGATTTCCACGGAAAATTGGCAGGTGTCGCGCAAAAAATAGTCATTGCGATCACCATATAGGCAATTTGTGAACGATTAAAGCTGCAAAAATGACCGAACTTCTGACCGCTGCCCAAATGCGCGCCATCGAAGATATCGCCATCCGCGCAGGCGGGGTGACGGGGCGTGACCTGATGGAGCGGGCCGGGCAGGGGGTGACTGCCGCCATCTGGCGCCACTGGCCCGCACTGGCGCGCGGGCCGCAGCGGGCGGTCGTGCTGTGCGGGCCGGGCAATAATGGGGGTGACGGCTTTGTGGTGGCGCGGCTGTTGCGCCAGCGCGGCTGGATGGTGGATTTGTATCTGCTGGGCGATCCGGCGCGGCTGCCACCGGATGCCCGGGCGAACCACGATCTGTGGCTTGGGCTTGGGCCGGTGCTGCCGATGCCCTGTGCACAACTGCCACGCTTGGGGCAGACCGAGGCGGGGCTGCTGGTCGATGCGCTGTTCGGCACCGGGCTGACACGGGGCCTTGCGCCCGAACTGGCGCAGATCGCGCCCGATCAGCCGGGTTGGCACCGTGTGGCCGTGGATGTGCCCAGCGGGCTTTGTGCCGATTCGGGCAGGGTGCTGCAGGTTGCGCCGGGTCGTGCGGGGGCAGTGTTGCGCGCCGATCTGACGGTGAGCTTTCACCGCGCCAAACTGGGGCATTACCTTCAGGACGGGCCGCAGATCTGCGGGGCTCTGGTGGTGGCCGATATCGGGCTGGACCCGGCAGAAACCGGCCAGGCGGTATCGCTGGTGGATGCGGATCATCTGGCAAGGCAGGCCGTGCCCGCGCTGCGCAAGGCGGCTGTCGGGCATAAGTATGTGCATGGTCATGCACTTGTGCTGTCAGGCGGGCCGGGGCGTGGCGGTGCGGCCCGGTTGGCGGCGCGGGCTGCGCTGCGGACCGGGGCAGGGCTGGTGACACTGGGCTGCCCGCCCGCCGCGCTGGCAGAAAACGCCGCGCGTCTGGATGCGGTGATGCTGCGGCCGGTTGGCGATGCGGCAGAGCTTGGTGACATTCTGGCGGATCCACGGATTTCGGCGCTGTGCCTTGGGCCGGGGCTGGGGCTGGAGGACGCCGCGCAGGAGCTGTTGGAAACGGCACTGCGCAGTGGCAGGCCCATCGTGCTGGATGCCGATGCCCTGACGTTGATCGCACGGAACCCCAGCCTGGCGGGCGCGCTGCATCCGGCCTGTGTGCTGACCCCGCATGGGGGCGAATTTGCGCGGCTGTTTCCCGATCTGGCGGCGCATCTGGCCGCTGATGCCATTGTCGGCCCGGCGGTATCTCGGCTGGATGTTGTCCGGCAGGCGGCGGCGCGGCTGGGCTGCACTGTGCTGCTGAAAGGCGCCGATACGGTGATCTGCGGGGCTGCGGGGCAGGCGGCCCTGCATGGTGCGGTATATGGCAATGCCGCGCCCTGGCTGGCCACGGCAGGATCGGGCGATGTGCTGGCGGGTTTCGTGGCGGGGCTGTTGGCGCGTGGGTTCACCGGCCCAGAGGCTGCGGCAACGGCGGTCTGGCTGCACGCGGCCTGTGGCCGCAACTTTGGCCCCGGGCTGATTGCCGAAGATCTGCCAGAAGAATTGCCGAAGGTGCTGCGCGGGTTGGGCGTCTGACACCCCGCACATGCAAAAGGCCGCCGAAAGGAGACCTGGCGTTTTGTCTGCGGGACTTTTTGAGCCTGCAATTTCCTTCGCAGAAATGTGCTTCAGGCTGCGGCAAGAACCGGCTGCACGCCGATTTCCAGCCCGCCTGCATAGATCACGGCCGGGCCATCCAGCACCAGCTGCCACAGCCGATGC
>Ga0154534_1043_pt2 | contig 25189 bp, 35 predicted proteins | sample RifGroF1_FD_105677 | JGI IMG/M metagenome (GOLD analysis project Ga0154534, IMG submission 105677) | Rhodobacteraceae bacterium GWF1_65_7 | reverse complement strand
GCACCAGAACTGCCCGCGCCCGAACCCGCCGCCCCGGCAGAGCCTGCGGCGCCCGCCGAACCTCTGCTGGACCGGCCTGAACCGGGCCTGCAAGGCACGGTCGAGGGGGTGACCACGGATCGCCTGCCGGTCATCAGCGAGGCCGCGCCATCGGAAACGTCCGCTGACGCCATCCCGCCGCTTGATGCCAATGCGCCGCCCGTCATGCGCTTTGCGGCGGCATTTGAAAACCCGCAGGGCAAACCGATGTTCAGCGTCATCCTGATCGACGATGGTCGGCCCGCGCTGGACCGGATCGCCCTGGCCGCCTTGCCCCTGCCGGTGACCATCGCACTTGATCCCACAGATCCGGAAGCGGCGGCTCGTGCTGCCGCCTATCGTGCGGCGGGCAAGGAAGTGGCCATGCTGGCATCTGGCCTGCCTGCCGGGGCGGAAGCTTCTGATGTGCTGGTCACGTTCGAAGCCCATGCGCTGGCCTTGCCCGAAGCAGTCGCCGTGGTCGATCTGCCCGAGGGCGGCTTTCAGAACGACCGGCCATTGGCCACTGCCGTGGTGCCGGTGCTGAAGGATCAGGGGCGCGGTCTTCTGACCTTTGACCGCGGCTTGAACGCCGCCGATCAGACGGCCCGTCGGGATGGCGTGCCGGCTGCAACCGTGTTCCGCATCCTCGACGCCGCGGATGAAAGCGTGCCGGTGATCCGCCGCTATCTGGACCGCGCCGCCTTCAAGGCCGCACAGGATGGTCAGGTGGCAGTTCTGGGCACCGCCAGCCCGGATACAATCGCCGCTTTGCTGGAATGGACGGTCGAGGGGCGCGCGGGATCTGTAGCACTTGCCCCGCTGACCGCCGTGCTGTCGAAGCCGGAATGAAAAGGGGGGCTGTCTGCCCCCCTCCGAGCCTGCGGCTCATTCACCCCCCGAGGGGATTTGGGCCAAGAGGAAAGACCTGCCGTTCTCGTCTTCCTCTTGGTAAAAATACCCTCGGGGGGTGCGGGGGGCGAAGCGCCCCCGCTCTGCCGGATCAGCTGTTGCCGCGCCGGGCAAACAGCCCCGCATCCTCGGCCGCGCGGCGCAGGGCGCGGGATTTGTTCACGGTTTCCTGAAACTCCGCCTCGGGGTCGCTGTCATAGACCACGCCGCCCCCGGCCTGGATATAGAGCTTTTCATCCTTCAGCACGGCCGTGCGCAAGGCGATGCAGAAATCCATCTCGCCATTGGCTGCGAAATAGCCGACGCCGCCGCCATAGACGCCGCGCTTTTCCGGCTCCAGCTCGTCGATGATCTCCATCGCGCGAACCTTCGGTGCGCCCGAAACCGTGCCCGCAGGCAGGCCCGCAAGCAGCGCCGAAAGCGCATCCTCGCCCTCGGCAATCTCGCCCACCACGTTCGACACGATGTGCATGACATGGCTGTAGCGTTCGATGATGAACTTCTCGGTCGGCTTCACCGTGCCGATCTTTGCCACCCGGCCCACATCGTTGCGGCCCAGATCCAGCAGCATCAGATGTTCTGCCAGTTCCTTCTTGTCGGCCAACAGATCCAGTTCCAGCGCCTTGTCTTCTTCCGGGGTCGCCCCTCGTTTGCGGGTGCCCGCAATGGGGCGGATCGTCACCTCGCCCTCGCGCAGCCGCACGAGGATTTCGGGGCTGGCACCGATCACCTGAAAGCCGCCGAAGTTGAAGAAGAACAGGAAGGGCGAAGGGTTGGTGCGGCGCAGCGAGCGATAGAGCGCAAAGGGCGGCAAGGCAAAACTTTGCGTCCAGCGCTGGCTTGGCACCACCTGGAAGATATCGCCCGCGCGGATATAGTCTTTCGCCCGTTCCACCGCGGCCTTGTAGCCGTCATGGGTAAAGTTCGATACCATTTCGCCCACAGGCGTGGCCTCGCCCAGATCACGCATGGCAGCAGGCGCGCGGTCCAGATCGCGCAACGCATCCATCACCCGCTCTGCCGCCTGCGCATAGGCCGCCCGTGCTGACAGCCCCGAAGACACCCAGGCGGGGGAAACCAGCGTCACCTCGCCCTTCACCCCGTCCAGAACGGCAATCACCGAAGGGCGCATCAGAACGGCATCGGGCAGGCCGATCGGATCGGGGTTCACATCGGGCAAATGTTCCACCAGACGGATCATGTCATAGCCCAGATAGCCAAACAGCCCGGCCGCGATGGCGGGCAGATCATCGGGCATCTCCATCGCGCTTTCCGCGATCAGGGCGCGCAGGGTATCCAGCGGCTGCCCCTCCAGCGGCTGAAAGGCCGCCGCATCGAAGCGCGCCTCGCGGTTGATTTCGGATTGCGTGCCGTTGCAGCGCCAGATCAGATCGGGCTTCATGCCCACCACGGAATAGCGGCCCCGCACTTCCCCGCCTGTCACGCTTTCCAGCATGAACGTATCGGTGCGGGCCTCGCCCAGTTTCAGCATCAGGCTGACCGGGGTATCCAGATCGGCGGCCAGGCGGGCATAGACCAACTGGTTCTTGCCCGCATTCCAGCCACGCTCAAAAGCTTCAAAAGAAGAAACAAGCGTCATGTCAAAGCCTTACCGGAACTGAGCGTGAACCGCCTCGATGGCGGTCTGGTTGAAGGTCACACCGGCCTCAAGCGCCAGCGCATTGGCAAACAGGGCCAGCGCATCCTGCGCATAGGTCTGTTCCACCTGAACCGCGATTGCCCCTTTCAGGGCCGCGGCGGCCTCGCCCTCAAGCGCTGCCGGGATGATGCGGTCCAGACGCAGCAGCCCCACATAGCCGGGCAGGTCGATCACCTGAACGGCGCCTTCGTCCATCTTGAAGGCGGTGGTCAGGGCCTCTGCGGGGGCGCCCTCTACAAAACCGTCACGGGCGATTTCGGTCGTCACGCTGACAATGCCATAGGCCCCCAGCGACGCGCCGCCCTTGACCGCCTCGGCAATCTCTGCGGCCTGGGCTGCAAGCGCCTTGCGCAGCGCCTCCAGCCGCCAACTGGCCTCGACATCGGCGCGGGCTTCGGCAAGCGGAATCGGTGTGGCGGGCACGATCTCGTCCAGCTGCAGCGCAACAAGCCCGCCATCGGCCAACAGAACTGCTTCGGGGAAATCCCCCTCCTGCACCTGCTGTGCGGCCGTGCGGAAGGCCGGATAGCCCGCAATCTTTTCATCCGACTGATCGGTGAAATCCAGCGTGCCCAGCTCCATGCCCTGTTCCTGCGCCAGATCCTGCAGCGTGGCGCCACCGGCCAGCAGGTCATCCACCGCCTCGACCTTGTCGGCAATCGCGCGACGGGCGGCATCCATCTGGTATTCCACCTTCAGATCGGCTTTCGCGTCTTCGAAGGTCACAGTCTCGGCGGCCAGAATCCCGTTCACCCGGAACAAGGCAGGCCCGAGATCCGAGGGCAGGGGCCCGGCCACACCCAACCCCTCCAGCGCAAAGACGGCTTCGCCCGCAGCGCCCAGCTCGGCCTGACCGACATCGCCCATGTCGATATCCAGCAGTTGCAGCCCGCGTTCGGCGACCAGCGTTTCAAAGGCCTCTCCGGCATCCAGACGGGCGCGGGCGGCCTGCGCCTCTTCCTCGGACGGGAACACCAGACGTTCGACAAGGCGGCGTTCGGGTTGCACGAATTCTGCTTCGCGCTGGGTATAAAGCGCCTGCAGCGCGGCATCATCCACCGGCATTTCGGCGGCCAGCGCCTCTGGCAGCAAGGCGGCATAGGTGATGCGCTTGGCTTCGGGGCGGGTAAAGGCCGCCACATTGGCCTCGTAATGCGCCTGCAGATCGGCCTCGGTCGCAGCGGGCAGCGGTTGCGTCAGATCTGCCTCGGTCAGTTGCAGCAGGCTGAACCCGCGCCGTTCCGCGATACGGGTATAAAGCGTGTCGGTCAGCGTGCCTTCACCCGCAAAACCACCGCTGACCGCGCCTTGCAGCAGTGCGCGCGACAGATCATCGCGCAGGGCGCCTTCGAACTCGGCCTCGGTCAGGTTGTTGTTGCGCAGGGTAAAGCGATAGGTTTCCCGGTCGAACGTGCCCGATGCGCCGCGAAAGGCGGTATTTGCCGTGATTTCCTCGGCCACGCGGGCATCGCCGACCGACAGGCCAACGCGATCTGCCTCGCCGTCCAGCGCCGTGGTGGTGACAAGCTTCTGCCGTACCTGCTGATCCAGCCCGATGTTCAGCGCATCCTGCAACGGGATCTGCGTTCCCATCTGGGCACCAAAGGCATTGACCTCGCTTTGCAGGGCCCGGGCGTATTGCGTCACGCTGATGTCGCGGGCGCCAACCGTGCCGATTGCCGTGGCACCGCCGCCATAATTGGTGATGCCAAATCCGCCAAGCCCGGTCACCAGCATGGCCATCAGAAGCCAGACCACAACCGAAGCCCCCTTGCGCTTGCGTTTCGGGCTGTCAGTATCAGGGGCCTGTGCCATGTCGGGAGCCTTGCTTGCCAGTATCGGCCCCGGTTCTATGCGCTCGGGCGGCTTGCGGCAAGGGGCGGCGGTTCAGCCGCGAAACTGTGCCAGCCGCCTGAACATCTCGCCAATCCCTGCTGCATCCACATTGGCAAATGCGATGCGGAACTGCCGGCGGCCCTCGGTGTGGCTTTCTGGCTGGAACATGGTACCCGGCAGCATCAGCACGGCCGCCTCGCGCACCAGCCGCCTTGCCAGATCGGGCGAGGCCGCGTCGAACGGATGCTCGACATAAGCGAAATAGGCACCGCAGCCCAGCAGCCGCCAGCCTTCCAGCGCACCAAATCCCTGCACCATGGCAGCACGCCGCGCCAGAATCTCGGTCCGCTCGCCTGCCACCCAATCCCGCAGGTGCTGCATCCCCCAAAGCGCACCGATCTGGCCCAGCTGCGACGGGCAGATGGCCACGGTATCCAGAAACTTTTCCACCTCCGCCAGCTGCCGCACGGACGCGACGACGGCGCCGACCCGATGCCCGGTCAGCCGGTAGGCCTTGGAAAACGAGTAAAGATGGATCAGCACATCATCCCAGTCAGGATCGGTGAACAGATCATGCGGGCGGCCATCCCGGCTGTCAAAATCGCGATAGGTCTCGTCCAGGATCAGGGCCAGCCCGTGCTTGCGGCACAGATCGCGGAAAGCAACCAGCAGTTCGGCCGGATATTCCGCCCCGCCGGGATTGTTGGGGCTGACCAGCGCGATAGCCCGGGTGCGCGGGGTAATCAGTGCTTCGGCCTGCCCGGCATCGGGCAGCAGGCCCGGGCCGGTTTGCAGGGGCACGGTGGTCACGCCCTGCATATCAAGCCACATCTTGTGGTTGAAATACCATGGCGTCGGCAGGATCACCTCGTCCCCCGCACCGGCAAGGGTCGACATGACCGCAGTGAAGGCCTGATTGCAGCCCTGGGTGATCGCCACCTGCGCAGGCAAGATCGCGCCGCCATAGGCTGCAGACCATTGCGCCGCAATCTCTGCCCGCAGGGCGGGCAGGCCCAGCACCGGTCCGTAAAGATGCGCCTGCGGGTCGTACAATGCCGCATCGGCCAAGGCCTGACGCAAGGCCAGCGGCGGGCTGTCCACCGGCGCGGCCTGACTGACATTGATGAGCGGACGCTCTGCCGTGAACTGCACCCCATCCAGCCAGCGCCGCGCCTCCATCACCGGGGGCGGGAAAGTTGCGGCCATGGCGGGGTTCAGCGGCAGGGACATCGGATCACTCGCTTGGGCTGGAAGGGAAGCAGGGGGCGCTCGCGCCCCCTCTGCGCTGGCGCGCATTCACCCCCTGAGGATATTTCGGCCAAGATAAAGCGCAGGGGCCTGCTTTTATCTTGGCCGAAATATCCTCGGGGGGAGGCCGAAGGCCGCGGGGGGCGGAAAGCCCCCCGGCGCCACGTTATTCCTTGCCGCGGAACGGCTGCACATACTGAAGGGCCATATCCCACGGGAAGAAGATCCAGGTGTCCTGGCTGACCTCGGTGATATAGGTATCCACCTGCGGGCGGCCATGCGGCTTGGCATAGACCGTGGCGAAATGCGCCTTGGGATAGAGCTTGCGCACGAGTTCCAGCGTCTTGCCGCTGTCCACCAGATCATCGACGATCAGGATGCCTTCGCCATCGCCCATCAGATCTTCCTGCGGCGATTTGGTCACGCGGGGCTGCATCTGCGACTGGTGGTTGTAGCTTTGCACGCTGATCGTATCCACCACGCGGATATCCAGCTCGCGCGAGACGATCATTGCGGGCACCAGCCCGCCGCGGGTGATGCCGACAATCGCGCGCCAGGCGCCATTATCCGGCCCCTTGCCATCCAGGCGCCAGGCCAGCGCGCGGCTGTCGCGGTGGATCTGGTCCCAGCTGACGTGAAACCCTTTTTCATGCGGCAGGCGGTCGGTCATTGCGGCTGTCCTTGTTTCAGCGAGGCATCTTAGGTGGCGGCGATCTTGAGGCCGAGAATGGCGAGAATGCCGCCAAAGCTGCGATCAATGCCGGTTTTCAGGCGGGCATAGGCGCGGCGCGGGGCGGCAAATGAAAAGGCGCGGGCAACGGCCACGATGCAGATCATCTCGTTCACGAAGATCATCGCCAGCAGCGCCGCGATCCAGGGGGCGGTGGTGCCCGGAGGCACGGTGCCCACGAAAACCGCCCCGAAGAACACGGCCGGTTTCGGATTTGAAAGTTGCGTCAGCAGGCCCAGACGCAGCGCCATCAGCGGGGTCTGGGGCGTGCTGCCCTCGGCCGTCATCTCCAGCGGTTCGGTTGCATGACGCCACATCTGGAAGGCGATCCAGCACAGGAACAGACCGCCCGCGATCTTGAAGCCCCAAAGCAGCGCCGGGGCTGCCTGAAACAGCAGCGCCAGCCCGGAAAGTGCGGCCAGCGCCCAGACACAGGCGCCAAGCGCGATGCCCACCGCCAGCCAGACCCCGGTGCGGAAGCCATGCGTCACGCCTGTCCGCGCGGCCAGCAGCACGGCGGGGCCGGGCGAAGCCGCGGCCACGAAATGCAGTGCCCAGGCGGCAAAGAGCGCGGCTGCCGTCATTCCTTGCGGCCCGTGACCACGTCGATATCCGGCGCATCCACGGCCTTCATGCCAACGACATGATAGCCCGCATCGACATGCAGGTTTTCGCCCGTGGTGCCCGACCCGAGGTCAGACAGCAGGTAAAGCGCGGCCTTGCCGACCTCTTCCTGCGTCACATTGCGGCGCAGCGGCGAGTTCAGCTCGTTCCACTTCATGATATAGCGGAAATCGCCGATGCCAGAGGCAGCCAGCGTTTTGATCGGCCCGGCCGAGATCGCGTTGACGCGGATGCCGTCCTTACCCAGATCCTCGGCCAGGTATTTCACCGATGCTTCCAGCGCCGCCTTGGCCACGCCCATCACATTGTAATGCGGCATCACCTTTTCGGCGCCGTAATAGGTGAGGGTCAGCAGGCTGCCGCCCGGACCCATCATTGCGGCTGCGCGCTGGCAGACGGCCGTGAAGCTGTAGACAGAAATGTCCATCGTCATCGAGAAATTGCCGCGCGACGTGTCGACATAGCGCCCGCGCAATTCGGCCTTGTCGGAAAATCCGATGGCGTGAACCACGAAATCCAGCCCGCCCCAACGCTCTTTCACCGCAGCAAAGACCGCATCCAGCGAGGCTTCGTCGCCCACGTCACATTCGGCCAGGAAATCCGAACCGACCTGTGCGGCCAGCGGCTCCACCCGTTTTTTCAGCGCATCGCCCTGATAGGAAAAAGCCAGTTCGGCGCCCTGATCGGCGCAGGCCTTGGCAATGCCCCAGGCGATCGACTTGTCGTTCGCAAGTCCCATGATCAGGCCACGCTTGCCTGCCATCAATCCTGTCGCCATCGGTTCCCTCGTCGCGTTATTCTGGCTGAACCCGAGGTGTAGGCGATTGGCCCGCCGTCATCAAGGCGGCAGGTGACTTGCCTTGGCGCAACGGCGGTGCAAGTCATGGGACCGGATGAAGGAGTGTGACGGATGGACCGGACAGGTATCTTTGCAGGTGACAACCCTTTCGCCTTGGCGCGCGACTGGCTGGCCGAGGCCGAGGCGGCCGAGATCAACGATCCCAATGCCATTGCGCTGGCCACGGTGGATGAAGACGGCCTGCCCAATGCGCGCATGGTGCTGCTGAAGGAAATCGAGGATGGCGGTTTCGTGTTCTACACCAATTACGGCAGCGCCAAGGGGCAGGAGATTGCGGCAAGCGGCAAGGCAGCCTTCGTGATGCACTGGAAAAGCCTGCGCCGCCAAATCCGCGTCCGGGGCATCACCGAACGGGAAGAGGGGCCGCAGGCGGATGAATATTACGCCAGCCGCAGCCTGAAATCGCGGCTGGGGGCCTGGGCGTCGGATCAGTCGCGGCCGCTGTCGTCGCGCAGTGCGCTGATGGCCGAGGTGGCGAAGATCACGGCCACCAAGGGGCCGAATCCGCCGCGCCCGGCGTTCTGGGGCGGGATCAGGATTCTGCCTCTGGAAATCGAGTTCTGGGCCGATGGCATGTTCCGGTTGCACGACCGCTTCGTCTGGCGGCGGGCAACCATTCACGATGCGTGGAAAATAGAGCGGTTGAACCCTTGATTTTCACGCAGCGTGAAATGCAGCGTCAGTTGAAGGTCGGTTTTCTGCTTGAATACGGTCGTGGATTGGCCGATTGAACGTATCGAGGGGCTTTTCTGGGGATACGGCTCTGCAATGACAGACGAGAACGCCGTCATGCAACTTACAGTGCATGGCAAGGTTAAATGGTTCGATCCTGCAAAGGGTTTCGGTTTCATCGTCGCAGATGAGGGCGGGGCAGACATCCTTTTGCATGCGAATGTGCTGCGCAATTACGGGCAGAGTTCGGTGGCCGATGGCACCGGGATCAGCGTGCTTGTGCAGCAGACGCAGCGCGGTGTTCAGGCCGTCGAAGTGCTGGAGATCGAGCCTCCGGCCGGTACGGCGTTTCCTCTGGGTGAAGATAACATCGCCACCACCCCCGAAGCCATCGCCGCACTGGAGATGGAGCCTGCACGGGTGAAATGGTTCGATAAGGCCAAGGGCTTCGGCTTCGCCAACGTCTATGGCCGGGTCGAGGATGTGTTCATTCATATCGAGGTGCTGCGCCTGTCAGGCTTTGCCGATCTCGCTGCTGGCGAGGCGGTCTGTCTGCGCATCATCGACGGCAAACGCGGCCGCATGGCTGTTCAGGTGATATCATGGGAAGCTGCCGCTCGCGAACGTCTGTCCTGATTGCGGCTCTGCTGCTGCCTGGCCTCTGGGCCGGCGCAGCGGCCGCAGCCTGTGATCCTGCTGTGGCCGAATTGCGCGGCAGCGGGCCTGCCGTGCGGTTTTCCATCGAACTGGCCGATGATGCCGGCGAACGTGCCCGTGGGTTGATGTTCCGCGAAAGCATGGCCGCCAGCGCCGGTATGCTGTTTGTCTATGAACACCCGCAACATGCGGTGTTCTGGATGAAGAACACGCTGATTCCGCTCGACATGATCTTTGCCGATGTCACGGGGCGGGTAACCCATGTTCATTCCGGCGCGATCCCGCATGATGAAACCCCGATCGATGGTGGTACAGGGGTTCAGTATGTACTGGAAATCAACGGCGGGCTGGCCACTGCTCTGGGGATCGCACCGGGCCATGCCTTGCGCCATCCATCCATCCCGCAAGATGGCGCTGCCTGGCGTTGTGATGCGCAATAGGGCTTCCCATTCCGGCGCAACCCGGTTAGGAAGCCGCCAGTCGGGGCGTAGCGCAGCCTGGTAGCGCGACGGTTTTGGGTACCGTAGGTCGAGAGTTCGAATCCCTCCGCCCCGACCAACACTTAGCAGCTTTGCCCAGGGGCTGTTTTACACCTCATTTTACAGTTTCGTTCTTGCTTCGGCCTTCGCGAGCTTTTCTGCCAGCCCGTCTGCCATCTCTGGCGACAGCGCGACATAGTGTTCGATCACCTCTGATGCCTGCTTGATCGACCAGCCCATGGCCGTGGCAATCTCCTTCATTTCCGCGCCAGCCTGCAGCAGCCTTGTTGCTGCTGTTCCGCGCGCGTCATAAAGCCGGGGTCGCCTGTCGGCCGGATCGGCCGCGCGGATCTTCAGCTTGTCGCGCCAGGTGCTAACTGCATCCCCCAGATAGTTTTCGTGCTGATAGGGTTCGCCGCCCTTGTTGACCAGAACACGGTCGCGCCCCTCGGGCATCCGGTCCAGCAGTTCTGCCATACGCGGCGTCACCGGCAGCGATGCCAGCTTACGGCGCTTTGCGGTCCAGATCACGATTCGGCGGCCGCCTGGGGTTGGGTGGATATGCTGGCGTGACAGAACATGCAGATCACCAGGGCGCAGCCCGGTCTCAGTTGCGGCGATCAGGATATCACCCACATGTGCCGGGGCGCCTGCAACGAAAGCGTCAATCTCTGCCTGCGTCCAGATGATTTCGGATCGCTTCGACTGATAGATGGATGCAATCCCGGTCAGATGGTTCTGCAGCAGGTGGCCGCGATCAACAGCCCATCCGACGATGCGTTGCAGGTGCCTAATTCTGTCGTCGCCGACCTTGCCACCGATCTTGTCGCGCCAAGCCAGTGCCTGGCGGCGGATGCGCGGATCATTAAAGGCTTGCGACGGGGCGCCGCCGAATTTGTGATCGATGCCCTGTTCGCTGTGCCGGATCGATTTCGCCATGTCGGATTGAGTGCGCGGTGCCAGCCGTTTGAATTCTGCGCTATCGAGAAAGCGAATGATGATTTCCCGGAACAGCCCTTTGGCAGAGCCTCCCTTTGGCGTGGCTGCGGCCAAGGCATCTATATAGGCGGGTGATCCGACCTCGATACCGCTGCCTGATTTCCAGAAGCACGGCGCGCCCTTGCCGCGCCAAGCATAGTGGTATTCTACGCGGCTTCCGTCACGCAGCTTCATGCGGACGCGGTGGATGCCTTTTAAATCAATCTTGGTCATTGAACCACATTTCAACAGGATCTTGAGATGGCGTCTTCTGGATGGCAGTCTCGGCCGATGCGGGCAGGATACGGATAACACCTTCGCGCGTGACTTCGACCACCGCGCCCGGATCGATCCGCCGCGCGGCCTTCATGGCCCGTGTGATCTGCGCTTCTGTGAAGGTTGCACGGCGGCCCATTATGCTGCCCTCCTGATCTGTTCGATGGCATGGCCGCCCCATTGATCGGCGCAGGCTTCGGCCAGACCGGCGAAGGTGCGGCTGCGGAAGCGGGCGCGATCCGGGCCGGGGCTGGCGCGGTGGATGGCGGACCAGGCCTTGTGCCGGTCGGGTTCGGTCGCCTTGCGCGGCGCGGTGAGGCGGTTGGTGGCGCGCAGCGGCGGCAGCTGGCGCAGGTAGAAGCCGGTTGCCTTGAAGTAGGGTTCACCGAACCACCAGGGCTGCACGATCTGCGGACGGGGCAGATCGGCGGGCATCAGGGCGCGGGCGTGTTTGTGCATCACCGGGTTTTCCACCGCCACGCGGGCCACCGGGGCGGCCCAGCAGGCGGCGAACAGATCGGCGCCTTCGCCCAGCAGTCGCCACATCACGGCCAGCCGGGCATCGCGGCCCATGACCGGCCATGCCGCGCGCTCTGCCGCCGTGGCATCCCCGGGCGGGTTCTTCGGCGGTTCTGTCAGCCAGCGCACGCCGCTGTTGCACAGCCTTGTGCAGGGCGGGTGCATGACGCAGAGCAGATCCCAGCCCTCGGCCAGATAGAGCCGCAGATCGCCCCGGATATGGCGGTTGCTGCCATCCTCGGCGGGCATCACATCGCAGGACCACACATCATGCCCGCGTGCGGCAAAGGCCCTGCGCATCACGCCAGAGGTTTCGCAGCCAATCAGGATGCGCAGGGCGGCGGTCATCCGGCCATCCCCAGACATTGCAGGTAAAGATCCAGCACCGCCTGTTCTTCGGCGATGTCATCGGCTTTGCGTTTGCGCAGGGCGACGACCATCTTCATCACCTTGGTGTCGTAGCCCCGGCCCTTGGCCTCGGCCATCAGCTCCTTCTGGCGCTCGGCCACATCCTGCTTTTCCGCGTTCAGCTGTTCATAGCGTTCCATGAACTGGCGCAGCTCGTCGCCGGTGACGGCATAGGCCGCATCGGCCACTGCCTTGTCGGCGGGCGTGTCCTTCATCGGGATCTTGCCGCGTTTGCGCGGCTCTTCGGGCGCGTGGCCCGCGTCGATGGTGTGCAAGGCCGGGGCCTCCCTGTTCAGCGGGGTGAGGGGATTTTGCCGGTGAAGGCGTCGAATTCGGTTTTCAGGGTTTCGAACCGGGCGCGGGCGGCCGGGTCGGTGTCCAGTTCCCTGCGGCTGGCGATGCCGCACCAGCCCCGCACGAAATTTGCCGGATCGCCGGGGAAGCCATGCGCCTGGGCGATGAACCGCAGGAAGCGCGCATCCTGGCCGAGGATCGCCGCCTGCGTGGCGGGCGACAGGGCCGCAAACGGGGCACGCCCGGCCATCACGGCCCCCAGATCGCGGCCAGCGTTTCGCCGCCGATTTCCACGATCAGCAGCGCCAGCACGATGTGGGCGACCACAAGCGCATAATTGGCCGCGCGCCGCGCCATCAGCCGCAGGGCGCGGCGCAGATCGGCGCGCCGGGTGGCGCGGTTGATGCGGGATTGCGGGGCGATCATGGGCGCCCCCCGGGCATCCCGGGCACCGCGGCCTGCAGATCGGCGGGCAGCGGCAGGCGGATTGTCACCGGGGTATTTTCCACCCGCACCAGATGCAGCACGGCGGGGCCGATGCTGACCGAGACGCCGCCGCCGGTCTCGGTGCGGCCTGCCATGGTATAGCAGCCCTGCGGCTGCGGCTGTTCGACCATGCGGCCACATTTGGCGGCGGTGCTGGCAGCGAAGCGGTTCACGCTCTGCGCCCAGGCCCATGCCGCGCGCAACCGGCGCAGCTCTGGCGGGACGGTGAAGGCGGCGCGGGTCATGATGTGAAATCCAGCGCTTCGGGATCGCCGGTCAGGGCGGGCCGGGAATGGGGCCAGCCCTTGGCGCGCAGGATGCGCCGCACTTCGGCCAGCGGCAGATGCACGGTGCGGGCGATGGCCTCGGGCGTGGCCTGGCCCTGTTCGGCGGTGACCTGACGATAGACCGCGAAGGGCGCGACATGGGCGCTGTTGCGCGTGTCGGGGCGGCGGGCGAGGGCGCGGGTCATGCGATCACCTGCAGAATGAAGGTGAAGATCGCCAAAAACAGGGTCAGTGCGGCGAAGCCTATGCAATTCTTCCGGTTATCCTCGGCAATCGCCAGGCCGGTAGTCATTGCAACAAGCAGGGTGATGCCCAGCAGCAAGGCCGCCATCACATGCAGGGTGAGGGTGGCGATCATGCCGCACCTGCCGATTTCAGCACGGCTTGCGCGATGGTCAGCAGGTGGGGGCGGCCCGCGCGTTCGGCGGGGCTGGCGATGATGCGGCGGGCATGGGCGATCTGCCGGGCAAAGCCGTGGCGCGGATCGGTGGCCGGTTTGAGATGGCGGATCGTCGGCAGCGTTTCGAGGTGCAATTTGGGCGAGGTCGTGTCGCTGGTGTGGGGAGTGGCAGGGATGGGCAAGGTGGCCTCCATCGGTGATGCGATGGGGGCAAGTGTTCGCATAATGCGGACGTTCTGTCCAACGCAAAATGCGCTCATGATCGCTTATTGCGTACGATGTGCTTGTGCTTATGGCCTAGCTATTTCAGAATCACCCCTGCGGCGTGGTGCCGCCGGAGGTTTTCGAGATGAGCGAAGTGGCGGATGTCGGTACGGTAGGTGCAGGGCTGGTGCGGATTGTGGTGCCGCCGTCGGATAGGTGTATGGCCACCGCGCTTGGCACCAAAGTGATTGCGGAGGATGGCACGGCACTGCCGGGTGTCTACAGCATCAAGATCCGGCCACTGACGGCAGACGGGCTGGTTGTGGCCGAGATCGAGGTGGCGATGGGCAGGCTGGATATCGAGGCGCATCCGTTGCTGGGGCGCGACAGCCTGGCCCGCGCGGCGGCGGCATATGGGCTGCGGCTGGTGGATGCGCAGGGGGCAGAGATCATGGCAACAGCATCGCTGCCCAGCTGCGATCTGGACGGGAAAAGGCTGGGTGGCGGTGGATCCGCAGATGCGACGCCTCGGACCTCACGCGATCCGATCATGCCGCCCCATCTTCACGGCCGGGCGCTTTCGATCGACGATCAGGGGCTGCTGTGGCTGGGTGTGACGGAGGTGAATGCACAGTGCGTGCCACGAACGCGGTGGGTGGGCCCTTACAAGATCGAGGCGCTGGCTGAAGGGCTGCCCGTGATCGACTATGGGCAGAACCTGGGGACATTCAGCGAGGATGTTCCTCAAGGGGCGCGGATGGGCTGGATGCTGGCGCGCGCGGTCGAAAGCGAAGCAGGCTAACAGAAATATTGCAAACAAGGATAGCGCCGGGGGTTGTGACGAGCCCCCGGCGCTGTCGTGTCTGGCCAGCGGCCGGGCATGACACTAGACTAATCCCATGCCTAACAGATCAGGAGGCCCAGATGCGCGCAGCAGTCACAGCCATGGCGGTAGCCATGATCGCCACCACAGCCGCGCCTGTCGCCGCGCGGCCCAACCTCTATGAGGTTTTTGGCGTTGAAGAAGGCGAAATGCTCAAGATGCGCGCCGGTATCGGCACGGTTTACCGGGTGATCGTCGGTCTACCCAACGGCACGGTCGTGCGGGTCCAGAAATGCGAGGCCAGCGGTGCAGTGCAGTGGTGCCGGGTGGCGCTGGACGAGGCCCGATCGCTGGTGGGATGGGTTTCGATGTCGTATCTGCGAGAAGTGAGCAGATGAGATAGCCCCGCCGGAGGCGGGGGTAGTTATTCAGACATAAATGATCAGTGTCAAATTCAGCCGCTGCCGTTCATCTCGGTCGCTTCGGATCAGCCAGGCGGTGCGATCAGACCGGCGCTGACAATCAAAGCCGCGGCTCCAAGAACGATTGCGCAGACGATCCCCAGAACCGTCAATTTGTGGTTAAGCATGGCGTTTATAGTTGTGTCGGATGGCATGTCGCGCGCCTTGTCCATCACGCGATCCAGCCTCTCCTCGACCCTTGCCTGCGAGGTTTTGATGTTGGACAGGTTGCTATCGTGGCGGTCAAGTTTTGCATCTAGGCGATCAAAACGTCCATCCAGTCGGGAAAGAGTGGAATTGACCCCTTCGATAGCGAGCTCGATGCGTGCGACGCGCTTTTCCATATCGTCACCCCTAGGTGGTTCACCTCCACTATTTGGGGGTTCCCCACGAAAAGGCAAGCGATCCGTCATGTTGATGACCTGCGCCTGGCGGCTCGGCGGTGGTTGGTCAGAGCGGATTGCCATTCTCATCCCATATGCATTTCGCGGCTGATTTCAGCGCTTCGTCCAACTCCAGCGTTGTCTTGCGGATGGCATCCTGCAATGCCGCCTGTTCTTGGCCATGCGCCGTAAGTGCGCGGGGCATGTCGAAGACGACCTTGCCAAGCGCCTCTATCGCCAGGAACAGATAGGCGTTCGCTGTACGTGTTGCGCGCAGCTCTGAGCGAAGTTCGTCTTCTTCCTGTTCGGTCATGCTTCCCCTCTTTTCACTGCCGTTCCCGTGGCCACCACCATCAGCATGGCTGATCCCGCCGAAATCTGTTGGTGACTGATCTGTACCGCCACCACAGCATCGGCGCCCAGGGCGTGCGCTTCGCGGCGCATGTCCTGCAGGGCTGTCTCGCGGGCTTCCTTGAGGGCGTTTTGGAAGGTTTTCGACCTGCCTCCCACTATGTCACGCAGTACGACGGGCAGATCCTTAAGCAGGTTCATTCCCAGCACGCAATCGCCAGTCACGATGCCGAGCCGTTCGGCGACAAGGAATGGGGGCACCATTTCGGTGGTCAAGGGGAGCGAAGAAGCAGCGATATCTGCGGCTATTTTGTTGGATGTCGAGGATTGTTTTTCTTGTGTGGTTTCCGCATCTCTTGTCCTGCGCAGCTCCGGCGTTTCTTTGCGTTGGCAAGTATAACAGCGGCCCACTTCAGCAGCGGCCATCGTCATCTCATTTCCGCAGTACGGGCAGATGGGGAACTGAGCGCTTTGCTTGTCTGCCCTGCACTGTTGGCAAAGGCCACCAAACATCTCCATGAAGGGCTTCTTCTCGAGGCATCTACGACAAGTTGGCACTGTTCCCACCTACGTAGTAATGCTGAATCCGAAACATGATTTTCCACAGACTTTCCCACAGAAATCTTAACTTCAATGGCTTGTGTTCCCTATACGTTCCGTTCAGGCTTGGCGAGTTAACGGTTGAATTTTAAGAGGCAATGGATGCCCAGTGGTATTGGGGCGCGGGTGCTGGCACTTAGCCCGAAGAGGAGGGGTTTGGCGCTTGCCTACCTTGATCAGCTGCTTCTGCTGCCTCCAAATCAGCTAGATATTCGCGAAAGCGCCGCTGACGATCGGCGGAAAGACGGGACATTCGCGCCTCAATCGTCTCTGGGGATGGAAGGTGAACTGAACCCGCCAATGCCAGAACCTCATCACGGTTAACACAGGTGCCATCCAGTGCATCCGCGATGCGCATTGTTAGTTCGAGCGGAAGGAAAGCATCTTTAAAGCGCTTAGGGTCTTCATAGTGCGCATAGGACGATGGGCCAGGCATGCCTAGACGTCTTGCCATCTCGCGCACGCCGACTTTTGCGCGAGTTCTGATTGCCTTCAGGGCAGCGGGAACATGTGGTTCTGACATATGCCTTGCATCGCATAGCGTGGCATTTGTGTCTGTTCGCAAAATGCGGTTGCAAAGCGTCCGCACATAGCGGACACTGCGTACATGAGCTACGTCGCAAAGATCATTGCAGTGTTCGGAGGTGTGCGCCCGATGGCGCGCACCATTGGGCAACCAGTTTCCACTGTCCAAAGCTGGAAGGATCGAGAATCCATCCCCGATGAGTGCAAGGTTGAGGTGCTGCTTTGCGCAAATAGATTGGGCTTGGGCATCGTAAGAGAGGATTTCTTTCCTACACTGCCAGAAGACCAGCAGGGCGCCGCCTGATGTCATCCTTCGCCCCCCATCAACTTTCATCCTTCCACCCTGCCACACCTGCGCGCGCTGGCACAGGAAACGAGGTTTCGCGCCATGGCTGATCCGCGGCCGATCTGGAATGCGCATATGGCCAAGCTGGTGGCGGGTCTGGGCGGTGTCGATGCCGCTTCGGCGGTGCTGGAGGCGCGCTGGGGGCAGGGGTCGAAGGGCACCGTATCCAAGAAGATGGCCGGGCAGCTGGCCTGGACGCTCGATGACATGTGGGCGCTGACCGAAGCGGCGCAGGATTTCAGCCTGCGCGACTGGATCGGCGACAGTTCGCCCCGCGCGGCGGAGCGGCTGTGCCTGACGCAGGGCGTATCTGATCTGGTGCGCGAGATGGGTGAGGCGGTGCCTGCGCTGCTGGCATTGCAGGCCGCGCCCGATGACGCGCGGCTGCGCGGTCGGGCGGTGCAAGAGGTGGGCGATGTACGCGCCGTGGCCGACCGGCTCGAGGATTATCTGGGGGGTGGGGCGTGAGTGTGCCTGCCGCCCCATCGTGGAACACGCGCGGCTCGGGCAGAGTGCTGCGCGCCCTGTCGGCCCGCTTTTGCGGCGCGGCAGGTTCCGGGCGCGGGTGGGGATGCCCGCGCCCTTTCAATTCGGATGCCTGCGGTGACTTGTCTCTGTTGGCCATCCCGCCCGGCGGCCTGGTTGTTCCGGCGTGGGCAAAGGATCGGAGGCGCGCATGAGCGGGCCGTTGGCGGGCATCTCGGGTTTGGGCGGGGTGGAATCCGGGCAATTTTCGAAAGGGGGCAGGCATGATCGAGCGCATCGCGGGCGATGGCGTCAACCGGGCGAAGGTGACTTGTGATGAATGCGGTCGCCAAGAGGTGGTTTCCTGCAGGTACAGCAGTCGCAACCGGGAAGGACTGCAGCCCGATGTAGGGCAGGTCAATCGCAAGATGATCGCAAAGGGGTGGGGCATCGTCCGGCGCTCCATGCTGTGCCCGACCTGCGAAGCGCGGCGTCGCGCCATGCAGGCGGCGGTCAAGCGTGCGGATCCGGCGAAGCTGGTTGCATGGGCGAAGTTGAACATTACGGAAAATACAGGAGGCAGTATGGAACAATCGGTAAAGGATGCGGGGCTACGTCGGCCTTCGCGTGAACAGAAGCGGCATATCATGGGGCTTTTGGAAGCGTCCTATGATGTTGCCGGGCAGCGCTATCGCGGCGCGGACACTGACAAGGCTGTTGCTGATGCAATTGGCGATGGCGTCTTGCCGGGCTGGGTTGCGGAACTGCGGGACGAATTTTTTGGGCCTGCTGGTGACAATGAGGAAATGAGCGTGGTGCTGGCCGAAGCTGAGGCGCTGCGGGGGCGGGCGGATACGCTGGAGCGCGAAGCCCTGGAGCGTGGCAAGCTGCTGCGTGATGCGCTGGTGGTGGTGGATCGTCTGGCGGCCGATGCTGTCGATATGCGTCAGTCTTCCTCTGACTTGATCCGGCGGCTGGGGGCGATCCGGAAGGCAGTCGGGCCGAAGGCGCGGGGGTGATGGCATGACGGCCTTTGCGCCTGCCTCGGCCCGGCTGGTTGCTGTCGATGACAGCAGCCTGCCGCTTTACCCGATCCCCACGGGTGAGCGGCTGGAAAGCCATTACTTCACGGTCTGGCATCATCGGCGGTGGCTGCGGTCGGAGTTCCGGGGGCTTGCGGATCGCGAGGTTCGCGCAGTGGGGATCGATCTGTTCTTTCTGGCGCAGGATGAAGATCCGGTCGGCACCCTGCCGGTGGATGAGAGGATGCTGGCCAAGCTGGTGGGCGAGCCGCTGGAACTCTGGCGGTCCTTGATGGATCGCCCGGTGTCGCCGCTTTACGGCTGGAAGCGCTGTCGCACGGATCGCGGGGTGTTGCGCTGGTTTCATCCGGTGGTGCTGGAAGTGGCGCAGGCCGCCTTGGGATCGCGGGAAGATCATCTGGCGCGCAAGGCGGCGGAACGCGAGCGCAAGCGGCTGGAAGCACTGCCTGCGCAGATCATCCGCGCCAACGGGCCGAAGCGGATGGCCGAAGATGAAATGTATGTGGTGCGGCTGGACCAGTTCATTCTGGAGCATTTCCCGCATGTCAAACAGCGCCGCCCGCCGATTGTGCGCGAGGCGATGGAACTGCTGGAAGTGCAGGATCAGGCGCGCGAGCGGCTGCGCTAGATCGTTCCGCAATTCTTCCGGCGGAAGGAATTCGGAAGGTTCTGGAAGAAATCAGGAAGGAATTCGGAAGGATTCCGAGGGGTTTTGAGGGTTTGCGGGCGTCGGCCCGCTTCTTTTCGGGGCGGTTTCTTCCGGACTGAAAGGAAAAGAGAAGAAATTGAAAAGAGAAGAAAAACTGCCGGAATGCGCTGAAACGGGCGGCGGGGCAGCGGACAGCGAAGCGGGCTGAGAAAGGGGTGATGCGATGACGGAAGGGTGCGGAGAGGTGGCAGAGGTCAGGGCCATGGAAGGCAAGAAGGCCGTCCGGCTGTATCTTATTGAACGGCTGGAAGCAGCGGGGCTGGTTCGGACCAGCAAGCAGAGCAAAGAGGCTTTCGATGCCGGCAAAGCGGCATTGGCGGCGCGGCTGGCTTACATGACGGCAGATGGGCTGCAACTGTTGGCAGATACGATCATTGAAAGCTGGACCGGGCGCGATTGGCCCACCGAGAAATTCTTCATCCAGGCTGCGCGCAACATCGAGCCGCCGCCTGTGACAGATAATCGGGCGCTGGCCACCTATCTGGTATCGGCAGAGGGGCCGAAGGCGGTCCTGCGCGGCGACCTGGTCGAAATCTACCGCTTCTGCCGGGACAAGCGGCGTCCGCCGCATTCTTGGGAGATGCAGGCCGTGGCCGAAGACGCGCGGGCCAATGCGCGGCAATTGGTCATCGTGGCTGAAATGGAAGCGACCGAGGCAGGTGCACGGCCAGATCAGCGGCAATGGCGCGATCGCTATCTGTTGGACCGGGCCGAGGCGATGGCGCTGGTGGAACAGGGCAATGCAAAGCGGGCAGGTGACAGGGCATGACAAGCAAGGCAGAGCGGCGGCGGCGCAAACAGGCTGCAGCAGCGGGCGGGACGTTCGCGCTGGCATCTGTGCCACGGCGAGAGCACAGCGGGCGGATCAGCAGGGTTGGTGTGCAGCGCGATGCTGCGGGTGAGGCGTTGGAAGTGAGGTGCAAGCAGATGGGTAGGGCGGTGAATGCGGCGAATATCCGCGATATGCGGGCGCCTTGGTGGGGCTGCAATGCTGGCCGGGCAATGGCTCAAGCAATCACCAGCGATGCCGAGCGGGCCGAACTGTGGGATGCGATCTGCCACATGCGGCGGGTGGTCACGGTCTATGATGCCGTGATCGGCGCGCCGCATCGGCACGCAACCTGCCTTCGGCTGCTTGCGCCATCCAGTGGTCTGGGTGCCGATGCTTCGACCCCGGCGCTGGATGAACGCAGCCCGGAACAGCGGCAGCGGGATGCCGTCTCTGGCCTGATGCGTCTGGAGGGCTGGTTGGGGCATTGCGACAAGCGGGCAATGGGCGTGGCCAAGCGGGCCGTCTGGGATGATGCCACTGTTTCGGACCCTGCAGCGCTGGTGGCTGCCCTGCGCTGTGTGGCCGATGGGTTGACGGGGCGCCGGGTGGGCCGCCGCGCCGCATGAGGCCCGCGCACGAGCCCTGTTGACAGATCAGGGCGATATGGTCATTTTGGCATCATCGGAACGAATTGCGCCCGGCGGGATAAACCCCTGCCGGGCGCTTTGCGTTTCAGATCCCCGCCACGCCTTCAGATGATGCGCACCTTGGCGGGGCACTATGATTGGAGGGCTGACATGGAGGCATCACTGCGCCTTGATGTCGGGCCGTTCACTGCGGCCTTGTCGGCGCTGTCCGGGCGTGATGTCCAGATCGCGGGTATCTGGGCGCTGAACGATACGGCGGCCGATGTGCACGCCCATATCGCGGATCGCATGGAAGTGGCGTTCGACCGGCCGACGCGCTTCACCAAGAACGCCTTCATGGTGGTCAAGGCGCGCCAGGGGCATCTGGAGGCGGCGGTTGAACAACGCAGGATGTCCGGTGGCAGGCATTACCTGCGGGTGCAGGAAGAGGGCGGTCCGCGACCCCAGACCGGGATAGAAAAGCTGATCGCGCGCGGGCTGGTCCATGAGGGTGTCATTCAGGCCATCATCCCTGGGGATGGCGCGCGGCTTGATGCTCATGGCAACTGGTCCAAAGGCGAGATGGCACAAGTCTTGTCGGCGCTGAAGGTGCAGCGGGACAAGACGGCCAACGAAACCGAGGCCAGCCGGAAGCGCAACCCATACCGGGCGCGTTACTTCGTGCCGAAGCGCGGCTTGACGCCGGGTATCTACAAGAAGGACCGGGCGGGCAATATCGGCATCGTCGCGGTCTTCACGGCCAAGGTGCCGGTCTATCAGCAGCGGCTCGGCTTCTACGAAGGGGCCGCCGATATCTTCGCGGCCAAGCTGCCGCAGCACATGAGCCGGACCTTGGGCCGGATGATCGCCAAGCGCTTTGGCTGATGCCCTTGGGTCCTTCCGGGGCCTTTGCCGCACGCGGGTAATTCGCGCCCCGTTACTTTTGGGGCTCCCGGTCTGGCCGGGGGTTACTGTTGGGGTGCTTGTTGTTATTGAAAGGAAAAGACGTGTCTCACCTCATCACTCTTGCGGATGGGGGTGTGCTGGATCTGTCGGCATGGCCGCTGCCCGATGGGGTTGAGGATGGTGTGCTGAACCGGACGCAGCTCGCCCGGGCCTTTGCGGTCACCGAAAATACCATCACGAAATGGATCGGACTTGGCCTGCCGGTACTTTCGGAAGGCCAGAACGGCATCGCCTATGAATTCCAGCTGTCGCATTGTTGGGCCTGGAAGAATGCCCGCGACGAAAAGGCCCGGGCGACCAAGGCGCGCGGCGACCAGATCGCAGCCCAGGCCATGCTGGGCTTCCGCAACCTAGATGCTGATCAAGAAGAGGAAGAAGGCCACCTGACGGCGGATGATATCCGCAAGATGTCGGAGGCGGAATATCACCGGAACCGCGTTGCCGAACAGCGGGGCGATCTGGTGCGGGCAGACCGGGTGCGGGCATTGTTCGAGGAATCGCTGGTGCGGATCGGCACCTCGCTGGATACGCTGCCCGACTTTCTGGAGATGAAGTTCGGCCTGACGGCCGAGCAGGTGGCCGATGTGGAACAGCGCACCGACCAGCTGCGCGAGAAGATCCGCGGCGATCTGGAAGAGCTGCTGCGCCGCCCGGGTGCGGTGCTGGCGATCGGTGACCGGCAAGGCGAGCTGGGTGTGTGATGGTCCTGATGCAAGGCAACTTCGGCGGGCGCGGCATCCCGCCGCTGCCGCCGTTCCTGACGCCGGAAGAGATCTTGGGCGATTCCCTTGCGCTGCTGGACCCGCCGAGCCGGATTTCGGTGACCGATGCGGCAGAGCGGTTCCTGCGGGTGCCGGTGCAGGGCAACTGGCAGACCTATGACCGGGCGATTGCGCCCTATACGGTCGAGCCGCAGGATCTGAGCCAGTCGCGGCGGTTCAAGACGGTATGCTTTGTCGGGCCGTCGCAGAGCGGCAAAAGCCAGATGCTGCTGTCGGTATCGGTCCATGCGATCATGTGCGCGCCTGCGCCGGTGCAGATCATCCACATGACCAAGACCGATGCGGATGCCTGGGTCGAAGAGAAGCTGGACCCGGCGATCATCAACAGCCCCGAGGTGCGCGAGCGCCTGGGCGCGGGGCGGGATGACAGCACCTTCAGCCGCAAGCGGTTCAAGGGGATGCGGCTGACCATTGGCTATCCGGTGCCGAACCAGCTTTCCAGCCGGTCGCAGCGCATGGTGCTGTTGACCGATTACGACCACATGCCGCAACGGCTGGGGCCGAAGGATTCACCGGAGGGCACGCCGCATGGCATGTCGCTGCAGCGCATCCGGACCTACATGAGCCGGGGCTGCGTCTTTGTCGAAAGCACCCCGGCCTTTCCGGTGGACCCGGAACAGGTGTGGGAATTCGACAAGGCAGCACCGCATCGCCTGCCGCCAGTGACCGGCGGTATCGTCAAAATCTATAACGAGGGCACGCGCGGGCGCTGGTACTGGCAATGCCAGAACTGCGGTGAGCTTTATGAGCCGCGGTTCGACCGATTGGTCTATGACAAGACGCTGGAACCCGGCGAGGCCGGGGCCAGTGCGGTCATGCAATGCCCGGACTGTGGCGACAAGATCAGCCATCGGCACAAGACGCGGTTGAACAATCTGGCGCTGCTGGGGCGGGGCGGCTGGCTGCATGAATCGCGGCTGCTGGACGAAACCGGCCGGCGCATCCTGGTGCGGATCGACGATCCGAACATCCGGCAGACCCCGATTGCCAGCTATGCCCTGAATGGTGCGGCGGCGTCATTCTCGGGCTGGGATGAGCTGGTCGAGCGGTACGAGAGTGCCCGGCGCGGGTTCGAGGTGACGGGCGACGATATCGAGTTTGCACGGGTGCATTACACCGATTTTGGCGTGCCCTATGCCCGGCCGGTCGATGACGATGCCGGGCTTTCGGTTCAGGCCTTGAGAGAAACGGCCTGTGATCTGCCGCCGCGGCATTGCCCGTCCTGGACGCGGTTCATCACCGTTTCGGTGGATACCAACGGCAGCTGGTTTGCCGTGCTGGTGACAGCCTGGGGGCTGGATGGCCGCCATATGGCGCTGGACCGGTTCGACATCACGCAGCCGCCGGACAGCGCGCCGAAGGCCAAGGATCTGGAAGGCCGGTATCGGGCGATCAATCCGGGCCGTTATGTCGAGGATGCCGATGTGCTGCTGGATCTGGTGGACCGGCAATATGCCGTCGAGGGCGAGACCTGGAGCCTGCGGCCCTGTGCCGTGGTGATCGACTTCAACGGCCCGACCGGCTGGTCTGACAATGCCGAGAAGTTCTGGCGCAAGCGGCAGCGCGAGGGGCAGGGGCATCTGTGGTTCCTGTCGATCGGGCGCGGCGGGTTCAAGATCCCGGATCGGGTCTGGCTGGCCACGCCGGAACGCGGATCGCAGGGCAAGAAGGCGCGGTCGATCAAGCTGCTGAACATGGCGGTAGACCGGCTGAAGGATACGGTGCTGGCCGGGGCTGCGCGGATGGATCAGGGGCCGGGCGCCTATCTGTTCGCACGGTCGATCGAGCGCGAGCGGATCGAGGAACTGCTGGCTGAACGGCGCGGCAGTGATGGCTATGAAAAACGCCCCGGCGCGGGCCGGAACGAAACGCTCGACCTGTCGGTGCAGGCGCAGGCGGCGGCGGAACACAAGGGGCTGAACCGGATGAACCCGGAAGATCCGCCCAGCTGGGCAGAACTTTCCGAGGGCAACCCCTTTGCGATCTGGACCGGGCAGGCCGAGCCGCCGCCCGAAGACGACACAGCTGCGGCCGAAGATGACGGGTCGCAGATCATTGACTGGCTGAGGCACTGAGCATGGCAATCGACCTTTCCGAACTTATCGAGATGCGGGATGCGCTGATCCGCGCGCGGGCCCGGGGTGTTCGGTCGGTGCAGCTGAACGGCGAGCGGGTGGAATTCGTCAGCGACGGCGATTTCGCGCGGCGCATCGCAGCCCTGACCGCCGATATCGAGGCGCTGCAGGGGGGCAGTTCCGGTGGGTTCGAGGTGGGGTATCCCACGATGACGCGGGGGCTGTGACCATGGGCTGGATCGGCACGGCCCTTGATCGGGTCATCAGCGAATTCTCACCGGAGGCCGGGCGGCAGCGCGTCATGTCGCGCAAGGCGCTGGGGCTTGCGATGAACTATGACGCGGCCTCGCGCGGGCGGCGCACCGAAGGGTGGAAGGCACCTGCCACCGATGCGGATGCTGCGGCCTTCGGATCGCGGCCGCGGCTGCGTCAGCTGAGCCGCGATGCGGTGCGCAATCGCCCCTATGCGGCGCGGGCCCGCGAAGTGGTGGTGGCCAATGTGGTGGGCACCGGCATCGTGCCATCGGTGGTGCATGATGATGTGACGGTGCAACAGAAGATCATGGATGTGCTGCGCGCCCATCTGCTGACGCCCGCGCTGGATGCGCGGGGCGAGCTTGATCTTTACGCCCTGCAGGAAGTTGTGATGGGCACGGTGTTCACCGATGGCGAGATCCTCGCCCGGCGGCGCATCCGGCGTGGCAAATATGCCCGG
>Ga0154534_1156_pt2 | contig 25554 bp, 28 predicted proteins | sample RifGroF1_FD_105677 | JGI IMG/M metagenome (GOLD analysis project Ga0154534, IMG submission 105677) | Rhodobacteraceae bacterium GWF1_65_7 | reverse complement strand
CCGGCGGCATAGCTGGCAATCGCGGACAGCGGCTGGTTCAGTTCATGCGCGAGGGTGGAGGCCATTTCGCCCAAGGTGACCAGACGACCGGTGCGCGCCATGGTTTCATCCTGCAACCGGGCCATGCGGGCGGCGCGCTTGGCTTCAGTGATGTCGATCACCGATCCCATCCAGCCGCGATGCGCCCCGCGCGCGTCGATCAGCGGGGCTTCGAACACCTGCACTTCGATCGTATGGCCATCGCGGTGACGGAAGCGGGTTTCAAAGCTTTGACTCACGGCGCCGCCAGCCTGCAACTGGCGGTGGCGTTCTTCAGTTTCGGCAATGCGGTCGATATCCCAATAGGGCATCGGGGGCGAAGACCCGACAAGTTCATCCGCCGACCAGCCCACCAGATTGCAGAAGGCGGAATTGACGTAAAGGATGTGGCCTTCATGATCCTTCGCGCGCAGCCCCACGGTCAGGCTTTCTTCCATCGAGCGGCGAAAGGCGGTTTCGCCGCGCAGCCGCAACTCAGCCGTGCGGCGGCGGATGGCGCTGCCATAAAGGCTGTAAAGCGCCAGCATGGCAAAGCCCGCCAGCCCGGTTACCGCGCCATAGAGCATCAGCACGCTGAAATCGGTGGGTGGATCATAGCCGGTGATGCGCAGGAAAGTGCCGCTGAGCGGGGGATCAAAGCTAATCGCATGGCTGGGGGCTGCGGCATCCGGGTCCAGCCGGGCGCGGCTGACCAGAATCTCGCCGCCTGCATCCGTCAGATGCACGGCATATTGTTCCGCGATCCACCAGGGGATGTGCCGCTCCAGCATCAAGGGCAGGGAAATGGTCATGCTGACGAAGCCGCCGCCCGATATCGGCATGGCCAGGGTGACGGAGGCATCTGGCATCACCCGGCCGTAAACCGGGCGCGAGACGGTGGCCCCGCTGCGCTGCAGCAGCGCCACGGGTTCGGGATCGCCGCTGGCCTTCAGCCCCGGCATCGCGCGCAGCCGGGAGGCATCGGGGCCATACCAGATCACCGCCAGCACCTCGGGGTTGGTGGTGATATGCAGGCGGGCCCGCGCATCCAGATCCTGGGGCGGCACGCGGGCGGCGGCATCCAGCGCCAGCCGGACCAGCGTATCTTCATCCACCCCCAGCTGAAAGCGCAGGGTCTGTTCGACCCAAAGCGCATCAGTGGCGGTTTTTACGCGGACCTGTTCCACCTCGCTGCGGTTCACGGCCCAGATCAGCGCCGTCACCATGGCGACCAGCGCCACGATGGCCATGAGCGGCACCAGCGACACCAGATCGACACGGCGTGACTTTGCCACCTGCGCCTCGTTCGCCCAAGGCTCGGCCGGCTGGGCCGCGGGGCGACCGTTCTGGATCTGTTTCAGGCCGTTCAGGCTGCGGTCCTCCGAATGATCCGCCATGTTAGCGGTATGATTGCGGAAACCCACAATAGCGGTGACACAGATGTGATGGCAATGATCTGACAACCGCCTGGAGGGGCGGCTTTGGAGGAGAGATCACATGAACCGTCGTTCGTTCGCCCGCTTTGCGGGTGCCGCCGTGCTGGCCTTGTCTGCCGCCTTGCCCGCCTTTGCAGAGCCGATCACCATCAAGTTCAGCCATGTGGTGGCCCCGGATACGCCGAAAGGCAAAGCCGCAGAGAAATTCAAGGAACTGGCCGAAGCCTATACCGAAGGCGCGGTGAAGGTTGAGGTCTATCCCAACAGCCAGCTTTACAAGGACAAGGAAGAGCTGGAGGCGCTGCAACTGGGCGCCGTGCAGATGCTGGCCCCGTCGCTGGCGAAATTCGGCCCGCTGGGTGTGCAGCAGTTCGAGCTGTTCGACCTGCCGCTGCTGATGAACGGCTATGAAGACCTGCGCAAGATCACCGATGGCGAAGTGGGCGCCAGCCTGCTGGCCATGCTGGAACCCAAGGGCATCAAGGGCCTGGCCTATTGGGACAACGGGTTCAAGGTGATGTCGGCCAATTCGCCGGTGCATGTGCCCGATGATTTCCTGGGCCTGAAGATGCGCATCCAGTCTTCGAAGATCCTGGAAGCCCAGATGCAGGCGCTGGGCGCCGTGCCGCAGGTCATGGCGTTTTCCGAAGTGTATCAGGCGCTGCAGACCGGCGTTGTGGATGGCACCGAGAACCCGCCTTCGAACATGTACACCCAGAAGATGCACGAGGTTCAGAAACATTCCACCGTGTCGAACCATGGCTATCTGGGCTATGCGGTGATCGTGAACAAGGCGTTCTGGGATGGCCTGCCGGAAGATGTGCGCGCCGATCTGGACCGCGCGATGGATGAGGCCAGCGTCTATGCCAACTCGATCGCCAAGGAAGAAAACGACAAGGCGCTGGAGGCGATGAAAGCCGCAGGCACCACCGAATTCTACACCCTGACCGATGAAGAGCGCGCCGAATGGGCCGAAGTTCTGCGCCCGGTGCATGAAGAAATGGCCGACCGGATCGGTGCCGATCTGATCCAGCAGGTTTACGGGGTTCTGGGCGCGACCAACTGATCGCGGCGCCTGACTGACACGCTTCCCTGACACGGGGGGTGCGCTTGGCTGCGTGCCCCCCTTTTTGCAAACGAGGTTCGCCATGTCGCTGCGCATCCTCGACCGTTTCGAAGAAATCCTCATTTCGGCGCTGATGGCCACGGCTGTGGTGCTGATCTTCGTTGCGGTCGTCCACCGCTTTTCCATCGGCTTTGCCGCCGATCTGGTTTCTTATGCCCGGGCCAATGACATGGCCTGGCTGCAATCTGCCGCGCGTTCCGCCTTCAAGTCGATCAATGCGATCAAGCTGACCTGGGCGCAGGAGGCCTGCATCTATCTGTTCGTCTGGATGGCCAAATTCGGCGCCGCCTATGGCGTACGCGAGGGCATCCATGTGGGTGTCGATATTCTGGTGGAACGGCTGTCGCCGCCGAACCGGCGGATCATTACCATCATCGCCATGTCGGGCGGCGTGCTGTTCACCGCCATCGTCACCCTGATCGGCACGGATTTCGTCTGGCATGTGCGGCATGGCGGGCAAACCTCGCCGGATCTGGAGATCCAGATGTGGCTGATCTATCTGGCGGTGCCGCTGGGCTCGGCGCTGATGTGCTTCCGCTTTGTGCAGGCGCTGTATCTGTTCGCCACCACCGGCTTCATCGCCCATCACGATCACGGTGCCGTGGACGGTCTGGAAGACGAGGCTGAAGACCTGAGCAAGGGAGGCCACGCATGACCGCGCTTCTGATTTTCGCCATTCTGGCGGTTCTGCTGGTCACCGGGATGCCGGTTTCCATTGCGCTGGGCCTGACGGTTTTCACCTTCCTGTTCAGCTTTTCCGAAGTGCCGATGGATGCCATCGCGCTGAAGCTGTTCACCGGCATCGAAAAGTTCGAGATCATGGCGATCCCGTTCTTCATTCTGGCGGGCAATTTTCTGACGCATGGTGGCGTGGCGCGGCGGATGATCCGGTTTGCCACCTCGATGGTCGGGCATTGGTATGGCGGCATGGGTCTGGCAGCCGTTCTGGCCTGCGCACTGTTCGCGGCGATTTCCGGGTCCAGCCCGGCGACGGTGATGGCAGTGGGGTCTATCCTGATCCCGGCCATGGTGAAACAGGGCTATCCGCCGCAGTTTGGCGTGGGCACTGTGGCCACGGCCGGCGGTCTGGGCATCCTGATCCCGCCGTCCATCGTGATGGTGATGTATGCGGTGGCCACCTCGGGCATGGTTGTGACCGGGCCGGATGGCAATCCGGTGATGTCGGCCTCGATCGGGACACTGTTCATGGCGGGCGTGATCCCCGGGCTGATGCTGGCCGCGATGCTGGGCACCACCACCTTCTGGCGGGCCTGGAAGAACGGCTATCCCCGGATGAAGCGCGCCACGTTCCGCGAGCGTCTGCATGCGCTGCGTGAATCGATCTGGGGCCTGATGCTGATCGTCATCATCATGGGGGGCATCTATGGCGGCATCTTCACGCCGACCGAGGCCGCCGCCGTCAGCGCCGTCTATGCCTTCATCATCGCTGTCTTTGTGTACAAGGACATCAAGCTGCGCGATGTGCCGCGGGTGCTGCTGTCTTCGGCGGGCATGTCGGCGATGCTGCTGTATATCATCACCAATGCCGTGATGTTTGCCTTCATCCTGACCAGCGAGCAGATCCCGCAGACCCTGTCGGACTGGATCGTGGGGCTTGGCTTCGGCAAGATCGGCTTCCTGCTGATGGTCAACGTGATCCTGCTGTTCATCGGCATGGTGATGGAGCCTTCGGCCATCGTGCTCATCATGGCGCCGATCCTGTATCCGGTGGCGGTGAAACTGGGCGTCGATCCTGTGCACTTCGGCATCATGCTGGTGGTGAACATGGAGATCGGGCTGTGTACGCCGCCTGTGGGGCTGAACCTCTATGTCGCCTCGGCCATATCGAAGCTGGGATTGACAGAGGTGACGAAGGCCGCGCTGCCCTGGCTGTTCACGGCCTTGGTCTTCCTGGGGCTGGTGACCTATATCCCAGAGATATCCCTGCTGCTTCCAAGGCTTATGGGCATGATGTAAGAAAGGGGGCCGGGGAAACCCGGCCCTTTTTCATTCAGCCGCCGGCCTGAAGATAGCTTTGCGGCGGGCAGCCGAACTGCTGGCGAAAGGCGGCCACGAAGGCAGAGGGGCTGCTGTAGCCCAGAGACCAGGCGATGGCGGTGCTGCTTTCCCCCCGTCCCAGCCGCTCGATGGCGGACAGAAGGCGCAGGCGGGCGCGCCACTGGCGGAAGGTCAGCCCGGTTTCGGCCCGGAACAACCGTTCCAGGGTGCGGGGGCTGGCACCGGCGATGGCGGCCAGTTCGGTCAGCGGGCGGGGATCGGCGGGGTTCTGCCCCAGATGGCCTGCCAGCCGCGCCAGCCGGGGGTCGTGCCCGCCCGGCAGGCTGAGCGGGGCTTCGGGCAATGCGGCGATTTCATCCAGCACCACGGCACAGAGACGCAGGCGGCGGGCATCATGGGGCGCCTCGGCCGGATCTTCGCCCATGCGCAGGATCAGCGCCCGCATCAGCGGTGTCAGCAGCAGGACGGCGCAGCCCGGATCACCTGTGCGCACCGAGCATGAGGGATCGACATAAAGGTTGCGGGTGTCGGCCTCGGATTCCGTCACCACATGATGCAGGGTGCCGCCGGGGATCCAGACGGCATGGCTGGGCGGCACGATCCAGACCGAGGCGCCGCTGACCACCCGCAACACCCCGCGCATCGCCCAAAGCAGCTGCCCGCGCGGGTGGCTGTGCGGCGCCACAGAGGCGCCCATGCGCAGGACACGGCCATGCGCCAGAACGGGGCGCGCCGGATCGCAGACAAAGGCGGTGGCGCTGGGGGTAAAACTTGTCGTTTCAGCGATATCTGTTGTCATGATGGCAATCTAACGCAGATCCCTGCCTGTCGCTACACTGCTTTCATCCACAAGCAGGAGCGCATCATGGCCACGACCGACAGATTACCCCCGAGACAGATATTTTCGCCAAGGCAGCTGTTCGTGGGGCTGTTGATCCCCGGCGCGCTGCTGCTCGCCCTGCTGCCGCCCGCCGGGCTGACCGGCCTGCAGGCGCAGACGCTGGCCGCTGTGCTGCTGACCCTGGGATTATGGAGCAGCGGGGCCGTGGCGCCCTATCTGGCGAGCCTGATCTTCTTTGCACTGATGCTGATCCCCGGGCTTGCCCCGCCGGATCTGGTGTTTCAGGGCTTCGGTTCGGCGGCAGTCTGGCTGATCGTTTCGGGCTTTGTGATCGGCGCGGCGATCAGCAGCACGGGGCTGGGGGCAAGGCTGGCCGGGCTGCTGGGGCCGCTGCTGACCGGCAGCTACCCCCGGCTGATCGGCGGGCTGACACTGGCGGCCATGGCGCTGGGGTTCCTGATGCCGTCATCAGTGGGCCGGGCCGTGGTGCTGGTGCCCATCGGCATGGCGCTGGCCGATCGCGTGGGTTTTGCGCGCGGATCGAACGGGCGGATCGGCATTGCGGTTGCGCTGGCCATCGCCTGCAACATGCCCAGTTTCGCCATCCTGCCCTCGAACATCCCCAACATGATCCTGTCGGGCGCATCAGAGACCATTCATGGTGTCAGCTTTGGCTATACCGATTACCTGCTGCTGCATTACCCGGTGCTGGGTATCCTGAAATCGGCGCTGGCGGTGGTGCTGGTACTGCGGCTGTTCCCCGACAAGGTCCGCCCTGCCGAAACCACCGCACCGGCCACCGCACCGCAGGGCAAGGCGCAGTTGCGGGTGGCGCTGATCCTGCTGGCCACACTGGCGCTGTGGATGACCGACAGCCTGCATGGCATCAACCCGGCCTGGGTGGGGATCGGCACGGCCGTGGTGCTGCTGCTGCCGCGGGTGGGTGTGGTGGATCCGCAGGGATTTCGGGCTTCGGTGGATTTCGGCATGCTGCTGTTCGTGGCCGGTGCGCTGGCGCTGGGGGCGGTGGTCAATGCTGCGGGTCTGGGGGCCATGGTCGGTGCCGGGCTGGAATGGCTGCTGCCGCTGGAGCCGGGGCGTGATGCGCTGAACTTTGCCGGGCTGTCGGTGATGGCCGGGCTGACCGGGCTGCTGGCCACCGTGCCGGGCGTGCCCGCCGTGCTGACACCGATGGCGCCCGATCTGGCGGCGCAGACCGGGTTCAGCCTGCAGGCGGTGCTGATGACCCAGGTGATCGGCTTTTCCACTGTGATCTTCCCCTATCAGGTGGGGCCGCTGCTGGTGGCGATGCAGATGTCGGGTGAAAGGCTGGGGCATCTGCTGCGCATCACCCTGCCGCTGGCGGCGCTGACGCTGCTGGCCCTGCTGCCGCTGGATTACCTGTGGTGGAAGCTGCTGGGCTGGATCTGATCAGCTGCGCAGGTTCATCCGCGCCATGACCGCCACCGCCACCAGCCCCACGGCCATCACCAACAGGGCGGCGGGGGCGGCATCATCCAGCCGTTCCAGGCTGGCCAGTTCATGAACCCGGGTGGCCAGAGTGTTGAAGTTGAAGGGGCGCAGCAGCAGGGTGGCGGGCAGCTCCTTCACGCAATCGACAAAGACGATCAGCAGCGCGGTGCCGACCGAGCCGCGCATCATCGGCAGGTAGATCTCGCGCAGCACCCCGCCCGCGCCCCGGCCCAGTGACCGCGCGGCCAGCGGCAGATTGGGCGAGACGCGGCCAAAGGCCGAATCCACCGCGCCCTGCGCAATGCCGAAAAAGCGCACCAGATAGGCCAGAACGATGGCGGCAGAAGTGCCGGTCAGCAGCAGCCCAGGATCATGGCCGGTGATCGCCAGCACCGTATCGGCCAGCCGGTGATCCAGCGCGGCCAGTGGCACCAGCAGGCCCAAAGCCAGAACCGCCCCCGGCGCCGCATAGCCCAAGGCGGTGACCGGCAGCACCCAGCGGGGCACAGCATGTGCACCCTGCCGCAGCCCATAGACCAAAAACAGCGCAGCGCCCACGGTCAGCACAGCCGCCGCCCCCCCGGTGACCAGCGTATTGACCAGAGCCTGCCCCAGCCCCGGCGCCAGCCAGCTGGACGGATCGGACAGCGCGTGCGAGGCCATCACCGATACGGGCAGAACAAATCCGAAGGCAAAGGGCACGAGGCACAGCGCCAAGGCCGCCCGGCCGCGCCAGCCCGTCAGAGGCTGGGCCACCACGGGGCGGGCCTGCCGCGATGTGCCGTGAAACCGGGCATTGCGCCGCCCTGCCCGTTCGACCGACAGCAGAACCACGATCACCATCATGGCCACCCCGGCGATCTGCGCCGCGCCGCCGGCATTGCCGGCTGTCAGCCAAGTGGTGAAGATGCCGGTGGTCAGCGTCTGCACCCCGAAATGGGTGACCGTGCCGAAATCCGCCACCGTTTCCATCAGTGCCAGAGAAACGCCTGCCGCGATGGCCGGGCGGGCCAGCGGCAGGCCCACGCGGAAGAACACGCCCCAAGGCCCGGCACCGAGCGCGCGCGCCACCTCGTAGGCGCCGCCCGATTGTTCGCGGAAGGCCGCGCGGGCCAGCAGATAGACGTAAGGATAAAGCGCGAAGGACAGCACGAAAATCGCCGATCCGGCGGAGCGCACCGGGGGGAACCAGTAATCCGCCGGGGTCTTCCAGCCAAAGACATTGCGCAGTGCGATCTGGAAAGCCCCAGAGAAATCGAAGAAATCCACCAGAGCATAGGCGCCGACATAGGCCGGGATCGCCAGCGGGAACAGCAGTGCATAGGACAGCAGCCGCGACCCGGGAAAGCGGTACATCGTGACCAGCCAGGCCGCGCCGGTGCCCATCAGCGCGGTCAACACACCCACCCCCAGCATCAGCAGCACAGTGGCCTGCAGATAGCGCGGCAGCACGGTTGCCATCAGATGCGGCCAGATATTTTCGGTCGGGTTGAAGGCGATCCACAGCACCGAAGCCAGCGGCGCCAGCACGATGACCCCGATCAGAGCCGCCCCGACGGCCCAGAGATCAAGGCCTCGCCATCCCCGCCGGGCGGACGGGCGGGCCTGCTGTTCCGCCAGCGGCCCGGAATGTGTCACATGCTCGCCATTCATTGGCGGCGGCTTACCGGAAAGCAGTTTAACTGTCCAGAAAAGCCCGTATAGTTGTAGACAAGAGCATTTGAATTGCCAAAAGACAGGCCCCCGATGCGTATTGCCTATCACCTCGGCGTCCATTGCACGGATGACGACCGCCTGGTGCGGACCCTGTTCCGCAATGCCGAACGTCTGGAGGCCGAGGGCATCGAGGTGCCGGACCCGGCCCGCTATCGCAACCTGATCCGCGATACCGCCATTCAGCTGAAAGGCGCCACTGCCGATCCTGCGCTGCAGAACAGTCTGCTGGATCAGATCCTGGATGCGACGGCGCCCGAACGCCTGATCCTGAGCTGGGAGAATTTTCTGGCCTTTCCAGCCTGGGCGGTGCGGGGGGCGCTGTATCGCACGGGCGGCGAAAGGATGCAGGCCATCACCCGCATCTTCCCCGATCATGCGGCAGAATTTCACATCGGATTGCGCAATCCCGCCACCTATCTGCCGGAACTGCACCGCCGCCAGCGGGGCCGGGATTATGATGATTTCATTGGCGATGCCGATCCCGGCGATCTGCGCTGGTCGGATCTGATCGTGAACCTGATCGAAAAGAACCCGCAGGCCGATATCTGCGTCTGGGCAGATGAAGATACCCCGCTGATCTGGCCCGAAGTGCTGCGCGCCGTATCGGGCCATTCGGCAGATCTGGCGCTGGAGGGCCAGGACGATCTGCTGGAAAGCCTGATGACGGCCGAAGGGATGCGTCGGATGCGGGTTTACATGGCCAGCCACCCCCCGCAGACGCCTGCGCAGCGCCGCCGCGTGGTTTCGGCCTTTCTGGACAAGTTCGCCCTACCAGAACAGCTGGATATCAGCTTTTCCCTGCCGGGCTGGACGGCAGAAATGGTGGCCGCCATGACCGCGCAATATGAGCGCGACATGGCCTATATCGCCACTCTGCCCGGTGTGACAGTGCTGACACCCTGAACCGGAGTGGCAGGCCCGGATATGCCAACGGGGCCGCAAGGCCCCGTGGTAGGATCATCGGATGTGATCGGTCTGCAGCTTCAGTGCATCCCCAGAGCCTGCTTGTACATGTCGAGGATCGCCTCTTCCTCGGCAATGTCATCGGGCTTGCGCTTGCGCAGGGCCACGACCTTTTTCATCACCTTGGTGTCGTAGCCCCGGCCCTTGGCCTCGGCCATCAGCTCTTTCTGCTGTTCGGCGACATCTTTCTTTTCCGCCTCCAGCTGTTCGAAGCGTTCGATGAACTGGCGCAGTTCGTCGGCGGTAACATTGTAGGGATCTGACGTATCGCTCATCTCTGCCTCTTTGCGGCTGGTCGCTTTGCCCTTCCCTATCCCCGCAAGGGGCGCGGATCAAGCCATGCGGCATCAGACGGGCGGCGATCTGCAGCGGCAGCTGCAGGCCCGCCTGCGGTTGCAATGGTTTTCCTGCGCTGCATCAGACGATTGGCCGCTTGCCAGCGCCCCGCCCCTCGGCTACGCCACAACATCAAGGACAGCCAGCGCCACCGCATCGCCCTTCGCCGCAAACCATCCGGCGGCAGCGCGACAGGGCCGCAGAGAACTGGCGCAGGACCGCGGCAACAAGGGGATAGACCATGCAATGGCTGATCATGATCGGCTCTGTCATTTCGGTGGCCGGAATAGGCGGGCTGATCTGGTGCATCCTGATGGCGCTGAAAGCGCGCAAAAGCTCTGCCGATGACGAGCAGCTGCGGCTGCGCCTGCAAAAGGTGGTCGTGCTGAACATGGCCGCCCTGGGCCTTTCGGCGCTGGGGCTGATGCTGGTGGTCACAGGAATTCTGCTGGGTTGATGCTGTGTGGCGGGCCTTGGCATGGCCCGTCAGACTGGCATATTGTCGAACCCGGCCTCCATCGCATCATCTTCGCAGCAAGCTGCTTCTGCGGCGGTCAGCCCGGCGAAGGGATCGGGATGTGGCAGATTTGCCGGAACCGGGGGCAGGATACCCATAAGGGCCTGCATTTCGCCCAGCAGGGCAACCAGCGTCGGTGCCGGTTGCATCGGGTTGTCTTGGGTGGCCATGGTCGATCCTCCGCGATGACGGGTCAATGGGCGCAGCTGCGGCAGAAGGGCGTGTAGGGCAGAACGTCCAGCCGCGCCCCCTCGATCGCGCTGCCGCATTTGGTGCAGAAGCCATATTCGCCTTCGGCAATCCGCGTCAGTGCGGCTTCGATGGCGCGGACCTCTTGCTGGGCAGAAACCCCCATGCCTTCCAGCACTTCATCGCCTTCGCGTTCGACGGCCAGTTCTTCCCAATCGCGGGCATCATGGCTTTCAAGTTCGGCGTCGATTTCGGCCATGCGGGCCCGAAGCGCGGCAAGCCGGGCCTCCAGCTGCGCCTTACGCAGGGCAATCTGGGGCTGTTGGGTCTGGGTCATCTTATCCTCCATGTTCGCCCCGCAAGGCTATCCGGGCACAGCCCCCCTGCCCTTGATGCAGGTCAAACCCATTGCAAAATAAACATTCAAAACTTGCAATATGTAAAGTCTGGCCTATATTCAGGCCAAGATCAGCCAGAAGAGGCCTGCCATGCTTTCCCCGATGTCGCCCCTTGTTCACGCCTTTTTCGACGAGGCCACGAATACCATCACCTATGTCGTGCGCGATCCCGAAGGCCATGCCTGCGCCGTCATCGATTCCGTGCTGGATTTCGATTATCCCTCGGGGCGGACAGATACCCGCTCTGCCGATGCCGTCATTGCGTTCATCCGTGCGGAAGGGCTTGATCTGCAATGGATTCTGGAAACCCATGTTCACGCCGATCATCTGAGCGCGGCGCCCTATATCCAGGAACATCTGGGCGGCCAGATCGGCATCGGAGAGCGGATCACCGTGGTGCAGGACACCTTCGGCAAGATCTTCAACGAAGGCACCCGGTTCCAGCGCGACGGATCGCAGTTCGACCGGCTGTTTGTGGAAGGCGACAGTTTCATGATCGGCCAGCTGCGGGGCCAGGTTCTGCACACTCCCGGCCATACCCCCGCCTGCCTGACCTATGTGATCGGCGATGCAGCCTTCGTGGGCGATACATTGTTCATGCCGGATTTCGGCACGGCGCGTTGCGATTTTCCGGGCGGTTCGGCCGATATGATGTTCGATTCCGTGCAGAAGATCCTGACCCTGCCCGAAGAAACCCGCATTTTCGTGGGCCATGACTACAAGGCGCCGGGCCGCGACGATTATGCCTGGGAAACCACGGTGGGCGCGCAGAAGGCGCTGAACATCCATGTCGGCGCGGGCAAAAGCCGCGAGGATTTTATCGCAATGCGCGAAAAGCGGGATGCGACGCTGGCCATGCCCCGGCTTATCATCCCGTCTTTGCAGGTGAACATGCGGGCAGGCCAGATGCCCGAACCCGAAGACAATGGCATCAGCTATCTGAAAGTGCCGGTCAACGGACTCTGACACAGACCACAGGACACGCGCGATGATCGAACAGGACTGGGTCCATGGCTTTGCCGGCGGGCTGATGATTGGTGGCGCTGCGGCGCTGTATCTGCTGGTGAACGGGCGGATCATGGGGGCCTCGGGTATTCTGGGCAGCCTGCTGGACGGCAGCGATGCGCTTCAGCGGGCCGAAAGGCTGGCCTTCGTGGCGGCGCTTGTGCTGGTGCCGCTGTTGATCGTGCCGTTTTACACCACGGTGGAGACCCATCTGACGGGCAACTGGCTGCTGATCGTGATTGGTGGGCTGTTGACCGGGTTGGGCACGCGGCTGGCCAATGGCTGCACCTCGGGCCACGGGGTCTGCGGTATTTCGCGGCTGGCACCGCGCGGCATTGTCTCGACCGTGTTCTACATTCTGGCAGGCGGTATCGTGATGGTGCTGTTCCGCCAGGTTCTGGGGGTGATCTGATGCTGCGGCTGGTCATGGCGGCACTGGCGGGCGGGCTGTTTGGCGCCGGTCTGCTGGTTTCGGGAATGGTGGATACCACCAAGGTGCAGGGCTGGTTGGATGTGTTCGGAGATTGGGATCCGACGCTGGCCTTTGTGATGGGCGGTGCGATCCTGCCGATGGCCGTGGCCTGGCGGATCGCGGCGCGGCGGAAAGTGGCCCTGCTGGGCACGCCGATCCCGCCGCGGCCGGAACCCAAGCTGGACCATAGCCTGATCCTGGGATCGGTGCTGTTTGGCGCGGGTTGGGGGCTGGTGGGGCTGTGCCCCGGCCCGGCGCTGGCCTCGCTGACCTTCGGGGGTTGGGGCGGCTTGCTCTTCCTTATCGCCATGGCCGCGGGTATGGTGGCTACACCCCTCGTCCGCCGCCAGATTGCGCGGCTTCCAGCCTGAAGGTCTTGCCCCATATGGACATCCGCGCCCTTACCCCGACCTATGCCGTCTCGCCGCAGATCACCCCGGAAGATCTGCCCATGATCAAGGCAGCCGGCTTTGTCACGGTGATCGACAATCGCCCGGATGGCGAGATTCCGCCCGATCTGCAGACAGATGAAATCCGGGCTGCTGCCGAAGCGTTGGGTCTGGCATTTGTCGCGAATCCGGTGATTGGCGGTGCCATCACCGATCATAATGTGACCACCCAGCGCGAGGTGATCTCTACCAGCCCCGGCCCGGTCTTTGCCTATTGTGCCAGCGGCAACCGGTCTTCGGTGGTCTGGGCACTGGCACAGGCAGGCGAGCGCCCGGCTGATGAACTGATCGGCATCCCGGCGCGCTTTGGTTACAGCCTGGAATGGCTGCGCCCGGTGCTGGATCGGGGCTGAGGCTTTTGCACATCCGCTAGCCCGCTGCCCGGCGCTTCTGCGGGGCAGCGGGTTCTATGGCAGTTACATTTCTGGCCGGCTCATTCGGCTGGGCGGGCTGTGTCACTGGCGGCAATGGTTTCTGCGCCAGATCGGCCAGCCGCACAGCGCGCACGCCACGTTGCTGGCCCAGCTTGCCGCTGGCAATCGGCCTGCCATCCTGACCGATCATCAGCACGGCCTCAATCGCGGCGGCCCCCAGCGGCAGGATTTCACCCGGCCGCAGCGATAGCGCCGCAGACAGCGGCAAGCGCAGGCTGCCCAGCACCGCCATCAGTTCGACCTGCGATGACAGAACCTCGGCCGCGAGCTTGGCGGTGAACAGGGCTTCGGCCGCGGATTCATCCGGTGGGGTGGCAGGGATCGCCCGATGCGGGCGGCGGCCATGACCTTCGGCGGGGAGTGCAAGAATGGCCGTGCCCTGCCGCTGCCCGCCCAGATCGCAATCGCAGCGCAGCACCTTGTAGGGCGCATCTTCCAGCAAAAGTGCCAGGGGCCGCGGCTCTTCCAGGAAAGAGGCGTAGCGAAAGCCATCTGTCCAGACCAGATCCTCTTCCGTCTGCAATGCCTCTTCCAGAGCGGCCAGCGCGGCGTCGATCAGATCGGCCACCAGCGCCGCATCGGTGCGGGTGGGCCGACGGGGCGGCAGCGGATGATTGCGAACCCGGCCCATCGTCTGCGCCTCGATCAAGGCGGCCAGCACTTCGGGGGCCAGCATCAGTACCCCCGTTCCGCCCCGCGGGCCTTCAAGCAGGGCGATCAATCCACGTTCGGGCGGCAGATCCAGCAGTTCGGTCAGGGACAGGCGTTCGGCGCGCACCGGGCCACAATCCACCGCCAGATCCAGCCGTGTTCGGGCCACCCGTGCCAGCGCCAGAGGCCAGGCCCGTTCAGCCCCGGCTGTTGCCACGGGCAGCAGTGCCGCCCCTGAGAGTTTTCGCCTGATGATACCCTGATCCATCGCTCCGCTCCGCCCGGCTTCATCATCCGGTCTTCGCATGGCAGGTTTGACAAAGGGTTAAGCCGCGACCTCGTTCTGCGGTTTTTCCAGCCGCAAAGGCAGGGTCATGCGGAAGGCAGCGCCCCCTTGCCCCGGCAGATAGCCAATGCTGCCGCCCAGATTGGCCATGATCTCGCGGCAGATGGCCAGCCCAAGGCCGGCCCCGCCTGCGCGGGACTGATCTGTAAGTCGCGCGAATTTTTCGAAGATCAGCGCCTGCTTGTTGCGCGGAATACCGCTGCCATTGTCGATCACGTCGATCACCACCCGCCCGCCGCGCTGACGCACGACAATGCGCAGTTCGGGGCGCGCAGCATCGCAATATTTGCGGGCATTGGAGATCAGATTGATCAGCACCTGCCCCAGCCGGTCAGGATCGGTGCGCAGGAAGATCTGTTCGGCCGGCAGGTCGCGCTGCACGATGAACCGCCGCTCGGGGCGGATATGCCCGGCTGCCCGCAGCGAGCGGTCGATCAGCTCTGACAGGTTGGCGAGTTTGAGGTTCAGCTGCACGGTGCCGTTTTCCAGCACGCTCAGATCCAGCAGATCATCCAGAAGCCGGGTCAGGCGAATGGCCTCTTCGTTGATGATGCGGGCATAATGCGCAATCATTTCGGGCGGCATGTCGCCTTCCATCAGGATTTCCGAAAACGCCCGGATCGAGGTCATGGGCGTGCGCAATTCGTGGCTGATCTGGCTGAGGAAGGCATCCTTCTGCACCGAAATCTGCGTCAGCTTGGCATTCGCTTCGCGCAATTGCCGGGCGGTACGGGTCAGCTCTTCGCGCTGACTTTCCAGCTGGCTGGAATGTTCGACAATCTGCGCCGTTTCGCCGGCCATGCGCATCAGATCGGCCACGGTGATCCGCGCCCGCCCTGCCAGTTCGGAAATCATCGCATGGGCCGTGGCCGCCCCCACAGAACCGGCCAGCCGCCGTTCCAGCGCATCCAGAAATTCGGGTGTGGGATCGGGCAGATAGCCATCCTTCCCTTGCAGAACGGCCTGCTGTTCGAAAAACCCCAGTGCCGTGTCATCCCCCAGAATCCGCTGCGCCATGACCAGCAGCGCCTCGGGTTCGGCCTTGCCTTGTGCCCAGCCCTGCGGTTCAGCCCGTTCGGGATCGAAGACATTGACGAAGGCCAAGCCTTGCACCCGCTCTACCGGGCTGGGAAAGCTGAGCAGGGAAACCGAGGTGAAGATGGTGGTGTTCAGTGTCAGGCTCCAGAACAGGGCATGGATCAACGGGTCCATCCCGGCCACGCCGAACAGGGCATAGGGGCGCAACCAGCCAATGCCGAAGGGGCCTTGCAGAAAGACAGAAATCGGCAGAACGCCGCCCGGGCCGAAGCTGGGCAGGAACAGGCAATAGGTCCAGACGGCGAAGCCCGTCAGCACGCCGGCCAAGGCGCCATGGCGCGTGGCGCCACGCCAGAAGATCCCCCCCAGCATGGCCGGCAGCATCTGTGCCACCCCGGCAAAGGAAATCAGCCCGATGGCCGCCAGTGCCGCCGATCCGCCCGACAGGGAATAGTAGATATAGCCCAGCCCCAGCACACCGGCGATCGACAGCCGCCGCGCCAGCAGCACCAGCCTGCGCACATCCCCCGGCACCGGCCCGGTGGCCCGCAATGACAGCCACAGCGGCATCACGATATGGTTCGACACCATGGTGGCCAGCGCGATGGAGGCCACGATCACCATCGAAGTGGCCGAGGAGAAACCGCCCAGAAAGGCCAGCATCGCCAGCGCGCCCTGCCCCTGGCTGAGCGGCAGGGTCAGCACGAACAGATCGGGGTTCGCCCCGGTCGGCATGACCTGCAAGCCCACCACGGCAATCGGCAGCACGAACAGGCTCATCCCCAGCAGATAAAGCGGGAAGGCCCAGCTGGCGGTGGCCAGATGCCGTTCATCGCTGTTTTCCACCACAAGCACCTGAAACATCCGCGGCAGGGTGATGACAGCCGCCGCCGACAGGAAGGTAAGCCCGGCCCAGCGGGAGGGCACCAGATCCCAGCCTGCCATGGCCGAACCATTGATCCGGGCGATGATATCGGCCGGGCCATCCGCCATGACCCAGACGACAAAGATGCCCACAGCCAGCAGCGCCACCAGCTTGACCACAGCCTCGACCGCGATGGCGGTGACGACACCGGTATGCTGCTCATTGGCATCCAGATTGCGGGTGCCGAACAGGATGGTGAACAGCGCCAGCCCCGCCGCAACCCAAAGTGCAGTTGAATTGGTATCCGGCAGCGCCCAGCCATAGGTGCCGGAGGCGGCAAACACCCCGAAGCTGAGCGTCACCGATTGAAGTTGCAGTGCAATGTAGGGGGTCGCGGCGCAGACGCAGATCAGCGTCACCACCACACCCAGCGTATTCGATTTGCCATAGCGGCTGGAAACCATGTCCGCAATCGAGGTGACGCGCTGTTGCCGCCCGATCCGCACCAGCTTGCGCAGCACCCACCACCAGCCCACAAAGACCAGCGTGGGGCCCAGATATATGGTGGCAAATTCCAGCCCCGAACGCGCGGCATAGCCTACGGCGCCATAAAACGTCCAGGCTGTGCAATAGATGCTGAGCGACAGGGTATAGACCAGCGGCGAGCGCAACCAGCGCGCGGCGCCGGCCGCCGCCCGCCGTTCCACCACGAAGGCCACCAGAAACAGAAAGGCCACATAGGTGACGCAGGCCAGAACCAGCAGATTGAACGGCATCATCTGCCGTCACCGCCTGCAGGGGCCGTGTCTGTCTCTTCGCGCAGGGGGCGTGATAAAAGCGCCGCCGCCACGATCAGCCCCAGCCAGACGATGAAGATATAGATGCCATCCGAGGCCGTTACCCGCCGCTCATTCCCCGATGGCCCCCACAGGATCGGCAGCAGGAACAGAAAGCCCCCCGCCACCGGCAAAAGCCGCGCCGCATCGCGGATGCGCCGCAGCCGGTAGCCGCGCCGGGCCAGAAACACCGGCGAGCGGCGTTTCATGCCCCGACCAGCGACCGTGCCGCCGCCACGAATTCGGAATTGGAAAACGGCTTGGCCATGAACAGATCGGCCCCGGCGCGCTGTGCCGCATCGCGGTCGCGGCCCTGGCCCTTGGCGGTCAGCATCAGAACCGGCACCCTGGCGGTGGACGGATCGGCGCGCAGCGCCTCCAGAATCTCGATGCCCGACCGTCCGGGCAGCATCAGATCCAGAATGAGCAGATCCGGCCGCGTTTCGCGCACCCGCGCCTCGGCAGCGCCACCATCGCCCAAGGTTGTCACCTGCCAGCCATCACGGCCCAGCAGAAAGCGGATCGCCTCGGCGATATTCGGCTCGTCTTCGATCAGCATGGCGTGCCGTGACACTCTGCAGCTCCTCCGATCTCTCTCCGGCCCGAAGGCCTCTCCCCGGGCTGACTATCGGCGGAAACGTGCCTGCTGTCAAAACCCCTGTGTTGCCGGAGCCAGCCTAGCCCCGCAGTTCAGGCAGATCGCTGAGGATCGAAGCCTCGCGCCGCGCCGGGCAGTCCTGGACCGGGCAGATCCGGCAGGTGGCCCCCACCCGCAGCGGCACCGGCCCGGCCCCGGCCGCGGGTAACAGCAGCATCGCGGCCTGCCGCACCTCGACCCCGGCAAAGCCGCCGGGATAGGATATTTCGCCATAGGCGCGGGCCATAAACCGCCGCCCGTTGCGGCCCGCCATCTCTATTCTGGTCTCGATCGGCTGCATCGGCCTGGCCAGAGCTGCAAACAGCGGCCACAGCGCACAGGCCGACCCCATGCGCGGCGGTTGAAAACCTTCAACCGGCTTGCGAAACAGAAGGGCCCCTGCGCCATCGCAGATCACCAGACCGACCTCTGGCCCGGCCAGCTGCGCGATGCGCCGCATTACGGGCAGAACACTGGTGCCGAATTCTGCCGCCAGCAGCAAAGGTTCGGGGCCGAGGCGGTTCAGCGCTGCCAGAAAGCTGTCGCGGGGCAGCACCCGTGCATCCGCCTGTGCCTGCGCCAGATGCGCGCGGGCCAGATCACGCGCCACCGCAGAAGACAGCGCTGCGATTCCGGCCGCGTCATCCGGGCCGGTTTCGGCATCCAGAGCCATCTGCCCGCCGCGCGCCTGCAGCCAGGCGTCAAACTCTGCTTCGGGCGTGGCCGTGCCCCGCGCGGCCTCCTGCTCTGATCCATCCAGATAAGTGACCAGAGCCTCTGCCCCGCGCGCCAGCCTTTCACTATCGGCGTAAAGATTGCTGTGAAAGCGGGCCCGCCATTCCGGTTCGATATCCTCCGTTTCGGCCAGAATGGCCGAAGTGGAGCGCACCGAGCTCACCGCCGACACGACCTCATGCAGCGCAAGGCTCAGATGCGGATCATGCGCGATGCGGTCACTCAGCGCCGCCACCGCCTGTTCCAGCCCTTCGACCCGGGCCTGCAGGGCGGCGGTCACCCCGGCCCAACCGGGAAAACGGCCAATGAACTCTTCCAGCCGGGCGGTTTCAGCCTCGGGTTCGGCCTGCGCCGCTGCGCGCAGCCGCACCGCCAGCGCGCCTTCGCCGCCCTCGGGCAGATCGGCCACCGTCACCCCAAGCGCCAGTGCCAGCCGCTCCAGCACATCGCCCGCCACCCGGCGCCGGTTATGTTCGATCAGATTCAGATAAGAGGCAGATATGCCTGTCGCCCGTGCCACATCGGCCTGACGCATCCCCAATGCCAGCCGCCGTTCGCGGACGCGGCTTCCGGTCAGGGCGGTCAGTGGCATGGCATCCTCCGGTCAGATGCCTTGTATTATATCGCGCCGCCCAATTTACAAACCCTGTAAATCTTGTGATTTCCTCTTGGCCCAAATACCCCGGGGGAGTCGCCGCAGGCGACGGGGGCAGCGCCCCCCAATGAAAAACGCGCGAGGTTTTCACCCCGCGCGCCATTTCAGATCCCGCGCCCGATTACTTCAGCGCCGCATCGGTGATCGCATGGGTCCAGGCCCCTTCCGGAGCCTTAGTGATGACCGGGTCCGATCCGCCCGACATCAGCGCCTCGACCGTGCGGGTATAATCCGCCTCCACCAGCGCGCCGTTGGAACCGGCGGTCAGTTTGGCGATCTCGCCCATCATGCGTTTCTGGTGGGTTTCGGTCTGGGCGCCGGTTTCGTCATTTTCCAGCACGATCATTGCGGCCTCGTCCGAATTGGCCTCGGCATATTTCCAGCCTTTCATGCTGGCGCGGACGAATTTCACCATCTTTTCGGCAAAGGCCGGATCGGCGAGCTTGTCTTCCATGACATAAAGCCCGTCTTCCAGCGTTGCCACGCCTTCATCTTCATATTTGAAGGTCACCAGATCCTCGGGCGCCACGCCCGCGTCGATCACCTGCCAGTATTCGTTATAGGTCATGGTCGAAATGCAGGCGGCCTGCTTTTGCAGCAGCGGATCAACGTTGAAGCCCTGTTTCAGCACCGTCACATCGCTGCCATCGGTCTTCAGGCCCAGCTTGTTCATCCAGTTCAGGAAGGGATATTCATTGCCGCCGAACCAGACACCCAGCGTCTTGCCCTTGAAATCGGCAGGCGTCGCCACGCCCGATTCCTTGAGGCAGGTCAGCATCATGCCGCTGGATTTGAACGGCTGCGCGATATTCACCAGCGCCAGCCCCTTTTCGCGCGCCGCCAGCGCCGAAGGCATCCAGTCGATCACCACATCGGCGCCACCGCCCGCGATCACCTGGGTCGGTGCCACGTCAGGGCCACCCGGCAGGATGGTGACATTCAGGCCCTCTTCTTCGTAGAACCCCTTGTCCTTGGCCACGAAGTAACCGGCAAACTGGGCCTGGGTCACCCATTTCAGCTGCAGGGTCACGTCTTCGGCCTTGGCCACCCCGGCCATCAGCGCGAAAGCCATGGCCGTCGTCATCAGATATTTCATTGTTCAACCTCCAAGTTGTCCGGGTTTTCCCGGTTGTTTAATGCCGTTGTGACGGGTGCCAGAACGTCACCCGCTTTTCGATCAGCGCCACCACGCCGTAAAAGGCCGAACCTGCCAGCGCCGCCACCGTGATTTCCGCCCAGATCATCGGCAGGCCAAGGCGCCCGATCTCGGCCGTGATGCGGAACCCCATACCCACGATCGGGCTGCCAAAGAACTCGGCCACGATGGCCCCGATCAGCGCGAGGGTGGTGGCGATCTTCAGCCCGTTGAACAGGAAGGGCATCGCGGCAGGCAGCCGCAGTTTCAGCAGCGTCTGCCAGTATGACGCGCCATAGGTTGCCATCAGATCGCGCTGCATGTGATCGGTGGCCTTCAGCCCGGCCACCATGTTCACCAGCACCGGGAAGAACACCATGATGACCACGACCGCAGCCTTGGAATGCCAGTCAAACCCGAACCACATGACCATGATCGGCGCGATGCCGACAATGGGCAGGGCCGCCACGAAATTGCCCACCGGCAGCAAGCCGCGCTGCAAGAAAGGGGAACGGTCGATCAGAACCGCCACCGCCACCGCCGCGCCACAGCCGATGGCATATCCTGACAACGCGCCCTTCACGAAGGTCTGCACGAAATCGGCCCAGAGGGTTGGCAGGCTTGTCACGATCTGCACCCAGATCACCGAAGGTGCGGGCAGGATCACCGGGCTGATACCAAACAGCCCCACGGCACGCTCCCACAGCAACAGCAGCGTCAGGCCGAAAACCGCAGGCACCACAAAACGGGCAGCCGGATGCCCCGCATTGGCCAGCGCGACATTCATGTACCAGGCGGTTCCCCAAAGGCTCAGCAGGTTCAGCACTTTCAGCAGCGGCAGTGCGGGATGTGCCGCATCCAGCCAGTTCACCGCAACCAGTGTTGCCGCGAACATAAAGCCCAGAATGCCGGGCAACAGCTTCTGTCTGGCCGTCATCGCAACAGCCCCATGCGCTTCAATGTCATCCGCTCGATCATCCCGATGATGCCGACCAGCGAGGCTGCCAGCAAGGCTGCCGCAAACAGGGCCGCCCAGATCTGCACCGTCTGCCCGTAATATGATCCGCTCAGCAGCCGCGACCCGAGACCGGCCACCGCCCCTGTCGGCAACTCGCCCACAATGGTGCCCACCAGCGAGGCCGCGACCCCCACCTTCAATGAAGCGAACAGATAAGGCATCGAGGACGGCAGCCGCAGTTTGCCAAAGGTGGCAAGACCGCTGGCGCTGTAGGTGCGCAACAGATCCAGCTGCATGGCATCCGGGCTGCGCAGGCCTTTCACCATGCCCACCACCACCGGGAAAAAGCTCAGATAGGCCGAAATGATTGCCTTTGGCACCAGCCCCGTCACCCCCATGGAGTTCAGAACCACGATGATCATGGGCGCAATCGCCAGGATCGGGATCGTCTGGCTGGCAATGGCCCAAGGCATCACGCTCATGTCCATCGCCCGGTTATAGACGATGCCTACCGCCAGCAGGATGCCCGCCGCCGAGCCGAAGGCAAAACCCAGCAACGTGGCCGACAGCGTGATCCAGCCATGATAGACCAGACTGCGCTTCGACGTCACCTTCTGCCCGGCCACCCCCTCCCACAGCCCCTTGGCCACCTGATGGGGTGCCGGCAGCACCGGGCGTTCCTGGTTCAGCGTTTGCGGCAGCACATCGGCCAGCGTCACCACCTGCCCGGCCCGCGCCGCCTGATCGTAAACCCAGGTTGCATTCATCCGCATCGCGGCAAGATACCAAAGCCCGGTGATCACCAGCAGCACGGTCAGGATGGGCAGCAGATTACGCATCCCGGCCCCCTTCATCTTGGCCCCAATATCCTCGGGGGGCAGCCCCGCAGGGGCTGTGGGGGGCAGACAGCCCCCCGTCCACCGCAGACATCCCGCGCCGGTCAGTCATCACCATGCCCCGCCCGCAACCCATCGCGCACGCGGTGCGCAATTTCGATGAATTCGCGCGAATCGCGGATGTCCAGTGGCCGGTCCTTCGGCAGCGGGCTGTCGATCACATCGGTGATCCGGCCCGGTCGGGGCGACATGACCACGATCTTTGTCGAAAGATAGACGGCTTCGGGGATCGAATGGGTGACAAAGCCGATGGTCTTGCCGGTCCGCGCCCAGAGCTTCAGCAGTTCTTCGTTCAGCCGGTCACGCACGATCTCGTCCAGCGCGCCGAAGGGCTCATCCATCAGCAGGATATCGGCATCAAAGGCCAGGGCCCGGGCAATGCTGGCACGCTGCTGCATCCCGCCGGAAAGCTGCCAGGGGAATTTCTTGCCAAACCCTTCCAGATCAACAAGTTGCAACACGTTCTTCACACGCCCTTCCTGCTCGTCGCGTGAAAAACCCATGATTTCCAGCGGCAGGCGGATATTTCCGGCAATGGTGCGCCAGGGGTAAAGCCCTGCAGCCTGAAACACATAGCCATAGGCCCGCTTGCGGCGCGCCTCGTCCGGGGTCATCCCATTGACCGTCAGGCTGCCGCCGGTCGGATGCTCCAGCGCAGCGATACAGCGCAGAAATGTGGTCTTGCCGCAGCCGGATGGCCCGATGAAACTGACGAAATCGCCTTTGTTCACCGTCAGGTTCACGTCTTTCAACGCCTGAACCGGCCCGTCCCCGGTGTGAAAAACCAGATCAAGCCCAGTTGCGCAAATCACCGGAGCGGGTATCGTCGTCGTATCCTTCATTCCACTCTGCCATTTCCGACACGCCCCGGCGCCGCGTTCATAATTGCGTATCCCTGATATGCCACCTTCGGCCGAACCGAGGGGGCAGGATATGCCCCGACAGATGACACCAAGGGAGGACACCATGCAATCCACACTCGCCTTTGCCCCGACGGACGAAGATCTTGCAGCCGACTTCTTCGATCTGCCGATCCTTGCCTATACGCCGGCGCTGCCGGTGCCTGAAACGCCGCCCCTGCGCCAACCCAACGCCGAAGATGATCCCATGCCGCAGATGGGCTGACAACGAATCCGTGCCGGTCACCGCGAACAGATTGGCGGTGGCCTGCATGGGGACAGGTTTTACCCTCGTGCCTTAGCGCAGACCTGGAAGGAGACACCGCATGACAGAATGCAAGAAACTTCGCCCCGGTGCGGTATCCTATGCGGGCAAGCAGGGATTTTCGTATTTCGAAGGAATCGCCCGCGAAACAACCGGTTCTCAGGCGATCTGCATGCATCTGATGTGCATCCCGCCCGGGGGCCGGGCCAAGGCCCATAAGCACGCCACCCATGAAACCGCGATCTACATGCTGGAGGGGGTGACGATCATGTATTGGGGGCAAGATCTGGAACACCGGATGGAGGTTTCGGCGGGGGAACTGCTGTATATTCCCGCCGATATGCCGCATCTGCCCTTCAACCCCGGCCCGGGCGAGGCGCGCGCCGTCATCGCCCGCACCGACCCGCACGAACAGGAAAGCGTCATCCTCCTGCCCGAGCTGGAGCTGCGGGTGCCCTGACTTCAGATCATCGGGCGGTCTGCGGCCAGAGGTTGCCATCACACCCCCGTCGCCGGAATACCGCTGCGCTGAACGGGGCGCGGTGCTGTCAGCTCCTTCCAGGCGCTCAGTGCCCGGTTCACGGCAGGTTTCGGCGCGCGCCCCACGAACTGACCCCAGCCTTCCTGGGCCGCCACCTTGCCTTCGGTTACGGCCACCCGGCCCCGTGTCAGGGTAAAGCGCGGCAGACCCTTTACCGCCTGCCCCTCGAACACGTTGTAATCAATGCTGGATTGCTGGCTGCCCGCCGAAATCACCTTTTCCGCCGCCGGATCCCAAACCACAAGATCAGCATCTGCCCCCACGAGAACGGCACCCTTCTTCGGATAGAGGTTCAGGATCTTGGCAATATTGGTGCTGGTCACTGCCACGAATTCATTGGGCGTCAGCCGCCCGGTATTCACCCCATGCGTCCACAGCATCGGCAGCCGGTCCTCCAGCCCGCCGGTGCCATTGGGGATCTGCGCGAAACTCTTCAGCCCGAACCGCTTCTGTTCCGTCGTGAAGGCGCAATGGTCGGTCGCCACACAGGACAGGCTGCCCGATTGCAACCCGGCCCAGAGGCTCGCCTGATGCGCCTTGTCGCGGAAGGGCGGCGACATGACGCGCCGGGCGGCATGATCCCAGTCCGCATGGAAATATTCGCTCTCGTCCAGCGTCAGATGCTGGATCAGCGGCTCGCCCCAGACCCGCTTGCCGGCCTGGCGCGCCCGGCGGATCGCCTCATGCGCCTCTTCACAGCTGGTATGCACCACATACAGCGGCACGCCCGCCATATCGGCAATCATGATGGCGCGGTTGGTAGCCTCGCCCTCCACCTGTGGCGGGCGCGAGTAGGCATGGGCTTCTGGCCCGGTATTGCCCTCGGCCAGCAGCTTGGCTGTCAGCTCTGCAACCACATCGCCGTTCTCGGCATGCACCATGGCCAGGCCGCCCAGATCGCCCACCCGGCGGAAGGACGAAAACAGTTCGTCATCATTCACCATCAGGGCGCCCTTGTAGGCCATGAAATGCTTGAAGCTGGTGATCCCGGCCTTCACGCTGTCGGCCATATCCTCCCAGACCTTCTCGCCCCACCAGGTGATCGCCATGTGGAAGGAATAATCGCAATGCGCCCGGCCGGATTTGTTGTGCCACATCTGCGCGGCATCCATCAGGCCCTGGCCCTGCCCCGGCAGCACGAAATCCACCACCATCGTGGTACCACCGGCCAGCGCCGCCCGCGTGCCGCTTTCGAAATCATCGGCCGAATAGGTGCCCATGAAGGGCATCTCCAGATGCGTATGCGGGTCGATGCCGCCCGGCATGATATAACATCCCGCCGCATCCAGCACGGTATCGCCCGAAAGGTCCGGGCCGATCGCCACGATCACCCCGTCCTCGATCTTCACATCCGCCGCATAGGACAGATCCGCCGTCACGACCGTGCCGCCCTTGATCATCGTGGAAGCCATTGCTCCGCCCCTCCGTCTTCCCGTTGTCCAAATATCCTGGGGTCCGGGGCAACGCCCCGGGGGCCGCCGTCAGGCGACCCCCTCTGCCACCTCAAGCACCGCATGCAGCAGCACATCGGTGCCCGCCGCCGCCCATTCCGGCGTGATCTCCTCGGCCTCGTTATGGCTCAGCCCGCCCACGCAGGGGCACATGATCATCGTGGTCGGCGCCACACGGTTGATCCAGCAGGCATCATGGCCTGCACCCGAGATGATATCCATATGGCTGTAGCCCAGCTTTTCCGCCGAAGCCC
>Ga0154534_1159_pt5 | contig 26641 bp, 24 predicted proteins | sample RifGroF1_FD_105677 | JGI IMG/M metagenome (GOLD analysis project Ga0154534, IMG submission 105677) | Rhodobacteraceae bacterium GWF1_65_7 | reverse complement strand
CGCCCCGCCCCGCCCCCCGCCTTCAGCCGAAGAGGAAATCCTCCGCCCCCAGGCTGCCCGCATCCACCCCCAGCAGCAGCAGGCTGGTGCCGCTGCCCAGGGTGATGCGCGCATCCGCGCCATTGTTCACCGCCGTGATCTGCACATCCGCCATCGACCCGCCGCTCAGCACGATCCTGTCTGCCCCGGCGCCGAAATCGCGCAGGATATCCGCGCCCTCATGCCGCGTCCGGTCATAGACAAAGCGGTCATCCCCCAGCCCGCCGGTCAGATCATCATTGCCCAACCCGCCCGAAATCGTATCGGCGCCGGTCGCGGTTTCGATGATGTCATTGCCGCCCGACAGATCGGTGAAGCTGAACCGCTCGATCCCTGAAAACAGCACATCCGTGCCGCCCATGCCGTTGAACATGCCGCTCCAGCCGCCATCGTCACTCGCGGTCAGGCCGCGCAGCCAGACATCATTCGAGGCCACCGCATAGGTCAGGATCAGCGTATCCACCCCCGCCCCACCCGTCACCCGATCGGTGCCCCCGGCATGAAGCCGGATGACATCCGCCCCCGCCCCGGTGGAAATCGTATCCGCAAGGCCCGCGTCACGATGCCCGGTGATCCGGTCGGCCCCGCGCCCGGTGGTCAGATTCAACCCCTCGATCTGCGCCACCCGCCCGCTACCGCGATAGGTTGACGGCGCGTTTAGGTCGATGGTGACCGCCGCCGCCACCTGCCCCAGATCCGCCTGCCAGGTGTCCAGCCCCGCCCCGCCATTCACCCGGTCGATGCCCGAACCCGAATCCAGCAGATCATGGCCGCCGCCGCCCAGCAGCGTGTCATTCCCCGCGCCGGTGTGGATGATGTCATTGCCGCCCGACAGATCGGTAAAGGCAAAGCGTTCGATCCCGGTAAAGCCCAGATCATTGCCGCCCAACCCGTTGAACCGCCCGCTGTAGCCGCCGCCCGCATCGGCCACCAGATCGGTCAGCCAGACATCATTGGTGGCGCCTTTCCAGGTCAGCCGCAGCAGATCCTGCCCCGCCCCGCCATGGGCTGCATCGGTGGCCCCATCCCAGAAGCTCAGCGTGTCATTGCCCGCCCCGCCCGTCAGCACGTCGTTCATGCTGGCGCTCCGGTGCACCGTCAGGCTGTCATTGCCCGCGCCGGTGGTCACATCCATCCCCTCGATCCCGCGGACACTGGCCCCGGGCCGCGGCGCCGACAGCCGGTTGAGGTTGATGACCACATCCGACCCCAGGCCCGACAGATCGCCCTGCCAGAAATCGCGGTCCCCTGCCCCGCCGTTGATCCGGTCGGCCCCCGATCCGCTGCGCAACGTGTCATTGCCGCCACCACCCAGCAGCGTGTCATTGCCCCGGCCGGTGTGGATGATGTCATCCCCCTGCGCCTGATCGACAAAGCGGAACCGTTCGATCCCGGTAAAGCCCAGATCATTGCCGCCCAACCCGTCGAACCGCCCGCTGTAGCCACCGCCCGCATCCGCCACCAGATTGGTCAGCCAGACATTGCCCCGCCCCTCGGGGCAGATCACATCCAGAATATCAGTCCCGCTGCCGCCCGCCACCTCATCGGTGCTGCCAAGGCTCATGCGGATGGTATCATTCCCCCCCCCGGTCCAGATCCGGTCATTGCCCAGGGCCGAACGATGGCCGGTGATCCGGTCATTTCCCCCGGCGGTGGTGATGTCGATCACCTCGACATTGCGCAGCACCGCGCCATCGGCCAGGGCCGAGGCGCCGTTCAGATCCACCACGACATGGCCCGCAAACCAGCCCAGATTCATCTGCGCCCGGTCCACCCCTTCGCCGCCGTCAATGGTATCGCGCCCGCCCCAGCCATAAAGGCTGTCATTGCCCGCGCCGCCCGCCAGGCTGTCATCCCCATCGCCCGACACGATGCTGTCATTGCCGCCCGACAGATCCACGAAGGTCAGATGCCCGAAACCCGCAAAGCTGCAGTCATTGCCCCCCATGCCGTCAAACCGCCCGGCATAGCCGGTCAGCGGCGGCGCCTCGGCCCCGGTGGCCGCAGGCACCATGCCATTCAGCCAGACGTCATTGGTCTGCGTGTCATAGATGAAGATCAGCCGGTCCGCCGCCGTGCCAGTGACGGTGCCCACAGATCTGTTGCGTATGGTGATGTCAGCCATGGTATCCCCCCCGATAACCTGCCAGCAGCATGGCAGGCCCGGGGGCGCGGCGCCTTGCTGCAGATCAACCGGCCCCGCCGGGCAGCAACAGCCGCCCGCGCATCTGGTTGCGCTGCATCATCGTCTGCACCAGATCGCGGAACACATCCTTCACCGCCCGCGCCGACAGCGACAGTTCGGAAAACTCATGCCAGACAAAGGACAAGGTCCGCTCGATCCCCGGATCGACAATGCGCGAGGCCACCAGAAGCCCCGCCTCGATCTCCATGGCAAAGGCGGAATAGGGCACCACCGTATAGGCAGGCCCGCTCAGCGCGATGCTGCGGAACACCGACAGCGAATCCTGTTCCACCACCACATTCAGCCGGTGCCCGATGCGGGCGGCGGTATGTTCCATCTCGATGCGCAGCTGATTCTTCCGCCCGCCCATCACCAGCGGCAGGTTCTGCAGATCGGAAAAGGCGATCCCCTCGCCCGCCCCCGGCGGGCGGGTCCGCCCCACCAGATACAGATCCTGCGCCAGCACCGGCTCTGATGCCGCCCCCACCAGCGTCGAGACATTGGGCAGCAGCCCGAAATCCACCTGGCGCGAGGTCACCAGCGTATCGCTTTCCACCCGCAGCAGATCCAGGATCACCAGCCGGATCTGCGGATGCGCCTGTCGCACCGCCCAATACAGCTGCCCCGCCAGCAGCGGCGCCGCCGAGGCCGCCAGCACCACCCGCACCTCGCCCGTCAGGCTGGCCTGGGCGTTCACGGTTTCCTCGCGCACCTGATCCACATGGCGGAACAGCGACAGCGCCCCCTCATACAGCCGGGCGCCCGCTTCGGTCAGCGTCACGCCCTTGGTGCTGCGCTCCAGCAGGGTCAGGCCCAGCTCTTGTTCCAGCATGCGGATATGCGCCGAAAACGCCGGCTGGGCCAGCCGCACATTGCGCGCCGCCGCCGATATGCTGCCGCAGCGCGCGGCCTCGATGAAGTAGCGCAGATGATCCAGACGCATGGCAAGCCTATCGTGATTTCGTATGGCAACTATCGTGAACTAATATTTTTACGATACCTTTTTGTAAACTATTCCTGAAGCCGGGCAGATTCTGCTGCCGGCAGCAAGGCGAATACAGATGCAATACAGCGCAGCACTCCGCAGCATTTTCGGCACGAAGGATGGCGCTGCGCCGCTGTTTTCCTTCTGGAGCCACTTTCCCGATGCCGATCTCGATGCCGACCGTCTGGCCGAGGCCACCGTGGGCTTTCAGCGCGAATTCGATCTGGATTTCGTGAAAACCGCCCCCAACGGCATGTATGCCATCGAGGATCTGGGCGTTCAGGTCGATTTTTCGGATGTCCCGCGCGGCGGTGTCGCCACCGTTACCGAAACCCCCTATGACGCGCCCGATGCCTGGCTGCGCCTGCCCGAAGCCGATCTGACGCGCGGCGCGCTGGCCCGCGAATTGCGCGCCCTGCGGCTGATGCGGGCGGCCATGCCCGGCGTGCCCATCGTCTTTACCGTCTTCAGCCCGATGACCATCGCCGCCAAGCTCAGCCGCGGCCGGGTTCATGCCCAGATCGCGGAACGTGTGTCGCTGGATGCCGTGCATGTCGCGCTGGACCGCATCGCCCGCAGCGTCAGCGCCCTGTCGCAGGCTGCGATCGAGGCCGGCGCCGATGGCGTGTTCTTCGCCCATCAGGATACCGGGCGCGATCTGCTGTCCTATGATGATTTCTGCGAATTCGTGGCACCCTATGACATCGAGGCGCTGCTGGGCGCGCGGCAAGGCAGGTTCAACATCCTGCATGTGCATGGCGCCCAGATCCGCTTCCGCGAAATCCAGGATTACCCGGTGCACGCGCTGAACTGGCACAATTGGGAAACCCGGCCCAGCACCGCCGCCGGGATGCTGACCTCGGGCAAATGCATCGTCGGCGGGGTGGATCGCTGGTCGATCACCCGCAACGATGTGCCCGCCGTGCAGCGCCAGATCCTGGATACCATCCGCGCGGTTGAAGGCCATGGCGATCTGGTCATCGCCCCCAGCTGCGCCATCCGTGCAGGCTTCTCCGCCCAGACCATGCACGCGATCCGCGATTTTGTCCGCGGCCTGACCGGCCCAGATGCCCTGAGGGCTGCTGCCGGTCAGACCGTGGCCGCCTGACTGCCCGCGCAATGCGGGTGCCGAAGTGCCGCCATGCCGGCGGCACAACCCCCCTGGCCGTGACCCCCGGCGCAGAGCCTGATACCGTGACAGCCAAGGATCACGGAAGGCCGGAAGTCCGGTCTGGCCAAGAACGATCTCAACACAACAGTACGAGGAACGGATGAAACGCTCGCAAATGCTTCTTGGTCTTGCCATGGCAGTGACCCTAGGCCAGCCGGCCCTGGCCGAATATCCCGAAAAGCCCATCGAAATGATCGTGGCCTTCGCGCCCGGCGGCGGCACCGATGTGGCCGCCCGCTCCATCGCCATGTTCATGGAAAAGCATCTGGGCAACGGCGCCTCGATCGCGGTCATCAACAAGCCCGGCGCCGGTGGCGAAATCGGCTGGACCGCGCTGTCGACCGCCGAACCCGATGGCTATACCATCGGCATGATCAACCCGCCCTCCTTCGTGGCGCTGGCCGTCGAGGGCAAGGCGAAATACACGATGGAGGATTTCCAGCCCATCGGGAACATCGTGCTGGATCCGGGTATTCTGGTTGTCGGCAAGGACAGCCCCTATGAAACCCTGCCCGCGCTGGTCGAGGCATCGAAAGCCGCACCGGGCGCCATCGTGGTGGGCACCTCGGGCGCGGCCGGATCTTCCGAACATATCGGCATCCTGAACCTGAACCGCTCGGCCGGCACCAGCTTTACCCCGGCCTTCTTCGGCTCTACTGCGCCGGTGCGTCAGGCCCTGCTGGGCGGCCATATCCCGGCTGCGACCATGAACCTGTCCGAAGCCCTGCCGCTGGTGCGCAGCGGCGATATCCGCCTGCTGGGCGTCATGTCGCCGGAACGCTCGGCCTATCTGCCCGATGCGCCCACCTTCAAGGAACAGGGGTTCGAACTGATCGTGACCGCCTCGCGCGGGCTGGCCGCCCCGGCAGGCACCCCGCCCGAGATGGTGGAAAAACTGCAGGCCGCGCTGAAGGCCGCGATGGAAGATCCCGAATATCTGAAAACCGCGCAAGAGGCTGAAATCCCGCTGGCCTATCTGGATGCGCCCGCCTACCGCGCCCTGATCGACCAGATCACCGGCGAACTGGCCGAGACCTGGAAGGTAACCCCGTGGCGCTGATCTCCTCCCCCTCCCGGCGCCAGGGAGAGCTGGGCTTTGCGACGGTGCTTCTTGCCGTCGCGGGCTTCTGCTTTGCCACGGCGGGCGATTATCCCGGTGCCAGCGGCACTTACCCCAAGGTGCTGTCGGTTCTGCTGGGCTGCGGCGCGGTCCTGATGCTGCTGCGGGCCTGGCGCCAGACCGGCGATGACAGCCGGGCGCCGCTGGTGGTGAACCTGGGCCGCTGCCTGCTGGGCTTTGCCACGCTGGCACTCTACATCCTGGCGATCGACCTTCTGGGCTATATCCTGCCCAGCTTCGTTCTGGTCGTGTCGCTGCCGCTCTTGCTGGGTTACCGCGATCTGCGTCTGGCCTTCATGGCTGCCATCGGCGGGCTCAGCTTCATCCTTCTGGTCTTTGCCGTCATCCTGGAACGCCCGATGCCCGCAGACCTGTTCGACCCGGTGCTGGAGATGCTGCGATGATCGACGCCCTGCTCAGTGCCCTGCCCCATGTGCTGGACCCTGCGAACCTGTTTGCCGTGCTGCTGGGCACCGTTGCGGGCCTGCTGGTCGGCGCGTTGCCCGGTCTGACGGTGACCACCGGCCTGGCCGTGCTGATCCCGCTGACCTTCGGCATGGATCCGCTGTTTGCCCTTGGCATGATGGCCGGCATGTACAACGGCGGCAGCTATGGCGGCGCCATTCCCGCCATCCTGCTGCGGGTGCCCGGCACCCCCGCCTCTGTCGCCACCCTGCTTGATGGCTACGAGATGACGAAACAGGGCAAGGCCGCCTATGCGCTGCAGATCGCGGTCGTGTCCGGCGTCATCGGTTCTGCCCTGTCGGCGGTCTCGCTGATCGTCTTTGCGCCCTGGCTGGTGAAGGTCAGCCTGATGTTCGGGCCTGCTGAATATTTCTGGGTGGCGCTGCTCGGCCTCGCCACCGTGGCCTCGCTTCTGGGCGATGATTTCCTGAAAGGCCTGATGGCGGCGGTGATCGGCCTGCTGATCGGCACCATGGGCACCGATCTTGCCACCGGCACCGAACGCTACACCTTCGGCTGGCTGGAATTTGCCGATGGTCTGGATATCGTCGTGCTGCTGACCGCGCTGTTCGCGATCCCGCCGGTGATCCAGATGATCGAAACCGCCAGCCATCAGGGGATGCCCAAGGAACTCCTGAACCTGCGCAAGCAGGGATCGGTGCTGCGCGAATGGCGGCGCTATCTGCCGGTCTGGTCGCGGTCCTCGGTCATCGGCATCATCATCGGCATCCTGCCGGGTGCGGGCGGTTCGATGTCCTGCTATCTGGCCTATAACGATGCCAAGCGCCGCTCGCCCAATCCCGAAACCTTCGGCAAGGGCAATCCCGAAGGCGTCGCCGCCTCGGAATGTGGCAATGGCGCCGATAACGCCGCCTCGCTGATCCCCGCCCTGTCGCTGGGCATCCCCGGCTCGGGCGTGGCGGCGGTGATCCTGGGCGGGCTTCTGGTGCATGGCCTGCGCCCCGGACCGCAGCTCTTTGCCGAACATCCCGATGTTGTCTATGGCTTCATGCTGCAGATGCTGATCTCTGCCGGGCTTCTGGTGCTGGTCGGCGGGCTGGCCGCCACCCGGATCTTCGGCCAGGCCCTGCGCCTGCCGCATGTGGTGCTGGCGCCGCTGATCCTGCTGTTCGTGGCCATCGGCGTCTATGCGGTGAACAATGCCATGTTCGACCTGTATCTGCTGCTGGGCATCGGCATCTTCGCCTATGTGATGGAACGGCTGGATTATCCCAGCGCGCCGATCATCCTGGGCGTGATCCTTGGCCCGATTGCCGAAAGCCAGCTGTCACTGGCGCTGACCATCTCGGGCGGCAATCCCTTCGCGCTGGTGTCTTCGCCCATGTCGATGATCGTGGTGACGCTGACGCTGTTCATCCTCTGCGTGCCGCTCTGGGGCATGTGGAAAGGCCGCCGCAGCGCCGCCGCCTGATGCCAACGGATGCGGGGGGCCAGACCCCCCGCCCCCCTCCCCTTCTTGAAAGCTCCCCCCATGACCCCGATCACCACTGCGGCGGCACCGGCCGCCATCGGCCCCTATTCGCAGGCCATCGCCAGCAACGGCCTGCTGTTCGTCTCTGGCCAGCTGCCGATAGATCCGGCCACCGGCGCCTTTCCCTCGGATGATCCGGTGGATCAGATGCGCCAGTGCCTGAAGAATATCGCGGCCATTGCCACGGCGGCGGGCACCGATCTGCACCGCACCGTCAAGACCACCATCCTGGTGCGCGACCTGTCGCGCTTTGCCGAAATCAACGCCGCCTATGCCGAGGCCTTTGTGGCCCCCTATCCCGCCCGCGCCACCTTTGAAGTCTCGGCCCTGCCCAAGGGCGCGCAGATCGAGGTCGAGGCCGTCATCGCCCTGGCGGGGGCCTGACATGCAGCCGGATCACTGTTTCACCGAAACCCTGCCCTCGGGCGAAAACCCGGTGCGTGACTGGGGCCGCCACGCGATCGAACTGCTGCTGGGCGATGCCCGCCGTTCGGCCGATACCCATATGATAAAGCCTGTTTTCAAGGGCTTGCCGGGGATTTCCATCTATTTCAAGGATGAAAGCACCCATCCCACCGGCAGCCTGAAACACCGGCTGGCACGGTCCTTGTTCCTCTATGGCATCTGCAATGGCCGCATCGGCCCCGAAACCACGCTGATCGAGGCCTCTTCCGGCTCCACCGCCGTATCCGAGGCCTATTTCGCCCATCTTCTGGGCCTGAAATTCATCGCCGTCATGCCGCGTTCCACCAGCCACCCCAAGGTGGCGGCGATCCAGCAATTCGGTGGCCAGTGTCATTTCGTGGATCACGCGGGCGAGGTTTACGCCGTGGCCGAACGGCTGGCGCGCGAAACCCGGGGCCATTATCTGGATCAGTTCACCAATGCCGAACGCGCAACCGATTGGCGCGGCAACAACAATATCGCGCAAAGCATCTTTGATCAGATGCAGGCCGAGGCCGAACCCGTGCCCGATTGGGTGGTGATGAGCGCGGGCACCGGCGGCACCTCTGCCACCATCGGCCGCTATATCCGGTATCGCAATCTGGAAACCCGTCTCTGTGTGGTGGATGTCGAAGGCTCGGCCTTCTACGAGGCCTGGCGCAGCGGCGACATGGGCGTGACCGCGCCGGGCAGCCGGATCGAGGGCATCGGCCGCCCGCGGGTGGAGCCATCGTTCATTCCGGGCGTGATTGATCACATGATCCGCGTGCCCGATGCCGCCTCTTTCGCCGCCGCGCGGGTGCTGTCGGAACGGCTGTTCCGCCGGGTGGGCGGATCGTCGGGCACCAACTTCTATGGCCTGCTGTCCATCGCCGCCCAGATGCGCCGCGAGGGCCGCACCGGCGCGCTGGTCACGCTGATCTGCGACAGCGGCGACCGCTATGCCGCCACGTGCTTCAACGATGACTGGCTGGCGCAACAGCAGATCGACATCGCCCCCTGGCGCGCCCGGATCGAGGATTTCCTGGATCATGGCCGCTGCCTTCCGGCCTGAAAACCGCCAGATGATGTGACATGCAAGCGAAAGAACACAAGATGCGGGTTCTGATCCTGGGGGCGGGCGGTGTCGCCCGCGCCATGGCCGCGCTGCTGCATCAGGGCGGGCATCACCCACAGCTCTGGTCGCCCTCGGGTAAGGGGGCGGCCGATCTGGCGCAGGCCGATCTGCAGGCCAGCGGCGCGCTGCAATCCCGGTTCCGCGTCGATCTGGCCACCGATCTGCCCGCAGCGCTGCGGGCGGCGACGGTGGTGGTGGTGGCGCTGCCGGCGAACGGGCATCGGCGGGTGATGGATCTGGCGCTGCCGCATCTGACGGCGGAGCATAGCGTCATCGTCAGCGCGCAGCTGTCTTTGGGGGCGGCCTATCTGCGGCAGGCGCTGGTGGCGCGCGGGGTGGATGCGACGGTGATCGGCTGGGGCACCACGGTGGTCATGGGGCGGAAAAGCGGGCCGGGCTGCGTGCAGATCGGCGGCCTGCGCCCGGCGGTGCCGATGGCGGTTCTGCCCAAAGCCCGGTCCGAGGCCGGGTTGGCCCTGTGCCGCCACCTGTTCGGCGACCGCTTTCAACCGGCGCCCGGCCTGCTGGCCATCGCGCTTGGCAATCTCAATCCGCCGGTGCATCTGGCCAATGCGCTGTGCAACCTGACCCGGATCGAGAATGGCGAAATCTGGTTCAACTACAATGGCATAACCCCGGCTGTGGCCCGGTTGATCGGCGCGCTGGATACAGAGCGGCGCGCCGTGGCGCAGGCTTTCGGCCTGTCGATGCGCCGTGTGGAGGATCATTTCCGCATGACCTTTGGTCTGGCCGAGGGGCTTTCGCTGGCGGAAATGGCGGCGCAGATCCATCAGAAGCGCGGGGGGCCGCCCGGGCCGGTGACGCTGAACACCCGGTTCATCACCGAAGATGTGCCCTTCGGGATCGTGGAAATCATCACCCTGGCCGCCGCCGCCGGGGTGGCGGTGCCGCTGCATCAGGCGGGGCTGGCGCTGGTCAATGCGCTTTATGGTGCAAGGTTCGACGGGCAGAATGATCTGCTGCCCGCCGTCGATCTGGCGGCGCTGACCGGCTGAGGCGGCGCCACCCGGCCTGTCTGGTTGGCGTCGGTTGCGCGTCGGGCCTGTGTCCCGCCCCTGTCGGGACAGCGGCAGGGCGCCGCTAGCCCTGCCCGCCCAGCAGGTTGCGCGCCGACGCCAGCGCGCGGGCGGCCACGGCGGCGCTGCCTTCGGCGGCCTGCAGCGCCTGCATCGGCACCTCCAGCGCCAGAGGGATGCCGGGGGGCAGCAGCGCCAGAATGGCGCGCAGGTCAATCTGCCCCGCGCCCGGCGGCAGACGTTCGGCCCGGCCTGCATGCAGCAGATCTTCGGTCGTATAGCCGGGCAGAACCGGCGCATCGCACAGATGGGCAAAGGGCAGCCGCGCCGGCGGCAGCGCCGCAAGATCGGCCAGCGCGCTGTGCGAGCGGTTGAAATGCAGCATGTCCAGCAAAATGCCCAGATCCGGGTCGCCCGCCGCTGTCACCACATCGCGGGCGGCGACCAGATCGGGCACATTGGTCCAGGGAAAGAATTCCAGCACGCAGCCCAGACCGCGCGGCCGGGCCTCGGCATTGAGGGCGGCCAGATTGTCGGACAGGCGGGCCAGATCGGGATCATAGGGCGCGCAGATCACATGGCGGGCCTGAAGCTCTGCCCCGGCATCCAGAAAGGGGCGCAGGGCGGCGGCGCTGAAATCGGGGGTCATGCGGATGAATTCGATATCCAGCACGCCGATGCCGGTCTCGCGCAGCGCGGCGCGGGTTTCGCGCAATGCCTGCGGATCAAGATGCAGCGGATAGCCGGGCGTGGTATCGGTGACGCGGACAAGGCGCAGGCCGACCAGATCATAGCCCAGACCGGCGGCGCAGCGGATCATGTCGGGCGGCGCCAGATCCAGCACCGTCAGATGCGCGAGAGAGAGCGGGTTCATGCGGGCTCCTGTTCGGTGGGATGGGTGGCGGCGTGCCGGCCTGCGACAAAGCCGAAGGTCAGCGCCGGGCCCAGATTGATGCCGCCCGCCGGGTAATGCCCGCCGAAGACATGCGCCATGTCGCAGCCCGCCGCGTAAAGCCCCGGCAGCGGCTGGCCATCGGCGCCCAGAACGCGGGCGGCGGCATCGGTTTCAAGCCCGGCAAAGGTGCCAAAGCTGCCGGGGATGACCCGCAGCGCCAGATAGGGCCCACGGTCGATGGGCGCGACACAGGGGTTGGGCTGCTGCGCCGGATCGCCCTGCAACCGCATGTAAGGCGTGGTGCCGCGCCCGAAATCGGGGTCTGCCCCCTGCGCGGCATGGTGGTTCCAGTGATCCAGCGTCTGGCGCAGGCCTTCGGCATCCATGCCGCAGGCGCGGGCCAGCGCTTCGGGCGTGGCGGCCTGTTGCAGATAGCCATTGCGCAGCCAGGGGCGCAGCGGCAGCGGAAACGGCCGCGCGATGCCCAGACCGTAGCGGCGCTGAAAGGCGCGGGTTGCGATCAGCCAGGCCTCTGGCACCTGCCCCGGCGGGGTGGCGGCCAGCAGCGCCTGCACGAAATCATGATAGCCCAGACCTTCGTTGCAGAAACGGCGGCCATCGGCGCGCACCGCGATCAGGCCGGGTTTGCCCCGGTCGATGATATGGGGAAAGGGCGCCACCCGCCCGTCGGGCCAGCGCACCAGGCTGACCGGGCACCAGGCGCCGGGGCTGGCCAGAGCGGTGGCCTGCCGGGCGCCCAAAGCCTCGGCCAGGGCCAGGCCATCGCCGGTTGCGCCTTCGGCGGCGAGGGTGGCGTGATGATCGTTGCGGGGAAACAGCGCGGCGCGGCGGGTGGCATCATGGGCAAAGCCGCCGGTGGCCAGCACCACGCCACGGGCGGCCTGCACCGCCACTTCGTCGCCATCCATCCGCAGCACGGCGCCCGTCACCCGGCCGTTTTGCGCGATCAGGCGCAGGGCCGGGGCTTCGGTCAGCAGGGTCACCCCCGCCGCCTGCGCCGACAGCATCAGCCGCGCCACCAGCGCCGAGCCGTTGCGCAGCTGCATCGCGCGGCCATGCAGGGCCAGATCGCGGAAATGGCGGATCATGCGGCGCGTCACATGCAGAAAGGCGCGCGGGCTGCGCGTCATGGTCAGGAAGGCGCGCAGATCGGCGCCGGCCTGAATCGTCAGCCCCAGAAAGCTGGTTTCGCGCAAGGGTTTGCGCAGCAGGCGGATCAGCGGCCCCAGCTGCCGCCCGTCGCAGGGCCGGGCGATGACAGAGCGCCCGCCGCGGCCCGCGCCGGGCAGATGGCCATAGGTATCGGGGATCTGGCTGCCCGGATCGAATTGCAGCCGGGTGTGGCGGTCGAAGAAATCCACCATGCGCGGCGCCTCGGCCAGAAAGGCCTGCACGCGCGCATCGTCATATTGCGGGCCAAGGGCGGCGCGCAGATAGGTTGCGGCGGCCTCTGCGCTGTCTTGCGTGCCATGGCGGGCGCAGACCGGATTGCCGGGCGCCCAGATCCAGCCGCCCGACCAGGCGGTGGTGCCGCCCAGAACCGGCGCCTTTTCGGCCAGGATCACCCGCAGCCCGTGATGCGCCGCGACAACCGCCGCCGCCAGACCCGCCGCCCCGGAGCCGATGACCAGAAGATCACAGTCCCGCGTCATGCCCGGCGCATCCGGAACCAGGCCGAGGCCTGCGTCAGCCCGGCCAGTTCGCGGGCGGCTGTGTGCAGGGCGGGCAGCAGGGCCGCGCGGCGGGCCACCGTCAGGCGCACCCCCGGCCCGGCGATCGACAGGCAGCCAAGGCAGGGGGAGCCGGGCAAAGGCACGGCGATGGCGGCCATGCCCTCCAGAAAGCTGTCTTCGGCCTCGGCATGGCCCTGGGCGCGGATCTGCGCCAGCATCTGCTGCAGGCGCGCCAGATCGGGGGCGGGTTGCGGGCGGGCACCGGGCGGCGGTTCGGCGGGCTGGGCCGCGATCAGCCGCAGCGCCCGGTCTTCGGGCAGGGTGGCGGCCCAGGCGCGGCCACTGGCGCTATGGGCCAGCGGCGCGTGGGCGCCCTGTTCGCGGGCCGGATCATAGCGCAGACCGGACGTGGCACCCTGGGCGGCCGCCACCCAGATCAGCGCATCGCCATCGACGACCGACAGCCGCACCAGCTCGCCCGAGGTGCGGGCCAGACCGTCCAGCACGGGGGCGGCGATATCGGTGATGCCCGCCGCCCCCAGATAGCCCAGACCCAGCGCCGCCAGCCGCAGGGTCAGCGCATAATTGCCCTGCGGCTGGGGCTGGGTGGCAAAATCCAGGCGCACCAGATCGTTCAGCAGGCGATGCGCGGCAGAGGCGGGCATATCCAGCGCATGGGCCAGCGCCTGCACCGACATGCCCTCTGGTTGGGTGGACAGCAGCGAGAGGGCGGCAAGGATACGGTCGATTGCGGCAGCCATCTGGGCCTCATAAATATGGAATGTGATTCCAATATTGAATCATGTTCCAGATATCAAGCCCCTTGCGGAACGGCTTGCGGCGATTACGGTGGGGGGATGAAGGAACTGACGCTCAGACAGGTGGAGGTGGTGCGCGCGGTGATGATCGCGGGCAGCATCCAGGGTGCGGCCAATCTGCTGCATGTTTCGGCGCCGGGTGTCAGCCGGCTCATCAAGCATACCGAAGAGGGTTTGGGCATCCGGCTGTTCGACCGGCGGGCCGGGGTCTTTGTGCCCGCGCCCGAGGCGCGCAGCATTTTCGAGATGCTGAATCAGGTGTTTCACCAGATGGAAAACCTGAATACCGCCGTGCAATCGCTGCAGAAAGGCGATGAGGTGAAGCTGTCTTTCGCCTCGGCCCCTTCCATCGCGCAGTTCATCGCGGCGCGGGCGATCCGCAGCATCAGCGCCCGGTTTCCCCGGCTGATGATCGACCTGAACATCCTGAAATTCGAGGAATCGCTGGATTACCTGCTGCTGGAACAGGGCGAGATCGTGTTCATGAGCTCGGCTGTGGAACACAGCTCGCTGGAATCGACGCCGCTGGTGCAGGGGCGGATCGTGGCCATCGTGCCCGAGGGCCACGAGCTGGCGCGGCAAGAGGTGATTTCGGTGCATGATCTGATGCGCTTTCCCTTCATCGGGGTCGATCCCGATGATCCCTATGGCGCGATTCTGGCGCAGCCGTTCCGCGATGCCGGGCTGAACCCGCGCCATGCGATGCGCGGCCGGTTTGCGCAGACCACGGTAAGCCTGGTGCGGCACGGGCTGGGCGTGGCGCTGATTGATGAATTCTCGGTGGCCGAGGTTTACATGCCCGGCCTGATTCGCCGCCCGCTGAAGGAAGAGGCGACGATCACCGCCTATTCGGTGCAGAAACGCGGGCGGCAATTGTCGAGCTTCGCAGAATATACCATCGGCCGCTTCCGCCACGAGCTGGTGACCGCGACCGAGCGCCGCCGCTGGGATCCGGCGCCGTCTGCGTAACATCAGGTTAAGATAACCGTCATAACGGTATTTGCAGTTAAAATACAAATGCGCCAGACTGATGTTATCCGGCCTGGAATGGCAGGTCTGGCGATATCTCTGGGAGGAGAACCGATGAAAAGAACGCTTCTTGGCGTGGCCGTGGCTTTTGGTCTGGCTGCAGCGCCGGCCTTTGCCGAATTCCCCGAAAAGGACATTCAGGGCATCATCCAATGGGGTGCCGGCGGATCCACCGATACGGTTGCCCGCGCCATCACCCCCCATGCGGAAAAAGTGCTGGGTGGCACCGTGGTGATGCAGAACCTGACCGGCGGTGTGGGCGCCATCGCGCTGAACCAGGTCGCCAATGGCGAGGCCGATGGCTATACCCTGCTGTTCGGGGCGGAAAACCCGCTGCTCTACAAGGTCATGGGCCTGGGGCAGAAGGATTATGCCGATTTCACGCCGATCAATGTGATCGCCCGTGGCGTGCCGATCCTGGTCGCCCGCCCGGATGCGCCGTTCAACACCTTCCCCGAGATGGTGGAATACATCAAGGCCAACCCCAAGACCGTGAAATTCGGCTCGACCGGGCCGGGCGGCCTGCCCTCGGTCGTGACCTCGATGATCAGCTCGAAGATCCCGCTGGATGTGACCTTCGTGCCCTATGACGGCGATGGCCCGGCGCTGACCGCGCTGCAGGGCGGGGCTGTCGATGTGATGCCCGCCGTTCTGGGGGCCGCGCTGGAAGGCATCAAGGGTGGCAAGATGAAGCCCATCGCGCTGTTCGACGTGGACGCCGCGCCGCAGCTGCCCGATGTGCCGACCATCACGGCGACCAACCCCGAATTTGCCGATCTGCTGCCCTGGGGGCCGTTCTTCGGCATCTTCGTGAAAAAGGGCACCCCGGATGATGTGGTGGCCAAGCTGACCGCCGCCTATGCCGAAGCCGCCAAGGCGCCGGAATTCGTGGAACTGATCGACGGGCGCGGCTTCAAGATGCTGTCGCTGTCGGGCGCGGATGCCGAGGCCTATCTGGCCGACTGGCAATCCACCACCGCCTGGCTGATCTGGGAAGCGGGCATCGCCAAGAACTCTCCTGAAGATTTCGGCATCGCCAAGAAGTAACGCGCCCCTCTGCGCCGACTGCCCGTGCTGCGCTTTGGCGCGGGCAGTCTTTCGCACCCCGGCGCCATGCGGCACCGGATGGCCCATCTGCCCGCAGGAGACCCGGATGCAAGACAACGAACCCCGCAGACCCGGTGAACTGGCGTTCAATATCGCCCTGTTCCTGGTCAGCCTTTTCCTTCTTTACAGCGCCTACAGCATTTCCGGTTTCGAGGCGCTGTCCGCGCCCGGCGCCGTGCCCATGGCCACCACGGCCGTCATGGTCATTACAGCAGGCCTGACGCTGCGCCAGACCCTGCGCAAACCGGCGCTGACCGCCGAGAAACTGTCGCGCGACATCATCCCGATGCCCGTCATCGTGACCATTGCCGCCGTCGTGCTTTATGCGCTGCTGCTGTCGCCGCTGGGCTTTCTGCCCACCTCGGTGCTCTTTCTGTTCGGGCTGATCTGGTATCTGTCGGCGCGCGGCCCGGTGTTCAGCATCGTGGTGTCGCTGGTGACGGTGGCGATGATCTATCTGATCTTCCGCCTGATCTTTACCGTTCTGATGCCCCCCGGCATCGTCCCCGAAGGCGAGATGATCGCCTGGCTCCGCGGCCTTTTTTCGGCAGGGAACTGACATGGATATTCTGGCTAATCTGCTGATCCCGCTGCTGGATCTGAAACTGCTGTCGCTGATTGCCGTGGGCACGCTGGCGGGCATCTATGTCGGCGCCATTCCGGGGCTTTCCGTCACCATGGCGGTGTCGATCCTGATTTCCTTCACCTTTTCCTGGGATGTCTATCCGGCGCTGGCGCTGATGATCGGCATCTATATGGGTGGCGTCTATGGCGGATCGCGGACGGCGATCCTGCTGAACATCCCCGGCGCGCCTTCGGCCATTGCCACGGCGATGGATGGCTATCCGCTGGCCAAGAAGGGCATGGCGGGCGAGGCCATCGGCATTGTCACCGTGGTGTCGTTCTTCGGCGGCTTTATCGGCATCCTGGCGCTGGCGCTGTTCGCGCCGCTGCTGGCCGATTTCGCCATCCGCTTTCAGCCGCGCGATTACATGATGCTGGCGGTGCTGGGCATCCTGCTGGTGGGTTCGCTGTCGGGTGGCAATCTGGTGAAGGGCATCTTTGCCGGCGCCCTGGGCATCGGCATCGGTGCGGTGGGGATGGACCCGCTGACCTTTACCGAACGCTTCACCTTCGGCACCTCGGCGCTGCAGGCGGGCGTGTCCTTCGTGGCGGTGATGATCGGGATGTTCGGCATTTCCGAAGGCTTGCAGCAGCTGCACACCATCAACACCCCCGGCGTGAAGCAGAAGATCGGCCGCATCGTGCCCTCGTGGAGCCTGGTGAAGAAGCATATCCCGCTGGGGATGCAGACCTCGACCATCGGCGCGGTGATCGGCGCGCTGCCGGGCACGGGCGGCGATATTGCGGCGCTGATGGCCTATGACCATGCCACCCGCGTGACGAAGAACCCCGAGGTGCCTTTCGGCCAGGGCGCGATCGAAGGGCTGGTAGCCCCCGAAACCGCCAATAACGCGGCAGTGGGCGGCGCCTTCATCCCGATGCTGACCTTGGGTATTCCGGGCGATGCGGTGACGGCGATCATGATCGGCGCGCTGTTCATCCACGGGCTGAACCCCGGCCCGATGCTGATGGTGGAACAGCCGGACATGTTCTGGTTCATCGTCAGCTCGCTGACTCTGGCCAATATCTTCATGCTGATCTTCGGCCTGACCGGCATCAAGACTTTCGTGAAAATCGTCGAACTGCCGCGCAGCGTGCTGCTGCCGGTGATCCTGCTGCTGTCCATCGTCGGCGCCTATGCGGTGAACAACAGCGTCACCGATGTCTACTGGATGCTGGGCTTCGGGGTCTTCGGGTATTTCATGAAATGCTATGGCTATCCGCTGGGCCCGGTGATCCTGGGTGTGATCCTCAGCCGCCTGCTGGATGACAACTGGCGCCGGGCGATCATCTCGGATCAGGAAAGCCTGTGGATGCTGCTGAAGGGCACGCTGGCCAGCCCGCTGTCGCTGGTGCTGTTTGCCACCGTCCTGCTGATCTTCGTGTCGAAAACCCCGATCTGGGGCATGATCTTCCGCAAGAAGGCCTGATCTGTGGCGCGGTGCCCGGCCCCCTGCGGGCACCGCCCCTCCCCCTCCCCTGCCGACCGCCCGCGCGATTTGCCTGAAAGGACCGCCCCCATGCCCGATACCATCCGCCTTGGCCTGATCGGAGACAATATTGCCAAATCGCAGTCGCCCCGGCTGCACCGGCTGGCAGGGGCGCAGAATGGCCGCCGCGTGACCTATGACAGCCTGGTGCCCGCCGAAATCGGGCTGGAATTCGATGCGCTGTTCGCCCATGTCGCGGGCGCGGGCTATCGCGGTGTCAATGTGACCTATCCCTACAAGGAACGCGCCAGCGCCAAGGTGGTGATCGACGATCCGCTGGTGCGGGCCATTGGCGCGGTGAATACCGTGGTCTTCGATGCGGGCGGGCCGCATGGCTACAACACCGATCATTCCGGCTTCATCGCCGCCTATCGCCGGGTGCGCGGCGCCGCAGATCCCGGCCCCGTGCTGATGATCGGCGCGGGCGGCGTGGGCAAGGCGGTGGCCTTCGGCCTGATCGCGCTTGGCCTTGCCGAAATCCGCATCGCGGACCGCGATCTGCCCAAGGCAGAGGCGCTGGCCGCCGCCTTGACGGCCGCCCGGCCCGGGCTGATCACCCGCACCGGCACCGAGGCCGAAGCGCTGGCGGATGGCGCCGCGGGGATCATCAACTGCACCCCCGTCGGCATGGTGGGCTATGGCGGCACGCCGCTGCCGCGCGCGCGCATGGCGGGGGCAGGCTGGGTGTTCGATGCGGTCTATACCCCGGTCGATACCCAGTTCCTGCAGGATGCCGCCGCCGAAGGGCTGCAGGTGATTTCGGGATACGAGCTGTTCTTCGGGCAGGGCGTCGATGCCTGGGCCATCTTTGCAGGCCTGCCGCTGGACGAAGCCCGGATGCGCCGCGAACTGGCCGAAGGAAAGGACGTCGCATGAAAACCTCCATCGCCACCGTCTCCATCTCTGGCTCGTTCACCGAAAAGCTGGAGGCCATCGCAGGCGCGGGTTTCGACGGGATCGAGATCTTCGAACAGGATTTCATCGCATCGGATTTCACCCCGCATGAGGTGGGCCGGATGGTGCGCGATGCCGGGCTGGAGATCACGCTGTTTCAGCCCTTCCGCGATTTCGAGGGCCTGCCGGAACCGCATCGCAGCCGGGCCTTCGCCCGCGCCGCGCGCAAGTTCGATCTGATGAACCAGCTGGGCACCGATCTGGTGCTGGTCTGTTCCTCGGTGCATCCGGCGGCCATGGGCGGGATCGACCGCATGGCCGAAGACTTTCACCAGCTGGGCGATCTGGCCCGCGCCCATGGCGTGCGCGTCGGGTTCGAGGCGCTGTGCTGGGGCCGCCATGTGAACGATCACCGCGATGCCTGGGAGGTGGTGCGCCGCGCCGATCACCCCAATATCGGCCTGATCCTGGACAGTTTTCACACGCTGGGCCGCAAGATCGACCCCGAAACCATCCGCCGGATTCCGGGTGACAAGATCTTTTTCGTGCAGCTGGCCGATGCGCCCGCCATCGACATGGATCTGCTCTACTGGTCGCGCCACTTCCGCAACATGCCGGGCGAGGGCGATCTGGATGTGACGGGCTTCATGCGGGCCGTGGCCGCCACCGGCTATGCCGGGCCGCTGAGCCTTGAGATCTTCAACGATCAGTTCCGCGCGGGCCTGCCCCGGCTGGTGGCGCGCGATGGCCACCGCAGCCTGATCGCCCTGATGGACCGGGTCCGCCGCGAAGAACCCGCGCTGAACATCGACCTGCCGGAATTTCCGCAGGCCGCCCCGGTGTCGCGCGTGGAATTCATCGAATTCGCCACCGAGGATCAGGAGGCCGCGCCGCTGGAAACCCTGCTGGAGGCCACGGGCTTTGTGCGGGCCGGGCGGCATGTGTCAAAGCCCGTCTCGCTGTGGCGGCAGGGCGAAATCAACGTGCTGGTCAATACCGACAGCAGCGGCTTTTCCCGCACCTCTTATGTGGCGCATGGCACCACGGTTTCGGAAATCGGCGTGATGGTGCCCGATGCCCGCGCCGCCCATGCCCGGGCGCTGGTGCTGCTGGCGCATGACCATACGCAGGATAACCCCAGCGGCGAGCTGACCATCCCGGCCATTCGCGGCGTGGGCGGCAGCATGATCCGCCTTCTGGATGCCGGGTCCGATCTGGCGCGGATCTGGGATGTGGATTTCAAAAGCAGCCCGGCCCCCACAGGCGCAGGCCTCACCGGGGTGGATCACATCGGCCAGACCATGGCCTATGACGAAATGCTCAGCTGGGCGCTGTTCTACACCAGCATTTTCGGCGCGACCAAGGCGCCGATGATGGATGTGGCCGATCCGGACGGGCTGGTGCGGTCGCAGGCGGTGCAATCGGGCGGGCTGCGGGTCACGCTGAACGGCGCCGAGGCCCGGCGCACGCTGGCGGGCCGGTTTGTCGAGGAAACCTTCGGCTCGGCAGTGCAGCATATCGCCTTTGCCACCGCCGATATCTTTGCCACTGCCGCCCAGCTGCAGGCGCGGGATTTTCCGGTGCTGCGGATCGGCGCGAATTACTATGACGATGTCGAGGCGCGGTTCGGGCTGGACCCGGCGCTGGTGGCCCGGATGCGCGCGGCCAATGTGCTGTATGACGAAGATGCGGCGGGGCAGTTCTTTCAGCTGTATTCGGCGCCGCGCCCCGACGGGTTCTTCTTTGAAATCGTGCAGCGGCAGGCGAATTATCAGGGCTATGGCGCGCCCAATGCCCCGTTCCGCATCGCGGCACAGAAACGCGCGGCGCGCCCGGCGGGGATGCCGCATCTGTAAGCCGCCGGGGCCTTTATCCCCCGCCCGATCAGTGCCACAGTGCCCGCCATGGCGGGGGCTGCGGGCGGTGACCTGCCGGATGCCGATCCTGCCCGGATACGATTTGGCCTGCGAAAAGGATTGACCGTGCAGCTGACAACCGAAACCGCCCTTGCCATCTGTCAGGCGGGGCTGGCCCATGCCCGCGCCCATGGGTTCAAACCCGTGGCGATCACCGTGCTGGATGCCCGCGCCGCCGTCCGCGCGGTTCTGGCCGAAGATGGGTGCAGCATCCGCCGCGCCGAGATTGCCATGGCCAAGGCCAATGCCGCGCTGGCCACCGGCGAGACGACGCGCAGCCTTTCGGCCAAGCCGCCGCATTTTCTGGCGGGCATCGCCCATATCGTCGGCGGCATGGTCCCCACGCCGGGCGGTGTGTTCATCCTTGATGAACAGGGCGCGATTCTGGGCGCTGTCGGCGTTTCCGGTGAGGCATCGGATATCGACGAAGAAATTGCGCTGGCCGCCATCTCGGCCGCACTGACGCAGGGCTGAAGCAGCCCCCGCTGTCCCGACGCGGGCCAGACGCCTGCGGGACGCGGGCCAGACCGGGGCGGCACATCCGGCAAGCCGGGGGAGTGCCCGCCCCCCCTGCCCTGCCACAGCCCAGCCCAGGCGCAGGGGGGCTGCATCAGGACCACGCGGTTTGTGCAGATCCCCGCCTCTGGCCCCATATCTAGAATCTCCTTGCGCGAATCTGGCAATTGCCGCAATAGTCACGAAAAAGCGTGATTAAACGTATATTTCCGTGAACACGTCCGGGGACCATACCGGAAATACAACGCGGAGCGCGAGGCAAGAGAGCAATGATATGTCCCATGAGGAACTGAATTCGGTTATCCGGCAACATTCCGAGCTTCTGGCCGCGCAACTTCATTCGCAGCGTACCAGCATGTTCCCGCCCGATGCCGCCAAGGTGATGCGCAAGTTCACCTCGGGCGAGGCGGCGACCTTGCTGGGCGTGAACGATTCTTACCTGCGCAAGCTGCATCTGGAAGGCAAAGGCCCGACGCCCGAAACCACCCCCGGCAGCCGGCGCCTGTATTCTGCCGAAGATGTGCGCGCCCTGCGGGTTCTTCTTGAAAAAACCGCAAGGAAACCAGGGGATTACCTGCCGGGCCGCCGCGCGGGCGATCATCTGCAGGTGATCGGCGTGATGAATTTCAAGGGCGGCAGCGGCAAGACCACCAGCTCTGCCCATCTGGCGCAGCGGCTGGCGCTGACCGGCTATCGCGTGCTGGCGATCGACCTTGACCCGCAAGCCTCGATGACGGCGCTGCATGGCGTGCAGCCGGAATTCGATCTGGTGGATGGCGGCACGCTTTATGATGCGATCCGCTATGACAATCCGGTGCCCATCGCGCAGGTGATCCGCAAGACCTATATCCCTGATCTTGATCTGATTCCCGGCAATCTGGAGCTGATGGAATTTGAACATGAAACCCCGCGCGCCCTGGCGCAGGGCAATGCCGGGCTGTTCTTTTTCCGTGTGAAAGAGGCGCTGGCGCAGGTGGATGCCAATTACGATGTGGTGGTGATCGACTGCCCGCCGCAGTTGGGTTTCCTGACGATGTCGGCGCTTTCGGCGGCGACCGGCGTTCTGGTCACGATCCATCCGGAAATGCTGGATGTCATGTCCATGAGCCAGTTCCTGCGCATGACCGCCGATCTGATGGATGTGATCGCGGAAAGCGGCGCCGACATGACACATGACTGGATGCGCTATCTGCTGACGCGGTATGAACCCACGGATGCGCCGCAGAACCGTATCGTGGCCTTTCTGCGCACCATGTATGGCGACCGCGTGCTGAATGCGCCCATGCTGAAATCCACCGCGATTTCCGATGCGGGCCTGACCAAGCAGACCCTGTATGAAGTGGAACGCAGTGCCTTTACCCGCACGACCTATGATCGCGCGCTGGAAAGCGTGAATGCGGTGAATGACGAGATTGCCCAGCTGATCCAGAAAACCTGGGGCCGCTGAGGGAGGGGGCGTGATGACCGACAACAAGAAGAAACGCCTGTCGATGCTGGATGGTCTGGCCTCTGCCGGGCCGACACCGGCCAGCATGATGAACACCAACCGCGCGCTGCGGTCTGCCCGCGATGCGGTGGATGCCCATCATGTATGGGAGCTGGACCCCAGCCTGATCGATGACCCCCGCCCCGCCGACCGGCTGGACCCGCGCGACATGGCGGATCTGCGCGCCTCGATCGAGGCCAATGGCCAGACGGTGCCCATTCTGGTGCGGCGCGACCCGGCGGATCAGGGGCGCTATCTGCTGGTCTATGGCCGGCGGCGGCTGGAGGCGATCCGCAGTTCCGACAAGCTGACGAAAGTGCGCGCCCTGATCGCCCATCTGGACGACAGCGCCGCCCTGCGCGCGCAGATCACCGAAAACACCGGCCGCCGGGATCTGAGCTATCTGGAACGCGCGCTGTTCGCCCGCGAACTTTCGCAGGGGGATTTCGGCAGCCAGGCCCAGATCGCCGAAGTGCTGAACACCACCAAATCCGCGATTTCCATGGCGCTTTCGGTGGCCAATGCCATCGGCCCCGATCTGGCGCGCGCCATTGGCCCCGCCCATGGCATCGGCCGCCCCCGGTGGGAGGCGCTGGTGCGCGCGCTGGGTGAAGATGGCGTTAACCTTTCTGCCCTTAGCTCTGTGGCGATGGAGGCCCGGATGAAAGCGGCAGAAAACCCCGAAGGACCAGACCCTTCCGCCGCCGGATTCGAGGCGGTTGTGGCGCATCTGAACCGCAAGCCCGCCCCGGCGGACCGGCCGAAGGCGCGGCGCGTGCCACTGGCGCTGGAGGGCAGGACGGTGGGCCATCTGCAATCCGGCCCCAAGGGCCTGCGGCTGGAACTGAAGCCCGATGCCGACGGCTTTGCCGCCTGGATCGAGGCCGAGGCCCCGGCCATCCTGCAAGATCTTCACGCGCGCTGGAAACAGCGCGGCTAACCGCAACCCTTCAGGACAGGAGGCACGACAGAGACAAAAGAAAGGCCCCGCAAAGCTTTCGCCCCACGAGACCCCCTTTGATCTTAGCACTTTCAAGGTAACGGTCACCGGCGTTTTCTGCAAGTCATATGTGATTTGCGGCGCGGTATAATTTTGTCTTCGTGAAATTCACATGGGTTATACCCCCGTAACGCCCTTCCGGCGCAGGATGGATGCTGCGCTGATGGATCATGGCCGCCGTCTGGAGGACGCCTCGCCCCGCCCCGGCGTGAACAAATGGGAAGCGCTGCGCGAACTGGCGGTGGCGCGACAGCGGCTTGGCCTGAGCGACCGCGATATGGGCGTGTTGCAGGCGCTGGTCAGCTTTCACCCCGGCACGGTTCTGGAGGGGCGCGACCTGGTGGTTCATGCCTCGAACGAGACGATCTGCGCGCGGCTGAACGGGATGCCCTGTTCGACCATGCGCCGCCATCTGGCGCATCTGGTGACCGCAGGGGTGATTGCCCGGCGCGACAGCCCGAATGGCAAGCGCTATGCCCGGCAGACGCGGGCGGGCAAGGTGGCCTTCGGGTTTGACTTGACGCCGCTGGCGCTGCGGTTCGATGAATTCTGCGCCTTGGCCGAGGAACTGCGCGCAGAGGAGGACCGCCTTGCCCGGCTGCGCGAGACGGTCAGCCTGATGCGCCGCGATCTGGCGGGGCTGACGATCTGGGGGGCCGAGGTGCGGCCCGATCTGCCGCTGTGGACTGGGCTGCAGGATATGGCCGCACTGACCGCGCGCGCCCTGCGCCGCAAGCTGACACCCGAGGATCTGGCGCTGCTGGAGGCGCGGCTGATGCAGGCGCTGACCCGGGCGCGCGCGGTGCTGGAGCCGGTTGCAGAAGAATTGAGCAGCAATCCGGTTCAGAATGAGCAGCACCATCAGAATTCACAGAAAGATATACATGAACTTGAACGGCGCATGGAAAGCGCGGAACAGGTTGAGGTAGGCGCGCTGGATAACAGCGAAAACGAAGGCAGCCCCCCTGCCCCGCCATTGCCCCGGCTGCCGCTTGGAATGGTGCTGTCATCCTGCCCCGAGATCGCGGCTTATGCCGACGGGCCGATGCGCCACTGGCATCAGCTGGTGCGCGCGGCAGAGGTTGTGCGGCCGATGATGGGCATATCCCCCGATGCCTGGGCGGCAGCCAAGCGACAGATGGGGCCGGAAGAGGCCTCGGTCGTGCTGGCGGCGATCCTGCAGCGGTTCGAGGCGATCAAATCCCCCGGCGGCTATCTGCGCAGTCTGGTGCGCAAGGCGACAGAGGGCGCGTTTTCATCCGGGCCGATGGTGATGGCGCTGATGCGACGCGAGGCGGCGTGATGTTCACAGCTGTGAACCGGGCGCAGAGTTCACAGCTGTGAACTTTTGCCCGCCTGTCAGCCCGGGAGGCCCTGCGCCCAAAGGGCCAGCTGGCGGCGGAGGGTGCGGTTGCGCTTCAGGTGCCATTCCCGGCTCATGGCGGCGCGGGGATCGGGCAGATGTTCGGCGTAAAGCAGGGCCCAGAGGCGGCCCCGCGTGGATTTGGCGCCGGTGCCCGCATTATGCTGTGACAGGCGGCGATCCAGATCCAGCGTCCAGCCGACATAGGTGCGATAACCGCCGGGCGCGGCACAGCCCAGAACATAGACATAACCGGGGGAGTGCGGGGTGTTCTGTTCCATGGTGCTGCCCCCCGTTTCTGCCGCTGCGGGGGTGATACAGCGGGGCGCGGGCGCTGTAAAACCGGGATATGCCACGGCCTGCTCTGGCTCTAGCGCAGCAGGCGCTGCAACCGGGGGCGCAGGCGCAGAAAGCCGCGATAGGCGGCCTCGAACGCCGGGGTCGGGGGCGGCCAGCCGGCCAGCAAGCCCAGCGGGCGCAGCAGCGGAATGGCGCGCCACATGGCGGCAAAGGCCGCAGCGCCGGACAGCAGGCGCCCCGCCTCTTGCGCATGAAACCGGGCAAGGATCTCTGCCCGGTCCAGCGGGCAGATGGTCTGCGGATCGCAGGCATCGACAAAGCGGATCGCGCCGCGCCGGTCCAGCCGCCGCATCAGCGCGATTTCCCGCAGGCAGAGCGGACAGCCGCTGTCGAACCAGACGGTGACCTGCGGGGTCATAGCGGCAAACCCGGGGCCAGCAGGGCGGGAATACGTTCCTTCAGGGCAAAAAAGCCCTTGCGGCAATGGGGCCAGACCCGGGCATCCCAGGTGCGCAACATCTCGGTCAGCGGCAGGCCTGCGGCCAGAGCGGCCGGGCGCAACAGGGCCAGCCGATCGGCCAGCGGGCCGACGGGGGCAAAAGCGGTGATGATCTGGCGGCAGCCCTCAGCTGCGGCGCGATCCAGCGCGGCGGGGGTCAGCGGGCCAAGCGGCAGGGCCTGCGGCCAGTGATGACAGGCGCGGGCCAGCCCGTCTTCCAGCGCGATCTGATCGGCGGCAGAGGTGCCGGGCAGGGTGGCGATGGCCTGAACGTGCAGGGATTGCAGCGCGGGCAGGGTTTCCAGCGACAGATCCTCGCAGCCCAGCAGCAGCAGGCCGGGGGCGGCGGGGTCGGGGGTGCGGGCGGCACGGGGCGGGCTGGCCTGGGGCACGGCGATGCTGTCGGCGGGCAGGATCGCCTGCCGCGCCAGACCCTTTGGCGCAAAGCGCCCGCCGGTCATCTTGGCAATCCGGTCGGCATCGCTGAGATAGGCCTTGCCCGCCGTATGCAGCCCCGCCACCCAGCGCCAGGACAGGGTATTGGAGGCCGGATCGCCATCCACAAAGCGGGCCAGGGTGAAGGCCGCGCCCAGCTCCCACGGCAGGCCGAGGGTGAACACCCAGATCGAGGCAAACTGCATCCGCGCCCAGTTGTGCAGATAGCCGGTGGCTTCCAGCTCTGCCACCCAGGCATCGAAGCAATCTATGCCGGTGCGGCCTGCGCAGGCCTCGGCATGGCGCAGGCTCAGGGCGGCATCGGCGGCGATGCGGTGTTCGGCGCGGGCGGTGGCATCGAGATAGCCGGACCAGACGGTGGGGCGGCTTTCCAGCCAGCCCTTCCAGTAGTTGCGCCAGAACACCTCGCTGATGAACTTTTCCGCAGCTTCGGGGCTGTGGCGGGACAGAACTGCCGCGATCACCTCGGGCTCTGCGATCAGCCGCCGCCGCAGCGCCG
>Ga0154534_1194_pt2 | contig 27627 bp, 33 predicted proteins | sample RifGroF1_FD_105677 | JGI IMG/M metagenome (GOLD analysis project Ga0154534, IMG submission 105677) | Rhodobacteraceae bacterium GWF1_65_7 | reverse complement strand
GGGGATCTATACGCTGCTGCGCACGCGGCGCGTGGCGCAGCCCTAGACTTTTTACCAAGGCTCGCCTATCTCGGGGCGATCATGAGCAAGAAATCCGACCCCAATTCCAAGATCATTGCCGAAAACCGCCGGGCGCGGTTCGATTACTTCATCGAGAGCGATCTTGAGGCGGGCATCATGCTGCTGGGATCGGAAGTGAAATCGCTGCGCAAGGGCGGTTCGAACCTGGGCGAAAGCTATGCCAGCGTGGAGGGGGGGGAGCTGTGGCTCATCAACTCTTACATCGCGCCCTATCGCGAAGCGCATCTCTGGGGGCATGAAGAGCGGCGGCGGCGCAAGCTGCTGGTCTCGAAGCGCGAGCTGTCGCGGCTGTGGAATGCCACCGGGCGCGAGGGCATGACCCTGGTGCCGATGCAGTGGCACTTCAACGACCGCGGGCTGGTGAAGGTGAAGATCGGCGTGGCCAAGGGCAAGAAGCTGGCCGACAAGCGCGCGACCGAGGCCAAGCGCGACTGGGACCGCCAGAAACAGCGGCTGCTGAAGGCGCATTAACCGGAACGTCGGGGTGCTGCGGGCTTGCCTGCAAGGGCGCGTGTGATAAAGCGGTGCCGTTGCAGGAGGAGCCGCCACCCATGACTGCCTTCAAGGACGATCCGAAAACGCTTGTGTCCACCGACTGGCTGGCCGCGCATCTGAAAGACCCCGATCTGCGGGTGCTGGATGCCAGCTGGTATCTGCCCGATGCCGGGCGCGATGCGAAGGCGGAATATGACGCCGCCCATATCCCCGGCGCGCGGTTCTTCGATATCGACGAAATTTCTGACCAGCGTTCGGCCCTGCCGCATATGGCACCGCCGCCCGAGAAGTTCATCAGCCGGATGCGGGCGATGGGCGTGGGTGACGGGCATCAGGTGGTGGTCTATGACGGATCGGGGCTGTTTTCGGCGGCCCGCGTCTGGTGGCTGTTCCGGCTGATGGGCAAGACCGATATCGCGGTGCTGGATGGTGGCCTGCCGAAATGGCGTGCCGAGGGGCGCGAGATCGAGGATATGCCGCCGGTTCTGCGTGACCGCCACATCACCGTCAGCCGTCAGGCCGGGCTGGTGAAGGATGTGACGCAGGTGGCCCATGCCAGCAAGCTGGGTCTGGCAGAGATCATTGATGCCCGTTCCGCGCCGCGCTTTCGCGGCGAGGTGGCAGAGCCGCGGGCGGGCCTGCGGTCCGGCCATATTCCGGGATCGAAGAATGTGCCTTTTGGCATGGTGCTGAACGCGGATGGCACGATGAAGGATGCGGCCGATCTGCGCGCGGTGTTCGCGGCGGCGGGTGTCGATCTGGGCAAGCCGGTCATCACCAGCTGCGGGTCTGGGGTGACGGCATCGGTTCTGGCGCTGGCGCTGGAGCGGATCGGGCACCGCAACTGGGCGGTTTATGACGGATCGTGGGCCGAATGGGGCATGTATGACGATCTGAAGGTGGCGAAAGGGTAAGCCGATGCTGGAAGCACTGAAGGCACAGCCGCAGGACAAGATTCTGCAGCTGATCCAGATGTTCAAGGATGATCCGCGGGGCGACAAGATCGACCTCGGCGTGGGCGTCTACAAGGATGCCACCGGGCTTACCCCGGTGATGCGCGCCGTGAAGGCGGCCGAGAAGAAGATCTGGGATACGCAGGACAGCAAGACCTATACCGCGCTGACCGGCGAGCCGGGCTATAACATGGAAATGCGCCAGCTGATCCTGGACGGCGCGGTGGCGGCGGATCGTCTGTCGTCGATCGCGACGCCGGGCGGCACGGGGGCCGTGCGTCTGGCCATTGATCTGGCGAAGATGGCCAATCCGGGGGCCACGGTCTGGGTGTCGAAGCCGACCTGGGGCAACCATATCTCGATCATCAAATTCGTGGGCCTGCCGGTGGCCGAATACCGCTATTTCGATGCGGTGTCGGGCGCGGTGGATTTTGCCGCGGTGCTGGAGGATCTGGCGCAGGTCAAGGCGGGCGATGTGGTGCTGCTGCATGGCTGCTGCCACAACCCGACCGGCGCGAACCTGACGCTGGACCAATGGGCCGAAGTGATCGCGCTGTTGCAGGCCAAACAGGCGCTGCCGATGGTCGATCTGGCCTATCAGGGCTTCGGTGACGGGCTGGACGAAGATGCGGCCGCCACCCGGCTGATCGCGCAATCCTTCCCCGAGGTGCTGATCGCGGCTTCGTGCAGCAAGAACTTCGGGGTTTACCGGGATCGCGCGGGCATCCTGATGGCCATTTCCGCCGATGCCGAACAGGCGAAGATCACGCAGGGCAACCTGAGCTTCCTGAACCGGCAGACCTATTCCTTCCCGCCCGATCACGGCATCCGTGCCGTGATGACGGTGTTGCAGGATGCCGATCTGACCGCCGACTGGAAGGCCGAGCTGGAAGAGACGCGCAACGGGATGCTGGGCCTGCGGGCGCAGCTGGCCGAAGAGCTGCGCAAGGCCACCAACAGCGACCGCTTCGATTTCGTGGCGCGGCATCGCGGCATGTTTTCGCTGCTGGGGCTGACCGAAGCACAGGTGGCGCGTCTGCGCGAGGAATTCGGCATCTACATGGTCAGCGATTCGCGGATCAACATTGCCGGGCTGAACGTGGCCACCGTGCCGATTCTGGCCCGCGCCGTGGCTGCCGTTCTGTAACGCGCCGCAAGCGATACCCTGAAAATCAGAAAGGCCCGGAGCGTGATGCTCCGGGCCTTCTGCTTTGCGCCACGGGGGAGGAGGATCCATGACGCGGAGAAGCTGGCGGGCCGGTATGGCCCGCCCTGCAGATCAGCCGTGATAGGCGCTTTCACCATGCGAAGTCTGGTCCAGGCCCTGACGTTCGCTGTCGCTGTCCACGCGCAGGCCGATGGTCATATCTACCAGCTTGTAGAGCAGGAACGAGATGATGCCTGTCCAGGCGATGGTCAGCGCGACCGATTCGATCTGGATCCAGGTCTGGGCGCCGATGGCGTAATCGTCGCCTTTCACGCCGCCGAAGCCAGCAGCCGACAGCGGGCCGACGAGGATGGCGCCGACGATGCCGCCGATGCCGTGGATGCCGAACACGTCCAGGCTGTCATCATAGCCGAGCTTGATCTTCACCACGGTGACGAAGAAGTAGCAGATCACCGAAGCCACAGCGCCCAGCAGGATGGCGCCCATCGGGCCAACCGTACCGCAGGCCGGGGTGATGGCAACCAGACCGGCGATCATGCCGGAGGCCGCGCCGAGCATGGAGGCCTTGCCGCGGGCAATACCTTCCAGAGCCGACCAGGCGACGGCAGCAGCGGCGGTGGCGATCAGGGTGTTGATCATGGCGAGCGTGGCGCCGCCATTCGATTCAAGGTTGGAGCCGACGTTGAAGCCGAACCAGCCGACCCACAGCATCGAGGCACCGATCATGGTCATGACCATGGAATGCGGGGCCATATTTTCCTTGCCGTAACCGACGCGCTTGCCGATCACCAGCGAACCGACCAGAGCGGCCACACCGGCGTTGATGTGCACCACGGTGCCGCCTGCAAAGTCGATCGCGCCGTGCTGGAACAGCAGGCCGTTCGCATCCCAGACCATATGGGCCATCGGGAAGTAGCAGAAGGTGCCCCAGAGCACCGAGAAGGCCAGAACGGCGGTGAATTTCACGCGTTCCGCAAAGGCGCCGATGATCAGCGCCGGGGTGATGGCCGCGAAGGTCATCTGGAAGGCGATGAACAGATATTCCGGGATCACATAACCGGCCGAGAAGGTGGCCGACATGCTGTCGGCGGTGACGCCGGACAGGAAGAGTTTCGCCGTGCCGCCCCAGAAGGCCGAGGTGCTGCCGCCGAACGAGAAGGAATAGCCGTAGATCACCCAGACCAGCATCATCACGCAGGCAACCAGGGTGGTCTGCATCAGGATCGACAGCATGTTCTTGGTGCGCACAAGGCCACCGTAGAACAGGGCGAGGCCCGGCAGCGTCATGAACAGAACGAGGACGGTCGAGGTCATCATCCAGGCGACGTCGCCCTTGTCCATCACCGGAACGACTTCGGCCACAACCTCGGTCGCTGTCTCGGTCGCGGTTTCGGCGGCCTCCTGCGCCCAGGCGGGCAGGGCCGCGAGCGCGGAGAGCGCCGTCAGGCCGGAAAGTTTCGTCAGTGTATTCATGGTTTTGTTTTCCCCTTCCACCCTTATCTCAGAGCGCGTCGTCGTTGGTTTCGCCGGTGCGCACACGCACGGCCTGTTCCACGTCGAGCACGAAAATCTTGCCGTCGCCGATCTTGTCGGTCCGCGCGGTTGTGCGGATCGTCTCCACCACCTGGTCGGCGAGGCTGTCGGAGACGACGATCTCCAGACGCACCTTCGGCACGAAGTTCACGGCATATTCGGCGCCGCGATAGATTTCGGTGTGACCGGATTGCGAGCCGAAGCCCTTGATTTCCGTCACCATCATGCCACGCACGCCGATGGTGGTCAGCGCCTCGCGGACCTCCTCCAGCTTGAACGGCTTGATTGCTGCGATGATCAGTTTCACGTTCGTCCCCTTCTCCTGGCAGACGACCCGCTGCGGGGCCTTGCGTGCCCAAGAAGGCGGCGATTGGGGGCGAAGCACAAGAAAACGGCAGGTCGGCGGATGCCCGCTTAGGTCGCATCTGCCCAAAAGTTACACATATTAGGCATGATGGTGAAAGTTTATGCGGAACTGAATTGCGAATCGCGGGTCAGCAGGTCTCCACAACCGGGGGCCAACGAAGTAAGATTCCGGCAAAACAAAGACGAGAGCATGGGCAAGCGGGCATGAGCGGATCAGGAAACAGAACGACGCCCCTGGTGGCGGACAAGCGTTATGCCCGCTCTGGCGGTGGGTCGGGCGGTGGCGGCGGCCGTGGCACGCCCCCTCCGAAGAAGCCCGCGCCGCCCCGCAAGCCTGCTGCAAGGAAGAAACCCGTGGCCAAGCAGCGCGGCATCATCCGCCGCGTGCTGTATGGCTTCTTCGGGTTCATCTGGCGGATCGTCTGGGGCACCGGCTGGCGGGTTGCGGCAATCTTTGGCGTGATCCTGTTCGGGGCGACCTTCTATTTCCACCAGCAACTGCCCAGTGTCGGCAATCTGGTGGATGCGCGCGCCCGCGGATCGGTGACCATGCTGGATCGCGAGGGGCAGGTCTTTGCCTGGCGGGGCGAGACATTCGGTGGCGTCATCACCTCTGACACGGTGTCGGAACATCTGCGCAATGCCGTGATCGCGACCGAGGACAAGCGGTTCTACAACCATTTCGGCATCAGCCCGCGCGGCATTGCCAGCGCCATTCGCATCAACATGGCCGAAGGCCGTGGCCCGCTGGAGGGCAATGGCGGTTCAACCATCACCCAGCAGGTGGCCAAGCTGCTGTGTCTGGGCGTGGCCTATGATCCGGCCGCGTGGAAAAGCGAAGCGGAATACGAGGAAGACTGCCGAGGCGGCGGTGTCTGGCGCAAGATCAAGGAAATTCCCTTCTCGATGGCGATGGAGTGGAAATATTCCAAGGCCGAAATCCTGACGATCTATTTCAACCGGGCCTATCTGGGCGCGGGCGCCCGCGGGTTCGAGGCGGCATCGCAGCGGTATTTTGGCAAATCGGCCGCCAATGTCAGCCCGGCCGAGGCGGCGATGCTGGCGGGCCTGCTGAAGGCACCTTCGCGCTATGCGCCGACCAATAACCTGAAACGCGCGCAGGACCGGGCGAATGTCATCATCAGCCTGATGCAGGATCAGGGGTATCTGACCGAGGCGCAGGCCGATCAGGCGCGCGCCAATCCAGCGCAGCTGTCCGAGGCGGCGGCCAAGAACGCGGGCGGGTTCTTTGCCGATTGGGTGATGGAATCGGGGCCTGCCTTCCTGACCAAGGACACGACAGAGGATGTCATCATCCGCACCACGCTGGATCAGCAGATTCAGCGCAAGGCGGAAGATGCGCTGCAATATGTGTTCGATACCAAGGTGAAGGAAAGCAGCACCGCCCAGGCCGCCATCGTGGTGATGAGCGCGGATGGCGCCGTGCGCGGCATGGTGGGCGGGCGCAAGATCGCGGCGGCGGGCAGTTTCAACCGCGCCACGCAGGCGCTGCGGCAGACCGGATCGGTGTTCAAGCCCTTCGCCTATGCCGCTGCGCTGGATCTGGGCTATACCCCGGCCGATTTCGTGGAAGACACGAAGCTGACCATCAACATCAAAGGGTCCGGCCCCTGGACGCCTGAAAACTACGACAAGAAGTTCAAGGGCATGATTACCCTGACCCAGGCGCTGGCCGAAAGCCGCAACATCCCTGCCGTGCGGATCTCCGAGGCGGTGGGGCGCAAGAAGGTGCGCGAGGTGGCGCAGGCCTTTGGCGTGAAAAGCGATCTGGCGGCGGGGCCTGCGCTGGCACTGGGCGCTTCGGAAAGCACGTTGCTGGAAATGACGGGCGCCTATGCCGGCTTCCTGAACGGTGGGTCATCGGTCAAGCCCTATGGGCTGGTGTCGCTGAAGCTGCAGGGTGATGATGCCGAGCTGATCGGGCAGGGCGGCGGCATCGGCGAGCGGATCATCAGCCAGGAAGCGGCGGAATATCTGACCTATATGCTGACGCAGGTGGTGCAGCGCGGCACCGGCACGCGGGCCCGGCTGGGCGATACGCCGGTGGCGGGCAAGACCGGCACCACCAATGCGGCGCGCGATGCCTGGTTCATCGGCTTTTCGGCGCATTATGTGGTGGGCGTCTGGATGGGCTATGATGACAACCGCCCGCTGACCGGCGTGACCGGCGGCGGCCTGCCTGCCGAGATCTGGCACGAGGTGATGAAGCGGGTGCATGAAGGCATCCCGCCGACCAATCTGCTGATGAAGATCCCCGAGGCCAAGGCCGTGCCGCAAAGCGGTGTCAGCCCGTCGCAGCTGGATGCGGCGGCGGGCGCGGGTTCGGGCGGGGCTGCGGCAGGTTCGGGCAATGTGCCGGCGGCGCAGGGCGGTCAGGGCCAGCAGGCGCCGCAGGGGGCGCAGCAGCCGCAGCAGGGCGGCAGCACCGGCGATCCGCTGCAGGATGCGCTGCGCGAGGCTTTGGGCACCACCTCTGGCGTTTACTGAAACAGCCGCAGGATCAGCGGCGCCAGAAAGGCGGTCAGCACCGCGTTCAACCCCATGCCGAGGCCCGCAAAGGCCCCGGCAGTGGCGTTCACCTGAAACGCCCGCGCCGTGCCGATGCCATGCGCCGCCACGCCGGTGGCAAAGCCCCGCGCGCGCCAGTCACGGATGCGCAGCGCGTTCAGCAGCGGGGTGGTGCAGATCGCGCCGATGATCCCGGTCAGGATCACCAGCACGGCGGTCAGTGTCGGTGATCCGCCCAGCCGGTCGGATATCCCCAGCGCCACCGGCGCCGTGGCCGATTTCGGGGCGAGCGAGGCCAGGATCTCGCCCTCTACCCCCATGGCGCTGGCAATGGCGAGGGCAGAGACCACCGCCGTGGCCGATCCGGCCAGCAGGGCCGCGGCCAGTGGCAGCAGCACGCGGCGCAGCCGGGGCAGATTGTCCCACAGCGGCAGGGCCAGCGCGACGGTGGCGGGGCCGAGCAGGAAATGCACGAACTGCGCGCCCTCGAAATAGGTGGCATAGCTCGTGCCGCTGATCTGCAGCAGCAATGCCAGCAGCAGCACTGCGATCAGCACCGGGTTCACCCAGGGCTTGCGCCCGGCGGCGCGGAAACAGGCATCCCCCATGGCATAGGCGGCCAGTGTCGCGGTCAGCCACAGCAGCGGGCCTTCGGACAGATAGCTCCAGATCTCGGCAAAATCGGTCATGCCTCCGGCTCCTCTGTGCCGGTCAGCCGGGCCACGGCGGTAAAGGCCAGCGCGCCTGCCGCAATCGCCAGCAGCGTCGATCCGACCAGCGCCAGAAAGATCGGCAGGCCCTGCGCCGCCAGCTTGTCCAGATGGCCCACAACCCCGGTGCCCGCAGGCACGAACAGCAGCGACAGATGCCCCAGGATGCCCTGCGCCACCGGGCGCACCAGGTCTACCGCTTTGGGAAAGGCGGCAAAGACCGCGATCAGCAGCAGCATCCCCAGCACCGGGCCGGGCAGCGGCAAGGACAGCGCCCGCGACAGGGTTTCACCAGCAAGTTGCGACAAGAGCAGGGTCAGCAGGGCAGGGATCATGGCAGGCTCCGGTTTCCTGCCGTCAAACCTGCGCCAAAGCAGAGCCAGAGGGAAGGCCCCGTCAGGCCAGCATTTTGCGGAAGGTCAGGCTGGTGGGGCGGTGATAGCCGGGGTGGCAGGTTTCGGCGGTCTTGCTGAAACCCATGGCGGAAAATGCGGCGTGATTTTCCACCAGTTCCACCCGCACCTGCAATTCCAGCGCGGGCAGGCCAAGCGCGCGGGCGCGGCTTTCGGCCAGCAGAACCAGCCGCCGCGCCAGCCCCTGCCGCCGCGCCGCCGCCGCCGTGGCCAGCTTGCCGATATACAGCGCATCGGGTTTGATCGTCAGGAACACGCAGGCCAGCGGCTGTGGCCCGATCAGCCAGACCTCGCCCTCTGCCGCCTGCCGCTGGATATCCTCGGCGGTCAGCCGGTGCATGGACGATGGCGGGTCAATCCGCCCCTCCATGAAGGCAAAGGCCCTGCGGATCAGCGCCAGCACTGGCGCCGCGTCATCGCCGGGGCGCATCTGATGCGGTGGCGGATCGGCAAGCGCGGTCCAGCCCAGATGTTCGTCCATGCTCACCTCCTCATCCGCGCGAAAGGCAGAGGCATCATCCAGCGTGCCCGCATGAACCTGCACCTCGCCTGGAAACCTGTGCGAGCGATAGGCAAGGGGTGAACCACAGGTGGCGCAGCGATCCCAGAACACCCCGGGGCTGGTGCTATGGCTCTGCCGTGGCGGCCCTTCCCATGTCACAGCGCCCTCAGCCGCCGCCAGATAGCTGCCAAAACCCGCCCCGGTGGCGCGGCGGCAGAAGGCGCAGTGGCAATGCGCCGTCCACAAGGGCGCGGCGTCGATCCGGTAGCGCGTGGCGCCGCACAGGCAGCGGCCGGTGATGGGCAGGGGCATGGCCATGGGCAAACTGTTGCCGGGGCCGGGCGGGCCGGTCAATCCCTGCCATGGCGGATTGCGGCGGCGCGGTTGACTCGTTAGGGGGATGGCCCGACCATGGCGCCCCTTTACGGAGACATCCCTTGCGGTTCACCCGCCTGCGACTGAACGGCTTCAAAAGTTTCGTCGATCCGACGGAACTGGTGATCCACGAAGGCCTGACCGGCGTCGTGGGGCCGAACGGCTGTGGCAAATCCAACCTGCTGGAGGCCTTGCGCTGGGTGATGGGCGAAAACCGCCCCACCGCCATGCGGGGTGGCGGGATGGAGGATGTGATCTTCGCGGGCACGGCCACCCGTTCTGCCCGGCATTTTGCCGAAGTGGCGCTGGTGATCGACAATGCCGAACGGCTGGCGCCCTCGGGGTTCAACGATGCCGATCAGCTGGAAATCGTGCGCCGCATCACCCGCGATGCCGGATCGGCCTACAAGGCCAATACCCGCGATGTGCGGGCGCGCGACATCCAGATGCTGTTTGCCGATGCCTCCACCGGGGCGCAATCGCCGGCTCTGGTGCGGCAGGGCCAGATTTCCGAACTGATCAACGCCAAACCCAAGGCCCGGCGGCGGATTCTGGAAGAGGCGGCGGGGATCAGCGGGCTGTATCAGCGCCGGCACGAGGCAGAGCTGCGCCTGAACGCCACCGAACAGAACCTGTCGCGCGTCGATGATGTGCTGGAACAGCTGGCCAGCCAGCTGGCGACGCTGGCCCGTCAGGCCCGGCAGGCGGCGCGCTACCGCGAGATCGGCGAAGATCTGCGCCGGTCGGAGGGGATGCTGCTGTATCGCCGCTGGCGCGAGGCCGATCTGGCGCGGGCCGATGCCGAAACGCTGCTGCGCCGGCGCCTGCTGGGCGCGGTGCAGGGCGAACAGGCGGCGCGGGCCGCCACCAAGGCCCGTCAGGCCGCCGAAGACGTGCTGCCCCCCCGGCGCGAGGAAGAGGCGATTGCCGGGGCCATCCTGCAGCGGCTGATGGTGCAGCGCGATGCCCTGGCCGATCAGGAGGCCCGCGCCCGTCAGGCGATCGAGGCCTTGCGCGCCCGGATCACCCAGCTCAGCCGCGATATGGACCGGGAGACCGGCCTGAACCGCGATGCCGGCGATACCATCGCCCGGCTGGACTGGGAGGCAGAGCAGCTGGCCCGCGCCCATGACGGCCATGACGACCGTTTGACCGAAGCGATGGAAACCGCCCGCGAAGCCGCGGCCATCCTGTCGGACCGCGAAGCGCAGCTGTCGGAACGCACCGAAGATATGGCGCGACTGGCCGCCCGGCATCAGTCGGCACAGCGGTTGCGCGCCGATACCGCCGCCACCCTGCAACGCGCCGAGGCCGAGGCCCTGCGGGCGCGCGATGCGGTGGAACTGGCCACCGAAGCGTTGGAACGCGCCGCCGAGGCGCAGGACAGCGCGACCGAAGCGCAGGAAGATGCCGTGGCCCAGGCCGAGGCGGCCGAAGAAGCGCTGGCCATGGCCGAAGAGGCCCGCGCCGATGTGCAATCGCAAGAGGCCGAGGCCCGCGCCGCGCGCTCCGCCGCCGAGGGCGAGGCCAATGCGCTGGGCGCTGAAGTGGCCACGCTGGCCCGGCTGGTGGATCGCGAGGCCCGCGCAGGCGAACAGCTGCTGGACCGCCTGCAGGTGGCCCCGGGATACGAGGCGGCGCTGGGCGCCGCGCTGGCCGATGATCTGCGCGCGCCCGAGGTGCAGGTGGCCGATATCGGCTCCGGCTGGGTCGGCCTGCCGGATCTGGCGGATGTGCCGCCTTTGCCGCCTGGTGTGACGCCGCTGGCCGATCATGTGCAGGTGCCCGATGTGCTGCGCCGCCGGATCGCCCAGATCGGCATCGTGGCGCCGGAACAGGCCACCGCTCTGCAGGCCGGTCTTCTGCCGGGCCAAAGACTGGTCAGCCTTGCGGGCGATCTGTGGCGCTGGGATGGCTTCCGCACGGCGGCGGCCGATATGCCCTCTGCCGCCGCGCTGCGCCTGCGTCAGCTGAACCGGCTGGCCCAGCTGCGGCAGGAACTGGCCGGGGTCAGCGACCGTGCCGCAGCGGCGCGGACGGCCCATGAGGCGCTGCAGGCCCGCCTGTCCGATCTGGCGCGCAGCGATCAGCTGGCCCGCGATGCCCGGCGCAGTGCGGATGCGCGGGTGACCGAAGCAGGCCGCGCGCTGGCCCGGGCCGAGGCGGATCGCTCCATCGCCGCAGGCAAGCTGGAGGCTGCCCGTCTGGCCGTTTCGCGCTTTGAAGACGAGGCGATGGCCGCCCGTGCCCGGCTGTCCGAGGCCGATGGCACCCTCGCCGCCCTGCCCGATCTGGAGGCCACCCGCGCCATGGTGGAAACCCTGCGCACGGCGGTCGAGGCCGCGCGCATCACCATGATGTCGCGCCGCTCTCAGCAGGACGAGGTCCGCCGCGAGGGCGAGGCCCGCGTGCGCCGCCAGCAAGAGGTGGCCAAGGAAATGGCCGGCTGGCGCCACCGGCTTGAAACCGCCGAACGCCGCAGCGCCGAACTGGCCGAACGCCGCGCCGAGGCTGAAGAAGAGTTGGCCGAAGCCGGTGCCGCCCCCGAAGATATCGCCATCCGCCGCGAGGAACTGGGCGAGGCCATCGCCGAAGCCGAGGCCCGCCGCCAGCGTGCCGCCGAAGCGCTCGCCTCCGCCGAGGCCACCCTGCGCGCCGCACAGGATGCCGAACGCGAGACCGAACGCGCCGCAGGCGAGGCGCGCGAAGCCCGCGCCCGCGCCGAGGCCCGCGCCGATGCCGCCCGCGAAACCGCCGCCCATGCCGCCGAACGCATCCGCGAAGACACCGAACTCGCGCCCGAGGCGCTGCTGGACCGCCTCAACCTCGACCCCGAGGCCATGCCAGCCGCCGATACGCTGGAGGCGGATGTGAACCGCCTGAAACGCCAGCGCGAGGCCCTGGGGGCGGTGAACCTGCGCGCCGAAGAGGATGCCCGCGCCGTGCAGGCCGAACATGATCAGCTGGCGCAGGAAAAGACCGATCTGGAAGAGGCGGTGAAAAAGCTGCGCGGCGGCATTGCGGGGCTGAACCGCGAAGGCCGCGAACGCCTGCTGGCCGCCTTTGAACAGGTGAACGGGTCATTTGGCACGCTGTTCCCGCATCTCTTCGGCGGGGGCGAGGCGCGGCTGGTTCTGGTGGAATCCGATGATCCGCTGGATGCCGGGCTGGAAATCCTGTGCCAGCCGCCGGGCAAGAAACTGGCCACGCTCAGCCTGCTGTCGGGGGGCGAACAGACGCTGACGGCGCTGGCGCTGATCTTTGCCGTCTTTCTGGCCAATCCCGCGCCGATCTGCGTGCTGGACGAGGTGGACGCGCCGCTGGATGATGCCAATGTCACCCGCTTCTGCGATCTGCTGGATGAAATGGCGCGCCGCACCGATACCCGCTTTCTCATCATCACCCACCACGCTGTCACCATGGCGCGGATGGACCGGCTGTTCGGGGTGACGATGCAGGAACAGGGTGTCAGCCAGCTGGTTTCCGTCGATCTGAAAAAGGCCGAGGCATTGGTGGCATGACCGAACAGGATGTGATCGCAGCTTTGCAAGCCGCAGGCTTTTGCGGGATCGAGGCCGAGGGCGGCCGCATCTACGCCCGCGTGGCTCCCCAGGCCCCCGAATTCCGCGCCGAACCCCTGGCCGAACCTCCGGGCGATGGCTGGCAGCTGGTGCTGCCCTGGAACGTCACCCCGCCGCCCGAGGCGATGGAGACCTGGAACCGCCGCATGGGCGAGGCCCGCATGGAGCTGCTGCAGGGCGAGGCCCGCCTTGTGATGCCGCTGCCCGGCCGCGAAGTCCTGCCCCGCTGGGCGGCACTGGCCGGGGAGGCAGAGGCGCATTTCATCGCATGGCGGCGCGGCAGGCGGGATGTGGAGGGGATGTGAGGGGGGCTTATTTTTTGCCTCCATTCATTTTTCGGTGTGCAAGAAACGTGATGTTAACGAAACCGACGCACATTGCTCTTTGTCGCAGAATCCCTATATGCAATGATGGAAATCATGTTGGAGGGAAACGCCCACCCATGATAGGCGCACCACGCAACATGCCTGCAGACAGAAAGGAGGTTCCATGTATGACGCTCGTCAGATCGCCAACTGGTTCGTCCGTCGCGCAGCGAGGGATAGCCGTACCCTGTCAATCATGCAGCTACTTAAGCTGGTCTACATCTCGCATGGCTGGCACCTTGAGATGCGCAAACGCCCGTTGTTCAGTAACCGGATCGAGGCTTGGCGCCATGGTCCGGTAATCCCTGATGTCTATAATGCCTTTCGAGGGCAGGGGATCTATGCTGCAGATGAGGTCTTGGGTTACTCTGCTGATAGCATCATTGATTACGATACCGAATTACTTGAGCAAATGTATAATCTGTACGGTGGATTCTCACCGTTCAGGCTTTCTGACATGACGCATGAGCCGGGAGGTCCATGGGAAATCGCGACAAAAACCTTCGGGTACTTCGCGCCGATTACTGACGACATTATCCAAGCCCACTATGAAGCAAAGCGGGCAAAAGCAAGCCAGAGAGCCCATGTCGGGAACTGAGGAGCTTCCGCAGATATCGGCGACGCAGCATGGCGCTCAGCAAGGTGCCGGAGAGCAACAATATTCGCAGCTTATGCAGGCTTACGAACAGCTTGCCGGGAAGGTTTCGGATCTAGAAAGCGTCCTGTCTGCACGCGTCCTTACGCTTGAGGAACAAGAGCGCAAGTTGCGTCTCGATGAAATAGCACAGCGTATGTCCATCAGAAGGTGGACAGGTATGCTCGCCGCCGCTGTTGTTGTGGCAATGGTTGGAATGATCGCTTGGTCCAAATGGACTATGGGCCTTTGGTGGCTCTGGTGGGCACCGGACGTACATTCGATAACGGTAATCATCGCACCGACCCTGTCTGCAACCACGATTGTTGTGGCGCTGCTCTGGGGTGCTTTTCGTCGCTTCAAGGATGATGACCCTGAAAATGTTGCAACATCCATGCCGGTAGGCTCCGCTATAAGTTCACTGACTGGAAATCAGTAACAGCTATTTCTGAGGCGTACCCCCCTCACACCTTCCGCAACCGATCCCCCACCCGCATCACGCCGTCCCGCTCCACCGCACACAGCACGCCGCGCAGGCGCAGCGGCTCGTGCCCCGGCTGCACGATCCAGTCCTTGGCGTCGCTGCCATAGCGCACTTTCCACTTCACGCAGCCGTCGTTGAACAGGTCGCTCACCCGTAGCAGCGCGGTTCCGGCCTGCAGCAGGGTGCCGACCGGCAGGTTGGTCTCGGTCGTGTCCAGATCGGCGATCACCGTATCGCCGGGGTGGGGCGTGCCGTCGCGGTCGCGCCAGACCAGATCCAGCACCCGGCGCGGCAGGATGGAAACCTGGATGCGCGGATCGCCGGTGCCATCGGGCAGCCTGGCCCAGGGCGCGGTTTCGAACCTTTCGCCGGGGATGCCGCGGGCGCGCGTCAGCTCCAGCGCCTCGGGGAAGCTGCGCTGGTTGTAACCGGGGCGAAAGCACAGCTGCAGGATGGGGGCATCATCCTTGGGCGCGGCCAGAACATCGGGCAGGGCTGCCATCAGCTCGGCCATGGTTATGGGGGGCAGCATGGGGGCATCAGTCACAGGATCACCATCAGCAAGGTCAGCGCCAGCATCAGCCCCCAGGCCCGCCACAGCGCATCGCAGGCGGCCTCGATCTCCGCCGGGCCGGGGTCGCGCCGCCCTTCGGGATAGACCCAGGGGAAGGATTTCATCTCGCCATTGTAGCTGCGCGGGCCAGACAGCGATATGCCCAGAACGACGGCCATCGCCGCTTCCGGCCAGCCGGCATTGGGCGAGCGGTGCAGCGGCGCATCGCGCAGGATCACCCGGCTGGCATCGGGGCGCCAATGTGCCAGCGCCAGCAGCAGCGCGGTCAGCCGTGCCGGGATCAGGTTCAGCAGATCGTCGAACCGCGCGGCGGCCCAGCCGAACTGTTCATGCCGGGGGGTGCGGTGGCCGATCATGCTGTCGGCGGTATTGGTGATCTTGTACAGCAGCAGCCCCGGCAGCCCGGCAACCAGATACCAGAACAGCGGCGCAATCACCCCGTCCGACAGGTTTTCGGCGGCACTTTCGATGGCCGCGCGGGCCACTGCCGGTTCATCCATGGCGGCGGTATCGCGGCCCACGATCATCGCCACCGCGCGCCGCCCCTCGGCCAGCGACATGCGCAGGCCCCGCGCCACCGCGCGCACATGATCGACCAGACTGCGCTGTGCCAGCAGGATCGCCACGGCCAGCACCTCCAGCAGCCCGCCATCGGGGATCAGATGGATCAGCCACCCCAGAAGCAGCGCCCCCAGCCCCAGCCCCGCCATCGCCGCCACACCCTTCATCCGCCGGGCGGCGCCATGGTTCAGCCACCGGTCCGCCAGCGCCACGGCGCGGCCCATCAGCACCGCAGGATGCGGCAGGCGGGACCACAGCCATTTCGGCTCGCCCAGGGCGGCATCCAGCAGCATGGCAGGCAGCAGCAGGGTGGCAGGCATCACAGATCCTCCAGCGCGGTTTCAAGGCGGGCCCAGCCATCGGCGGGGGGCAGGCCCAGGCGCAGCCATCCGGGTGCATAGGGGAAGATCCGGGTCCAGATGCGGTGCCGGGCCAGCGCCTGCTGCCAGGCGGCGGCCTCTGTCACCGCATAAAGCCGGAACAGCGGGGTGCCCCCCTGCAGCTGCGCCCCGCGCGTCTGCATCAACGCATCCAGCCGCGCGGCATCCTGCACCAGCCGGGCGCGTGTGGCCACGGCCCAGCCCGGATCGGCCAGCGCCGCCGCCCCCGTTTCCAGCGCCGGGCCTGACACGCACCACGGCCCTAGCAGATCGGCCAGATGGCCCGCAGGCCCGGTCAGCGTCTCGCGCCGCCCGATGGCGAAGCCCAGCCGCAGCCCGGCCAGCCCCCAGAACTTGCCGAAACTTTTCAGAACCACCACGCCCGGATCGGCGGCGCGGGCGATCTGGCTGGCCTCGGGCATCACATCGCAGAAACTTTCGTCGATCACCGTCAGACGGCTGCCCGCCTCGGTCAGCGGCCACAATCGGCCATCAGGGTTATTCGGATGCACGATCACCTTCACCGGCGCCATGCCGCTGTCGGCCACCTGCAACCCGGCCAGCCGAAAGGCGCGGGCATGTTCGTTATAGGTCGGCCCGGCAATCACCGCATCGGCGGGGCACAGCGCGGGCATCCGCGCGATCAGCGCCGAGGCCCCGGCTGCCGCCACGATCTCGGCCCCGGCGGGCACCTGCCAGAACTGCCGTGCCGCCGCCAGCAGCCGCGCCATCGCCGCCCGGTCGGGCAGCGCTGTCCAGCAATCGGCGGGCAGCGGGGGCAGCGGATAGGGTTCGGGGTTGATGCCGGTCGACAGATCAAGCCAATCTGCCCGCGCTCCACCCCAGCGCGCGGCGGCCGCATCCACGCCGCCGCCATGATCCGGTTCCGCCTGAGGCTGCATGGTTCCCCCGTTTCAGCTGCCGAAGGGATGGCCGATTCCGCCGTCTTTGGCAACAGCACGGGCCGGGCGCAGATCTGCGCCTTTTGCGCAACAGGGGTGATGCGAAAAGGCCACGTCACGCAAGAATGGCGGAAATGTCGCAAATCTGTCGGGCTTTGCCTTGATATTATGCGGTTTCGGCAGAAACTGGAAAGCAGGAGGAGGAACGGGCCATGCTGGAATTTCTGCCAAAAGACGTGCGTGAGGGTCTGGTTCTGGCGCAGACGCGCAAGGCGCGGCGCAGCCGGTTGCGGGTGCAGCTGGGGCAGGCGGTCTTCCCCGTCGTGCAGTTGACCGCCGATACCATCGTGCTGGAGGCCGGGCTTTCCCCGCGTCTGCGCGGGGTGATCGACGTGTTCGATGGCGCCCGCCACATCCTGCAGGGGCTGGTGGTTGCCACCCGGCAGGAAGACGGGCTGCTGGTCTGCAGCTTCAAACGCAGCAATACCGTCAGCGACACCCCGCCGCTGGATTATGTGCGCGACGAAAACGCCCCCGCGGGGCTGCTGCCCCGGCTGTAAGGCGGGCGCCCGGTCGTGCCGGGCCCCCACCAGATCCGGCCAGATCACTGCAGATCGGCAAAGGCCTTCTGCAAACGGGCTACCGCTGCCTCGACATTGGCGCGCGGCGTGGCCAGGTTGAAGCGCAGATAGCTCTCGCCCCCGGTGCCAAAGCTGGCGCCATGATTGGCGGCGATGCCTGCGCCCTGTTCCACCCGTGCGATGAATTCCGCAGGCGCCATGCCGGTGCCCGAGAAATCGACCCAGGCCAGATAGGTCGCCTCCAGCGGCATCGACTGCAGGCCGGGGATGCCATTCACCCCCGCATCAAAGATCTGCCGGTTGCCATCGAGATAGCCCATCAGCGCATCGACCCAGGCCGCGCCTTCGGGGCTGTAGGCCGCCGTCGCCATGACAAGCCCGAAGGAATTGCCAGAAATCCCCATCGCCGCCATCCGCGCGGCAAAGCGGGCGCGCAGCGTTTCATCCGGGATGATGACATTGCCGGAATGGCTGCCCGCAATGTTGAAGGTCTTGGTGGTGGCCGTCATCATCACCAGCCGGTCGCGGATCTCCGGCGCGGCCAGCGGCATGACGGTATGTTTCTGCCCCGGATAGACCAGATCATGGTGGATCTCGTCCGACACCAGGATCAGGTCATGCTTCTGGCAGAAGGCGGCAATCGCCTGCAGCTCTGCCAGGCTCCACACCCGCCCGCCGGGATTATGCGGCGAACACAGGATCAGCATCCGCTCCGTCCCGGTCATCCGGGCATCCCATTCGGCGGTGTCAAAGCTGTGGCGCCCTTCGGTCACCGTCAGCGGGCATTCCACCACCCGCCGCCCGGCCGCTTTGATGACGCGGGCAAAGGCGTGATACACGGGCGTCATCAGCACCACACCCTCGCCCGGCTGGGTGAAGGTATCCACGCACATCGCGGTGCCATTCACCAGCCCATGGGTGGTGAAGATCGCCGCCGGATCCACGGTCCAGCCATGGCGGGTCTTCATCCACCAGCAGATCGCCGCCAGATAGGCCCGGTCATCGCCGAAATAGCCGTAAACCCCATGCGCGGCCATCGCCTCCACCGCGCCCTGCACACAGGCTGGCGGGCGAAAATCCATATCGGCCACCCACATCGGCAGCCCGGTTTCCGGCGCCACGCCATACAGCGCTTCCATCATGTCCCATTTCACGGAATGGGTGCCGATACGGTTGATCTGTTCGTCAAAATCCGGGGCGGTGGTCATGAGTCTTCCTTCTGCTGCGCGCAGCCTAACCGGGCGCAGGGGCGTTGCAAGAGCGGCCCCAAGGATAAAGCCGCCGGAACGATGTGCCAATATGCTGCGCCAAAATAGGAATTTCTCCCGCAAATCCCACCAAAGCCGCGGCTTCGGCCCGGCCTTCACCCCCGGGCCGGAACAAAGCCGCGAAGGAAATTCTGCATATCCGCCCCGCAAACACGCTTTTTCTGCCCCGCCTCCACCATTGCGTGCAGCAAGATGACCAAGTAAATCAGGCCCCATGAAACGCCCGATCCTCATTCATCCCGATCCGCGCCTGAAAAAGCTGTGCGATCCCGTCGCCTCGGTCACGCCGGATTTCGGCAAGCTGGCCGAGGATATGCTGGAAACCATGTATGATGCCCCCGGCGTCGGTCTTGCCGCGCCGCAGATCGGCATCACCCGGCGGCTGATCGTGCTGGATTGCGAAAAGGCGCCCGATGCGCCGCGCCCGCTGGTGATGTTCAACCCCGAAATCACCTGGTCGTCGGAAGACCGCTCCACCTATGAAGAGGGCTGCCTGTCGATCCCCGACCAATATGCCGAGGTGCAGCGCCCCGCCGAAGTGCGCGTGCAATGGCTGGGCCTGGATGGCAAGCGGCAGGAAGAACAGTTCGCGGGTCTCTGGGCCACCTGTGTGCAGCACGAGATCGACCATCTGAACGGCAAGCTGTTCATTGATTATCTGGGGCCGCTGAAACGCCAGATGATCACCCGCAAGATGGAAAAGCTGAAACGCGAACGCGGGCGGGGCTAGGCCATGACCGTGCTGCCGATCCTGCGCTGGCCCGACCACCGGCTGCAAAGCCCCTGCGCCCCGGTGGCCGAAATCACCGCAGAAATCGGCACGCTGGCCGCCGATATGCTGGATACGATGTATGCCGCGCCCGGCCGTGGCCTTGCCGGCCCGCAGGTCGGCGCCCTGCTGCGGATCTTCGTGATGGATACCACCTGGAAGGACGGCCCGCGCAGCCCGCGTGTCTGCATCAACCCCGAAATCCTCTGGCGCTCTGAAACCCTGGTGGCAGGCCCCGAAGGCTGCCTCTCGATCCCGGGCATCACCACCGAAATCACCCGCGCCGCCGCGATCCGCCTGCGCTGGACCGGCCTTGATGGGGTGACCCGTGACGAAGATCTGACGGGCTTCGATGCGATCTGCGCCCAGCATGAATACGATCACCTCGACGGGATCGTGACCTTTGACCGCCTGCCGCCGCTTGCCCGCGCCCAGGCCGAAGCCGAGTATATCGCATGACCGCCCGCCGCTGCCTGCCCTGGCCCGACAAACGCCTGCAAACCCCGGCCGCCCCGGTCGAGGCGATCACCGATGACATCCGCGCCCATTGGCGTGACATGGTCGATACGATGGAGGCGATGCCGGGCTATGGTCTGGGGGGCCCGCAGATCGGTGTCATGCTGCGCCTCGCCGTCGTCGATTGCAGCGAGGAGCGTGGCAAGGTGGTGCTGATGGCCAACCCCGAGGTGCTGCACGCCTCGGTCCAGTTCCGCGAACATGAAGAGGCCAGCCCCAATCTGCCCGGCGTCTCTGCCGTCATCAGCCGCCCTCGCGCCGTCACCGTGCGGTTTCTGAACGCGGCGGGCGAGATCGAGGATCGTGATTTCGTCGGCATCTGGGCCACCAGCGCCCAGCATCAGATCGACCATTGCAATGGCCGGATGTATTTCGACCATCTGAAACCGCTGAAACGCAAGATGCTGATCCAGCGCGCCGAAAAGCTGAAGGCGCGGGGATGAGGATCGTTTTCATGGGCACGCCGGAATTTTCGGTTCCGGTGCTGGAGGCGCTGGCCGCCGAACATCAGGTGACCTGCGTCTACTCCCAGCCGCCCCGCCCCGCCGGGCGTGGCAAGAAAGATCGCCCCTCGCCGGTGCAGGCCCGGGCCGAGGCTTTGGGTCTGCCGGTCCGCCACCCCACCAGCCTGAAAGGCGCCGAAGCCCAGGCCGATTTTGCTGCGCTTCAGGCCGATGTCGCCGTGGTGGTGGCCTATGGTCTGATCCTGCCGCAGGCCGTTCTGGATGCGCCGCGGCAGGGCTGTCTGAACATCCATGCCTCGCTCCTGCCGCGCTGGCGGGGCGCCGCACCGATCCACCGCGCCATCATGGCGGGCGATACGGAGACCGGGATCTGCATCATGCAGATGGAGGCCGGTCTGGATACCGGCCCGGTGCTGCTGCGCGAGGCCACGCCGATCGGGGCCGAAGAAACCACCGGCCAGCTGCACGACCGGCTCAGCCAGATGGGGGCGCGGCTGATCCTGGATGCGCTGGCCGATCTGTCGGGACGCAAGCCAGACATACAGCCCGACGCAGGCGTGACCTATGCCAGCAAGATCGAAAAGGCCGAAGCGCGGGTGGATTGGTCGCGCCCGGCGGCCGAGGTGGATCGCCTGATCCGGGGCTTGTCGCCCTTTCCGGGCGCATGGTGCGATGTGGGGGGCGAGCGGCTCAAGCTGCTGGGCAGCCGTCTGGCCGAAGGGCAGGGGGCACCGGGGCAGGTGCTGGCCGATCCCGATCTGAAACGCCTGCGCATCGCCTGCGGCAGCGGCGCGGTGGATATCACCCTGGCGCAGCGCGAAGGCAAACGCGCCATGCCGCCCGAAGATGTGCTGCGCGGATTCGCGTTGCCAGACCGGCTGGCATGACGCGGGGCTGTTCTGAAAAACCCTAATCTGTCAGACGTTTAAGCGCGTCTTTCAGCCGAAATCCCTTGCCGCCCGCCGTCTGCCACAGCAGCTGCCCCTGCCAGGCGGCGAACAGCAGCGCCGCCGTTTCGCGCCCCTTGGCCCCACCGCCCAGCCGCAGCGCCAGCGCGCTTTCCACCTGCGCCCGCCAGCCCTCGGCCCGCGCGCGCAGCAGCGGATCGCGGAAATCCGCCGCCAGCAACGTCAGATCCGCGGTTTCAGGCGCATCCGCCCCTAGTGCCTTCAGAAAGGCCTGCGCGCCCTTGGCGTTCAGCGGCGCCTGTTCCTCGGCGGCGCGGGTGGTCGCCTCCAGCTCTGTCCAGGCGGCGGAAAGCGCGTGCTGCAACATCGCATCGCGCGACCCGAACCGCTGCACCAGCGTGGGCGGCGCAAGCCCAGTGGCCTGCGCAACTGTCGAAAAAGAAACAGATTTTTCACCGCCCTGCGCCAGAAGCTGGCGGATGGCGGCAAAAACGGCCAGATCGGGGATAAGTTTCTTGCGCGGCATAAGGTCGTTATAAACACAGGATCACGCTTTGAAAGCCAAAACCTCCCCCGCAGGCTTCCTGCGCTCGGGATCCGCTCAGCGCAGCCCGTTGCGCGGCGCGCGGGCCCGGTAGACCGGCAGCTTCCAGCCAAAGCCCAGCGACCCGGCGCGCAGCAGAAAGGTCACCGCCGCACAGCCGATCAACCCGCCGTCCAGCCCCAGCGCGGTAAAGATCACCGCCACCACAGCCCCGGCAAAGGCCGCCGTCACATAGATTTCGCCCTGTTTCAGCACCAGCGGCACCTCGTTGCAGACCACATCGCGCATCAGCCCGCCCATGCAGCCGGTGATCATGCCCATCACGATCACGATGGGCCAGCCCAGCCCGGCGCCCATCGCCACGCCCACACCGGCAGGCACCGCCACCGCCAGCGCGCAGGCATCCAGCCAGACCAGCGCGCGATACCGGCTTTCCAGCCGGTGCGCGGCAAAGAACACCACGACCGCCGCCCCCGCCGCCACCGCCAGAACCGCCGGATTGCCGATCCAGAACACCGTATCGCGGTTGATCAGCACATCCCGCAACGTGCCCCCACCCACCGCCGTCAGACAGGCGATGAAGATGAATCCCACAATATCCAGCTGCGACCGGCTGGCCACCAGCGCGCCGGTCAGCGCGAAAACCGCGACCGAGGCCAGATCCAGCGCCGAAATCAGCGTCATGCCGCGCCCTTCTTCTTGAATGGCGCCATGCCTGCGCGGGCCAGCTCATCCGCGGCCTCGTTCTCGGCATGGCCCGCATGGCCCTTGATCCATTTCCACACCACCTTGTGCCGCGCCTGCGCCTCGTCCAGCCGCTGCCAGAGATCGACGTTTTTCACCGGCTTGCGGTCGGCGGTTTTCCAGCCATTGCGCTTCCAGCCATGGATCCAGCTGGTGACGCCGTTCTTCACATAGGCGCTGTCGGTCACCACGGTAATTTCTGACGGGCGGCTTAGCGCCTCCAGCGCCGAGATGGCGGCCAGCAGCTCCATGCGGTTGTTGGTGGTATCCGGCTCGCCGCCCTGCAGCCGCCGCTCCTTCACCACCGCCTCGCCCTCGCGCGCCAGCATCAACACGCCCCAGCCTCCGGGGCCGGGGTTGCCGGAACAGGCTCCGTCAGTATAGGCGAACAGATCGGGCATCTTTATCTTGGTCCAAATATCCTCGGGGGGCGGCCGCAGGCCGTGGGGGGCAGACAGCCCCCCGTTCACCGCCAGCCCTAGCGCGATCCGGCGGCCATGGCCAGAACCCCGCGCCTCAGGCGGTGCGTTCCAGTGCCAGCCGCAGGCCAAGCGCGGCGAAAGAGGCGGCAAAGATCCGGCGCAGCCATGTCATGATGCGGGGGCTTTCCAGCAGGCTGCGGCGCCCGCCGGCAGCCAGCGCCGCATAAAGCACAAAGGTGGCCAGGGTCATCAGCGTGAACCCGGCACCCAGCTCGATCATCATCGCCGGGGTGGCGCCGCTGGCGGGCAGGAATTGCGGCAGGAAGGCCACGAAGAACAGCGGCAGCTTGGGGTTCAGGATGTTGAGCAGCACGCCGCGCCACAGGATGCGCAGCGGCGGGGCGGGGGCAGCCGGGGTCAGCGCCATGCCGCCATGGCCCTTCAGCACGGCCCAGGCCATCCAGATCAGATAGGCGACGCCTGCATATTTCACCGTCTGGAACAGCAACGCGCTGGTCAGCAGCACGGCGGCCAGCCCGGCCAGTGCCACGACCATATGCAGCACGGTGGCCAGCGTGCAGCCCAGAGCCGCCCAGATGCCGGCGCGGAAGCCGCCGCCCAGCGTCATCGACAGGGTATAGATCACCCCGATTCCGGGGGTGACGCAGACAATGAAGGCGGTCAGCAGAAATTCGGGTGTCATGGCGCCCTCTGGTTGCGGAATCAGGCCAGACTAGCCGCTGGCGGCCATCTGGCAAGCCCTTCAGCGCAGGCTGCGCACCATGATGGTGGCCGAGGCAAAGCGGAAGGCCAGCTGCAGCACCCCCAGATGATCGCGGCGCAGCACGCGAAAGCCCTTGCGTTCATACAGGGCGCGGGCGCGCAGGTTGCTGTCGATCACCTCCAGCCGGATGGCGCCATAGCCGCGCCGCGCGGCCTCGGTGCACAGCGCGTCGATCAGCGCGGCGCCGATGCCGCGGTTGCGGTGGGCTGGGGCCACGCAGATGCCGTCGATCAGGAAACGGCCATTGTCGATTTCATGCGACAGGGCGGTCAGGGCGGCCATGCGCCAGCTGGCCCCAAAGCGGCCATAGACGGCGCGCAGATCCGCCAGGCTGCCCTCGGCAAAGCCGCCCTCGGGGGTGCGGAAGCCCGCCAGCCCCAGCAATGCACCATTTTCCGTGGCGGCAATGGCATGATCGGGGCGGATCACCCGATCCAGATAGGCCAGGGCCTTGGTCTCTGGCCCCAGCACGCGGGACAGTTTGCCGCCGAAGGCCTGCCAGTAGAGCCGTGCCGCGGCCTGGCGATGGGCCGGCAAGATGCCCAGATGCAGCCGGACGGTCATCCTGCCGCCTGTTGCAGAAGGGTGGCATGGCCCGCGCCGAGGATCCAGCCTTCTTCGCTGCGGGCCGGGGCGGGGGCCGCCTCCAGCAGCGGGGCGAGCTGGCCGGTCTGCGCCAGCTGCCAGAAGGCGCGGGCCAGCAGGCGCACCTGTGCGGCATCCTTGATGCCCGGTTCCGCCGTGACCCTTGCACCCAGCAGCGACGGATAGACCTCGGCCAGAACCACGCGCGATGGCGGCTGAAAGGGCCAGACGCTGACATCGGGCAGGGCGGCCAGACGGGCAATGACCGGCAGCCCCATCAAGGCCTGCGAGCCGACAGAGCCGGTGGTATAAAGCTTCCACACCGGCTGCGCGCGGGGTACCAGCCGTTCGACCGCGCGCCGGTCGGCCAGACCCAGCGCCGCAGGATCGGTGGTGCGGCGGGGCGGCAGATCCGGCAGATCCAGTTGGGCGGGGCGGCCCCAGAACAGGCCGCCGCCGAACTGGCGGTTGATCTCTGCGGCCAGGGCGAAGCGGTTGTTGCGATTGTCGGGCGCATCGGTGATCCGCGTGGCCAGCCAGTGCCAGACCGCCTCGGCCCGTGGCGTGCCGGTCAGCCGTTCGGCAAAGCCCTGTGGATAGCCCATCGGAAAATCAAAGCCGATCAGCCAGCGCCCGGGCCGCGCCAGCAGATCGCGCAGCGCAGATTCGGCGCTGGCGCGGGTGCGGTGGTAGGTTTGCCCGGCGCCATCCGGCCCATGCACGCCGATCCAGATCGCATCGGCGGCAGGCCGGGCCGGGCTGGGGTTTGATGCCGCCGACCAATCGACCACGGCGATATGGGTGAAGCCGGTCATGTTTCTGCCAGCGCACGTTCCGCCAGAGCCAGATCCTCGGGCGTGTTGAGGTTCAGGAAAGGGTCGGGCGTTTCGGCAGAGAAATCGGCCACGGCCGCGCCTTCGGCAAAGGCCATCACCTTGAACTGCCCCGCCTCCAGCTCTGCGCGCAGGGCCGCGCGCAGGGATACCGGCCAGAGCCCCGCCGTGGGATGCAGCCTGCCCCCGCAGCGCGCCACGGCCAGCCCGCCCTCCCCCGCCAGCCAGAGCCGGGGCACCAGATCGCAGGGCAGGAAGGGGGTATCCACCGCCGCGCTGACCACGGCCTCGGCGCCGGCGGCGGCGGCCCAATCCAGTGCGGCCAGAATCCCCGCCAGCGGGCCTGCACCCACATCATCGGGCAGAACCGGCAGGCCGGTGAAGGACAGCCGGGCCGGATCGCCATTCGCGGAAAGCGCCAGCCGGGCCACCTGCGGTTCCAGCCGGTCTTGCAGATGGGTGACCAGCGGCTGCCCGGCCAGCAGCAGCCGCGCCTTGTCGGCGCCGCCCATGCGCCGCCCGGCGCCTCCGCAGAGAACCACGCCGAAGATCTGCACCACACCATCTCCGATTGCATCCGTCAGGCCAAAGGCCTAAGCCCTCTGGGCCTGTCCGTAAAGCCGGAACCCGGAATGACCTTCTCGCTTTCATCGCCCGTTGGCCGCGCCTTTCTGCGCGGGCTGGTGACATCGCTGCCGTTTCTGCTGGTTGTGGTGCCTTTCGGGCTGGTGTTCGGGGTGGTGGCCACCTCTGCCGGGATGACGCTGTTCGAAACCATGGCCTTTTCGGTGATCGTGGTGGCAGGGGCGGCACAATTTGCGGCGGTGCAGCTGATTCAGGAAGGTGCGCCGCTGCTGATCGTGATCCTGACGGCGCTGGCGGTGAACCTGCGGATGGCGATGTATTCCGCAGCACTGGCGCCGCATCTTGGCGCCACTTCGGCGCCGGTGCGGGCGCTGCTGGCCTATAGCCTGATGGATCAGTGCTTTGTGGCCAGCATGGTGGAATATGAGCGCAGGCCCACGGCGACGGTGGCCGAAAAGGCCGCTTTCTTCTTTGGCATCGCGGTGCCGATCTGCCCGCTGTGGTATGTGGCGACCTGGGCGGGGGTGGTGTTCGGCCAGACGATCCCGCCGGAATATGCGCTGGATTTCGCGGTGCCCATCGCCTTTCTGGCGACGATTTCACCGCTGCTGCGCGGGCGGGCCAATCTGGCGGCGGCGGCGGTATCGGTGGGGGTGACGCTGGCGCTTTGGTGGATGCCCTATTCGACCGGGCTTCTGGTGGCCGCCGCGGCGGCCATGGCCACCGGCGCGATTGTCGAAACCCTGACGGAACGCCAGAAGGAGCCGCGGTCATGACCGGCACGATATCCCCGATCGTCACGGATAAATGGCAGCTGTGGACGGTGATCGTGGCGCTGGGCCTCGGCACGTTCTTTCTGCGCTATTCATTCCTGGGGCTGATCGGCGACCGGCCTTTGCCGCCCATTGTACTGAAAGTGCTGCGCTATACGCCGGTTGCGGTGATCCCGGGGCTGATTGCACCTGCGGTGCTGTGGCCCGCTGCCACCGGCGGTGAAACCGATCCGGCCCGGCTGGCGGCAGCTGTTGTGACGGTGCTGACCGGCGTTGTGACGCGCAATCTGCTGCTGGCCATTCTGGCGGGGGTGAGCACGCTTTATCTGGCGCCCTGGCTGATCTGAAATGGGCCGCCCGTGGGCCAAGGACGCTGCGGGCGCCCGGCCCGCAGCTTGTTGCCCCGGATCTGGTCGCGGATCAGTTGGTGGCGGTGTCAGTCAGCCGCGGATCGCCCTTCTGCACCAGAAGGATGCCGTGGTTATCATCGGCGTCGTCATCGGTGATCGTGCGTTCCGTCACGCCCGGAAGTTTGGCAAAAGCCGCCATCAGGGTTTTGGGGAACCAGGTCTGCGGCAGTGATTCGAAGCCCGGCGTGCTGCTGAGGATGCTGGAGATGGACCGGGTACATTGCGCCTTGGGCACCGCCCCGTAAGAGCGCACGGCCTGCAGCAGCTGTTCGGCCACCTGCGGCGAAACCACCTTGGTCTGTTCGACGACGTAGTAGGTTTCGCGGGCGTGGTAGTCGATGTAGAAATTGACCATCTTGTCGGTCATGCCGAAATGCACATCGTTGCGTTCGGCCAGACGCGGCAGCGACCAGCTGCCCGCCGGATCAAACATGAGCCGTTCCGACCCGTTGATCATCAGGCCGGAATGGGCGCCCTGGCCGTTTTCGGTGGCAATCACCGTGAACAGCGTGACGGCAGGCGGGCCTTCATGCACATAGCGCGCGGTTCTGACCGCATCTTCCGGTGCCCAGCGGGGTTCGGCCGCGCCACAGGCAGACAGGGCCGCCATCAGGCCGATGGCCAGCAGATGCAGACGCATGGCGCGTTCCTTCCGGCTGAAGCGATCAGACGTTGGTAAGGGCGAGGAAGATCAGCACGCCGATCGACAGGGCAGAGCCCCAGATGGTGAAGCGGATAAACCCTGCGAAGGTTTTTTCCTGTTCGCGGATGTCCATGCTGCCCTGCTTGTGGTCGCCCATCGCCATATCTCCCGAAAAGACCGTGTTTCCCGCCA
>Ga0154534_1160_pt1 | contig 29485 bp, 29 predicted proteins | sample RifGroF1_FD_105677 | JGI IMG/M metagenome (GOLD analysis project Ga0154534, IMG submission 105677) | Rhodobacteraceae bacterium GWF1_65_7 | reverse complement strand
ATGATGTTCACCACACCCGCCGCATCATTCGACCCATAAAGCACCGAAGCCGGGCCTTTCAGCACGTCGATACGCTGCACCATGAACGGGTCGATCTTGAAGCCGGTGAAGCTCTGGCCCTTGTTGATCAGCCCATCGCGGAAGATGCCGTAAACCCCCACATCAAAGCCACGGATCACGAATTGATCATATCGGTCATCCACCCCCCAGGGTGAAACGATGACCCCCGGCACATAGGCCAGCGCATCTTCGATCTGCACCGGATCGCGGTCGCGGATTTCCTGTGCGGTGACGGTGTTCACCGTCTGCGGCACCTCTGACAAAGGGGCGCCCGATTTCAGGCCGGTTGCCGTGGCCGACGCCAGATAGCCGGTTCCGCCCGCAACGGGCGACGCGGCACCTTCCAGAACAACCGGGTCAAGGGCGGTGATCGGCTGCGCCTGCAGCGGAGCGGCCGTCAGGGCAGAGCCTGCCAGCAGCGCGGCAAGCAGCGGCCTGTGGCAAAGCCGGAACGAGAGGGGGAATGACATGATCTTCCAGTCAGACAGCGGCGGCACCCGCAGCGAAGGTCCGGGATCTGGGCTTTCGGGCGCGGCACGATGGGAGGAGGGAACAGCACAGGGCCATACCCGGTTTGTGCCGTGGGTGCGCAAGATGCGCTGCCTGGGTAAAGGCGCATCTGTTAAGGCAGAAGCGCCGTGTCAAGGCCTGCCAGCGGTGGAACCGGCATCCTCTGCAGGCCCTGTTGCCGGATCGCCATCCGCCGCGGCAGACAGCAGCACCGTCAACCTGTCCAGCGCCCAGTCGATCGACAGCGGCGACTGAAAGCTGAGCGCGCCCATCATCGCAGCATCCGCCCAGATCGCGCGCCCCTCCTGCGCAAGCCGGGTGGTGCGCCAGGTGGGCAGGCTTTCGATGGCCGCCCGCGAAGGCGCCTCGACCAGCCACAGCAGGATATCCAGGTCGAAGATGTCAAACCGCTCGGTACTGACCACGAAATTGCCTGCGGTGCCTGCCATCTCGTCAAACCGGGCAGGGGTCTGGATGCCGAAGGCGGCAAGCAGACGGTTGGCCCCATCGCTGCTGCGATAGCCAACAATCTGGCCATCACTGAAATAGGCCGCCGTACCGCTGAGCCCGGCAAATTCGGGATGGGCCTGCACTGTCGCCTCGATCCGGGCCGCAATCCTGGCAATCACCTGTTCTGCCTGAAGGCTGCGTCCCGTGGCCTGCCCGATCAACCGCAGCTCTGCATCCCAGGGTGCCCCCCACAGCGGATAATCCGCAGGCGGCCCGACAACCGGCGCAATCTCTGACAGCTGGGCATAGGTCTTGGCATCCAGCGGCGCAAAGGTTGCAAGGATCAGATCGGGCTCCATCGACCAGACCCATTCCACGTCGATTTCATAGCCGTTCTGCACTTCGGGCGCGGCCCCCGCCGCGAGGCGGGCAGCTTCGGCCCAGGGCCAGGTGGCATAGGGCTGCCCGCCGAACCATTCATGCACGCCCACCGGGGCAAGGCCAAGCGCGTAAAGGAAATCCTGCTCGTGATAGCCGACCGATACGATGCGTGTAACCCCGCCAGGGTCCAGCGTCGTCTGGCCAAATCCGTGATGCAGGGTGATCTCTTGGCCCGCGGCGGGCATGGCGAGCCACAGGGCAAAGCTCAGCGCGGAAAACAGGCGCAGCATCGGCAATCCTTTCTGGATGACGGAACGATGCCTGGCCAATCCGGCTGGGTGATGCGGCGCTAGCGGTTACAGCCCCGCGCGTCAACCAGATGGCTTGACCTCGATGCCCCGACCCGGCATGGAGAACGAAAGGGCAGCCCGATGCCAGCCCCCCTCGAACCCGAGCCTGCATCGTGACTTTCTCTGCCAATCATCGCCTGGCCCTTCTGTCCGCTGCTGTCGCAGCGGCCCTGATTGCGGCCTTGTGCCTTGGCGCGCAGGATTATCCGCCCTCGGTGCTGCTGTCTGCCCTGCGGGCATATGATCCCGATGATCCCGCGCAGGCCATCGTGATCGAGATGCGCCTGCCGCGTGCACTCGCCGCCGTGATCGTGGGCGCGGCCTTGGCGGTTTCCGGGTTGTTGATGCAGGCCCTGGCGCGCAACCCGCTGGCCGATCCCGGGCTGACCGGGGTGAATGCGGGGGCCGCGCTGGCCGTGGTGGGTGGGTTATGGACATTTGGCGCCCTGTCGCAGGGAGCTGTTGCGGCACTGGCCCTGTCTGGCGCGGGTGCAGCCGCGCTGGTGGTGCGGGCATTGGCCGGCGCGGGAGACAGCACCTTGCGCCTGCCGCTGGCCGGGGCGGCCTTTGCCAGCCTTTGCATGGCGCTGGTGGCTCTGGTCGTGCTTCTGAACCCCGAAGCCCGCAACATCTACCGCTTCTGGATGGTCGGGTCGCTGTCGCTGGCAACCGGGGCACAACTGATGGGCCTGGCGCCCGTGGCCCTGGCTGGCATCGCGCTTGGCCTGATGGCCGCCCGCCGAATCGAGGCGCTGATGCTGGGTGCAGAACTGGGGGCGGCACTGGGGCTGCATCCCGGCCGGGTCATGACCCTGGGGCTTGTGGCCGTGGCGCTGACCGCCGGCGCTTCGGTGGCGATTGCCGGGCCGGTGGGGTTCATTGGCCTCATCGCACCGCATCTGGCACGGCTGGTGCTGCCCGGCGCAGGTCTGGCCACGACGCTGGTGCTGGCCTGCCCGGTGGGCGCGGGGATCGCGCTGCTGGCCGATACCGCCGGGCGCTGGCTGGCCCGCCCCGCAGAACTGCCGCTGGGCATCGTTCTGGCGATGATCGGTGCCCCGGCCTTCATGGCACTGGTCCGCCGGATGCTGCGCGAGGCAAGATGAGGCATCTGCTGCTGTTCATCCTGACGCTGGCTCTGGCGGCGCTGGCTCTGGCTGTGGGCCGCAACTGGCTGGCCCCTGCAGATCTGCTGCAGATGCTGGCCGCCGGACCCGAGGGGGCGGGCCGCATGATCTGGAGCCTGCGGCTGCCCCGGCTGCTGGTGGGGCTGATCGCAGGGGCGGCCTTTGGGCTGGCCGGTTCGGTATTCCAGACCCTGCTGCGCAATCCGCTCGCCTCGCCCGATGTGATCGGCGTGTCGCAAACGGCGGCACTTGGCGCGGTACTGGCGCTTCTGACAGGCCTGCCCGTCACCCTTGGTGCCTGGGTGGGCGGGATTTCCGCGGTCGTCCTGCTGGGCTGGCTGGCATTCCATCCGCGCCATGGGCTGGATCCGCGCGCGATGGTGCTGCAGGGGCTGGCCCTTGCAATCCTGGCAGGTGCTGCAACCGAAGTGCTGATCCTGCGCGCCGGGGATGGCATGGCCGGTCTGGCGATGACCTGGCTCAGCGGTACGCTCAACGGCGCGGGATGGCCCGAAGTCCGGCGGGCGCTGTGGCTCTTGCCACTGCTTTTGCCCCTGCTGCTGGCTGGCAGGGCGCTGGACCGGCTGGAGCTGGGCGACGATCTGGCCCGCGCGCTTGGCTTGCGCGTGGGGCTGCTGCGCACGGCGCTTGGGCTTTGCGCCGCGCTGACGGCGGCAGGGGCGGTATCGCTCTGCGGGCCGCTTGGCTTTGTGGCGCTGGCGGCAGGGCCGGTGGCGCGGCTTGTGGCGCGGGGGCGGCCCAGCCCGCTGGCCGCTGCCCTGACCGGCGCGGCCTTTGTAACCCTGGCCGATATCCTGTGCCGCGCCATCGCGTCGGCGGCCCTGTTGCCGACCGGGCTTTACACCGCGCTGATCGGCGCCCCCGTCCTGATTCTGGCGGTGCGCCGACAGGCACGCCGCGACAGCTTGTAACGGGAAAGGAAGACCATGCCCTTCAACGTGCGGGATCTGCATCTTCATCTGGGCCAGACACCCATCCTGCAGGGCATCAGCTTTGATCTGCCCAAGCGCGGCATCACCGGGATCATCGGCACCAACGGCTGTGGCAAGACCACGCTGCTGCGTGCATTATCCGGCATCCTGCCACCCAGACGCGGGCAGGTTCTGCATGAAGGCTGCGATATCGGGCGCCTGTCCCCCGGCGATCGGGCGCGGCGCATCGCCATGCTGCCGCAGAATGCGCTGGCCCCGCCGGGCCTGACCGTGCGCCAGCTCGTCGCGCGGGGGCGTACCCCCTGGCTGCGCCCCTTCCTGCCGATGTCGGCCGCCGATCACGCTGCCGTCGATCTTGCCATGGCGGCCGTCGGCCTGACGGATCTTGCCCCGCGCCCCGTCGACAGCCTGTCGGGCGGGCAGCGCCAGCGCGCCTGGATCGCGCTTGTTCTGGCACAGGAATGTGGCACCATCCTGCTGGACGAGCCGCTGAACTTTCTGGATCTGCCGCATCAGGCCGAACTTCTGCATCTTCTGCGCGATCTGGGCCGCAGCCGCAGCATCGTGATGATCCTGCATGATCTGACGATTGCGGCCCGGGTCTGCGACCATATGCTGGCCCTGCGCGCCGGGCGGCTGGTGGCGGCAGGCCCCGCTGCGGATGTTCTGGTGGCAGAACCGTTGCGCGCCACCTTCGGCATCGGGTTCGATTGCGGCATCCTGCCCGACAGCGGCAAGCCGGTGATCCTGCCAGGGGCGCTTTAGCGCAGGGCGAAAACCGTCTGCAATGCGCGGTTCACGGCGACTGGCAGCACCGACATATGGGTTTCGCCCGCATAGGTCTCATAGCGCACTGTCATACCGGGACAGGCGGCAAGATCCGCCGCCAGCTCTTGCGCGGCGCCCAGGGTGCGGGTCTTGGCCTTGTCGGCCAGACGCTTTTCGGCATCGGGCGCGCCTTCCTGAAACGGGGCAAGCTGGTCACCCTCCCATTCGCCTGCGGAAAGATGCAGCACAAGCGCCCGGCCTTCCGGGTTGAACCCGGCGCGATGACCCAGAAGAAAACTATCCTCCCAGGTGATCGACGGGCTGGCGGCGATCCAGTGGGTAAAGGCATCCGGCCGGGTGAACATCAGCCACAGCGCAAACAGCCCACCAAAGGAATGGCCAAACAGCCCCTGCCGCGCAGGGTCCAGCGGCACTTGCCGTCCGTCCAGAAAGTCGCGCAGATCCTCCAGGATGAACCGCGCCAGTTCGGCGCCCCCGCCGGTTTTCACCTCGGGCGTGTCGGGCCAGAACGGCGGATAGGTCGCGCCCGGCGGCGGCCCCAGATCCCAGCTGCGGCGGAATGGATCATAGGCCTCTTCCGTCGGATAGCCGATGGCGATCAGCGCCCCCCACATCAGGTTGGTGCCTGAAGGATAAGAGGCCTGCGCCCGCATGGCATCCACCGCCGTGGCGATCACGGCATTGCCGTCTGTCAGGGTCAGCGCAGGCCAGCCCGCCGCTGGCGGATCGCCCGGTGGCAGCCAGAGGAAGACACGGCGAATGGCCCCGGTCACGCTGTCTGCAAGGTCGAACCAGCGGGTGCCGCCCGCTGTAAAACCGCCCTCTGCCACCAATCGGGGGATCGTCATCTGCAACCGCATCCTGTTTTGCCCCATCTGGCATGGCGCGGCGCCTGTCTCAAGCGCCGCCTGCAGCAGATCAATGACCCGCCGCTGCCGCCTCAAAGGCGCGGGCTTCTGCCGGGGCGGTGCCCAGCCCGCTGGCCACCGCCAGATCAAGGCCGGGGAAATCGCGCCGCACCAGATCCGGCAGCGCCCCTCCGCCCGCCTGCGCTTCGGCACAAAGCGCCTTGATCCTGGCCTGCGCCTCGGGGCGGGGCATGTGGCGGGCCAGCGCGAAACTATAGGCCTCGGCATGGATCAGGCCGGTTCCGTCATCCAGCCCACGGGCCATGGCGGCCGCATCCGGGCTGATCTTGCCCACCAGATCGGTGGCCAGCGCCAGTGCCCGCCCGGTCGTCAGGCACAGCTGCGGCAGGGTCAGCCATTCCGTGAACCATGCCGCCCCATCGCGCTGTTGCCGGTGCAGCCCTGCGCCCTGCAGCACAGAGGCCAGCGCCACCGCCTGCCGCGCCAGCGCCACCAGCACCGAAGGGCCGACCGGGTTCTGTTTTTGCGGCATGGTCGAAGACCCCCCTGCCCCGGCAATCGCAATCTCTCCGATGCCGGATTGCGCCATCAGGATCAGATCCTCGCCCATCTTGCCCAGGCTGGTGCAAAGCCCCGCCATCCAGGCGGCAAAAGCCCCGATCCGGTCACGTTCGCCGTGCCAGGAATGGCCAGGGTCTTGCAGGCCAAGCGCCTCGGCCAGCGCCGCGCGCACCGCCGGGCCTTCGGCGCCCATGGCTGACAGGGTGCCCGCCGCCCCACCCAGCGAGACCAGCGCCAGTTCTGGCCGCAGCGCCACCAGCCGCGTCCGGTGCCGCAGCACCGGGTGCCCCCAGCCCGCCACCACGGCGCCAAAGCTGATGGGCGTTGCCGCCTGCCCATAGGTGCGCGCCGCCATCGGCAGATCGGCATGGGTAGCGGCCAGACGCCCCAGCCCCTGCACCAGCTGCTGCAACCGCCCGTCCCACAGCTCGGTCAGGCGGCGCAGGCGCAAGGCAAGAGCGGTATCCATGATATCCTGACTGGTGGCCCCCCAATGCAGATATTGCGCGTGGTCGGGCGCCTCCATCGCCTTGCGGAAGGCCGCCACCAGCCCCGGCACCGGCACACCGTTCACCGCCGTTTCCAAAGCCAGCCCCGCCGGATCAATCTGCACCTCGCGCGACGCGCGGTCGATGAAGGCCGCGGCTGTTTCGGGGATCAGCCCAAGCCGCCCCTGCACCCGCGCCAGCGCGCCTTCGACCAGCAGCATGGCCCGGATTTCGGCACTGTCAGAAAACAGCACGGCGGTTTCGTCATCGCCGAAAAGGTTGCGATACAGGGCGCTGTCGGCAAGGGCTGCGGGCATGATGGTCCTGATGTCTGGATGCGGAAGCCCCGGCGCAGGCCGCGCCGGGGTCTGGCAGGTATAACGCCTGTGCCCGGGCAGGAAAACACCCCCGGCCCGTCAGGCGGCGGCGGGCATCCGCAGGCCAAGGATCGCCCGCGCCTGCTGCCATGCTGCCACCGGGCGGCCGTAGCGATCACACAGCTCGGCCGCACGACGCACCAGCGCGGCATTCGACGGCGCCAGCCGGTCACGATCCAGCCGGACATTGTCTTCCATGCCGGTACGGGTATGGCCGCCCTTGCGGATCGACCATTCGTTGATCGTCAGCTGCGCAGGCCCGATGCCCGCCGCGCACCATTGCGCATCCGGGGCCAGCCGCCGCAGCGTCTCGATATAGAAATCGAAAATCGGCTCGTCCGGCGGCATGGCATTCTTCACCCCCATCACGAACTGCACATAAAGCGGCCCCTTCAGCCGCCCGTCGGCCTGCATCCGCGTGGCCTGCACGATATGCGACAGGTCGAACGCCTCGATCTCGGGTTTGATGTCATGGGCCAGCATCTCTGATGCCAGCCAATCCACCAGATCCGGCGGGTTTTCATAAACCCGCGTCGGAAAGTTGTTCGATCCCACGGAAAGCGAGGCCATGTCGGGTGCCAGCGGCAGCATCCCGCCGCGGGTCTGCCCTGCCCCCGACCGGCCCCCGGTGGAAAGCTGCACGATCAGCCCGGGGCAGTGCTTGTGCAGCCCCTCCATCAACAGGCGGAAACGGTCGGGATCAGAGGTGGGTTTGCCCTCGTCATCGCGCACATGGCAATGCGCGATGCTGGCCCCGGCCTCAAAGGCCTCCTGCGTGGAGTCGATCTGTTCGCTGATCGAGATCGGCACAGCGGGGTTGTTGGCCTTGGTCGGCAGCGATCCGGTGATCGCCACGCAGATGATGCAGGGATTGTCAGCAGGGTTTTTCATGATGTGCCCCTTACAGATCGAAGAACACGGTTTCGCCCGCGCCCTGCAGCACGATGTCGAACCGATACTGGCCCGGCCCGGTCTTGCGGGCGATCAGCGTCTGCACCCGTTCGCGGTGCTCGATCCGCTGCAACACGGGGCAGGAGTCGTTCTCTTCATCCTCGAAATAGATCCGGGTCTGCAGACCCAGATTGATGCCGCGCGCCACCAGCCACAGCGAGATATGCGGCGCCATCATCCGCCCGTCGGGAAACGGCACCCGCCCGGGCTTGACCGTGTTCAGCGTCCATTCGCCGCTGTCGAAATTGGCGATGATCCGTGCCCAGCCAGATACATTCGGATCAGCCGCCCCGCGCGGATCATTGCCGGGATAAATACCCCGCGCATCGGCCTGCCAGCTTTCGATCAGCGCATCGCGCAGGATCATCCCCGCCCCGTCGCGCACAGTGCCGATGATGGTGATCGCCTCACCCTGCGCGCCCGGCTGGATCGGGCTTTCGCCCAGATCCTGCGGATAGATGCCGGTATTGCCCAGCTTGTTCGGCGTCAGCCCGATATGAACATAGGGCCCGGCGGTCTGCGACGGCGATTCCTTCAGATAATCCAGCCGCTGCATCACATCCCCTCCTTGCGGTTTTCGAAGACCGACTGGCGCCGCCCGCGCAGCACGATGTCGAATTTGTAGGCCAGACAATCCATCGGGATCGCCCGGTTCATGTCCAAGGGCGCCACCAGCGCCTCGATCGCCTTCTGCTGACCGATGGTGTTCACGATCGGGCAGCGCGCGATCAGCGGATCACCTTCGAAATACATCTGGGTAATCAGCCGCTGCCCGAAGCCCGATCCGAAAACGGAAATATGAATGTGCATCGGCCGCCAGTTGTTCACATGGTTGGGCCAGGGATAGGCACCGGGGCGCACGGTCAGAAACTCATAGCTGCCATCTGGCCCGCTGAGCGCGCGTCCACAGCCACCGAAATTCGGGTCGAGCGGCGCAAGATAGCCATCCTTCTTGTGGCGATAGCGCCCGCCCGCATTGGCCTGCCAGATCTCCACCAGCACATTCGGCACGCCGCGGCCCTGTTCGTCCAGCACCCGGCCATGCATGATGATGCGTTCGCCCACGGCGGGCTGGCCGGTGAAGTTCAGGATCAGGTTATTGTCCAGCCGCCCGATCATCGACTGGCCGAAGGCCGGCCCGGTTTCCTCGGACAGGGTGGAGCCAAGCGCGACCAGCGGCCGGAACGGCGCCCGCGTCATCGAGGTCTTGTAGCCCGGCGTATAGGCGGCCGGATGCCAATCACGATCCCGCGAAAACAGCGGGCCGCTGTCGATTGCATTGCTGAGGGTCATCGCTGTGTCTCCTCCCCCGCGCCCGGCAGAACGCCCATCTGCGCGAATGTTTCCTTGGCGATCTTGATCGCATGATTGGCGCGGGGCACACCGGCATAGATGGCGACATGCAGCAGCGCGTCCAGCACATCTTCGGGCCGGGCGCCGGTATTGGCGGTGGCGCGGATGTGCATGGCCAGTTCGTGATCGTTGCCCAGCCCCGCCAGCAGCGCGATGGTCAGCATCGACCGTTCGCGCGGCGTGATCGTGTCACGCGACCAGACCCGCCCCCAGGCCGCTTCGGTGATCAGCGTCTGGAAGGGCGTGTCGAAATCGGTCTTTGCGGCCTCGGCCCGATCAACATGGGCATCCCCCAGCACCCGGCGGCGCGTGGCCATGCCTTGCGCGTGAAGCGGATTTTCGGATGCGGCGCTCATGCAATATCCTTCAGGAAAGCGGTCAGCAGGGCGGCAAAAGCCGCTGGCGTCTCGACCGGGGGCAGATGGCCTGCGCCCGCAATGGTGTGAAAGGCCGCCCCCGGGATCAGCCGGGCGGTGGCCTCTACCAGATCGGGCGGCGATGCGCCGTCATCGGCCCCGGCGATCACCAGTACCGGCAGGCGCAGCTTTGCCGTTTCGTCAGCCAGATCCGCGGCGGCAATCGCGGCACAGGCGGCAACATAGCCCTCCACCGGGGTGCGGATCAGCATGTTGCACCACAGCGAAAGATCCGGCGTCGCGCGAAAGGCCGGTGCAAACCACCGCTCCATCACCGCATCGGAAATGGAGGCAATCCCCCCGGCCTGAACGGCGGCAATGCGGGTGTTCCAGGCCTCGGCCGTGCCCATCTTTGCGGCAGTATTCGACAGCACCAGCCCGCGCAGCAGATCGGGCCGCCGCGCGGCCACCGCCTGCCCGATCATGCCCCCGATGGACAGGCCGACAAAGACAACCGGACCTTCGGCCAGGCTTTCGATCAGGGCAATGGCATCTTCGGCCAGATCGGCAATCGAAACATCGCCGCCCGGATCCGACAACCCGTGACCGCGCTTGTCAAACCGGATCAGCTGCAGATCCGGCAAGAGCGGCAGCACATGATCCCAAAGCCGCAGATCGGTGCCCAGCGAATTGGCGAACACCACTTGCGGCGCGCCTGCTGGCCCTTCGGTGCGATAGTGCATCGCCCCCCAGGGGCGGGTGAATGTCTGCATGATGTCCTCCCATGCTGCATAATCTGACACAGCAGAACCGGCTTGGATAATGCAAAATAAGGCGCTATCCATAGCTTTATGGTTATGGATTACGGCTTGCCGCACCGGCCTGAACACTGGCCCGCCAATGCAGCCCGGCAGTGAACTCGAAGAAACATCCCCAAATATCCTTGCAAATCATCCACCTTATGGAGTATTTGCAAGGATATGTATCAGCGCCATTCCAGAATCCTTGTTGAAACAGCCCTGGCAGAACAGGCCGGTGTGGTGCTTCTGGGCCCGCGTCAGGTGGGCAAGACCACCCTGGCGCTGGACATCGGCGATGGGCGCGATTCCGTTTATCTGGATATGGAACGCGAAGGGGATCGCCGCATCCTGGCAGAAGCCGATCTGTATCTGGATGAACAGATCGGTCGCCTTGTCATCATCGACGAGGTGCAGCTTGTTCCCGGCCTTTTCGGCACCCTGCGCGGGCAGATCGACACGCGCCGCCGCAAAGGCCATCGCACCGGACAGTTCCTGCTGCTGGGTTCGGCATCGAATGTCCTGCTGCACCAAAGCGCCGAATCCCTGGCGGGCCGCGTCAGCTATATCGAACTTGCCCCCCTGGCCCTGACCGAAACAGGCCCGGCGCAGATGCAGGCCCTGTGGCTGCGCGGGGGCTTTCCCGACAGCCTGCAGGCACGATCCGACAGGGCCAGCCTCACATGGCGCGAAGATTTCATCCGCACCTATCTGGAGCGCGACATCCCCGCGCTTGGCCCACGCATCCCGGCCACCACCCTGCGGCGATTCTGGACCATGCTCGCCCATGTGCAGAGCGGTCTGCTGAATGCCGCCGCCCTGGCCGAAGGTCTGGGCGTTTCGGGGCAGACCGTCGGGCGGTATCTGGATCTTCTGGTGGATCTGATGCTGGTCCGCCGCCTGCAACCCTGGCATGCCAATATCGGCAAGCGGCTGGTAAAATCGCCCAAGGTCTATGTCCGCGACAGCGGTTTGGTTCACGCCCTTCTGGGGCTGGAAACGCCAGAGGCGCTTCTGGGCCACCCGGTGGTCGGCGGCAGCTGGGAAGGCTTCTGCATCGAAAACCTGATTTCCGCCGCCCCGCCGGGATCAGAGGCATATTTCTACCGCTCCTCTGGTGGGGCGGAACTGGATCTTGTGCTGGCCATCCCGGGCGGCGCCATCTGGGCGATCGAGATCAAGCGCACCACAACCCCCCGGGTCACGCGCGGCTTTCACATCGCGGTCGAGGATGTGGGCGCAACGCAGCGGATACTGGTCTATGCGGGCGACAAGGAGGTGCCGATTTCCGACACCCTGCGCGCCATGCCGCTGCAGATCGCCATGGCGCGGCTGCAGGCGCTTCAGCAGGCCGACAAAACCCGCTGAAGCCCCGCGTCTCAGCCAAGCGCGCCCTTGCGGGAAATTACCTGCCTGGCCAGATCATGCGCCCGCGTCAGACAGGCCTCGGCCGAAAGGCCAAGACTGCGGCCCACGATCCAGCCGGCGTTGAACGCATCCCCCGCCCCGGTCGTATCCACCGGCACCACCGGCGCAAGCGGCACAAGGGTTTCGCAACCCTCCACGGCCAGCAGAACATCCTGCCCGCCGTTCTTCACCACAACCTCACGCCCCTCCGCCGATCCATAGCGACGGGCGCAGGCTTCAAGGCTGATATCGCCGAAATATGTGGCCTCATCCTCGAAACTGGGCAGAATGATATCCGCCACGGCCGCCGCACGCTGCACGACAGCACACATGGTGGCGTGATCTTCCCACAGCCGGGGCCTGAGGTTCGGATCAAAGGCAATGCGCACCCCCTGCCCCCGGGCCTCGGCCAGCGCCGCAATCAGACGGTCGCGCGCCTCCGGGGCCAGAATGGCCAGGGTGATGCCGCTGACATAGGCCATATCCGCCCAGCCGAGCGCAGCGGCCAGTGCCGCGCCATCATCGGCCAGCAGCTTTGCCGCCGAACGGTCGCGCCAATAGGTAAAGCTGCGCTCGCCCTCGTGCAGCGAAATCGCATAAAGCCCCGGCCCCCGCACAGGATCGCGGCGGATAAAGCCGGTCTGCACCCCGGAATCCTGCAGGAACTGTGCGATCCTGTCCGAAAACGGATCGCAGCCCAGGCAGGTGAAATAGGCAACCTCTGCCGTATCCCCGCACAGCCGCTTCACATGCCAGGCGGTGTTGAACGTATCCCCCGCAACATTCATCGCCCAAAGCGGCGGTGCCTGCTCCGACAGTTCAAGCATCGCCTCGCCAATGGCCAGAAAGCGCATCACCCCTGCTCCCGGCAATCTGCGGCTTCACGGGCGATCACCGCCACCATGCCTTCTTGCAGGATCATGCCCAGCAGATCGCGCAGGGCGGTGCCAAAGGGGCTGCCGGTCAGCGGCGCGGGCAGGATATCAGGGCAGACCGCCGCGATGGCCGCCACCAGATCGGCGGGCGTGGTCTTGCCCGACAGCGCCGCCATCAGCCCCGCTGCCTTCGGATCATCCACCGGCACCGGGGCACCGCCCGCATCCCGCCGCGCCAGATAGGCGATCCAGGCCGCCAGCGCAAAGGCGAAGGGCCGCGCCGCCGTTCCGGCCGCCAGCGCCTGCACCGCCGGTGCGGTAATGCGCTGCGGCAGTTTCTGGGTGCCATCCATGGCGATCTGCGCCGTCGCATGGGCAATCGCCGGGTTGCAGAACCGTTCGGCCAGCGCAGCAGCATAGGCCTCCAGATCCAGCGACAGGCCCTGAACCGTGGCTGCCGCCGCCGCCAGATGCCGCCGCACCAGCGCCGCATGATCGGCATCCGCCATCACATCGCGCACATAGGCCCGCCCCGCCAGCTGCCCGCTATAGGCCAGCATCGAATGGGCACCATTCAGCATCCGCAGCTTCATCTGCTCATAGGGCGCCACATCGCGCACGAAAACCGCGCCCGCCAGTTCCCATGCCGGGCGGCCTGCGCAGAAATCATCCTCGATCACCCATTGCGAAAACGGCTCGGTTTCCACTGCCGCCAGATCCTCATGCCCGGTCAGCGCCACCGCGGTCGCCACCGTGACGGCAGTCGAGGCCGGGGTGATCCGGTCCACCATGGTGGACGGAAAGCGCGCCTCGGTGGCGATCCAGTCTGCCAGATCCGTGCCGAAGGTTTCACGCGCGAAGCCCAGAACGGCGCTGCGCAGCTTCTGCCCGTTATGCGACAGGTTATCACAGCTCAGCACCGTGAAAGGCGCAAGCCCCGCCGCCCGCCGCCCCGCCAGCGCAGCAACGATCAGCCCGATCACGCCCTGCGGCGCCTCGGGCCGCGCCAGATCGGCGGCCACGGCGGGATGCTTGCGGTCCAGCTGGCCATCGCTGGTGATGCCATAGCCCTTTTCCGTCACCGTCAGGCTGACAATGCGGCAGCCCGGCGCCATCATCGCCGCCAGCGCCTGCGCGCCCACATCCGGCCCGGCCAACACGCCCGCCAGCGCCCCGATCACCCGCGCCGAAGTGTCGGCCCCCCGGGTGATCAGCGTATAGCGGCCCTCCTGCGGCATCAGACTGTCGGCCACCGCCGTGCCCCGCAGCGAAACTCCGGTCACCCGCCAGTCGCCCCCCTGCAAGGCCAGCGCGGCATCGGTATAGGCCAGCAGATGGGCGCGGGCAAAATTGCCCAGCCCCAGATGCACAATGCCCGGCGCGTGATCCTCGGGGCGATAGCCGGGCCAATCCGCCCGGCCCACCGGCTTCGCAGATGCCGAAAGCCGGGTCATTGCGCCGCCCGCACCGAAGGATGTGCCAGCGCCGTCATGATGCCGCGCAGTTCGGCCAGGCCTTTCAACCGCCCGATGGCCGGATAGCCCGGCTGCGCCTTGCGCTTCAGGTCATCCAGAATATCCTGCCCATGGTCGGGGCGCATCGGAATCTGCCAGTCGGCCCGGCCCGCCGCCTTGCGGCGATCCTCTTCCGCCAGAATGGCCGCGATCATCGCCACCATATCGGTGTTGCCCTCCAGATGCGCCGCCTCGTGGAACGATCCGCCAAGCGCGCGGTCTTCCAGCGCGACATTGCGCAGATGCAGGAAATGCACCCGGTCGCCCAGCCGCGCCATCATCCCAGGCAGATCATTGTCTGCCCGGGCGCCCAGCGATCCGGTGCAAAGCGTGATACCGTTGGCCGGAACATCCACCGCATCCATCACCGCCCGGTAATCCGCCTCGGTCGACATGACACGCGGAAGACCCAGCAGCGGGAAGGGCGGATCATCCGGGTGGCAACACAGCCGCATCCCGATGTCCTGCGCCACAGGCGCAACCTCGGCCAGAAAATCCACCAGATGCGCCCGCAGCCGTTCGGCCGGGATATTGTCGTAATGCGCCAGATGGGTTTTCACATCCTGCATCGACATGCGCTCTGCCGCGCCCGGCAGACCGAAGACCACATTACCCGCCAGCTCTTCCTTCCGCGCCTCGGTCATGCCTGCAAAACGGGCGCGGGCGGCCTCCAGCACTTCAGGGGCATAGCTGTCGGCGGCGCCACGGCGTTCCAGCAGGAACAGATCGAAAGCCGCGAAATCAATGGCATCATAACGCATGCAGGTCGCGCCATTGGCCAGCCGATAGGCCAGATCGGTGCGGGTCCAGTCAAGGATGGGCATGAAGTTGTAGCAGATCACCTCGATCCCCGCCGCGCGCAGGTTGCGCATCGAGGTTTTCCAGTTGGCGATATGCGCCTTCCACTCGCCGGTCTGGCGCTTGATGTCTTCGGAAACCGGCAGGCTTTCCACCACTTCCCATTTCAGGCTGGATGGCGCGCCATCCCGCATCACCGCCAGTTCGGCCTGCCGCTGCGCGATATCCTCGGGCGTCCAGACGGTGCCGGTGGGCACATGATGCAGGGCAGTCACCACGCCTTCCACGCCGGCTTGCAGCATGTCGTCGATGGAAACCAGATCTTTGGGGCCGAACCAGCGCCAGGTCTGTCTCATGGGGTCGTCTTTCTGTCTGGATGCGCCGCGCGATCAGGCGCCAGCGAAGGAGAGTTGAACCTTGACCGATTGCCCCCGGTCAGAGGCGGCGCGAAAGGCGGTCAGCGCCTCGGCCATCGGATAGGTGGCGGTAATCATCGGGCGCGGATCAATCGCCCCCGATCCGATCAGCCGCACGGCATCGGCAAATTCGGTATCAAAGCGGTGCGATCCGATGAACAGGATTTCCTTGCCCACCATCACGTTCAGCGGCAGCGGCGTCGGCCCGGCCACGCCCACCTGCACCAGAACCCCCAGAGGCCGCAGGCACGAAACCGCATCGCGGATCGCGGGCGCGGCGGCGGAACATTCGAACACCAGATCCACCCGGCCCTTGCCCGCCTGCCATTCCGCCAGCCCTTCGGGCGCACTGGCGGTATTGATCGCGTGATCGGCCCCCATCTGCCGGGCCACCGCCAGCGTGGCATCCTGAATATCGGTCACGATGATTTCGGCCGCGCCGCGCTGCCGGGCCACCGCCACGCACAGCGCACCGATCGGCCCCGCGCCGGTCACCAGCACGGTCTTGCCTGCCAGACTGCCGCCGACCACCTCGCCCCGGTTGGCCGCGTGCAGACAGACGGCCAAAGGCTCGGCACAGGCCGCAGCCCCGGGCGCTATGCCTTCGGGCAGCGGATGGCACTGTTTCGCGCCGATCACCATGCGGTCACGGAACATGCCCTGTTCATGCGGCAGATACATCGCCGATCCCTTGAAGCGCATCGCCGTGCAGTGATGCGGCAGGCCCTGGCTGCAGAAATCGCAGCTGCCGCAGGGATGCGACGGGTTCATCGCCACCAGCTGCCCGATCTGCAACCCGGTCACGCCATCGCCCAAAGCCTCGATCCGGCCCGCGGCCTCATGCCCCAGAATGATCGGCTCACGCACGCGGATGGTGCCGATGCCGCCTTCCAGCCAGTAGTGCAGATCCGATCCGCAGATCCCGCCAGCCAGCACGGCCACCCGCACCTCGCCCGCCCCCGGCGCCTGCAGCGCCAGAGCCTCGATCTTCAGATCATCCTGCCCATGCAGGCGCACAACACGGTTTTCTTGCATTTGGGTCATCATGGCACCTCAGGGCATCAGCAGGTTGGGCAGCCAGGTGGCCAGCGGCGCCCAGTAGCTGACCATCAGCAGCACGGCGAGATTGGTCAGCAGATAGGGCACGATGGCCCGGATCACCGGCGACAGCGGCAGACGCGCGATGTTCGAGGCCACGAACAGACACACCCCCACCGGCGGCGTCGTCAGCCCGATCATCAGGTTCAGCACGGCAAAGCAGGCAAAATGGATCGGGTCGATCCCCACCGCCATGGCCAGCGCCTGCAGCGGCACGAACAGGATGATCAGCGCGGCAATGGTTTCCATGAACATGCCCACGAACAGCAGCAGGATGTTGATAAGCAGGATCACCAGAAACTTGTTGTCGGTGATCGACAGCACCGTATCGGCCAGCATCTGCGGAATACGTTCCGCCACCAGAATCCAGCCGAACACATTGGCCGTGCCCACCAGCACCAGAATGCCCGCCGAACTGATCGCGCTGTCGATGATGATCTTCGGAATACGCGCCACCGGCAGTTCACGATAGACAAACAGCCCCACAAGCGCCGCATAAAGGCAGGCCACAATCGCGGTTTCGGTGGGGGTGGTGATACCGATCAGCAACCCGCCCACGATCAGCGCCGTCATCGCAATCGCCCAGATGGCCCCCGCGAAAGAGCTGAACAGCTCGCCCAGCCCCTTCCACGCCTCGCGCGGGAAGCTCTTCTTCTTGGCGATGAAATAGGTGGTCACCATCATGGCAAAGCCCATCAGCAGGCCGGGCACGGCGCCCGCCAGAAACAGCTTGCCCACCGAAAGGCCCGACAGCGACCCCACGATGATCATCGGCACGCTGGGCGGGATCATCGGCCCCACGGTCGAAGACGCGGCGGTCACGGCGGCCGAGAAATCGCCGGGATAACCCGCCTTCTTCATGCCCGGGATCATCATCCCGCCGACAGAGGCCACATCGGCCACCGCCGTGCCCGAAATCCCGCCGAACAGCATCGAGGCCGCGATATTGGCCTGCGCCAGCCCGCCCCGCATCCAGCCCACCAGCGCATTGGCAAAGCGGATGATCCGTTCGGTGATACCGCCCGAATTCATCAGATTGCCCGCCAGGATGAAGCCGGGGATGCAAAGCAGCACGAAACTGTCCATCCCGGCATACATCTTCTGCGGAATGACCACGAGCGGGATATCGGCAAACAGCAGATAGGCCATGGACGAAAGGCCAAGCGTCACCGCCACCGGGAGGCCGATGGCAAGGCCCACCACGAAAATTCCAAGAAGCAGGGCAAGGCCCATCACTCTTCCTCCGACGCAAGAATGGGGCGGCCATCATGGCGGCCAGTCAGCATTTCAAAGGCGCGCATCACCGCCCAGAGTGCGAGTGTGACAAACAGGATCAGCATCGAGGCGTGAATGAAATCCATCCGCCAGCCCAGCGAAGGCGCCGTCTGGCGGCTGCCGATCATCGTGTAATCCCAGGCGGCGGGCAGCAGGATCAGCGCAAACAGGGCCGTCAGCACCGCCGACACCAGCCGCAAGACCCAGGGCGCCCGCCCCGGCAGGCTTTCGCACAGCAGATCGACGTTCACCATATCGCCGCTGCGCAGCGCCATTCCGGCACCAAGCGCGCCGATGAAGATCAGGCAGAACCGCGTCAGCTCTTCGGTCCAGACCGGCGCAGTGGCCAGAAAGGTGCGGGCAAAGACCTGCAGCAGCACGGATGCCGACAGCAGCAGAAAAGCCCCGAGTATCAGGAGGCGGCACAGCCCCTCCAGCCCTTTGAACGCTTGTGTCATGGGTGCCTCCGCATGGGGTTCTGCCGGGATGACCCGGCAGAACCGCTGCGTATCAGTTGTTGAAGATCTGCTCGGCCAGCGGGCGGATTTCTTCGGGAACAGAGGCGATCACCGCATCCTTGGCCTTGGCGGCAAAGGCGGCCTGATCGACCTCGACAAATTTCACGCCACGGCCTTCCAGATCGGCGACCAGCGCCTGTTCATCGGCCAGGAACAGCTCGCGTTCAAAGGCTTGCGTGCGCTTTGCGGCTTCCAGCAGTGCGGCCTGATCGGCCTCCGACAGCTTGCCCCAGCTGCGTTCCGAAATCGTCAGATAGATCCAGGACCGCACATGCTCGGTCTTGTTCACCACCTTCTGCACTTCATAGAAACCGCCGGATTTGAACAGCGCCAGCGGGTTTTCCTGCCCCTCGATCGTGCCGTTCTGCAGCGAGGTGAAGACCTCGGAAAACGCCATGGGCGTGGGGTTGGCCCCGATGGCCTGCCAGGCCGCCACAAAGACCGGCACGTTCGGCACCCGCAGCTTGAAGCCGTTCAGATCATCCGGCGTGGTGATTTCGCGGTTGGCCGAAAGGTTGCGCGGGCCACGGGCAAAATAGGTCAGCGCGCGGACACCGGCGTTTTCGATGATCTCGGCTTCGATCTGCTGGCCGATCTCGCCCGAAGCGACCTGATCCATATGTTCCAGCGATTTATAGGCATAGGGCAGCGCCAGCAGCGCGGCCTTGGGCGCCCAGTTCTGCAGGCTTTCGCCGGTGATCGTCATATCGGCGGTGCCAAGCTGCATCCCGTTGATGACGTCGATTTCCTTGCCCAGCGACTCGTTCGGGTAAACCTCGACCTCAACCCGGCCTTCGGTCAGGGCTTTCACCTCTTCCCCGAATTTCACCGCCGATTTGTGCCAGATGTTCTCTTCATTCGCCAGATGGCCCAGCTTCAGCGTGACATCCGCCGCCAGGGCAGATGTGCCCATCAGGGCGACCATGGCGCAGGTTGCGGCCAGACGGCCAAACATTTCGAACTTCATCAGCTCCTCCTCCAGGATGATGCGATCTCCGGCACTGGCCGGGATCAGAGAAAATATTCGGGGCGCTCCTGCTTGATGACGGGCAGATCCGTCAGGATGCCCTGCAGATGCACTCGCATGGCGCTTTCGGCGCGGGCCGGATCACCCTCCGCGATTGCATCGACCACGGCGCGGTGCTGGTCGATCAGACGCGCCACCGGGAAATGCATGCTGGACAGAAAGCGCACCCGATCCATCTGCGCCTTCATCTCGACGACGACGCGCCAGGCATTGCCCTTGCCCGCCCCTTCGGCCAGCGTGCGGTGAAAGATCTCGTCGGCATCCATGAAATCGCGGGCCGATCCGCCGACGATATCCTGCTGCCGCACCAGCTGCCCGCGCAGATCGGCCACCAGGGCCATATCCGGGGCCTGCGCCAGCAGCTTGACGATATCCGCCTCCACCGCCTCGCGCACGAACCGCGCATCCATCACGGCAGGCAGAGAAATCTTGGCCACGAAAGTGCCGCGCTGCGGCCGCACCTCCAGCAGGCCCTCATTGGCCAGCGAGATGAACGCCTCGCGCACGGGCTGGCGGCTGATGCCATAGCGCTGCGCCACTTCGGCCTCGGAAATCCGGGCGCCGGGGTTCAGGTCATTGTCGATGATCGCGGCGCGCAGGGCCGCATACAGCTGATCCACCACGCTGGTGCGCATCGGCTGCAGGCTGATCTGTTCAGTTTTCTCGCCCGTCATTCCGGTCTCCCCCCGCCGAGTCAGCGATATACCATACTACCATACAAGTCAAGCTACGGATCAGACACCACCCCGAATACAAATTTCGGAATCATGTTGACAAATGACAGAATCAAAGCTCTTTTACAAAAGTCATCTGATAGTGAACTACGTCAGATGGCAGGGGAGGGGATCATGGATACACCGCTGCTGGAGGTTTCGGGCCTCCGCAAAAGCTATGCCGGCGTTCCGGCACTGCGGAACGGCCAGTTCCGGCTGGCGGCCGGATCGGTTCACGCGCTCTGCGGCGGCAATGGCGCCGGAAAATCCACGTTCCTCAGCATTGTCATGGGCATACAGCCACGCGATGGCGGGTCGATCCGCCGCCGGGGCGCCGAGGTGCAGTTCGATGGCCCCGCCGCTGCCCTCGCCAATGGCATCGCCATCGTGGAACAGGAGCTCAGCCCCGTTCCCGCCATGACCGTGGCCGAAAACATCTATCTGGGGCGCGAACCCACCGGCTTTCTGGGCCGCATCGATTATCGCCAGCTGAACAGCCGCACCCAGACCCTGCTGGACGGCTTCGGCTTCTCGATCCGCGCCACCGATCTGATGATGGATCTGACCGTGGCCCAGACCCAGCTGGTCGAAATCGCCAAGGCGCTGAGCTATGATGCCGAAATCATCATCTTCGACGAACCCACCTCGGCCCTGGGCGAGGCAGAGGCGGAACAGCTGTTCGCCGCCATCGCCCTGCTGAAGGCCCGTGGCAAGGGCATCGTCTATGTCAGCCACCGCCTGTCAGAGATCTTCTCGATTGCAGACAGCTACACCGTCTTCCGCGACGGACAGTTCGTACAGGATGGCGCGCTGGCCGATATCAACAAGGAACAGCTGATCCAGCTGATTGTCGGCCGCCCCCTGACCGAAGAATTCATCAAGGACAACACGCCGGATGCAACGCCCATGCTGCGCGTCACCGGGCTTTCCGCCGGGCGCGGCGTGCGCGACATCAACCTGACAGCACATCGCGGCGAAATCCTCGGGCTTTATGGCCTGATGGGATCGGGCCGGACCGAGATTTTCGACCGGCTGTTCGGCCTTGCCCCGGATCGCGGCGGCCAGATCGAGATCGAGGGCCGCGCGGTGCGCATCGCCGCGCCCAAGGATGCCATCGCGCAGGGCATCGCCTATGTCACCGAAGACCGCAAGGGCACCGGGCTGGTGCTGTCGGGCAGCGTGCGCGACAACCTCTGCCTCGCCCTGCTGGATCGCCTGTCGCGCGGCCCGCTGATGAGCGCACAGCGCGAGGCCGCCGCCGCACAAGGCATGATCGACGCGCTGAACATCAAGACCGCCAGCGATGCCCTTGGGGTGGCGCGGCTGTCGGGCGGCAATCAGCAGAAGGTGGTCCTGGGGAAATGGTTCCTGACCGAACCGAAGATCCTGCTGCTGGATGAACCCACGCGCGGCGTGGATGTGGGGGCAAAACGCGAAATCTATCGCGTCATGTCCGATTTCGCGCGGGCGGGCGGCACCATCATCATGGTGTCCTCGGAAACGGACGAGATTTTGGGGATGGCCGACCGGGTCATCGTGCTGCGGGATGGGCGCATGGCGGGCGAACTGCCCCGCGCCGAACTCTCGGCGGAACGCTTGCTGCATCTGGCCGCCTGAAACGGCGCCGAACGCAGGGGAGGAATGGGAAAGTGACGCAAATGCAGACGCAGGGCCGCGCCAAAAGCGCCGCAGCCGGGGGCTTTGGCTCCTATGCGCAGAAATATGGTATCCTGATCGCACTGGTTCTGGCCTGCGTGGTTCTGGCCCTGATCAACGAGAATTTCCTGTCGGCGCGCAATATCCTGAACGTGCTGCGGCAGACCTCGATCAACGGGGTTCTGGCCATCGGCATGACCTTCGTGATCCTGACGCGCGGCATCGACCTTTCGGTGGGGTCGGTGGTGGCACTGACCGGGGTGGTGGCTGCCTCTTTCGCCACCACCAGCACGGCAGGCTTCATCCCCGGCGCCCCCTACCCTGCCCTTCTGGCGCTGGCCATCGGTGTGGCGGTGGGGATGCTGGCTGGCTCTGTCTCGGGGCTGATCGTCGCCCGCTTCCGGGTGCCTGCCTTCGTCGCCACGCTGGGGATGCTGTCGGCGGCGCGCGGCCTGACGCTGCTTTATTCCGGCGGGCGGCCCATTCCGGCGCTGACCGATACCTTCCGCTGGATCGGGACGGGCGATGTTCTGGGCGTGCCGGTGCCGATCTTCGTGCTGCTGGCCGTCTTTGCTGGCGCGCATTTCGTGCTGACCCAGACCCGCTTTGGCCGCCATGTCTATGCCGTGGGGGGCAACCCCCATGCCGCCAAGGTTTCGGGCCTGCCGGTCACGCGCATCCGCTTCATGGTCTATGTGATTTCCGGCGGGCTGGCGGGTCTTGCGGGCATGATCCTTGCCGCGCGCACCGGATCGGCCCTGCCGCAGGCTGGCATCGCCTATGAACTCGACGCGATTGCCGCCGTGGTGATCGGCGGCACCAGCCTGGCGGGCGGCGTCGGCCGGGTATCGGGCACGCTGATCGGCGCGCTGCTGATCGGGGTCATGAACAACGGGCTCGATCTGATGGGGGTCGAATCCTATTACCAGCAGGTCATCAAGGGCTTCCTGATCGTGGCCGCCGTGATGCTGGATCAATCCAAGAACAAGCAGGACTGAGGCCGCAAGGCCCCGCTCCATGCCTGCGGCACCCCTGAGGAGGGGGCGCCATAACCGAGCGTGATCCATGGGAGGACAGACGCGATGACGAAAACGATGTTGATGATGGCAACGGCCATGTCGCTGGTGGCCGGTGTTGCCGGCGCACAGGACAAGCCGAAGATCGGCGCGGCCGTCTATGGCCTCAATGCCGAATTCATGCAGATCTGGGCGCAGGCCGCCGAAAACCACCCGGCGGTGAAGGAAGGCCTGGTTGAACTGACGGTGTTCGACGGCCGCTATGATGCGCTGGTGCAGCAGGAACAGTTCGAAACGATGATCACCCAAGGCTACAAGGCCATCGTCTTTGTGCCGATCGACATCGAGGCCGGCGCTGCCGCCGTGGATGCCGCCGCCGCCGCGGGCATCCCGGTTTTCGGGTCGAACACCCGGGTGAACAGCGACAAGCTGTCTGCATATGTCGGGTCGGATGACGTACAGTCGGGGTACATGGAGGCCCGACACGTGCTGGACAAGATTGGCTGCAAGGGCAACGTCGTCATCATCGAAGGCCCCATCGGCCAGTCGGCCCAGATCCAGCGGCTGGAAGGCAACATGAAGGCACTGGCCGAATGCCCGGATGTGAAGATCCTGGAACAGCAGACCGCCAACTGGAGCCGGGCCGAAGCCCAGACCCTGATGGAAAACTGGCTGACCTCACATGGTGATTCGATCGACGGGATCATCGGCCAGAATGACGAAATGGCGCTGGGTGCCATCGAAGCGGTCAAGGCCGCCGGCATGAACGTGACCGATTTCGCCATCGCCGGCATCGACGGGGTGACCGACGCGCTGGTGGCGGTGAAGGCAGGCGACATGGCCTCGATCCTGCAGGACGGCCATGCGCAGGCGCAGGGCGCGCTGGATCTGGCAATTGCCGCCGCGATCCCGGATTACAAACCGATGTCCGACATCTGGGAACAATATCCCGATATGCCCTGGGCTGACGGAAAATCCAAGGAATACAACGTTCCGTGGACCCCGGTGACCGCCGAAAACGTCGATGCGCTGCTGGCCGCCCGCCAGTGACGCCCGACCTGTGACGCAAAGCTGCCCCGGGGCCGATCAGCCCCGGAGCATGTGACCGGGCCCGCCCCGCTACAAGGACAACAAAGATGGTCGCTGCGAGTTTTGACTTTTCACTTTCGGGCAAGGTTGCCGTCGTGACCGGCGCCGCCTCGGGGATCGGGGCGGCCATTGCCGCGGCCTATGCCGCAAAGGGCGCAAGGGTCGCCTATCTGGACATGAACCTTGAAGCGGCCACGGCCGCCGCCGCGCAAAGCGCCACAGGCGCCGCCTTCCGTTGCAATGTGACCGATGGCGCCAGCGTGGCTGCCGCCGTTGCGGATGTGCAGGCCGCCTTTGGGGGCATCGACATTCTGGTGAACAGCGCAGGCATCGTCGATCTGGCCCCGGCCGAAGATCTGACCGATGGCGCCTGGCAGCGCACGCTTGACGTGAACCTGACCGGCAGTTTCGTGATGGCCCGCGAAGTCGGCCGCGCCATGATCGCCGCAGGCCGCGGCGGGCGGATCATCAATCTGGCCAGCCAGGCGGGATCGGTGGCCATCGAAGGCCATGTGGCCTATTGCGCCTCGAAGTTCGGAATCATCGGCGTGACCAAGACATTGGCGCTGGAATGGGGCAGATATGGGATCACGGTCAATTCCATCTCGCCCACGGTGGTTCTGACCGATCTGGGGCGCAAGGCCTGGGACGGGCCGAAAGGCGAGGCGATGAAGGCGCAGATCCCTGTGGGCCGCTTTGCCGAACCTTCTGAAATTGCCGCAGCTGCGGTGTTCCTTGCCTCGGACGAGGCCGCGATGATCAATGGCGCGGATCTGCTCGTCGATGGCGGCTATACGGTGAAGTGAGAGACAGGATGCAGAGGTTCATCAACAATCCCGACGATCTGGTGGATGAAACCGTAGCCGGTTTCGTGAAGGCCCACCGTGATCTGGTGCGGCTGGATGCGGAAAATCCGCGCGTGGTGATCGCGCGCAATGCGCCGCAGCCGGGCCGGGTGGGCATTGTCACCGGCGGCGGATCGGGGCACGAACCGGCCTTCATCGGCTATGCCGGGCGCAACATGGTGGATGCGGTGGCGGTGGGAGAGCTGTTTTCCTCGCCCACGGCGAAAAGCTTTGCCGATGCCATCCGCGCGGTGGACAGCGGCGCCGGTGTTGCCGTGCTGTATGGCAACTATGCCGGCGACAACATGAACGTGAAGATGGCCGCCCGCATGGTGGCAAAACAGGGGATCGAGGTTGCCACCGTCGTCGCCAATGACGATGTCTGTTCTGCCCCGGCGGAAGAGCGTGCCAAGCGGCGTGGCGTGGCGGGCGAGATCTTCATGTGGAAGATCGGCGGCGCCAAGGCCGCCACCGGCGCCAGCCTTGCCGAAGTTCAGGCCGCCGCGCAGAAGGCGATCGACGCCTGCCGGTCTGTCGGCGTGGGCCTTGGCCCCTGCACCCTGCCCGGCGTCGGCCATCCGAATTTCCAGATCGAACCCGGCACCATGGAAGTGGGCATCGGCCATCATGGCGAACCCGGAACCCGGATCGAGGCGCTGAAAACCGCCAATGAGGTGGCCGATGACATGCTGCGCATCGTGATGGACGATCACGCCCTGCCCGCAGGCAGCGAGGTGGCGGTGCTGGTTTCCGGCCTGGGCGCCACCCCGGTGAACGAACTCTATGTGCTGTATGACCGGATCGAAACCGGGCTGGCCGGCATGGGGATGACCGTGCACAAGGCATTGGTCGGCAACTATTTCACCTCGCTGGAAATGGTGGGGGCCACGCTGACGGTGATGGCGCTGGATGCCGAGCTGAAGGCGCTGCTGGATGTCGAAACCGCCTCTCCGGCCTTGTGAGGACAGAATGGACAAGATCAGAAATCAGGGCCTTGGCCCGGTTGTGGAAGAGCTGGCCGAGGTGATCGTGGCCAACAAGGCCTGGCTGTCAGAGATCGACGGCAAGATTGGGGACGGCGATCACGGCATCAACATGGCCAAGGGCTTTGGCCGCGCGGCAGAGCGTATCCACGGCCAGGACATGACGCTGGATGCGGCGCTGGCGGTGCTTTCGGATGTGCTGATGTCGGAAATCGGCGGGTCGATGGGGCCGCTGTATGGGCTGATGTTCGAAGATATGGCAGCCGCGCTGCAGGGGCATGAAGACATTGATGCAGAAGTGTTTTCTGCCATGCTGAACGGCGGTCTGGAAGGTGTGCGCGGGGTTGGATCGGCGCAGGTGGGCGACAAGACGCTGATGGATACGCTGGTGCCTGCGGTTGCGGCCTTCGATGCGGCGCGCGGCGAAGGTTTCGCCGCCGCACTGGCCGCCATGGCCGTGGCGGCAGAGCAGGGGCGCGACAGTACCATTGATCTGGTGGCGAAGATCGGCCGGGCCAGCCGTCTGGGTGAACGGTCGCGCGGGGTGCTGGATGCCGGCGCCACCTCGTGCTGCATGATCCTGACGGTTCTGGCACAAGGCCTGAGCCGCCGTCTGGTGTGAACCCCCTTGCGCCGGGGCAGGGTTTCGGCAGAAGTCAGCATATGAAACCGCTGAGCGCCTTTGACATCGTTGATCTGTTCCGCACCATATCGGCGCGGATGTCAGAGGCGCGCAGCCATCTGGGAGAGCTGGATGGCGCGGTGGGCGATGCCGATCACGGCATGTCGATGGCCGATGGCTTTGCCGCTGTGGTGCGCGCCAGCCATGATGCGGCGGCGGGCGGCACGGCGGCGGGCGATCTGTTCCCGGTGGCGGCGAAATCCTTTCTGAATACCGTGGGCGCGACGACGGGGCCGCTTTATGCCAGCGCCTTTCTGCGCGCCGGGCAGCGCTTTGCCGGACAGACCAGCCTGCCGCCCGCAGCGCTGGCCGATGTGGTGGCCGCCATGGCCGAAGGCATTGCCGACCGGGGCAAGGCGCAGCCGGGCGACAAGACGATGATGGATGCCTGGGCCCCGGCCGCGCGGGCGGCCCGCGCCTGCCGGGATGGCGGGGGCGATGCGCTGGCTGTTCTGCTGGCCGCACGCGATGCCGCCGCCGAAGGGCGCGATGCGACACGGGCCATGGTTGCCTCCAAGGGGCGGGCGGCGCGTCTGGGCGCGCGCAGCCTGGGCCATATGGACCCGGGTGCCGCTTCGGCGGTGATCATCCTTGCCGCCCTGCACGAAGGTCTGCGCGGGATCGCCCTGCGTGGCGGCGGGGTGGCCTGATGGCACCACGGATTTCTGCCCGCAATGACAGCGACACAGGCGCCGGGATGCCCCTGCGCTTTGGCGATGACCCGCTGCTGTGGGCGGCCTGGCTTTACTATGAAGAAGGCATGACCCAGGGCGATATTGCCGCCGAGATGGGCCTGTCGCGGGCCTCGGTAAACGCTTATCTGGCCGATGCGCGGACGCGCGGCATCGTGAATATCGAAATCCATCCCGAAAAGTTCCGCGCTTTGTCGATTGCGCGGGCGTTGAAGGATCATTTCGGCCTGCAGGATTGCCTTGTGATCCCGGCAGAGGGCGGCGCGCGCCCGCTGATTGCCCGGCTGGGGGCGGCGGGGGCGCAGGCGCTGGCCCATAATGCCAAATCGGGCGATACCATCGCCGTGACCTGGGGGCGCACCATGCTGGCCCTGGCAGAGGCGCTGCAGGTCGGCGGGTTGCAGGATGTGCGCGTGGTGCAGGCCACGGGCAGCACCACCGCCAAGATCGCCTGGACGCCCGAGGCCTGCGCCTCGCGCATGGCCGAGGCGATGGGGGCGCGCTGCATCCCGATTTCGGCCCCCGCCATCGTTTCAAGCGCCGGGGTGCGCGATGTGCTGCTGCAGGAACCCGTGCTGGCAGAACAGCTGGCCGTTCTGGCAGAGGCGAACCGCATCGTGCTGGGCATTTCCTCGCTGCGGCCGGAAAGCACCATCCATACCAGCGGATTTTTCGACGGCATGGCGCAGCATTCCTATTATCAGGAGGCGGTGGGCAGCATTGCCGGGCGGTTCATCTCTGCCCGCGGCCATCCGGTGCTGGGGCCGCTGAACGATCGCACCATCGGCGTGGATCTGGCGGCGCTGCGGCAGATCCCGCAGCGCATTGCGGTGGCGGGTGGGGTGGACAAGGTGCCCGCGATCCTGGCCGCCCTGCGCGGCGGGCTGGTGAATGTTCTTGTGACGGATGTGGCCACCGGGCGCGGCATCCTGACGGCAGAGGGCTATCACGACACGCCCCGCCGGGCAGCGGCGCCCGCGCCCGAGGCCCTGGCGGCACGGACCCGGGTGAAAAAGCTGCTGAACGCCCCGCAGGATGCGGTGGATGAATCGCTGGCCGGCGCGCTGGCCGCGCATGAAGATCTGATTGCCGCCCTGCCCGGCGCACCACGGGCCATCGTGGCGCTGGATGGCCCGCGCCCCGGCAAGGTGGGCATCGTGATCGGGGGCGGCGCGGGGCATGAGCCGGGCTTCTGGGGCTATGTCGGCCGGGGGCTGGCCGATGCGGCGGCGGTGGGCAATGTCTTTGCCTCGCCCCCGCCCGATCCCATTCTGGCCTGCACCCGGGCTGCGGATGGCGGGGCCGGGGTTCTGCATATCTACGGAAATTTCTCTGGCGATGTGATGAATTTCGACATGGCGGCCGAGATGGCGGCGGCCGAGGGCATCCGGGTGCGGGCTGTCATCACCACCGATGATATCGCCTCTTCACCGCTGGAGTCGCGTTCGGCGCGGCGCGGGGTGGCCGGCAATGTGTTCATCTTCAAGATCGCGGGGGCCGCTGCGGAACGGATGCTGCCTCTGGACAGCTGCGAGGCGCTGGCGCGGCGGGCCAATGCCCGGACCTATACGATGGGCATCGCCCTGGAACCCGGATCGCCGCCCGAAACCTGCCGGCCCAGCTTTGTTCTGGGGCCAGAGGATATGGAGATCGGCGTGGGTGTGCATGGCGAGCCGGGCGTGGCCCGCCAGCGGCTTGCCTCGGCAGACGAGGCCGCAGATATCCTGATCGACCGGATTCTGGCCGAGATGCAGCCGGCCGAGGGCGACCGCGTGGCGGTTCTGGTCAATTCGCTGGGCGGCACCCCGACGATGGAGCTGTATATCGTGTATCGCCGCGTGCGGCAGCGCCTGAAGGCGCGGGGCGTGCGCGTGGCAAAGAGCCTGGTCGGCGCCTATTACACCTCGCTGGATATGGCGGGGGTTTCACTGTCGATCCTGCATCTGGATGACGAGCTGGCCGATCTGCTGCAAGACCCCTGCCGGGGCGCGGCACTGGATCTGCGCTGATCGGGTCAGTGGGTCAGCTTGTGCAGGACAGCGGCGCAGGCCGCCTCCCAGCCAGCGCCCATGCCGTGATCCTCCAGCACCTGCAGGCCGCGTTCCGTGATGCCACCGGGGGTGACCAGTTCCTGCAGCAGCTGGGCCATCGGTTCGGGCTTGGCCGCCATCAGGGCCCCTGCCGCGACAAAGGTGCCTGAAACCAGTTGCCGTGCTGTATCCGGCGCCAAGCCCTGCGCCACCGACCAGTCGGCGGTACGGCGGATCAGCTCTTGCGCCCAGCCATAGGCGGCAGCAGAGACCGTCGCCACCTCGAATTCAGCCTCGTTGCGCAGGGGGATCAGCGGGCCAAGGGCCATCAGCAGGCGGCGCACCTGCGGCAGATCGGGAAAGCAGATGGTGGGGCTGGCGCCGATTTCTGCGGCGGTCATCGGCATGATGCGCATGGCCTGTGCCGGGGCCACGGTCATTGCGGCAAGGGGCACGCCCGCGCAGGCCGAAATCACGAT
>Ga0154534_1159_pt1 | contig 30030 bp, 28 predicted proteins | sample RifGroF1_FD_105677 | JGI IMG/M metagenome (GOLD analysis project Ga0154534, IMG submission 105677) | Rhodobacteraceae bacterium GWF1_65_7 | reverse complement strand
CGGCAAACCCCGGCACGCCCCACAGGACAAGCGGGCGCATCAACGGGCCGGGGCGTGCCGCTGCCCTCATTTCAGGCCAAAGCCCGCCAGCGCATCGGCCAGCACTTCCAGCGCGGCGATATTGCGGATCGACGGGTCCATGCCATGGGCATCCAGGATCACGATCCGGCCGTTCTTCACCGCATCCATCTGGCTGGCCACCGGATCTGTCTTCAGGAATTCCAGCTTCTTTTCAACATCATCCGCCAGAAACCGGCGGCGCTCCATCCGGGCCACCACGATCACCGTGGGGTTGGACCGGGCAATGGTTTCCCAGCTGACGGTCGGCCATTCCTCGGCGCTGTCGATCACGTTCCGCAGGCCCAGGGCCGCCATCATGAAGGCCGGCGCCCCGCCATTGCCCGCCACATAGGGATCAATATCCATTTCCGCCGAAGAGAACCAGAAAACCGCCGAGGCATCGGCCAGCGCCAGATCCCTCGCCTTGGCGATCGCCGCCGCCTCGCGCGCTTTCAGATCGGCAATCAGGGCATCGCCCCGTTCGGGGATGTTGAAGATCTGCGCCAGCTCGGCCACCCCCAGATACAGGCTGTCCAGGCTGTACATCGCCGTCCGCGTCCCGTCAGAGCCAGAGGTATTGTCCTTGCCCACGCAATCGGCCGGCAGCGTATAGGTGGGGATGCCCACATCCGCGAACTGATCGCGCGTGGCCACGATGCCCTGCGGGCCGACATGCCATTCATATTGCACGGCCACCAGACCGGGCCGCTTGGCCACCACGGATTCAAAGCTGGGATCATTGTCCGACAGCCGTTCCACCGATGCATTCAGCGCGGCAAATTCGGGCAGGACATCGGTGAACCAGACCGAGGTGCCACGAACCTTGTCGCCCAGCCCCAGCGCATACAGAATTTCGGTCGCGGCCTGCCCCACGGTCACGGCGCTTTCGGGGGCCTTGTCAAAGACCAGATCGACACCGCAATTCGTCAGGTGCAGCGGATAGGCGGTTTCGGCCAGGCTGGGTTGGGCCAGCGCCAGCCATGAAGCCCCCAGAAGGGCTGTCGTCAGGGATTTGGTAAACATCTGCTGTCTCCGGTATGGGTTGCGACCGAAGACAGGAAGGGAATGTCACCCGAATGGCTGACCGGCGCTGGCGCGCGCAATCTGGCTGATGCGGGCGCCACAGGGCACCCTTGAACATGTTTCATCCGACACCTCCCCGGACACCCCGCCCGGGCCGCGTTTCTGTTGCCTGTCGGCAGGTCTCCTGACTGGCGGGTCATCAAGGGCAGCGGCCTTCCCATGACAGTGTCACAGTGGCTGTTTCGCTGACCTCTCGCCGCCTACAGTTGCGGGGGCAGTTCCGGTTCGCAGGCTTGCGCCCACGACGGATTCCCTTTCAATTCCATGTGGAAACCGACGCGCATTGCCTACACCGCCGCATTCGGTCTGGCAACCGGAACATTTCACGCTCTGGTTGGGTCACGTTCTGGTTGGCCCGGGCTGATACCGCTGCCAGACCGGCAGGCGGGGGGCAGCGGTGCATAAACGGTATTGGATGCCCGGACCCGGCGTTCTGCATCATCCCCCCACCCGCCGCGATCCGAGGGAGGAACCATCCGGCACGCGGCGCCGGGCAGCTTGAACCAGGGGAGGACTTGATTTGACGAAGGCATCCATTGAACGGGCATCCATTCCACAGGCCACCATCACGCGGCGCGGGCTGCTGGGCACCGGCATGGCCGCGGCCACCATGCTCTGTGCGCCCGCGATCCTTCATGCCAAAAGCTATGCGACCAAGCCGGTGCGGCTGTTTGTCGGCACGGCGGCGGCGGGCACCAATGATCTGGTCGGCCGGCTGATCGCGGCCCATCTGGAACCGCTGCTGGGCCAGCCCGTGGTGGTTGAAAACCGCCCCGGCGGCGCCACCACCCTGGCTGTGGGGCTGGTCTCACAGGCAGAGCCGGATGGCCACACCCTGCTGGTGTCCAGCGCGGCGGCGATTGCCACCCATGTGGCCAGCGTGACCAAACCGCCAAGCCTGCTGGCCGATCTGGGCCATATCGGCATGGCCTGCGACGGGGCCTTCATCTATGCCGTGCACAAGGATGTGCCCGCCCGCACGACGCGCGAATTCATCGACCTGCTGAAGGCCCAGCCGGGCAAGGTGAATTACGGCGCAACCGGCACCGGCGGCGGCATCCATCTGTCAGGCGCGCTGTTCCAGCAGCAAACCGGCACGGAAATGGTTGTGGTGCAATATGCCAATGCCGGGATGCGGCTGAACGATCTTCTGGCCAATCAGACGCAGCTGGGCATCGCAGGCGCCGCCGTTCTGGCCCAGCAGATCGCGGCGGGCACCCTGCGCCCGCTGTTCGTGGCAGGCACAGAGCGGCAGGCGCTGTTCCCCGATCTGCCCACCAGCCTGGAAGAGGGCATCACCGGGCTGGAAGGCATCAGCAACTGGTTCGGGCTGCACGGGCCGAAGGGCCTGCCGGAGTCCGTTGTGGCAGAGCTGAACGGGATGCTGGCCCAGGTGATGGCCGAACCCAAGGTTCTGGAGGGGCTGGCGGCCAGTGGTCTGTTCGTGGCCACCGGCACGCCGCAGGATCTGGTCGCCCGGATGGAAAGCGATGCCGTGCTGATGGCCGAAATCGCCGCCAAGGCGGGCATCCGCATCGAATGAGGCCATGCAAAGGGCCGGCACGGCGGCCGGCCCTTTGATCCTGCCATGCGGCCGCGCTGCAATCAGGGCATGAAAGATCCGCCGGTGATATCCAGAATGGCGCCGTTGACAAAACCCGCGCTGTCCGAGGCCAGATAGGCCACGGCGGCGGCAATGTCTTCGGGCTGGCCGATGCGGCCCACCGGTGTTTCCTTCAGCGCCGCCTGCAATGTGGCCGCCCCCCCGACCATGCCCTTGTTCAGCTCTGTCTCCACGCGCGAGGGGGCGATGCAGTTCACCGTGATGCCATGCGGGCCAACCTCGCCTGCCAGAATGCGATGCAGGCCGGAAAGGCCGGATTTCGACGCCGAATAATGCGCATTGCCAAAGGTCCGCATCCGCGCCGCCCGCGAGGAAATGGTGATGATCCGCCCCCAGCCGCCGCGTTTCATCCAAGGCACACAGGCCTGCGCCATCAGGAACGGCCCGGTCAGGTTGACGGCCAGGGTCTGGTTCCAGATCTCCAGCGGCATGGTTTCCACCGTGGGATTTTCGCCGTTCACACGCGGCAGGATGCCTGCGCAATTCACCAGAATGTCGATCCCGCCGAAATCCGCCGCCACGGCGGCGATCGTGGCGCGGATCGCCTGCGGATCGGCCACATCCAGCGGATAGCCGCGCGCATCAAGGCCTGCGGCGCGCAGGGTGACGGGCAAGGCGATGGCGGCGGTGGCCCATTCCAATGTCGGGCTGATGCATGCCACCATGGCCGTGTTCAACGCCTGGTGCGACCGGATGCCGGTGCTGCTGCTGGGGGCGACCGGGCCGATGGATGCCGCCAAGCGCCGCCCCTGGATCGAATGGATCCATACCTCGCGCGATCAGGGCGCGCTGGTGCGCGATTACACCAAATGGGACGATCAGCCCGGATCGGCGCTGGCCGCGCGCGAATCCATCCTGCGCGCCGACTGGATCGCCAATACCGCGCCGATGGGGCCGGTTTATGTGAATCTGGATGCGGGCCTGCAAGAGGCCGAGCTGGGGAAGGTGCCCGCCCCGATCGAGGCCGCGCGCTTCAGGCCTGCGGTGGCGGCGGGGGCGGATGCCGGGCAGATTGCGGCGATTGCCGCCATGCTGCAGGCGGCAGCGGCGCCGGTGATCCTGGCGGGCCGCGCCTCGCGCGATCCGGCGGCCTGGGCGCTGCGGGTGCAGCTTGCCGAGGCGCTGGGGGCAAAGGTGGTGACCGATCTGAAGATCGGCGCCAGTTTTCCCACCGATCACCCGCTTCATGCCGGGGCGCCGGGCATCTATGCCATTCCCGAATCCCGCGCGGCGATTGCGGCGGCGGATGTCATCCTGTCGCTGGACTGGGTGGATCTGGGCGGCACGCTGGACGCGGCCTTCGAAGGCGGCAAGGTGACGGCGAAGGTCATCCAGATTTCGCAGGATCATCTGCTGCATCGCGGCTGGAACATGGATTATCAGGCACTGCCGGTGGTGGATGTGATGCTGTCGGCCGATCCCGATCAGGTGCTGCCGGCGCTGTGTGCCGCGCTTGGCCCGGCCCCGGCGATCACCGCACGCAAACCGGCGCCCGACCTGCCCGCGCTGACGGCGGGGCCGATCGTCATGGGCCAGCTGGCGCAGGCGCTGGCGCAGGTGACGGCGGGCCATGCAGTGTCCTTCGTGCATCTGCCGCTGGGCTGGGATGGCGCCTTCTGGCATTTCACCCATCCGCTGGATTTTCTGGGATCTGACGGCGGCGGCGGCATCGGCGGCGGGCCGGGCATTGCCGTGGGGGCGGCGCTGGCGCTGAAGGGCACCGGGCGGCTGCCGGTCTGTGTGGGCGGGGACGGTGATTTCCTGATGGGCGTCACCGCGATCTGGACGGCGGTGCATTACCGTATTCCGCTGCTCTATCTGGTGGCCAACAACCAGTCCTTCTTCAATGACGAAGTGCATCAGGAGCGGGTGGCCCGGATGCGAGGCCGCCCGGTGGAAAACAAATGGATCGGGATGCGGATGGATGATCCCGAAATCAGCCTGGCCGGGATTGCCGAAGCCCAGGGCGCCAGGGGGTTCGGCCCCGTCACCTCGGCCGATCAGCTGCCCGCCGTGCTGGCCGAAGCCCTGGCCCATGTGGAAGCGGGCGGGGTTGCCGTTGTCGATGTGCGGGTGGAGCCGGGCTATACCCCGGCGATGGTGGCCTCGCTCAACCGCCATGCAGGAGAGAAGAAGTGATGCAACTATCTGTTGCCATTGGCGATTATGATCGCAACCGCCCGCTGCGCGATGGCCGCGCCAAGATCGACGGGGTCGATCCGGTGGTGATGATGCTGACCCCGGAAGAGATGTTCTTCCGCGCCATGCGGCACGAGGCCTTTGATATCTGCGAACTGTCGCTGTCCTCGCATACGTTGCGCACGGCGCGGGGCGATGCGCCCTATGTCGCGATCCCGGCCTTTGTGTCGCGCGCCTTCCGCCATACCGGCATCATCGTGCGCAGCGACAGTGGCATCACCCATCCCGCACAGCTGAAAGGGCGGCGCGTCGGCATCCCCGAATGGCAGCTGACGGCCTGTGTCTGGATCCGCGCCCTGCTGCAGGATGAATACGGCGTGGCGATGCAGGATATCCACTGGGTGCGCGGCGGGCTGGAAGAGCCGGGCCGGGTGGAGAAGGTGGCGCTTGCCCTGCCCGAAGGTGTGGGGGTCGAGGATATCGGCCCGACCCAGACCCTGCGCGACATGCTGGCGGCGGGTGAGATAGACGCCTTCATCGGCCCGCGTGCCCCCACCAGCTTTACCCCGGACAACCCAGATCTGCGGTGGCTCTTTGCCGATCCCACCGCCGAGGCGCAGGCGTTTTACCGCAAGACCCGGATGTTTCCGATCATGCATGTGATCGGCATCCGCAAGACGCTGGCAGAGGCGCATCCCTGGCTGCCGATGGCGGTTTACAAGGGATTCGTGCAATCGAAGGCGCTGGCGCTGGAACAGCTGTCGGAAACCTCGGCCACCAAGATCACCCTGCCCTTTGTCGAAGAACAGCTGCGCAGCGCCGTGGATCTGATGGGGGCGGATTTCTGGCCCTATGGTCTGGCCCCCAACCGCCATGTGCTGGAATATTTCACCAAGGTGCATCACCAGCAGGGCCTGTCGGCGCAGCAGGTGCCGGTGGAACAGCTGTTCCATCCCTCGACGCTGGAGGGCTATGTGATCTGATCCGGCAGGGGCGTGGCTGCGCCCCCGCCGCCGAAGGCTCAGGCGAAGACCCGGCCGCTCATCAGCTTGCGCGCGGTGCGCAGCGAACCAGCGCCGGTCACCCGCCCGGTCGCATCCTGTTCCAGCAAGACTTCGGCCGCGCCGCCCGGATGTTCGATGGCAAAGCGGTTGTCCGCAGGCAGGCAGGCCAGGGCAAAGGCGGTCGACCCGGGCAGGGTGCAGGCGGTGGCCACGGTGACGGCGGCAAAGACACCGATGGAGGCATGGCAGCGATGCGGTATGAAGCTGCGGGTGCCGATCACCCCGCCCTGCACCGGCGCAGAGACCAGCGTGATCTTGGGCACCGATTTTGCCGCCACATCGCCCAGGTTCATCAGCGGGCCTGCCTGCAGGCGGATAGACTCCAGCCGGGCTTTCAGGGCGCTGTCGGCATCCAGCACCTCGCGGCTTTCCTGCCCGGTCAGGCCAAGATCGCCGGCGCGCAGCAGGATGCAGGGCATCCCGTTGTCGATCAGGGTGCAGTCGATCCCGTCGATCACATCCAGCACCCGCCCGCTGGGCAAAAGCGCCCCGCAGACCGACCCCTCGATGCCCTGAAACATCAGCGCGACGGGGGCCGCCGTGCCGGGCACGCCGTCAATGGTGGCGCTGCCGCTGTAAGACACCTTGCCGTCTGGCGTGCAGATCTGTGCCCGCGCCACCTCGCCGGTGTTCAGCATGTGGATACGCACCGGGGTGATGCCATCCTGCGCCGGAACCAGGCCGTATTCGATGGCCGCCGGTCCGACCCCGGCCAGAATATTGCCGCAGGCCTGGGCGCCCGAAACGCGCGCTTCATCGACAAAGACCTGCAGGAACAGATAATCCACATCCGCATCCGCCCGGGATGCCGGCGAAAGCACGGCGACCTTGGAGGTCAGCGGATCGCCGCCGCCGATCCCGTCGATCTGGTTGGGATCGGGGCTGCCCATGATCCGCAGCAGCAGCGCATCGCGGGCGGCGGGATCGGTGGGCAGATCGGCGGCCAGAAAATACGCGCCCTTGGACGTGCCGCCGCGCATCCACAGGCAGGGGATGCCGTCCTGCACCGGGTCAGACATAGATCAGCCCCTTGTCGCGCAGCCGCTGGCGCATGTTGTAGATATCCAGCCCCAGCTCGCCCGCGGCAAGGCGCAGGCGCTTGGCCTCTTCGGCGGCGATGCGCGTTTCGGCTGCGGCCAGCACTCGGGCGGCATCGGCGCAGGGCACCACACAGACACCGTCATCATCGGCAACGATGACATCGCCCGCATTGATCGCCTGCCCGCCGCAGATGACCGGCACATTCACCGACCCCAGCGTTTCCTTCACCGTGCCCTGCGCGCTGATGGCGCTGGACCAGACCGGAAAGCCCATCTGGTTCAGATCGGCCACATCGCGCACGCCCGCATCAATCACCAGCCCGCGACAGCCGCGCGCCATGGCGCTGGTGGCCAGCAGATCGCCGAAATAGCCGTTGTCGCAGGGCGAGGTGGGGGCCAGCACCAGAATATCGCCGGGGCGCAGCTGTTCGATGGCAACATGCAGCATCCAGTTGTCGCCCGGCGGGGCGCTGATCGTGATGGCGGATCCGGCGATGCGCGCGCCGGTCTGGATCGGGCGCAGGCGGCTGGACAGACAGCCGGTGCGGCCCTGCGCCTCGTGGACGGTTGCGGTGCCGGCCCGGGCAAGCCCGTCGATCACCGCCTGATCGGCGCGTGGAATGGTCTGGATGACGACGGCCATGGTTCAATCCCCTGCCTGTGCCGGAGGCGTTCCGTGCGTGTGAAAACTTTCGATGGTCTTCAGGCCCCAGGCCTGCCCCTTCCTGCGGTCTGCCTCTGTCCAGATGACCGGCTGCCAGTCGGGCGCCAGGATCAGCCGCGCGCCGGCATTGGCCAGCTCGACCCGGTTGCCGGCAGGTTCCCAGACATACAGGAAGAAGGTGCCCTGAATGGCGTGCTTGTGGGGGCCGGTCTCGATATGGACGCCGTTCTGCAGAAAGATATCTGCCGCGCGCAGGATATCCTCGCGCTGATCGGTGGCATAGGTGACATGATGCAGACGGGCGCGGCCCCGGCCATGTTCCTCGGTGCAGGCCAGATCATAGGTCTTGTTGTTGATGGTGAACCAGCACCCGCCGATGCGGCCATTGTCCAGCTGGATCATTTCGGTCACCCGCGCGCCCAGACAGGTCTGCATGAAATCGCGGAACTGGGTCACATCGCTGGCCAGCAGGTTGATATGGTCCAGCCTGCGGGGCGCGGCCCCGGCAAAGGCGCTGGCGGTATTCTTCAGCGCCGCCCGCTCGGCCTCCTGCTGCGGGCGATACCAGACGGTGTCATAGTAGATTTCGAACACATGGCCGAACGGATCTTCAAAGCGGAAGGCGCGGCCATGGCTGTCATCGCCATCGACCCAGCCATGAACCTTGTAGCCTGATGCCTCGATGATCTGCACCCGCCGCGCCAGTGCCTCCGGGCTGGCCGCCCGATAGGCCACATGGCCGACGCCGGTTCTGTCGGCCCGCGTCAGTTTCAGCGAGGCATGTTCGTAATCGTCCCAGGCGCGCAGATAGGCGCTGTCTGCATCCTGGCTGGACAGTTTCAGCCCGTAGACGCGGGTGAAAAAATCCAGACTTTCCTCGAACCTGTCGGTCAGCATCTCGACATGCGCCAGATGCGCGATATCGAAGCTGGGGTTGGTGGGCATCGTCATGCGGTCTGTCCTTCTGGCCGGGGCGTCACAATTCATCCACGGTGCGCGGGAAGACAGACTGAAAGCCTTCGGCATAGTGGCAATCGCGCCCGCTGGCCTGCCCGCCGGAATTTCGCTTGAAGTGATTGGCCCGGTTCATCGCCACGCGGGTGTAATATTCCCACAGATGTTCCTGCCCCTCCATACATTCGATGGCGGCGCGTTTCTTGTCCCAGACCGGGGTGATGTCGAGGAAGGTATCGGGCTTCCAGCCCATCTGTTCGGTCTGATGCGGTTCGAACAGATAAAGCTGCGGCGCCCCCAGCACCTTTTCACCGGGATTGTGGCCCCAGGCCTGCGCGATCATCCGGCATTCCAGCGCCACCTGCGTGGCATAGGAATGATCGGTGTTATAGGGGTCATACTGGCTGTGGCTGAGCATGAAGGCCGGCTGCACCTTGCGGATGACATTCGTGACGCGGGTCTTGTCCTCCGCCGTCAGATGCAGCGGGTAATCGCCCAGATCCATGCAGATCAGGTCATGTACGCCAAGCGCGCGGCCCGCGGCCTCGGCCTCGGCGCGGCGGGCCTCCTTCACGCGGTCCAGCGTCATGCCCGGCTGTTTCCACAGCTTGGCGCTTTCGCCACGCTCGCCAAAGGACAGGCACAGCACGGTCACCTGATAGCCCATCGCGGCATGAAGCGCGATGGCCCCGCCGCAGCGCCAGACGAAATCGGCGGCATGGGCCGAAATGACAAGGGCAGTCTTGCCGGTGGACATGGTCGGTCTCCTTGATCGTGTTGCGCCGAACCTGTCACGCAGGCTGCTGCGGGCCAATTCGGAACACCGTTCCCTTGCATAACTTCATGCTATAGCCGGTAGCCCCGTGCCCTGGGCTGTGCCAGCATGGCGATACAGACAGGGCCGACAGGGCAGGGGGGGCAACATGGGCGCAGGCGGGACGGGGATCACATTCATCGGCTTCGGTGAAGCGGCGATGGCCTTTGCCACCGGCTGGCCGCCGGGGCGGGCGGGCGCTATGTCGATCTGGCGGTGATGGCGCCGGTGCATCCGCTGCGGCACCGGGTGCCGCTGCTGGTTTCCGGCCCCCATGCACAGGCGGCCGTAGCCGTGCTGACGGCGCTGGACATGCAGCCCCGCATCGCAGGCCCGGAGGTGGGGCAGGCGTCGTCGATCAAGATGCTGCGCTCGGTCATGATCAAGGGGATCGAGGCGCTGACGGCGGAATGTCTGCTGGCCGCCCGCCGCGCAGGGGTCGAGGCGCAGGTCATCGCCTCGTTGCAGGCCTCGGATCCGGGCACCGACTGGCCGGGCCGCAGCGCCTATAATCTGGAACGGATGCTGGTGCATGGCGCCCGCCGCGCCGCCGAAATGCGCGAGGTTGCGGCCACTGTCGCGGCCCTTGGCCTCCCCGATGGCATGAGCGCGGCCACCGCCCGCTGGCAGGATCTGTTGGCCGCCACCGGCGCCGAACCCGGCCCCGCCGATCTGGCGGCGCGGCTGGACCGTGTTCTGGCCCGGCTGTGATTACCCGCAATATCAGGCATCTGCGGTTGTTTCTGGCAGTCTGCGATCTGGCCTCGGTGACATTGGCCGCCGCGCGTCTGAACATCACTCAGCCCGCCGTGACCCAGGCGATTGCCAAGCTGGAGACGGCGGCCGGGGGCGCGCTGTTCGATCGCACGCGGCAGGGCTTCTTTCCGACGCCGCGCGGGCTGATCCTGGCCGGGCGCACGCGGCGCGCCTTTGATACGCTGGATCAGCCGCTGGCGGATCTGTCGCCCCGGCTGTGCCTGACCGGCAGCCATGCACAGCTGACGGCGCTGATCGCCGTCTGCGAAACCGAGAATTTCACCCTGGCCGCGCGGCAGCTTGGGCTGGCGCAGCCCACCGTGCACCGCGCGATCTCGCAGCTGGAACAAGAGGCCGGGCGCGCCCTGTTTCAGCGCACGGCCTTTGGTCTGGTGGCCAGCCGTGCCGCCCGTGATCTGGCGCAGGCCGCCCGGCTCGCCTTCCGCGAGCTGGAACAGGCCGAGGCCGATCTGGCCGAGGCAGAGGGCCGCGAGGTGGGCCGGATCATCATCGGGGCGCTGCCCATGGCGCGGTCTGTCCTGCTGCCCGGGGCGCTGGCCGCCTTTCGCAGGCTGCGGCCGATCCAGCCCGTTCTGGTGGCCGAAGGCCGCTATGATGAACTGCTGACCGGGCTGCGGCGCGGCGATATCGACCTGATTCTGGGCGCCCTGCGCGATCCGCAACCGATTGCCGATATCGACCAGACCCCGCTGTTTCAGGACAGTATGGCCATTCTGGCGCGCAACGATCACCCGCTGGCCGGGGTTGCCGATCTGACGCCTGCACAGCTGGCCCGGCATCAATGGGTGGTGCCCCGGCAGGGTACGCCCGCGCGGGCACAATTCGATGCGCTGTTCGCCGATGCAGGCATCGCGCCGCCGGTCAGCATCATCGAGGCGGGCTCGATCCTCTTGATGCGCGAAATGCTGACGCGGGGCGATTTTCTGGGCTGCATTTCGGATCTGCAGGCGGGGGCCGAAATCCGTCACGGGCTGATCCGCCGTCTGGCGGTGCCGGCAGACTGGCCGCTGCGGCCCATCGGCGTCACCACGCGGCGCAACTGGCAGCCCACAGCGGCACAATCGCTGATGCTGGATCTGCTGCGGGCCGAGGCCGATCTGGCCGGGGCGCCGCAGGGGCCGGGCGCTATGGCCGGTGCCCCCGGCCCGGGCCAGCTATAGCCCATACTTATTTGGCCCCGCCGCGATTGAATTGGCCGGGGCGGGGCGCTCGCCCCTAGTTTGAGGGCGGAACAGACCGGATGCACCACAGGACATCCGGGCGGGAGGAGACAGACGTGCCACAGACATCATTGCAACCGGACATCGCGCCCGGCGGGCCACCCCATGCGGCGCAGGACATTCCGGCCCCGCCGCATTTTCCCGGAACCGGCTGGCGCTGGCTGGATCGCATCGTGGCGGCCCTTGTCCTGCTGGGCGGGGTCTGCCTGCTGGCGATCGTCGTCATCGTCACGCTGGGCGTGGTGATGCGCTATGCCTTCGGCACGCCCCTGCTGGGCGTGAACGAATTCGTGCAGCTGACGGCGGTGGCGCTTGTCATGGCGGCGCTGCCCTATTGCACGGCCGGCAATGATCACGTCGCGGTCGATGTGTTCGAAAACACGCTGGGCCGCTGGGGCCGGTTCACTGGCGATATCCTGTCGCGGCTTCTGGCCGGGATCGTGCTGTCGATCCTGACGCAACGCGCCTGGGTCAAGGTGCTGGACGCCTGGGAATGGGGCGATGCGACCAACATGCTGCGGATGCCGATCTGGCCCTTCTACCTGATCCTTGCGGCCGGGGCGGGGCTGTGCGTCGTCATCTTTGCGGCCCAGATCCTGGGCATCCTGCGTCGGGGGGGCCGGTGATGACACCATTCCTGACAGGGCTGGTGGGGATCGCCTGCCTGCTGATCCTGCTGGCCATCCGGGTGCCCGTGGCCTTTGCCATGCTGACCGTGGGCTTCGGCGGTTACTGGTATCTGGAGGGGTTGCGCGGGGCGGGCGGCATGTTGCTGACCGAAAGCTATTCTGCCGTCTCCAGCTACAGCCTGATCGTCGTGCCGATGTTCGTGCTGCTGGGCAATATCTCGGCGGCGGCGGGGTTCAGCCGGGGCCTTTATGATGCGGCCTTTGCCTGGGTCGGGCGGTTCCGGGGCGGGCTGGCCACCGCTTCGGTCATGGGATGCGCGGTCTTTGCCGCCGTATCCGGATCTTCGGTCGCCACTGCCGTCACCGTGGGCAAGGTGGCCCTGCCCGAAATGAAACGGCTTGGCTATTCAGACCGGCTGTCCACCGGCGCCATCGCGGCAGGCGGCACCCTGGGCTTTCTGATCCCGCCCTCCACCGGCTTCGTGCTTTACGCCATCCTGACCGAGGAATCCATCGGCCGCCTGTTCATGGCGGGCGTGTTGCCCGGGCTGCTGCTGACCGGGCTGTTCATGGCCACGATCTGGATCATGTGCTGGCTCGATCCCAAGGCCGGCCCGCGCGGTCAGGCCGTGCCGCTGGCCGCCCGGTTTCGGGCGCTGGCCGATGCGGGGCCGCTGGTTCTGGTGATCCTTGCGTCGATTGGCGGCATCTACATCGGCGTCTTCACCCCGGTCGAGGCTTCGGCAGTGGGCGCGGCGCTGGTGATCGTGCTGGCCCTCCTGCGCCGCAGGCTCAGCCTTGCGGGGTTCCGCGATGCGGTGGTCAGCACGCTGTCCACCTCGGCCATGCTGTATACGGTGGTGATCGGGGCGAATGTGCTGAACCCGTTCCTGGCCATCACCCGCATCCCCGCCGCCATTGGCGAGGGGTTGGGCAGCCTGGGGCTGGGGGCCTATGGCACGCTGTTCGTCATCATCCTGGCCTATGTGCTGCTGGGCATGTTCATGGACGGGCTGTCGATGCTGGTCATCTCTGTCCCCATCGTCTTTCCGGTCATCACCGCACTTGGCTTTGATCCGATCTGGTTCGGCGTCGTCGCCGTGATCGTGATCGAGATGGGGATGATCACCCCGCCGGTCGGGCTGAATGTCTTTGTCGTCCGGTCGGTTGCCGATGGCGTGCCGCTGGCCACCATCTTTCGCGGGGTCTTCCCGTTCCTGATCGCGATGATCCTCTGCCTGCTGCTCATCATCGCCTTTCCGGGCATCGCGCTGCTGCTGCCCAACACGATGTTCGGCTGACCCCGACCAGACCCATTCCAAGGGAGGAACCTTCGATGCTGAAACTGACCCTGACCGCCGCCTGCATGGCCGCGCTGATGCTGACACCTGCCGCCGCAAAGGAACTGAAGCTGGCGGATTTCCAGCCACCCACCCATTTCGTGGTGCCCGAGGCCTATGATGCCTTTGCCAAAACCATCGCCGAAGGCACCGACAATGCCGTTACGGTGACGGTCTACATGGGCGGCGAACTGGGGGCAGGCCCGGCCGAGCAATATACCCGCGCCGTTGAAAACGTGACCGATATCGCCTTTGGCCTGCCGGGCTATACCGCCTCCACCTTTCCGGTCACGCTGCTCAGCGAATTGCCGGGGGTGATTGATCCGCAGACCGGCACCGAAAAGATCATGGCCAGCACCGATCTTCTGGCCGCCGAATACCGCCGCGTCGTGCTGCTGGGGCTGTGGAACAACGCCCCCAACCTGCTGATGACGGGCAGCAAGCCGGTGCGCAGCCTGGCCGATGTGCAGGGGCTGAAACTGCGGGTGCCGTCGCGCAATGCCGGGCTGGTGGTCACCGCCTGGGGCGGCACGCCGGTGTCGATGCCCGCGTCAGAGATCTATAATGCGATGCAGACCGGCGTGATCGACGGCGCGATGATCGACGCCACCGCCCTTGCGGCCTTCCGTCTGAACGAGGTGACAAACCATATCACCACGGGCATGGATACCACGATTTCCAACTTCTTCCTCATCATGAACCGCGACAGCTTCGAGGATCTGTCGGGGGATCAGCAACAGGTCGTGCAGGATGCGGGCCGCCAGCTGGCGCTGGATGCCAATGCAGCCTGGCTGGCGCGGGCCGAGGCCGGGCTTGCCGAATTCGGCAAGACGGCAGGCAAAGAGGTCATCACCCTGACCCCGGATGCCGCCGCCGCCTTCGATGCCGCCAGCGCGCCGGTCGTCGCACAGGTGGTGGCCGAGGTGGATGGGCAGGGCCTGAACGGTTCGGCCTATGTCGCGGCGCTGCGCGGCGAATAACCCGCCGCTGCCGCCATCTCGCCCGCTCCGGCATCCTCCGGGGCGGGCTTTGGCCTGCCCGCATCCGCCGGGCGGGCATTCTGCGCCTTGATCGCCAATGCGATGAATTGCTGGTATTCCTCTTCCGTCAGGCCGGGCAGGATGTCGCGCTGCAACCCGGCCACCACCGGCAGCAGCGCCGCCACCACAGCCTGCCCCTGATCGCTGAGCGTCAGTTCGCGGGCGCGTTTGTCGCGCAGGCTGATGACCCGGATCACCAGACCCTTGCGTTCCAGCCGGTCCACAACCGCGCCGATGGTGGCGCGGTCCTTGGCAATCGCATCCGCCAGCCCCGCCTGATCCATGCCCGGGCAATGCGCAATGGCGTCAAGGGCGGCAAATTGCACCGGCGTCAGATCCTGGCCCGCCGCCTCCATATGCTGGCCGAAAACCTGGGTCGAAATCTGGTGCAGCCTGCGGATCAGATGGCCCGCCATCCTGCTGCTGGCCGTGGTCTGGGATGGTCCGGTCATCGCGCCCTCGTCTTGGTCCGGGTGCAGCATAGCGGCAAACTAATACGTTGACATACTTTTTAATTGGCCCATCTTGCTGAATGGTTATAGTAAGTCAACATACTATATCCATCACTTCAGGGAGGAGTGACCATGCAATATCACCAGAACGGCTTTCGCCCCGGCGATCCCGAATGGCACGCGGCCGCACCGGGCCGTGCGGGCGATCAGGGGCCGCTGCCCGAACGGCTGGATGTGCTGATCGTCGGCTGTGGCCCCGCAGGCCTGACGCTGGCGGCGCAGCTGGCGGCCTTTCCCGATATCCAGACCCGCATCATCGAACGCAAATCCGGCCCGATGGAAAAGGGGCAGGCCGATGGCATCTCTTGCCGCTCGATGGAGATGTTCAACGCCTTCGGCTTTGCCGAAAAGGTGCTGAAGCAAGGCTATTGGGTGAACGAGACCACCTTCTGGAAGCCCGATCCCGCCCAGCCCGGCCAGATCACCCGCAACGGCCGCATCCGCGATGTCGAAGAGGGGCTGTCGGAAATGCCCCATATGATCCTCAATCAGGCGCGCATCCATGACATGTATCTGGAGGTGATGGCGAAATCCCCCTCACGGCTGCGTCCCGACTACGGGCTGGAACTCGCCGATCTGACGGTCGATCCGGCAGCGGCGGATCATCCGGTGACCGTGACCCTGCGCCATGTCGGCGGCGCGCAGGATGGCCAGACCGTCACGCTGCGGGCGCGCTATGTCGTCGGCTGTGATGGCGCCCGCAGCGCCGTGCGCCGCACCATCGGCCGCGAGCTGGTGGGCGACAGCGCCAATCAGGCCTGGGGCGTGATGGATGTGCTGGCCGTCACCGATTTTCCCGATATCCGCTGCAAGACGCTGATCCAGTCCGCGACCGAAGGCAATATCATCATCATCCCGCGCGAAGGCGGCAATCTTGTCCGCCTTTATATCGAGCTGGACAAGCTGGCCGCAGGCGAACGTGTCGCAGGCCGCAACCTGACGGTCGATCACCTGATCGCGGCGGCGCAGCGCATCCTGCGGCCCTACAGCTTTGATGTGAAAGAGGTCGCCTGGTGGTCGGCCTATGAAATCGGCCAGCGCCTGACCGACAGGTTCGATGATGTGCCGCAGGATCAGGTGGCGCATCGCCTGCCGCGTGTCTTCATCGCGGGCGATGCCTGCCACACCCACAGCCCCAAGGCGGGGCAGGGGATGAACGTGTCGATGGGCGATGCGTTCAATCTGGGCTGGAAGCTGGTCGCGGTTCTGCAGGGGCGCAGCACCCCCGATCTGCTGCACAGCTATTCCGCCGAACGTCAGGCGGTGGCGCAGGATCTGATCCGCTTTGATCATGAATGGTCCCGCATCATGAGCGAACGCCCCGATACCACCCCCGCCGCGCAGCAGGCGCAGCCCCGGTTCCAGCAGTATTTCATCCGGCATGGCCGCTATACGGCCGGCATGTCCGTCACCTATCCGCCCTCGGCCCTGACCGGCACGGCAGAGTCGCAGGCGCTGGCCACCGGCTTTCCCATCGGGGCGCGGTTCCATTCGGCGCCGGTGATCCGTCTGGCCGATGCCAAGCCGGTAGAGCTGGGCCATACCATCACCGCCGATGCCCGCTGGCGCCTCTTTGCCTTCTGCCCGGCCGAAAACCCGATGGATCCGGGCGCGGCGCTTCATCGCCTTTGCACGGCGCTTTATGGCGCCGATGGTGGCCTTGTGGCGCGGTTCACGCCAGCGGGGGCGGATGTCGATGCGGTGATCGACCTGCGCGTGATCTTTCAGCAAAACAGCCGTGATCTGGCGCTGGAACATCTGCCCGCCACGCTGCTGCCCGCGCGGGGCAGGCTGGGCCTGCGCGATTATGAAAAGATGTTCTGCGCCGATCACAGCGGCGGGCGCGATATCTTCGATCTGCGCGGCATTGACCGGGCGCAGGGTTGTCTGGTGGTCGTGCGCCCGGATCAGCATGTGGCCCATGTTCTGCCCTTTGCCGCGCATGACCGGCTGGCCGATTTCCTGGCGGGCATCATGATCGCCGCCTGACGGCGCATCCGCCCGGGCCAAGAAACTGATAACACAGCAAAAAGCGGGCCTTCGTCAAGAAGGCCCGCTTTTCTTCATCCGTCAGCAGGTTCAGCGCGCCTGCCCCAGCGGCAGGCTGAGGTTCAGCCAGACCCTTGGCCCGCCCAGGGTGTTGCGGCTGCGGATATCATCGGTGATGTTCAGATTGACATCGACCATGTTCACCCGGCTGGAAACGCCCAGCCCGAGGCCGATCTGTTCGGCCCGCCCCCCGGTGCTGCCGCCATAGAAGGCGCCATCGTTGCGGTCATCGCTGATCTGCTTGCGCCAATAGGCCACCGGGCCAAGGCTGAACCCGCCCATATCCCGCAGGGCGGTCAGGTTCACCATGATCTCATCCCCCGATTTGTAATCGGTCGTCTCGTTTTCGGTGCTGGTGTACCAGGCGGCATGGGCCGACAGGTTCCAGCCATCGCGCAGATAGCTGAACCCGACCGAGGGCGAAATCGTCCAGAAATCACCGCCGCCATTGATGCTTTCTGCCGGGTCGAACCGGCTGACCGGGGCAAAGACGCTGATCCCGGCGCTGGCAAAGATGCCGGGGCTCAGCTGCCATGACAGGCCGATGGGTGATATTTCCACACTGCCTTGGGTGAACCGGCTGCTGTCGCCCTGCAGCGGTGGCGGGAAGGGGGCGCCGCGGCTCTGATCGTTTGAAATCAGCGGCAGGGTCAGCAGCGCGCGATAGCTGCCGCCCAGAACCTGCCATCCCGGCACCCAAAGTAGTTGCAGGGCGGTATCGGCCAGCTTGTTGTCCTGCCCCGCATCCTTGCCCTGCCCGTCGGAAAGCGTGGCATCCCACATCCCGCTGCGGCTGTTGAAATAAAGGCCCGGCGGCGGGTTCGCCCCGGCCGGAAGGCCCATCATATTGCCCGCCGGAACGGCGGTTGGCACCCCCGGCTCCCGTGCCCAGGCGCCGCTGGCGGCGGACATGGCCAGAAGACATGCGGCAATGCCGCGCAGATGTTTTTTCATGTTATCCTCCCTGTGATGAAAATCTGGCGCTGTGATGAAGAACGGGCGTCGGCTCAGGCCGAAACCGGCTGTGCCGTGTCGGGCAGCCGCGACCGGCTGAACCCCCAGGCCGCCACGGCGGCAAGGCAAAGGGCCACGATGCCAAGCGCGCCATAACCGCTGATCTGCACCAGCATCCCGCCCAGAAGCGGCGCGGTGGCCGATCCGGCCATGACCATGGCGGGGGTGGCGGCATTGGCCCGGCCCGAAGGCTCGATCCGCGCCAGATGGCCGAAGACGAATGTATGGGTGAACAGCATCACGAATGAAAACAGCATCACCCCGGCCAGATAGGCGGGATAGCCGGTGCCGCCCACGATGACGCAGGCCACGACGGCCTGCAGGATCGCGCCTGCCATGGCGACAGGGATCGGCGGCAGACGGTGCTGCAACAGCGCCGCCATCGCGGCGGGCGTGGCCGAAACGAAGCCCGACAGGATCAGGGCGCGCTGCACCAGATCGGGGGCAAAGCCGCGGTCGGCCCCGATCCTTTCGGCAAAAGAGAAGATCATTGCCTGTACAAAAGCCATACAAAGAACGCCCATCATGCCATACCAAGTGGCGCGGCTGAAACGCGGGGCCGGGGCGGCCCGGGCAGCGGCCTGCCGGGGCGGTTGCGGAAACAGGAACAGCGTCACCAAAGCGCCCAGCAGCATGATCCCGCCCAGCAGCAGGAACAGGGTCTGCGGGCCATGATGCGTGACCAGCGGCGGCAGCACGATGAACAGCGCAATGCCCGAAACCCCCAGCGCCAGCCCGCCCAGGGCAAAGATGCGATGCGGGTTTGCGGCCCGGGCCATGCTGCCATGCACCATCGACAGTGACATGCCGGTGAACAGCCCGGCCACCAGATGTGGTGCGCTCAGCGCGGCAAAGCCCTGCACCTGGGCCATCACCAGAAAGCAGCCGCCGCTGATGGCATAGCCCGCAGGCACCAGCCAGCGGACAGGCATCCGGTGAAACAGCGGCGCCAGCAGCAGGCTTGACATCACCACCCCGCCCAGAAACAGGGTGACAAGCCCCCCGGCCTGCGCGGGCGCCAGCCCATAGCCCGAAATCAGGATACCCACCCAAAGCGGCAGGGCCGGCATGTCGATCATCCCGGCCATATGCCCTGTAATCAGGGCCGCCGAGGCGGGTTTTGTCGTCACGTCGCTCATGTCTCCTCCCCAGGATAAAGCGTTGTTATGATTGGTCTTTGGCAATATCTGCCAGCGGCCGCGCCCCCAGGGGCGCGTCCTTCTGCCATGCGCGGGCTGACCTGCGGTCTAGCGCTGGATGGTAATCAGGTGATCGGTCGTGAACTCTTCGATGATCCAGTTACCGTTGAACCGCCCCAGACCGGAGTTCTTTTCACCGCCGAACATGACATGCGGATAGTCGTGAATCGTGATGTCGTTGATATGCGTCATCCCCGCCTCGATCCGGCGGGCAAAGGCCAGACCCCGCGCTTCGTTCCGGGTGATGACGGCGCTGGACAGACCATATTCCGTGTCATTGGCCATGCGCAGCGCCTCCGCCTCGTCTCGGGCGGCGATCACCGGCGCGACCGGCCCGAAGATTTCGGTCTGGGCGAGCGCCGCATCATTCGGCACGCCCGCAAACACATGCGGCGGCACCACGCGGCCCTCGATCCGGCCGCCGACACATTGGCGGAAGCCCGCATCCCGGGCCGCGGCGATCAACCCGCTGACGCTGCGCAACTGCATGTCATTGCACAGGGGGCCGATCATGGTTTCGGGATGTGCCGGGTCGCCATGGCGCAGACCCCTGACCGCTTCGGAAAAGGCCGCAAGGAAATCATCATGGATCGCCTCTGCCACGATGATACGGTTCGTGCTCATGCAGATCTGGCCCTGATGGAAAAACCGCCCCGCCACTGCGGCCTGCACGGCAATATCAAGATCCGCATCCTCCAGCACCACAAGGGGTGCGTTGCCGCCCAGTTCCAACCCCAACCGCTTGATCCGGGTCGCGGCGGCGGCCGTGCGGGCGATCCTTTGCCCGACGGCGGTTGACCCGGTAAAGCTGATGACGCGGGGCACGGGATGGGCGCAGAAGGCATCGCCGATGGCCGCGCCTGCGCCGACCACAACATTCAGCAGGCCGGGCGGCAGCCCCGCCTCTTCATAGATCCGCGCCAGCAGCAAACCCCCCGTCACAGGCGTATCGCTGGCCGGTTTCAGCACCACCGCATTGCCAAGCGCCAGCGCGGGCGCGACCGAGCGGTTGGACAGGTGCAGCGGAAAGTTCCACGGGCTGATGACCCCGATCACGCCCACGGGTTTGCGATAGACCCGCGCCTCCTTGCCGGGGCGATCCACCGGCAGGATGGCGCCGTGCATCAGATAGGGCATACTGGCGGCTTCGGTCATGCCCGCGCGCAGGGCGCCCAGTTCGGTTTCGGCCTTCATCCGGGTAGAGCCGGATTCGCGGATCAGCCAGCCGATCACCTCGTCGCGGCGGCGGTCCAGGATCTCGCGGGCGCGATGGAAGATTTCGGCGCGCGTCGCGGGCAGCGACAGCGCCCAGTCCCGCTGTGCCGTCTGGGCTGCGGCAAAGGCGCGATCCAGATCACCGATATCGGCCTGGGTGATCTCTGTCAGCAGGCTGTCGTCATAGGGGTTGGTGTCGCGCAGCACCGTGCCCGCGTGTCCGTCGGCCCATTGGCCCGCGATGAACTGTCCGGTGAAACCGGCATAGTCGGCGGCTGGGATGTCTTTCATAACCTTTCCTCCTCCTCAGGGTTGGTCTTGCAGGTGCCGCGCCGGTTCAGGCGGCGGCGGGAACCCAGCTGCCGTGCAGCGACATCCGCAGCCGCACGGGCAGATGCACCACCGCCACCGGGCCTTCGTCCATATGCTGCGCATCGAGGATGACCAGATCGGTCGTCTGATCCACCAGCCGGTTGGCGAGCGCGATCACCCAGCCCTCGCCCTCGGGGGCATTGGCAGAGCGCGGCACGAAAACCGGCTCCTGAAAGCAGGTCTGCGCATCTGCGAACCAGGATTTGACCCGCCGGGTGGCGACATCGACATGCGACAGCAGGTTGAAGAACTGGAACGGCGGCGCGCCCAGCCGTTCGGCATCAAAGGGGCGCGTCATATCCATGCCGATGACAAAGCCGTGGCGGTATTCATGGCCGGAATAGCGCGGGTCGCATTTGGGAAATTCGCAGGCGAAATCGGTGATCGGCGCCATGGACAGGGCATTGCCCGGATTGTTCATGTCGAAGGTCCAGCGCATCATGCGCGACGACAGCGTTTCGGGCGGCGGCACGTGGCCGTCCGATTGCGGGAAGAAGTAGAAGATATTGCCGTCGGTCACCGGCATATCCACGAAGATGCGGCCCCGGCCATCGTCAAAGGCGTTCAGCGTATGCCCTTGAAAGCCGTTGGGCGCGGTGAACCAGCGCACATCCGTGCCATCACCGTCGCGGGGCAGCACGCCAAAGACCTGTTCCAGCCCCGGTTGCCATTCAAAGTGATTGCCGCCCTTGCGGATCCGATCCAGATCGGGGGTCAGCGGCATCAGCGGAAAGATGATGTAGTTCCGCGTCACGGCAAAATCGTGGATCATCGCGGCATAGGGGCCGCGCAGCCAGATTTCGCGCTGTTTGCGGCCCTGGCTGTCGATTTCGTAATAGACGATGTCGGGCGTGGCTTCGCCCTTGGCCTCGTATCCGAAGCACAGCATGGCGCCGGTTTCGGGATCGAATTTCGGATGGGCGGTAAAGGTCGGGCTGGTCAGCTGCCCGTCGAAATCGAACAGGCCATGGGTTTCCAGGGTCACCGGGTCCAGCGCATAGGGCGGGCTGTCTTCCTTCAGCGCCAGCAGGCGGCCATTGTGCTGCACCACATTGGTATTGGCGGTGCCCATATGCACGCCATCCGCGCGGGGATCGTTTGTATAGCCATTGCGATAGAGGCCGAACAGCGATTCACGTTCGGCGCGCTGCGCCTTCAGGCGGTCGGTCATCACGTAGCGGCGCTGAAAATCCACCGCGCCATTGGCAAAGCGGAAGGCGTGAACCGCGCCATCGCCGTTGAAGAAGATGTCATTGCCCCGCATCGGCGGGAATTGCGGGTCGGGGGCCACCTGAAAGAACGTGCCGTGAATGTCTTCGGGCACCCGGCCTTCAACCTCCAGATCGAAGACGCTGCCTTCGAACCGGGCGGGGCGATAGAGGGAGCCCGAAAATTCGGGCGTTTTGGGGAAGGGTCGTGTCACCGCAAACTCTCCATAACGATACGACTTGGTTTCGTTATGGCACGATTCTGGAATCAGTCAAGTTGACTTTGCGGGGGCCGGAATGGATAACCGGCGGCATGAGAGTCCTGACAGAGAAGAAGCGCGCTGCCATTGTTGCGGCTGCCGGGCGCATGTTTGCCCAGCATGGCTATGGGGGCACGACGATGACGCATATCGCGTCAGAGGCGGGCGCGTCTAAGGCCACGCTGTACCGGTATTTCAACGAGAAATCAGAGGTTTTCGCCGCCTATGTGGTGGCCCAGGGCGAGGGGCACCGCGATCTGCTGGATCAGCCGATTGCGCTGGGGGAAGATTGTGCCGAAACCCTGATGCGGCTGGGGCGGCTGTATATGTCGATCGTGCTGTCGCCCCGGGTGATCGAGGTCAACCGGCTGGTGATCGCAGAGGCAGAGCGATTCCCCGAACTGTCGGAAATCTATGTGTCGAACGGCCCCGGCCGCGTCATCGCGCTGCTGGAGCGCAGCCTGCTGGCCGCCGAGGCGCGGGGGTGGCTGGCGCTGGAGGATGCGGCAGATGCGGCCTGGATCTTCAAGGCGCTGTGCGAACGCAGCCTGCTGGAGCGGGCGATGTGGGGCTTTCCGATGCCGTTCCCCAACCCGGCGGTGGAGCGGAATGTGCAGATTGCCACGGATTGCTTTCTGGCACGCTTTGGCACCCATCGGCTGCGCTGATCGGGGGGCTGCGGCAGCCCGACGGGGGGCGGGCCGCTGCGGGCAGGGCGGATGCGGTCTTGCCGCCTTTGCGGATGTCAGGCCGTTGGCATATTGGCCGGAACCCCCGATTGCGACCAGTCCCAGGCCATGCGGCTGGTCAGATCGGCCACGGGCGAGATCATGTCGGGGTGAAAGGCTTGCGGCGCCTCGCCCCGCAGGGTCTTTGCGGGCCAGAAGGGATCGGCGATGGCCGCCTTGCCCAGCGAGATCAGATCCGCCTCGCCACTGGCCAGCAGGCTTTCGGCCAGATCGCCGGACTCCAGCCTGCCATTGGCGATCACCGGATGGCCGGAATGGTGCCGCGCCAGACCGGCTAGGCTGCGCCCGCTGTCAAAAACCGGGGCGCAGCCGGTATGTGAACTGATGTGCAGATACAGGCCCGGCACGCGGCCCATGGCCGAAAAGATGCCTTCGGCCTCGGCGGCGCCATCCTGCCATTGCGCGCTGGCGTCATTGGCGCGCGACTGCGACAGCCGCAGGCCAAGGATGCGATCGGCGGGCACTTCCTGACGCACGGCCTGCAGCACGGCCAGAGGAAAGCGCAGCCGGTTTTCCAGCGCACCGCCCCAGCCATCGGTACGGCGGTTGCTGTCGGGGGTCAGGAACTGGTGGATCAGATAGCCGTTCGCGCCATGGATCTCGACCCCGTCGAAACCTGCCTGCATGGCATTGCGGGCGGCCTGTCCGAAGGCGGCGATGATCGCGGTAATCCCGGCTTCGTCCAGCGGCGTGGGGATGGCATAGGGGCCCATCCCGCGATAGCGCCGCGCGATTTCGCCCGCCGGACGCACCGCCGAAGGGGCCACTGTTGCGCGCCCGCGCGGATTGCCCTGACCCAGCGCCCCGGCATGGGACAGCTGCAGCACGATCCGCCCGCCCGCGCCATGCACGGCATCCGTCACCTGTTGCCAGGCGGCGATCTGTGCCGGGGTCACGATGCCGGGCTGGCGGAAATAGCCCTGCGCCGCGTGGTCATCCACATAGGTTGCCTCGGAGACGATCAGGCCCCAGCCGCCCTGCGCATAGCGACGATAGTATTCGGCCATTTCGGCAGTGGCGCAGCCGTCAGGGGTGGCGCTGACGCGGGTGAGCGGTGCCACGACCAGCCGGTTGGGCAGGGTGTGAGGGCCAAGCCCGAAGGGGCTGTGCAGCAGGGTATCAGACATTCCGCGCTCCTTTGGCGGGGTCTGCGCGGCGGGGCGCGCAGAGCTGGGGTTCAGTTCAGCCGGGCGTTGATGGCGTCGGGGGCGTACCAGTCGAAGGCGGCGCTGCTGGTGTTCACCATCACCGCCTTGGTCGAGAAATAGGCGTTGAAGGCCTCTTCCCCGAATTCGCGCCCGATGCCCGACAGTTTCACCCCACCCCAGGGCGAGGCCGCGTCGACCCGGTGGTGATCGTTGATCCAGACGATCCCGGCCTGCAGGTTACGGGCAAAGCGATGGGCGCGGGCGACATCGCCGGTATGCACCGCCGCCGCGAGGCCATAGGGGCTATCATTGGCGATCTGCAGCGCCTCTGCCTCGGTATCGAAGGGGATGACCACGGTGAAGGGGCCGAACACCTCTTCGCGGGCGATGGTCATCTGCGGGGTCACATCGGCAAAGACCGTGGGGCGGATGAAGAAGCCGCCGGTATTGCCCAGCTCTGCGGGGATATGGCCGCCGGCAACCAGACGCGCGCCTTCGGCAAGGCCTGCGTCCACGAAGCCCATCACCCTTTCGCGCTGGCGGGCCGAAATCACCGGGCCCATCTGGGTGGCGGTGTCGAAGGGATCGCCCACGCGGATCGCATCGGCGCGGGCTGCCAGCTTGGCCACGAATTCGTCATAGATCGGGCGCTGTACCAGATGGCGGGCGGCGCAGACGCAGGTTTGCCCGGCCCCGACAAAGGCGCCAAAGGCGGCATAGCTGACCGCGCGATCCACATCGCAATCGGCAAAGACGGCCACCGGGGTCTTGCCGCCCAGCTCCAGCGTCTGGGTGGCGAAGTTGCGGGCGGCGGCCGATCCGGCGGCGCGGCCGGATTCGGTGCCGCCTGTCAGCACCAGCTTGTTGATATCCGGGTGTTCCGACAGCGCCTTGCCCGCCACGGCGCCATATCCGGTCACCACGTTCAGCACGCCCGGCGGCAGCCCGGCTTCGGTGAACAGTTCCGCCAGCCGCAAGGTGGTGAGCGGGGTCAGCTCCGAGGGTTTCACCACGGTGGTGCAGCCCGAGGCGAGGGTGGGCGCGATGTTGCGGCAGGCGATCAGCAGCGGGTGGTTGAACGGCGTGACATTGGCCACCACGCCCACCGGCAGGCGGTTGGTGAAGGCGTGATAATCGCCCTCGACCGGGATCACCGCATCCCGCCGCGCCATGGCGAGGCTGGCATTATAGCGGAACAGATCCGGCACGCGCGCGATCTGGGCGCGGGTTTCGCGGATCGGGCGGCCATTGTTCAGTGTTTCCAGCGCGAACAGCTCTTCCAGATGGGCCTCCATCACATCGGCAAGCCGGTTGACCAGCCGACAGCGGGCGCGCAGCGCCATGCCGCCCCATTCATCGCTTTCAAAGGCGCGGCGGGCGGCGCGGATCGCCAGATCCACATCATCGGCCCCGGCCTCGACCACATGGGCGATGACGGCGCCGGTGGCGGGGGCGATGACGGGCATCAGCCTGCGCCCGGTGGACGGTTGCAGCGCGCCGTCGATGAACAGGCCGAAACTGCGGGGGGTGGCGGCATCGGCCACAAGGTTGTGGAATGCGGATTGGGTGATTTCGGACATGGGGGTTCCTCCCGTCTGGCGGGCATCGGTTGGGGGCAGGGGCAGGGTTGGGAGAAGCGGCGGTCAGAGGCCGAACAGGCGCCGGGCGGTTTCACCCAGCAGCGCGCGGGTGGTGCCTTCGTCAAAGCCGGATTCCAGCACATGGCCGACGGGATCGTATTCGGCCATGTCATAGGGGTAATCGGTGCCCATCATCACATGATCGGCGCCCACCAGAGCCACCAGCGCCTGCAGCTGATGCGGGGTGAACACCACGGAGTCGAAATAGATCCGCTTCAGATATTCGGTCGGCGGCAGGGGGGTGGTCTGGCAATCCGACCGCGCGCCCCAGGCGTGATCCATCCGCCCGCTATAGGCCGCGGCATAGCCGCCGCCATGCACCGCGATCAGCTTCAGCGCCGGATAGCGTTCCAGCACGCCATCAAAGATCAGGTAATGCAGCGCCACCGTGGTATCGAACGGGTTGCCGATGGTGTTGTTGAAATAGAAGCGCGACAGCCGCGCGCCATCGGAAAAGCCGTTGGGATGCAGCAGGATCACGGCGCCAAGCGCCTCGGCCGCAGCCCAGAAGGGTTCGAACCGGGGGTCTGACAGTTCCAGCCCGTTCACGCTGGTCAGGATCTGCGCGCCGCGAAAGCCATGGGCCATCAGCCAGCCCAGTTCGGCCACCGCCGCCGCCGGATCGGCCAGCGGCACCGAACCAAGGGCGCTGAACCGGCCGGGGGCGGCATCGCGGAAGCGGGCGACCCCTTCGTTGACCGCGCGGGTGGCCTCTACCGCCAGGCCCGCATCGGGCAGGCTGTAGAAGCACTGAAACGGGCTGGGCATGATGACCTGATGGTCGATGCCATAGCGCGCCATTTCGGCCAGGCGCTGGTCGACATCGAGCATGACATCCCGCCGTTCGGCGTTCTGCTTCATGTTCAGCGCGCGGGTGTCGGCGGTGGCAAAGCGGACCAGCGGCATGGTCATCGGATCGAAGGCTGCGGCGACCAGGGCCTGCGCTTCGGGCACATCGACATGGCTGTGCATGTCGACCGTCCGGGCGCCTGCGGGCAGCGGTGCCCGGGGCAGGCCCGAAGGCCGCGCGGCGGTGGCATCATAGCGGTTGGCGCCGGGCGGCAGGGGTTTGTGGTGGCTGTGCATGGTGTCCTCCCTCTGTGCAAGGCGGCAAGGGCCGGGCCGACTCGCTTCATCTGAAGGAATATTGCACTGCACTGTGCAGTGAAGTCAACGTATTTATCGCCGGTTCACCCGGGCAGCAGGCCAAGCCGCCGATATACATCGGGCATCCCGCCCAGATACATCGTCACCGCGGCATCCACGGCCAGCGCGGTTTCGGTGCAGGCCTCGACCCGATAGATGAAGCGGCGGACGCCGTAGTAGAACAGCCCGCCATGCAGGATCCAGGTGGCCTCGCGTTCCTGCGGGGTCAGCGGGACGGCATCGAAGCCCGGCAGGCCGAGGGAATGGCGCAGCTCTTCGCAGAACCGGGCAATCACGCCCTTTTCCACCAGCGGGTTATAGCGCTGGTTCAGTTGCAGGTTGCGCAGCCCGGAATAGAGATAGACGCGCATCCATTCGGACGAGTGCATGATCGTGGCGTAACGGGCGTAGAAGTCGATCAGCCGGTCGCGCAGGGGGCGGCTGCGGTCGGTCAGGATGGTGTCGAACTCTGCCTGCCAGCGGCCTCGAAACAGCTCTTCATAGACGGCGTCGATCAGTTCTTCCTTGTTGGGAAAGTACTGATAGATCAACGGTTGCGTGACGTTCAGATATTTCGCAAGCGCATGGGTGGAGCCGTCCAGCCCGTGTTCGGCAAAGAACTGAATGGCGCCATCCAGGATCATCTGGCGCCGCTCGGCGGGGGAATATCGACGACGGCCTGGGGCCGCCGCTGACTCTGACGACATTGCATTTTCCATGCCCAGAAGATATTGACATCGCATCTGATTATCAATCAATAAATTGAGGTCGGAAGAGAGGGAGAGACCGATGCCGCTGATGCAAGAGCCTGAACCGCTGGTCTGGGGCCATGGTCCGAACCTGTTCGAAATCTTCATGGAGCCGACCTGCCCGTTTTCGGGCCGCGCCTTTGGCAAGCTGGATGCGCTGATGGCTGCGGCGGGGGAGGATCGGCTGACGCTGCGCCTGTGGCTGCATTCGCAGCCCTGGCACATGTATTCCGGCGTCATCCTGCGGGCGATCCTTGCGGCGGCGGCCGGGCCGGGCGGCAAGGCGGATGCGCGGCGGCTGATGGCCGAAGTGTTTGCCCGCCAGCCGGAGTATGAATTCGAAGACCATGCCCGTGGCCCGAACATGGACCGCACGCCGCGCGAGATCCTGCGATCGCTGGAACAGATTTCCGGGCTGTCGCTCGCTGCGGCCTTTGATGCGCGCGCGCTGCAAGGGGCGGTGAAGGCCCATACCCGCTATGCCCGGCAGAACGGCATCCATGTGTCCCCGACATTCATGGTGAACGGGCTGGTGCAGGCCGATCTGGGCAGCGGTGATGAGATCGGGCGCTGGCTGGGCGCGCTGGGTCTGGGTTGAAAATCTGGCCTGAGCTTATGGCCTGAATGGCCGGGCAGGGCGCCCGGCCTGCCGGATCAGGCGAAGTTCATCACTGCCGTATCGCGCATGATCGTGTGCAGATTGTGTTGCGCAGCCCATTTGGCCTGCCCCGCCGCATCCTGATACTGTGGCGTCAGATATTCGCCCATATAGCGGCTGCGCGTCCATGCCTTGTGGTTGGCCGCATGGCGGGCCTTGTCGTAGGCGCGCAGGCCCCCGGCCAGATCTGTGCCGCCGGGCAGACAGCGGGCCAGGGCCACGGCATCTTCGCAGGCCTTGGTCACGCCTGCGCCGATATGCGGGCGGGCCAGAAATGCGGCATCCCCCAGCAGCGCGATATTCTGCCGCGTCATGGCCGGGCTTGCCAGATCATAGATCGGTGTGAAGAACAGGGCATGGGCGCGGGCGAGCATGGCCGAAAGGTTTGCAGGCAATCTGGCGCGGGCATCGGCCTGCAGCGCATCCAGCACATCGCGGCGGATCAGCGGCGGCGGGATCGACAGGTCATGCGTGATGCCGGTTTCATCGGTCAGCATGTCGCGCAGGCTGTCCCGCCCGGCCACGCGATACCAGACGAAGTTGTAGCGGCGATGCCCCGGCCGCAGGTCATTGCCCGGCCCGGCGATGGGATAGCCGATCACCTCGCCATCGCCATCGGGCAGGTGAAAGGCGAAGTGATCGAACAGCTGATCGCGGATGGGGGCAGGCAGATCTGCCTCGCTGACAAGGCCGCGCCAGACGACATAGCCCGCATAATCCGGCTGCACCTGCGGAAACAGGCTTTGGCGGACGGTCGAGCGGAACCCGTCTGCGCCGACCAGCAGATCACCCTCTGCCACCTGCCCATTGGCAAAGCGGGCCTGCACGCGGCGGCCATCGGTGGTGAAGGCCTGCAGCGCATGGCCCAGATGATAGCAGGCATCGGGCACCCGGGCGCGCAGCCGCGCCTGCAGGCAATCCCAGGAGGTGACCAGTTGTGGAAAGGCAAAGCGGGCGATTTCAGCCCCTTGCCCGTCAAGGCCGACCCGGTATTCACTGATGACGCCCAGATCGGCGGTTGCGGCCCCTGCGGCCTCCAGCGCGGCGCGCAGGGGGGGATGGGTCACGATCCCGGCGCCACGGCCTGACAGTTCGACATTCACCCTTTCGAAAACCTCGACCTCCCAGCCCGCCTGGCGCAGCAGGATGGCCGCGGCAAGCCCGCCGATGGAGCCGCCGATTATCAATGCGCGTTGCGCCATCGCCTTATCCTTACGATTGCTGATTGGGTGTCATGGCCCCGGGGCCGGGCGCTGCAGGTGGCGGGCCATGCCGGTTCCGGCCCGCTGTCAGCCCAGCCGCACCGAGGCGGGAATGTTCAGCGGGGGGTTGCAGCTGTCCAGAAACTCGACCGTGGTAAAGACAAGATCGGTGTCGCCCACATTCTGCAGGTCGTGAATCTTGAAGGCGCCGGGTTCATAATGGTGATGCGCGGTCGAGCCTGCGGCATAGGTGGCTTCGACGGTGCGGCCATCATCCATATGCGAAATGGCACGGCCCGGGGTTACGGCTGTCCAGAAATAATCCAGCACATGCTTGTGAAAACCGATCCTCTGCCCGGGTGCCAGCCGCAGCGACCAGACTCGCACGCGGTCGCTTTCCGAGACAAGGGTGCTGCCGACGCAGCCGTTTTCGCCGGCGGTCAGGAATTCGCGCTTCAGCT